>Ga0194055_10000300_pt1 | contig 39256 bp, 42 predicted proteins | sample SepL449m_MetaG_FD_155482 | JGI IMG/M metagenome (GOLD analysis project Ga0194055, IMG submission 155482) | Anoxic zone freshwater microbial communities from boreal shield lake in IISD Experimental Lakes Area, Ontario, Canada - Sep2016-L442-9m | ecosystem: Environmental > Aquatic > Freshwater >... | reverse complement strand
TGGTGGCCCTCCTGGTGGTGGTGGTCCTCCTTTTAATGCTCCTGGTGGTGCTAGTTCTGATGGTGGTGGTCCTCCTTTTAATGCTCCTGGTGGTGCTGCTACATTTGATTGTGCAACCGTAGATTGTGTAATCATAGATTGTTTAGATGCTGCTTCTTTTAAATTTTTTAACTCATTATTTAAAGCAAGATTTTCTTCTTTTATTTTTTGTAACTCCTCCACATTTATTTTTTGTAACTTGTTAGCATTTAATTTTTGTAACTGCTCAGCATTTATTTGCTGTAACTCCTCAGCATTTATTTGTTGTAACTCCTCAGCATTTAATGATATTCCATTTTTTTTTTTTAACAAAATATTTTCTTTAGTTATATCTTTTATTTTTTTAAAATTTTTTACATCATCAGTTTTTATTTCTATTTTTTTTAGTGATTTTATTGTATCCATTATTTGACCTATTTCTTTTTTAAATTTTTCTAAATTTCCAGGCTTTTCCATTTCTTTTTGAAAATCAACATTTTTAATAATTTCTAAAAATTTTTGAATATCTGTATTTAATTTTTTTAAATGTTCATCGTCTCCACCACCACTTAATTCAATTATTTTTTTTTTACTTCCATCTACCATACTTCCACCTATCATACCCATCAAGCTTCTAAAAGTTGAATCACTCGTAATTATCATCGCTAAAGAATAAGCTTCTGAAAATAATTCAGCATGAGAATTATTATTATTGTTATTAACATAAATAAATATTGTTGATTTCTCTGTAAAATCTTCAATACTATCATTACCATTCCAATCACGTAAATTACGACTAGTTAAAGGATCATAAATTTGAATATAATTTTGATTAATATTTGCTAATACATTCAATAATATATCAGGTAGATAGGGTGGTAATAAAAAAGTTTTTGTACCAATTATAAAATTATTTTCTTTTAATACAACCATAGATTTTAACTCTAATGTTTCTTTGTTGTTATTTATATTTAATTTACTATTAACATCTACTTTATAATTATTTAAAACTTCAAAACCAACTGCATGATGTGGTATATTTGTAAAATTAAACATTTCATTATTATTTGGTTTATAAGTTCTTCTAGGAACACTTATTATTAAAGTTCCATTTGTACTTGCAACATAAATAATTCTTGTTTCAATTATACCATTGTGCATAATAGGTACAGTTGTTGTTAATGATTTCTGTAATTCTATATTATTCGTATTATTATTATTTAAACCTAATATAGGTAATTTTATAAATAATATTGATATTTTAGATACTTGTGAATAATTCATTGGAATATTTTTATTATCATTAAATAATAAGTTAGGATAACTATATATTGTAATACTCCTATATGCTAAAGAATTCATAAGCCTCCTTAGTATTATATTTTCATCTCCAATCATTAATAAATCTGGAGCATCATATGTTGATAATTTACATTTGTTTATTATATTCATAAAATTAAAATTAAAATGATTATTATTATCATCAAAAAAATTTCCATGTCTTAATTGCAACACTACTTTCCATAAACTAATTTGCAATAAAATACGATTTAAAATATCTTTAATAGGTGAATCAATACTACAAACAATATCAATAGGATCTGTAATTAAATTATATATTAATTGCATATTGGGATAATATGATATTATATCTCCTTCATATTTACATTTAAATATATATGCAAGATTTGAAAAAAGAAAATAATTATCATATTGTTTAATATTATCTAGGAACATTGCAGCAATTACAGGATGTACAAAAGATAAATAATTAACATCAAATGAATTTTTTATATTATTATTAATATTATCCTTATCATATAATGTTGATTGTAAAATAACTTGTTGCCAATTCATTTTGCTATATTGATATTCAATTAATATTTGTTTTGCAATAGGCTCGTCGTCTTTACTAATATTTATTTTATTAGCTGTATTGTGATTCTCACCAAAAAATAGTGCCATATTATTTTTTGGTTGTAAAATGTTATTCTGTTTTGAATAATATAATTTTTGATAACTTTCTTTGAATAATTTAAATTCTTCATCAGTTAAATTATATTTATCTTTATATTTTAAAGATTTTTTTAATATTACATGTAATGGAAATTCTTCTATTCTATATTTCTTTTTAATAAATTTTATAAATTTTACAAATTCTATATTCATTATTAATTTAATCAATATAAAATAAAATATAATTTATTTTATTTTAAATATTATTTAATTAAAGAAACAGAATTAAATAATTATAATTTATTTTTCTCTCTTAAACAATTATTTAATTGTATTGTTAAAATTATTTTTTCGTCAAATAATTTATTTTTTTCTTCTGTTTCTTTAATTATATCTTCTGTTAATTTTTCAACTATTTTTTCTAAAGATAATTTATGAAAATTTAATTCCTTACTTAATTCCTCACTTAATTCCTCATATATTTCATCTTCAATTTCTTCTTTAATTTTTTCTATTTTTTGTTCATATTCTTTAATAAGGTTAATTATATTTGTAATAGCATCATCATATTCTTTATCTTTTATTTTTAGATTTTCTTCTAATTCTTTAATTTTTTGTTTTAAATCTTTATTTGATAACAATTTAATTATTTTTAATATTTCTTTTACTTTTTCTGATTGAGTGTTTAAAAAATTAGGATCAATTAATTTGTCTGAAAATTTATCTATAATTTTATTTACAATGATTTCAAATTTACTCATTTTATTAATTAATTCACTTTGCGAACCACCTTTTTGTAATTTATTATTATTATTATTATACATGGTTAAACCTACAATTAAAGTATAAAAACTATCAACTAATGGATTATGTGCAATAAGTTTTTTATCATTTAAAACTAAAGATTTAAATATTTGTTTAAAATCTTTATTTAATTCCGGATCTAATAAGTTTTTTTCAATAATACAATGATATGTTGTTTCTAATTGTGCATTTTTGCATAGTTTTCTAAAAATTTCATTAAAAAACGCAATATCATAAATTAATATTGTTTTTGGTAATACAGGTAAATTATATTGTTTCATCAAATTATTAATTGCAATTATATCCATATTTCCTTTTACCATTAATAAACTACCTGTTAATGTATCATATAATGATTTTAACCATTCAACATTAGGAATAATTGTTCTTTGTTTAACATATTTATCTTCTAAATATAAATTCCATATTTTATAAAAATTTTCACTACCTATATCTTTTAATTTTAAATTAAAAGATGTTTCTTTTATTTTTTTAATAATTTGATTTAAATTATTTTTATTTAAATCAACAATTATTTTTTTTTTTAAAATTATTGGTGAGTTTTTTATACTATTATAATATTTTATAAATTTTTTTAAATTATCTTTATATTTCTCTAATTTTCTATGATATAAATATTGTTTTTCAATATTTATAATTTTTTTTTCAGTTTTTTTAGAAACATTTATATAATCGCTAACTATTACATTTAAATTTGATAATGTTTTAACTGGAGGAAGATTAAAATGAAAATTACCATAATAAAACCATTTATTATCTTGTTTTAGTAATAATATTCCTCCCATTTCCAATAAATATCTTTCATTAAAGTGACTTTGAAATTCGATATCAAATATTAATATAGATGATAGAGAAGTAATTTTATTTAATATTGTTTGTAACTTTTCATTTAATTTAAAAGTGTCTAAATTTTTTAAAGGTATATTATTTATCCAAAACATTTAATTATATTTATTTAGAAAAAAAATATCTACATAATTTTAATATAAAAATGGATATTACATATGAACAAAACGAAATAAAAAGTTTTCTTTTTCAAAATAATGATTATTTTAATAAATATAGTAATGAAATAAATACTAATTTTTATACTTTAAAAGAAACATTTTTTTCAAAAGAAAATATTAATATAATTCAAAATAAACTTATTAATGAAGTAAAAGAAAAATCAAATGGTAAATATGTTATTGGATATCAAAAAAATGAACATTTAATACAAATAATGGAAGATATATTTAAAACATATAATAACAATGTTAATGAAGATATAAATGAATTAAATAATAAAGTTGTGATATTTTGTTTACCATATATATTTAATCAAATCACTTCTCATATTAAATGGCAAATTGATAGTAATTCTCCTTTAATACCATTACCATTACCAGAAACAACATCAATGGCAGGAAAAAAAACATTACCATCTACATTTTTTTAATAATATTAATATTAATATTTATAAATATTAATATTAATTATATATTTATATTAATGAACTATATCTATTGAATAAGCATTTAATATTTCTTCTAAAGTTATATTGGCAGCATTATTTATAGTTTTTAAATTGATAAAATTTTGATTATAAAAATTATTTTTATAAATATTAGTATAATTAATTTTTATACAACTTACAGTACTCATACCAGTTGTTACCATTGATCTTACAAATGTAGTGTAAGCTGGAATGGTAGGATCTGATAATACGGTTTGTGGAAGATTTTTTAAATCATTTGTATAAATTAATATGGTTTGATTTTTTATAAAATCATTAATATTATCTTTTGCTTCTACAATTTTTCGAATAGGATAAAAATTCTTATTTTCATTATCTTTTATAGGATCGTAAACGCGAATATTTGGTCCTGGCAAAACATCAGAATCATAATTAAATACATATGTTTTAGATCCATAAATAAATTTTTTTGTTGAATCAGTATCTGATGCTTTTTCATTTAATACTACTGCAGATTTAAGGAATAGTTTATCAGAATAATGATTATTGTATGCTACTTCATCATCTGGTGATGTATAATTTTTTATTGATAATGCTAAGTTAGTTATAACTTCAGCACTATTTAATGTTTCTAACCCAATTGCATTATGAGGTAATTTACTCATATTAAATACTTGGGGTAAATTATGAACACTTGCATTCATAGGTAAATAAGTTCTTCTAGGAATACTTACTATTAATACTCCATCAGTTGTAGAAACTGTTGAAGATCTAAATTCAAATCTACCATTTGACATTATTGGTTGAATAGTATTTAAAGATTGTTGTACATCTAATGAAAGAGCCATATTATCTATTTTGTCATTGCTTGTTACAATACCTCCAAAAACATCGTTTTTTATTGCTATTAGTGCTGCATCTCCAGGATTACCATATACATTATTTAATCTTTGTTTAAAATCATTTCTTGCTGATGATGTATTTTGTATTATATTAGCACCAGTTGGTGGTAATCGAATATAAATCATTGCTACTTTAGAAACTTGTGTATAATTAAATGGCATATTAAGAGTATTTATTTGAATATTATTATTCATCATTGGGGCCATTGTTGGAACACTATACAAAGTAGCACATCTATATGCTAAAGAACTTAATATTCGTCGAATTATTATATTTTCATCACCTATCATCATAAGATCAGGAGCATCATATGTTGATAATTTACAATTATCAATATGCATCATAAAATCAGCTGCTACAAATGAATTATAAGTATCATAAACTACACCATGTCTAAGTCTATTCACATTTTTCCAAAGAGTCATTTGAAGTATTACACGATTAAGAATATCTTTAATAGGAGAATCTGCATTGCAAACAACATCATTTGGATCTGTTACAAGATTGTACAACATAAGATAACTATGAAAAGTTGTTATTGGTTCGCCAAGATATTTACATCTTAAAATATATGCAAGATTTGTGAATAAGAAATATTCATCAAAACTTGCTATTTTTGGAAGGAACATTGCAGCAATTACTGGATGAATGAATGATGAATAATTAGTTGTTCCAGCATCGTTAGATATAACCTTACCCTTGGATGGATCAGGGTAACCTGGAGCTCCAACTGGAACTACATCTTGTAATCTTTCAAAAGGTTGATCAAATTTTTCACTTACCGTATTTTTATAATTATAAGTAATAGATTGTAAAGTTACTTGTTGCCATAACATTCTATTATTGTCATATAAACCAATAATTTCTTTAACAATTCTATGATCACCTTCATTTACATGAATTTTTCTATTAGTATAAGGATCATCACCAAATATTTTGGCCATGTTAGTATTTGGTAATAATATATCTAATTTACCTATGCCATTACGAGAATTCATACTCTTTTGATAATATTGTCTGAAAAGTTCAAACTCTTCTTCACTAAGGTTATATTTCTTTTTGTATTTTATAGCCTTATTGAGAATAATATGTAAAGGATGACCATACATACCATATTTACGTTCAATTAGTTTAGTAAATTTGATTGAACGCTTACGAATATAAGTTAATTTTTCAAAATAAGCTTCTTGTATATTATCGAATATTTTATCATCGCCGAATTTTCTTCTTAAATCATTCATTGACGCTCTGTCACCTCCTTTTTTAAATAATTCTGCTACTTCTTTTTCAATATTAATATTCGCTGTTTCTTCAAATCCTTTACGAGTATTTCCAGGGTTATTATAGTTCTTGTCCATTAGATATATTATAATAAGACAAAATTTTTTTCAATTTAAATTCTTAATTTAAATTAAATTAAATATTATTTTCTATAATATTTTAAAAAAATTGTTTTTAAAACTTTTAAAGAGATATTAAATACTATTTATATACTAGATGGAAAATATTTTTAGTACTAAATATATTCCAAAAGAACCGTCTGATATTATCGGTAATAAAGATCATATAAATTTTATACAGAATTGGTTAAGTAATTTTAAAAATAGTAATTTTTCTTCAATTATTATATCAGGTCATCATGGAGTAGGAAAAACTATAGCTATTAAAACAATACTACAATATTTAAATTATGATGTGAAGTATTTATCATCTTATAATTTAAAAAATATCAAAAAAATAAATGAAATAATAAATATGAATTCATACTTTTGTGATAATAATAATAATTTTGCAATAATTATTGATGATTTTGATACAATTACTTTAACAAGTAAAAAAAATTTAATATTTCAATTGTTTAAAGATAATCAAGATAAAAAATATTTTCCAATTATATTTTTAACAAACGAACAACATAGTAAATTAATATCAAATATAAAAAAATCATGCCCTGAATTAAAGTTTCAATATCCAGAATTAGATGAATTAATTATATATGTTAAAAAAATATGCAATAATGAAAATATTATTATTAAAAATGATAAACTAATTGATAATATTATTAAATATAGTCAATTAGATATACGAAAATTATTATTAATTTTAGAAGATTTAAAATTAACTTATAATGATAAAGAAATTAATGAAAATGAATGGAATTATTATATTTTATCATCTAAAAAAAAAAATATAAATATAGGATTGTATGAATCAACAAGAAAAATATTTGATAAATATACAAATATTTCTAAAAATATAGAATTATATGAAACAGAAAAAGTATTATTACCATTAATGATATTTGAAAATTATGCAAAAAATTTACTACTACGTCAAATACCATCTAATACAGAATTATATGAAATAATGTATAAAGTATCTGATTATATATCTATTGGTGATAATGTTGAAACAAATATTTATACTGATCAAAATTGGTACTTGCAAAAATTACATGGTTTTTATACATGTGTTGAAACATCATATTATATTAATAAATATCCACGAAAAAATTCAAATACATATGTATTAAATTTTAGTACTGATTTAAATAAAACTAGTTTAAAAAATATTAATAAAAGAAATATTAATAATATTCAAATCTTATTAGAAAATAAAAATTTATCAGATATTATGTATTTAAATAAAATTATAAATCATGATATTAATGATAATAAATATAGTTTCATTAAAAAATTTATTAAAAGTTATAATTTAAATAATAAACATATTGAATTAATAAATAAAATAGATAAATCTTTAGAAAAAATAAAATTTAATAATAAAATTAAAAAACAACTTATATAATTATAATAATGAAAGTTACAAAAATAAATAGTAAAATTTTTACTATTGAAAAAAATAAATATATTAAAATAAAAAGAAATCAATTGTTAATTCTTGATGCATTATTAGGCGATGGTAGTAATAAAATTTATAAAGGAAAAAATAAAAAATATTTTTTCTCTGAACATTTTGGTATGTTAGATTTTAATAAAAATGGATTAGATAAATTAATTATTAGCGCAAAATCTGAAAGAATTGATGAAGATGATGGTGATATTTATTTTCCAGGTGATGTTGAAGAAGCTTTAGAATATGAATTTATATTTCATACACATCCACCTACAGCAGGATTAACAAGAATTGAAGACGGTATTTTATATGAATTTCCTTCTATTCATGATATTTATCATTTTGCTGATTTATATAATAAAGGTAAAACACAAGGATCAATTATAGTTGCTCCAGAAGGATTATATATTATATGTACTGTAGATAATACAAAAGTAAAATATCCTAAATCAGAAAAAGTTTTTAATAATATGATTTCACAATTATTAAAAATACAAGATAAAGCCATAAAAGAATATGGTGAAGATATAACTCCAGATTTATATTATAATGATATAATTCAAAATAAAAAATATATAAAAATGTATAATGAAATGATAAAAAAATATTTTAGTAAAAAAATTAAAATAAAATATATAGCAAGAAAATATGATGAAAAAATAAATAAATGGTATTTACCTAGTTTTTATATATCATTAAATATTATTGAACCATTAAAATAATATATTAATAATATTATATTATGCCAAATAATACAGTTTGTTTTATTATAATATTAATTATATTATTATTATTGTTTTATTATTTTAATAGTTATGAATGTAATAATAATAATAATATAATTAATAATAATAATTATTCTGAAGATTTTTATAATAGTTATTTTGATTTAAAAGATGATATACCAATGAATATTAGTAATATTCAAAATATTGTTTGTAGTAAAGATTGTTGTTCTACACAATGGCCAATATCTGAAAAAATTCATGTTAAAGATACCACAATTGATATGAATGAATATTTACCTACTAATTTAAATTGCAATAATGGAATTAATGATACAGGATGTATATGTAAAAAAAAAACTATTTAAATTTTGTTTAATATTATTATATAATATATAATATATTATATAATATATGAATTATTTAGTAGAAACTAAGACAGAATATACAATTCAATTAACTAATATTCTTGTTCCTATAATTTATGAAGGAATATCTTCTATTTATGAAGATGCTTTAAAAGTTGCAAATCAAAATGAAGAATTAAAAACATTTCAAATATTTTTAAAAAAAATACCAAAATGGAATAATAGTTTATTAGAAAATGAAACAAAAAGAATATTATATACTAGTACATGTCCTGAACTATTACAAAATTTAGTTAATGCAGTTATTAAAGCAAATATTATGATTTTAACTAATACACATCCTTCAAATAAATCTTCTTTAAAAATAAATACTAAATTTGATTTTAAAGAATTTATTCATAATTGTTATATTGAATCTGCTAGAATATTCTATAATAATCCTTACTTATTTTATCACAAACATTCAATATATGATATTAATCGTAATCAAAAAGATGCTAAAGAAAATATTAAAAATGCAATTATAGAAGCAATACGTAAAATGTTACCTCTTAAAATAATTATAAATGAATATTTAGGTAATAGTTTTAAGGATGAATCAAATGTTAATATTGATATCAATACTCCATCAGAAGCAGAAAAACATAATTTAAGTATCTTAATTAATAATACAAAAGATAATGATTTTGTTAAAATAATAGAAAATTTAGAACAAAAATCAGAACAAAATTTAGAACAAAAATCAGAAAAAAAATTAGAAAAAAATTTAGAACAAATTCTTGACCAAAAACTAGAACTGAATGCAAAACAAAAAATAATACGTAAATCAGAAGAAGAATTAAAATATAGTCTAGATAATAGACTTTCAAGTTTAAAAAAATCAGATAAAAAAATAAAAAAATATATAGATGAAAATAATGAATGTGAAAGTATTTCATATTATAAATCTGATTTAAAAAAAAAAGTAGAAGATAGCTTTAGTAATATAAATAGTAATTTAAATAGTAATATTAATACACAACAAATATTTTATAATGATATTTCTGTACAATTATCAGATGAACCACATGATTCACAAGTATTAAAAAATATTAATATTACTAAAATAAGAAAATTAATTAATTAAATTTATTTATCTAAAAAAGAATATCTATATATAAATTAATAATGAGTATATGTATTTATATGTATGCAATAATTGGAGGTTTCTTAATGTTTATATTATTAGAATTAGATAAGAGATTTATTAGAAATAATTCAGAAGATTCTGAATACTATTCTTCATTACGAATAGCAACTGTAGTTACTTTAATAATATGGGCAATTTGTGCTTACCAAGAAAATAATTTTATAGAAAATGTTCCAATATTAAAATTACATTCACAAAAAATATTAACAGATAAATTTTAATATCTATATATAAATATATGGAACTACAATTTGAGAAATTTGATTTAAAAAATTTAGTATATGATGTAGATGGAAATTTCTTAAATCCTAGAATTGCAATTATTGCAAAATCAGGATCTGGAAAAAGTTGGGTAATTAGAGAAATTTTATATTATCTTTATAAAACAAAAATTCCTTGTGGAACTGTTATTGCTCCTACAGATAAAATGAACAAATTTTATGATGATTTTATACCACCTTCTTTTATTCATCATACTTATAAAGAAGAAATTTTAGTAAATTTATTAAAGCGTCAAAAAATGATACTTGAAAAAAATAATAGAAGAGTCAAAGAAAATAAACAAAAAATAGATCCTCGATCTTATTTTGTTATGGATGATTGCATGAGTTCAAAAAATGAATGGTTAAAAGATCCTAAAATGTTATCCATATTTAATGAAGGAAGACATTTTCAAATAACATTCCTATTATCTATGCAATTTAGTTTAGGTATTCAACCAGAATTAAGATCCAATTTTAATTTTATATTTTTATTAGGAGAAGACACGTTTAGTAATAGAAAACGATTATATGAACATTATGCTGGTATTTTTCCTACTCGAGATCTTTTTGAAATTGCATTCGCAGAACTTACAAACGATTATGGATGTATGGTTATTAATAATAATATTAGAAGTAATGATATTACTAAAAAAGTTTTTCATTTTAAAGCAAGTAAAACACCAGGATTTAAATTAGGTACAGAACCATTTATAAAATATGATGAAAAAAATTTTGATCCAGATCACGATAAGAAAACATCAGTTACAGATTTAACACAATATATGTATAAAAATAGAAAAACAAATGTTCAAATAAAAAAAGTTTAGATTTTTTTTTGTCCTACAACTATTTGATGATATGGTTTTACAAATTGAGTATCAATTATTTTATAATTAAAATAATTTAAACACTTTATAATTAATTCAAAATCAAATACATGCACATGTAAACCTCTATTTTCATACTGTTTTTTACATCTTTCTAAAAATTGTTCCATTGTACCTGCTGGTAAATCTCTCGATAAATCATAAAATTCCTTTATTTCTGGTAAATAATCATCTATATATTTTTCATCTCTATTATTATTGTAATTTTCAAGTAATTTTGAAAATTGCGAAATCGGTCTTTTATGATCAAAAGTAGCCTCCTTCCATGGTAAAATTAAAATACATAATCCATCATCTTTTAAAACTCTCGTTATTTCACTTAAACCTTTTAACGGATTAACTACATGTTCTAAAATATGCGATGCAAAAACAAAATCATATGTTTTATCTTTAATAATTGATAAATCAACTATATCTGATACATACACTTTACCAGGAATAGTTTTCCCATTAAAAATATAATCACTATTATTTTTTGTATTATTCCATAATGTATTTTCAGCAAATATTATATTATCTAATTTTTTTGGTGCTGTATATATACCAGAAGGATAAAAAAATGTACTTGGTCCTCCTAATTCTAACCCTTCTTTATTATGTAATATTTTGGAATAATCTTTAAATGTTTCGGATAATATATCATCCGATATTGTTGAAAAATCTGTATCCAAATCTATTTTTATAAACATATATATGTTTATAAAAATAAAATTATTCTTTAAATGTATTATTAATCTTTTTTTTTATTTTCTATACTACCAACCCATGGAGATGGTTTTATAAATATATTAGTAATTACATCGTCTAAAGGATTATTTACTTCTAAATCATTAATTGTTACATATTTATATATAACTTTATTAGCAGGACATTTTACAGTTCTTATTGATAATTCATATGTTATTAATATTAATCCTATAATAAATAATAAAATCATAAAATAATCTAAATATACACTCATTTATTATATATATTATATATTAATTTTATTCATTGTCATTATCATTAATTATTTTTTTAGTGTTTTCATTATTTACCTTTTTTGTTAGTTCTTCAAATAATTTTTTTGCTTTTTCTAATTCTGTATTTATATTTTTAACATTATTCTCTTTATCATTAATTTCATTCTTATATTCTTGTAATCCTTCTTTTTTATCTTCAATATTATTTTCAATATCATCAGATGATGATTTTTCATCATCATTCGTTTGTGATGATTTAATTGATTGATCAATTTGTTGTTGTTTCCTTAGTTCATGGTATTCTTTGGCTTTTACTTGTTGCTCTTTAAATGATTTCATTAATTGATTTAGTTTTTCTTCTGCATAAACTGCTTCTTCTGCAGATTCTGGATCATCATCCCATGGTAGCCATGATCCTACTTCTCCTACAAATACATTAAATACTTTATCAAATTGTCTAATTTGTTCACATCTTTTTTTCGCTTCTTCCATAGTATTATAAACTCCTCTAATTTTAATTCCTTTTGCATTATTATCAGATTTAATAACTTCTCCAGATGATAAATCTTTAATACTTGTATTCGTTAAAATTGATAAACAAACAAATTTTTGCCCATTAATAGGTTCGTCATTATCTAAATAATCAGTCATTAATAATTATATATTTTTTATCTTTATATCTTTATATTAATTATTTATAATATATAAAGATATAAAAATATTACTAATATTATGTCATTTGAAAATATTTTTTATAACAATACACAATTTATTTTAGACATTAAACCAAGTAATATAAAAAATAGTGGATATGGTTTATTTAGTCTTCAAAATATTCCTAATGAAACATTGATTGGATATTATATAGGTGATGTTTTATCTGGTAATAATAAAGTAACAGATTATTCTTTTCAAATTTCAAAAAAATATTTTATTGATGCAAAAGAATTTCCTAGATGTTATATAGCAATGATAAATGATGCAACAAATTCACAATTTGTTAATAATTGTGAATTTAGAATTATTAAAAAAAAAATAAAAAAAAATAATAAAATATGTTTATATTCTATTAAAGATATAAATAGATGTGATGAATTATTTGCTAGTTATGGAGATGAATATTGGACAACTAGAAATATTTAAATAGTTACTAATCCTGAACCTGTTGAACCAAAACCATTAATACCTCTATTTGATTCATCTATATTATCAACTAATTCTACTTCAAATGGTTTAAAACTTGGAAAAACTATTTGAAATAATCTTTCATCTTTTTTAATAATGTATTCGTCATTATCAAAATTATCAACTAAAGCCATTATTTCACCTCTGTAATTTTCATCAATAATACCAATTTGATTAGATAATCTAAGTTTAGTATTTTTTCCAGTACTCGATCTTAAACATAAAATATATCCATGTTTTTCTAGTGGCTGACAAATTATACCAAGTTTAATTTTATTAGCAAATGAATTTGGTGGTATAATTTGTTCTTCAGTACAAATTATATTAAATCCACTTGCAGTATTATCATAAGAATCATTTCTTTCTTTAATATAATTCATATATTTTATTTTAATATTATCATCAAGACATTTTACTCTAAGAGACATTCTCTCAGTTTTTGAGTTAGACATTTTTACTATATTATATTTATATTTATCTTATTAAGCTATTTATATTTCAATATTTTTTTATTTTTTTAAAAATAAATTTAAAGATAATATTAATTATTAAAATATAATGTCATCTTTAAAATTATATAATATATTAGAAGTAAATAACAATGCAACTCAAGACGAAATAAAAAAAAAATTCAGAAAATTAGTTGTTGTTCATCACCCTGACAAAGGTGGTGATCCGGATAAATTTAAAGAAATTAATAATGCATATGAAATATTAAGTGATGAAAATAAAAGAAAACAATATGATATGATTGGTGATAATGAAAATTTAAAAGATATATTAAATAGTGCCGAAGGATTTCCTTTTGGAATGCATGGTATGCATGGTATGCACGGTATGCACGGTATGCACGGTATGCATGGTATGCACGGTATGCATGGTATGCCTGATATGGATGGAATGCCTTTTGATATGGAAAATATCTTTCAAAATTTATTTGGTATGCAAGCAAATAAAAGAAAAAAAGGTAAGAATATAGAAAAAACTGTTAAGATTAATTTAAAAGATGCATATTTTGGTATTAAAAAGAAATATGATATTAATATTACAAAGTTTTGTAATGATTGTAATCATCCATGTAATGAATGTAAAGGTACAGGATATATTAATAAAGTAATTGGTAATTTTGGTATTATGTTACAACAAAGAATTAATTGTAATGTTTGTAAAACAAAAGGTATTATTAATAAATGTAATAATAATTGTAAAATATGTAATGGTAAAGGTAATTATAACGTTAAAGAAAATATAAATATTGATATTATACCTGGTGTAAAAACAGGTATGAAAATTATTGTTGAAAATAAAGGTGATGAAACATTAATTATTGAAAATGATATTTTTACACATGTTCAAGGAGATTTAGTATTAAATATAGTTGTTGAAGAGAATGACAATTTATTTAATATAGATGGTAATAATTTAATATATAATATTAATCTTCCTTATTGGAAATTACTAACACATATTGATAATTTGACAATTAATCATTATAAAGATAATAATCTAAAAATTGATTTAACAGATCCAATTGATCATAATAAAACATATATTTATAAAAAATTAGGTATGCCTATAATTAACAGTAACGGAAATTATGGAGATTTAATTATTAAATTTAACATTTCTTTTCCATCTAATAGATTAAAAGATGATAATATAGAAAAATTACAATCTGTATTAAAAAGCTTTGATATTTTAAATTAAACATTAATTGGAGGACGTATACAATCAAATATTTGCCTATTTATTTGAAGATTAGAAGGTATTTTTAATTTATCAATTTCTTCTAAATATTCAACATATCTAAAAGTACTTGTTGTATTAAATTGTACTAATATTATAAAAATAAAATAAAAAATATTAAAATAAGCTGCATTAAATGCACAAGCAATACATACTGGTAATGATTGATTTTCTTTTTGATTTAAATAAAAAGAATAACAAAATGCAGCAAAACTAATAAAAATATATACTATAAAAATTATAAATATATTTCTCATATATCTTATTATATCTTCACTATTAATATTATTCGATACATCAACATCTATTATATTATTTGACATATCAGATGAAGCAAATTTTTCATTAGTATTATTATTTGTTTCATATAAATGTTTTAAATGGTAGCAAATCATATATATATTTTTATATTAGATATTATTTATTATTTATTTCCATATACAATAATTAAATAATATATAATATAAAAAATACCAAAAGAATATGCATTTAATGCACATGCTAATTTAACATCAATAGGATAACCAAGATTAGTATTGATATTCCATGATAAAAATGCTGCTATTATACATATTATATAATATAATATAATCCATATTAAATATTTATTTTCATTTTCATTTTCATTTTCATATTCATATTCATTTTCATATTCATATTCATTTTCATCATTATTAAAATTTTCTTTATTTTTAGTAGTTGTAAACAATTCTTTAACATAAGAATTTGCAAGTAACAATATCATTTTTATAATTTAATTTAGATATTAATTTTAAATTTATAATTTAATTTAATTATAAATTTTCTAACATTATTTCTAAATTAGAATTTATTAAATCTAATTCTTTTATTTCACCTGTTAATATATTTAATATTTTATAACTATAATCTTTATAAATATCTTTACACATTAAAGCATATAAAGCTAATTGTAATAAATGAGTTTCACTTATGTATGATACAGCTTTGAATTCCCAAATTGTTTTTGTTTCATTATCTATACAATCAATAATACCAAATATTTTTTTATTATTTATTACTATACTACTATTTTCTTCAAATTCTCTATGATAAATTTTATTTCCTAATGCTTTATGAATTATATTTAATATATTTTTTAATATTGATTCGTTTAACCAATTATATTCCTTTATTTGCGATAATTTATAATAATAACCATTTAAACGCATATCAAATATTGTCGCAAAAAATAAAAAATCATTAATATTTAAAGATTCTTTTTTTAAAACTAAATCTAATTTATTTTTTATATCTATAGAAAGATCATCAATATTACAGGCAATATTATCTAATAATTTTGAATTTTTATTTGTTATAAATTCGTAATATGATGGTATTGCAATACCATTAATTGATGATACATCTTCGTACATATTATTATTTGTTAATGTTTTCGCAGGTAATATTATATTTTTATATTTTTCTTGAATAGTATTATATTTAATATGTTTTAATATATTTATAATCTGTTTAATTGATAAATTCTTTAAATAATCTGTTACTGTTATATGTTGAATATTTATATTAGTTGGAGAATTAATTTTAGCACCTATATATGTAACTTCACCTTCTAATATACAATGATTATTTAATTCGTTTTTATTTATAAAAGGTAAATGTAAATTTTGTTTAGTATGAATTATTATTAAATGTTCTAATGATCGAGTACATGCTACATATATAGGATTTGGACATTTATCTATTGAAGCATCTTTTGCATATCTATAATATCCTTCATCCATCGAATATACAAATACAATTTTTCGTTCTAATCCTTTTGATTGATGAAATGTTGTGAATAATATCTTATTATACATTACTTCTTCATCTATTACATTTCCTTCTTCATTTATAGCAACACAACATGGTAAATCATTTAATACTAATAAATTTTCTAATAAGCGTACAGGAATCTTTTTTGATTTTATTGATGGTGCTAAAATAAATATATCATTTGGTGTATATCCTTGTTTCAAAAAAATTTTGATTTTATTAATTATATCCGTGGGTTTAAATGGATTACAAATTAAATATTGTACTGGAGGACCATCTTTAATTGCATGTAATCTATCTTCTTTTAAAAGAATTTTATTTACAAAACTTGCTATTGATTTATTTACTCTAAATGTTGTAAATATACTATGTTTTTTCCATTCATTATGTGAATTAAATAATTCATCGGCTTTAATTAAATAATTAATATTTGAACCTTGATATGAATATATATTCTGATTTATATCACCAAATAAACATATTTGCATATTTGGTTTAATAATATATTGAACTAAATCAAAAAATAAAGGTTTCATATCTTGTTGTTCATCTAATATTATTAAATCAAAATTAAAATTAGATTTATTTATTATGTCATTATTATTTAATAATAATTGCATTCTTAAATCATCATAACAAGGATAATTATAATACTTTACACAAAATGAATGATAACTATGTACTTCTAAATTACTTATATTATATTTTATTATTCGTTGTCTAGTTTCTGTTTTTAATCCTGCATTATATGTCAATAATAAAATATTCTTATTTGGACACTCTTGAGCTATTGCTAATGATGTTGTTGTTTTACCACAACCAGCTACTGCATCAACAATTATATTATATCCATTTTTTATACTATTTATTATTTCTTTTTGTTCTATATTTAAATTAATCATTATTAATTTATTAATAATGATTAATAACTTATCTTTATTTAAATTTTTATATTTTTATATAAAGATAAGTTATTTTTATATATTATAATATAAAAATGATCAATGGACAAGTTATGCAACAAATCAATAGAAATGGACAAGTTATACAACAACAACAAATTAATGAAGAAGGTAATGTAATAGATGAAGAAGTTATGCAACAACATCAAGTTATACATCAATATTTATATCCCAAACAACGTCAACAAATTAATCAACAAGTTTTACAACAATTTATTACTTCAATAAAAGATGCTATTAGAAATAAATCAATAGATACATCATCAGTAATGAAACTTATTGTTATATGTATTGAAATTATGGAAAATATGCAAACAGAAAATATTGATAAAAAACAATATGTAATATTAGCTATTAATGAAATAGCTAAAGGTGATGATTTAATTTTTGGTACAAGTGATGATACTATTTCTCCACAAGTATTAGTATCATTAATTGTTATGATTAATAGAGATTTAATAAGTGAAGTTATTGATATTATTTGTTTAGCAAGTAAAGGTGATATAAATGTTAATAAAATAAAGGTGATGTAAATGTTAATAAAATAAAAAAAACATGTTTTGGATGTTTTTCAATTGCAAAAAATCATATTTAATATAAAATTTTAATATTTTATATATTTATATATGACCGAGAATGACAATTATATTATATCCATTTTTTATACTATTTATTATTTCTTTTTGTTCTATATTTAAATTAATCATTAATAATTAATAATAACTTATCTTTATTTAAATTTTTATATTTTAATATATTATAATATAAAAATGATCAATGGAAATGGACAAGTTATGCAACAAATCAATAGAAATGAGTATGAACAAGTTATGCAACAACAACAACAACAAGTTATGCAACAACAACAACAACAAGTTATGCAACAACAACAACAACAAGTTATGCAACAACAACAACAACAAGTTATGCAACAACAACAACAACAAGTTATGCAACAACAACAACAAGTTATGCAACAACAAGTTAATCAACAAATCAATCAACAAGTTTTACAAAAATTAGTTACATCTTTAAAAGATGCTATTAAAAATAAATCAATAGATACATCATCAGCAATGAAACTTATTGTCATATGTATTGAAATTATAGAAAATATGGAAAATATGGAAAATATTGATAAAAAACAATATGTAATATTAGCTATTACAAAAATAGCTTATGGAGATGATTTAATTTCTGGTACAAGTGATGATACTATATCACCACAAGTATTAGAATCATTAATAGTTATGATTAATAGAGATATAATTAGTGAAGTTATTGATATTATTTGTTTAGCAAGTAAAGGTAATATTGATGTTAATAAAATTAAAAAAACATGTTTTGGATGTTTTAGTATTGCAAAAAATCATATTTAATATAAATTTTTTAATATATAAATATTAAATATATTTAATATTTATATATATAACCAGTATAGGAGATGAATATAAATATAATGAATGTTATTATAATAATAACAATATTATTCATTATATTTCTATTTATATTTTATTTATTATTATTTAGAAAAACTACACATATCAAATATTTATCTATTAATGAATTTAAGAATATAACAAATTCATCTGATTATTTTAATAATATGAATAATTGCGATTTAGTAGTAAGAAAAAGTAATAATATGAATGAATATTTAAAAAAATATCAATTAGGTTATCGAGCATTTACTATGCAACAAAAAACAATATTAGCAGATATTGTTAATATTATTGATAATAAAATTAATAAATATATTAATTTTAAAAATATAAATTGGATATTTGTTAAAATTGATACTAATTTAGAAAATAGTTTTCCTCATACTATTGAAAATGTAATTATATTATCAAATAATTTTTTTAATTATTCATTTGATAGTCAAATTAATACTATTATTCATGAAAAAGTACATATTTATCAACGAATGTATCCAGAATATATTAATATTTTATATAATAAATGGGGATTTAAAAAAACAGATATTACTTTTAATAATAATAGAAATAATCCAGATATAAAATATTATTATACTTATAACAATAATTTATTAATTCAATTATATACTAATAATCCTCACGAGTTATACCACTCTAATACTTATTATATTAATTTAGAAAATAATAATAAAATTATTATTGATAATAATATTATTAAACAATATAATTTACCAGATATAGCTATTAACAAATTAGAACACCCAAGCGAAATTATGGCAGAAATAATAAGTTTATATTTAACAAACTCTTATCATAAAAATGATAAATGGATTATAATTTTAAAAGAATGGATGATCAATTATTTTTAATATATTAATATATATGAATAATAAAAATAAAATATCATATTAATAATTGTATTGTATAATATCATTATATTTTTATTATTAAAATATTCAATGTAATCTTTTTTATATTTGACACATTTATTTTTATATTCTAAAATAATATTATTATCTAAATATCGAATACATCTAAAACGTTCTTCTTTAAAACTATTTATATTAAAGTAATTAATATCATAATGTTGTTTATCTATTAAAAAATAATTAGATGTATAATATGATATTATTATTATTATTATTTTTTTGATTAACATTTATCAATATAAAATATTATTCTTTATATTAATAATATTTTTTTACAATTTTTTTTACCACAATAAAGTTAGGATTTACAACATTACTACCTAAATTAGGAAAATGTTTAATAAGAAATTTTGTAATTTGTCCACCAGAAATTTCTTTACCACGATTTTCTTCAAATCATTTTCTTGGTTCATAAATATTAAGACGTATTATTTTATCAAGTGCTTCTTTTATATTATTTTCATCAAATTGTCTATTCTCCTCGCAAAAGATAAGCATAAAGTGATAAAGAATGAAGTGTTTAACAAGGACTATGTCGAGATTTACGAATATACAGGAAATAGATATAAACAATAACTCTATATTATAAAAATAGATATATTAATTAAAATATGAATATTACCGAAGAATATATTAATAATAGATATTTAAACAAAATATATCTAAATAATCCAGATAAAATTTCAAATATAAAAATTTTACATAAAATATGTTATAAAAATGATGTTCCTTTATTTTCAATAGTTATTCCTATATGTAATCAAGAAAATATTATTGTAAAACATATTAATTCAATACTATATAACACTACTGAAAAAGATTTTGAATTAATATTGATTATAGATAGTTGTTCAGACAGAACAGAAGAAAATTTAACATATTGGATAAATAATTTAGAAATTGAAAAATATAAATTATTAACTAATGTTTTAATACTAAAGAGTACAATACCATTATTTGAAACCGCAGCAGATAATCTAGGTTTTTACTGTTCTCAAGGAAAATACTGTTTAGAAATACAGGCAGATATGGAAATGACAGAAGAAGGATATAATATGAGATTACTAAAACCCTTTTTACTTGATGATAATATAATAGGTATTTCAGGAAGATGCTGTTGTGATTTTTCATGGAATAAAAGTGTTGGAAAATTAGGAATGGATATTATTAAAGATGTTAAGGATATACCAAATATAGATAGAAATTATTATTATATAAGTGAAACTTGTAATAGAGGCCCGCTATTATTAGATAAGGAAAAAATTAAAATATTAAGATATTTAGACGAGGTTAATTATTTTTTAGAAACAAGCGAGCATGATTTATTTGCGAGAGCATATGTAGAACATAATTGGATATGCGGATATGTTCCTATTGATTTTATAGCATTATTGGAAAATGGTACAACGAGAAAAAAACGAGATAAATTAAATCAAGAATATTATGACAAATTTAGTAATGAAACTAATAATAATGGGTTTTTAAGTAAAAATATTAACAATATACCATATAGAGATATTATTAAAAACTCATTATATTAGTTTATTATATATTATAATTTATACATAAAGTTTTTTGATTAGATGTTTTTAATTCACCTTTAAAACTTATATTCATAACTACAATAACAAAACTTATATAAAAAATATTTGCTATTTTTCTTTTTTCATATTTATCTGAATCATCCATTAATATTTGTTCTACTTCTTATTCTGATAAATTTTTTATAGGTTTAAATACATCTATATCGCATAACACCCAAAAATCTGTTAATTGTTTTTCTTTTTAAGCTTCTCTTTCTATTTTTAGATATTCTCGTAGCTCTTCTGTAAATGTATTTTCCATAAATATAATTATAATTATTAAAGATTTTAATTATTATTTAATAATTTTTCAACTTGCTCTTCTTCGTCGTCATTTTCATGTATTATAGATTCTTTAACATTTTTAATACTTAATAATTTAAAAATATCAATATCTCTTTTAAAATCACAATCTTTTGATAATCCAAATCCATCATCAGAAAATTCAGAAAAATCATATTTATGATGACTTTCTAATCTTTTATGATGTTTTATTTTATGAATTAATTCTGACCATGATCTTAAATAATGATTTATACAAATAACATCAGTATCATCTATAATTTTTGCTGTATTTAAAATATTATTTAAATTATCAAATATTTTTTTATTAATATTTTTTTTTAATATATTTTTATGAATAATAGTTTTAATTTCAGAAGTTGTTTTTGATAATGTATAATTTAAATAAGTCTCATTATCTGGTTTATTTATATGACCATTTGTTGAAAATATTTTTTTTATTATTCCTATCGATTGTTCTGTTGTTATCTGCTCTTCAATGAATTTTTGAATAGTTATATGCTTTTTAGGAACTAAAAACTCATTTGAATCTATAAATAAAATCCAATCTTCTTCAATTGTTTTTAATATATTTATTGTAAAATGACTATATGCTGTTCTTTTCATGACATCTCCAGGAAAATCTATTATTATACAATTAGGATATTTATTTTCTACAAGTACAGTCTCCTTCGCTGACTGTACTTCTGTTCCATTATTATAAATTATAAATTTTGTAACACCTATCTTTGAATGATAATCTATAAATTCTTTTAAATATGAATGATCATATCTTATAATTGTTACAATACAACAGGTTTTTTTCATTATTAAAATAATATTATATTAATATTATAAATAAATAAACTTATTACACCTTGAAGATTTTAAATCTTAAAACAATTTAAATATTAATAATTATTAAATAATAATAATTATTAATATGCATAGGTCTAGAAATTATTATGATGATATAAATAATAATAATCGTAGTTTTTATAACAATACAAATAATAATAATTGTAAAACTAATACAATATTATTTTTTACTATTATTATTGTAATAATAATAATGATTATTATCTAAATATTATTATAGAATTGAATAAACTATTTAAATAGTAAAAAATAATTATTATAATAATGTTTGGTTTTTATTATAATGATAATAATAATAATTTAAAAATAAAAATTGATTGTCTTTTTAATGAAAATATAAATCTAAATAATAAAATAAAACAATTAAATAAAACAATTAAAAAATTAAAATATGAAAATATTATAAATAATTCAGAATTGATTGAAGCATTTAATTATAATATTGATTTATTAAAAAAAGAAATTAATATTATAAAAGAAATAAATACAATAAATACATTAAATACAATTGAAATAAAAGAAACAAATGAAAAAAAATTGATAAATAATGATAATGATATAAATAATGATGATTTTATACAAATATAATTATAATTATGTCTGTGATTGATGAGATTAGTGAATTAGTTGATAGTTTTGATAATTTAAATATGAATAATGCATTAATAAGAGCATATGTAGTATATAATAATAAATATCATAATAATTTTAATAATATTATTAGTAATAATTGTGATTATAATTATGAATTATTATTAGAAATAAATTTTTTATTTTCAAAGTATACTACAGAAGTAAAAAATGATTTATTAAAATATAATATTATTAATATTAATGAAAGATCTCCAGAATTTTTAATATGTATATTAGCGTATATTGATAATTATTTTGATTCTGAAAATTATTATAATATATATATGGAAGCAATAGAAAAATTGTAATTAAATTTTAATTTATATATTAAACCATCCATTTAGTATTTAAAGTTGTATATATATTAGTTCTTTCTGTTGATGTTAAAAGTCTGTTAATAATTATAATTTCATAAATTATACCATCTACAGTTGCAGAACCTGAACTACTATATGATGCATCTGCACCGATAGAACCAAAAAATGTTTCTGCAGTTCCTGAAACTCCTAAACTTGAAAAGTTTACTAAAATATTATTATTTATATAAAATGCTCCATTTAATCCTGAAGAATTATATTCACAATTTACAACAACAGTAGTATTGATAGGAAAAGAATATGATGGTTGCTCTGCACCTCCATCTCCTCTACCAACATATAGTGCATTGTCATTAATAATAATTAATGTTCTATCAAATCCTCCATTATCTTGAGACCATAACCATTTTAATGTAGAACTATTTGCTGTTTTTTTCCATACTACAAAAATATTCATTGTTGAATAATTGTTTAAATTTATATTAGAAATTAATACTTTTCCATTCGAAAATACAGCACCATTTGAAGTATAAATAGGTCTTCTACCATTATCTGTTTGTGTTGTTGTTAAACTTGTACTATTTCCTGAATTATACCATGAACCTATTACACCTCCTACAGTTAATGTACTATTATTAGTACCATCTATATTCATTCCATCATGACGTAAAACTAAATTTGCACCAAATGTAGTTATTGCATCTGCTAGAGTTTTACTTTTACCATAAAAATTACTTAGTGATATTTTACCACTTGTAGGAATACCTGTTGCTCCTGTTCCTTTAGCATATAAACCATTTAAATAATATTCACTTAAAAGAATAGGATTGGTACCGCCAAATTCTGTTTGTATATTACTTAAAAATATTTTACCAGAAGATTGTAAAACCATTTTATTATATAAATAGAAATAAATATTAATTATTTCTTATAATTTTAATATAAATTATTCCTTATAATTTTAATATAAATTATACCTTATAATTTTAATATAAATTATACCTTGCATTTCTATTTCTTATAATTGTTACATCTTCATAATCTAACATATTTACAAATTCATCTCCATAAAAATATTTTTCTTCATTTGTATCATTACAATACATATATACAAACATTATATCAATATACATATTAACATTTATAAACTCTATATCTTTTTCAAATTCTATTATATATATATTACCATCAGATAGTCTGATCAAATCATTTTGTCTAAATTCAAAAGAATCACTTAATACTAACAAATAGTCATTTGTTATTTCATTTCTAACAAATTTAAAAGTACTAGGAATAAGAGGATTATATTTTTTAAGAATATTAAATTTTTGTTCATTTTTTTTAATCATTTCAATTATAGCATTTTTATTCCAATAATAATCATTATCTATTTTTTTTTCTTTAAGAATATGTATTAGTTCAATGAGTGTATAATTACTATATGGTCCTTCAAATAAATTTTTATCTTTATTTGTTATAATAGTTACATCTTCATTATCTAATATACTTACTAAAGTCTTTGGATAATAACATATTTCATGTTCATTATTCAAATCAAACAAATAAACATATATTTGTTCCTTTTGTTCCTTTTGTTCTTCTTTTACAATCATAATTTCATATTCATATTCATTATCATTTGATAATTTTATTATATCATTATTACTTATTGTAATAAAATTATTTAATTGCAAACCATAATTTTTATCTTCTAATTTTATTAATGTCCAATTACTCTGTTTCATAGGTTCATATTTTTTAGAGATATTAAATTTTTGTTCATCTGTTTTTATCATTTCAATAATCATTTTTTTGTTCCAAGGACAAGTAATATTTACTTTATTTTCTAATAATTTATTTATTAATTCCAAAAGTGTATAATTTTCATATTTTCCATCATATATATCATATATTTTACTGATTAAATCTGAATTTATTCGAATATCTAATTTGTTATGTAATCTTTCAAAAAAACAAATAAATTCTATTTTTTTCATTTGCTCCATCTATTTAATTATATTATAAAACTATAATATAATTAAATAATTATTCAATTTTTTAATTGTTTTTAACAATATAATTATTCAAATATAATGCAAAAGATAACCATATTAAATAAGGTATTAATAATATACCAGCTGTTTTATCAATTGAATAAAATAATATTATCATAATAAATACTAACATCCATGTAAATAATAATAAAATTTGTGATTCATAAATTAAATGATACTTAAAAAATAAAGGACTCCATGCAAAATTTAAAATTAATTGTATAATATATAATTGTATTGGAAATGTTATTTCTTTTTCTTTATTCCATATAATCCATACAGATATACTCATTAAAATATATAATATAGGCCAAACTATACTAAATATATATCCTGGTGGTGTTAAAGATGATTTATTTAAATCTAAATACCAACTATCAATTTTATCCATACTTAAAAAACTAATTAATAATGTTAAAAATATTATAATAAATAAAATTCTCATAATGTTATTATAAATTAAGATTAAATAATTATTTTTTTATAATTAAATAATTAAATTATTAATGTTTTTGAATAATTAAACCATAATTTATTTTGTTTTGTTATCCATACTGTAAAAATATATTCATTGTTTACTAATTTATGTAATCCAACTCTATAAGCATACTTAAATACTTCATATTTTGTATTTGTTATTTTATTTTTTATTGTCCAGTAATCAGATATTTCTTCAATATCTTCAAAAATAATATTATTTTTGAAATTAATTAACATCTGTTTAATAAAATTTTTATCTGTATATGATAATATTTTTAATATATTTTCATCTATTGCTTCTATATCCAAATCTTTATTTATATTTTCTATTAATGTTTTAATTTCTGGATTATTAATATCTGTATTAATTTTTATATCATAAATAGACATATATTATATATATATATATATATATGGAAGAATATATTATAGGATTGATAGTATTTTTATTTTTAGATGTATCGTGGATATATTTAAATAATAATATGTATTTAACTAATATTGAAAATATTCAAAAAAGTAAATTTAAATTAAATATATATGTTGCTTTAATTACATACTTTATACTTTGTTTATATTTTATATTCTTAATTTATAATAAATTTAGTTTGCTTAATTGTGTATTAATAAGTTTTTTTACTTATTCCATTTATAATTTTACTAATTTAACAGCTTTTGAAAATTACAGTGTTTCACTCGCAATTATTGATACATTATGGGGTCCATTTGTTACTTTTATTACTATGTATATTGTATATAATTATAAATTAATTTTTAGTTAATTACTATAAAAATAAATTAATTACGAGTTCATATTATTTTATTTGATTTCTATAGTAAAATCTTTTTTGATTACTATAATCAAATCTTTTTTGATTACTATAATCAAATCTTTTTTGATTACTATAATCAAATCTTTTTTGATTACTGTAGTAAAATTTTATTTGATTACTGTAGTAAAATTTTATTTGATTACTGTAAGCATAAAAAGTACCTTGAAGTTTAGTATTTAATAATAATAGACGTTGTTTTTTTGCAAAATTACGGAACTTTACATATTCTGATAATGGTAATATATTTATTAATTCTAATGTCCATTTTCCTAATTCTTGATTATATTTTACTTTATCCTCTTCAATTATTATAATAATTTTTACAAGTGTTGAAATATATTTACTTTCATATGTAAATATATTCTCTAGTTTTTTATAATATTCTTTTTCATTATCAGATAAATCTATTAAAAATCTCTCAATAAATTTTTTTATATATTTATATTTGATTTGTACTTTTTTTTTCATTTTTTGTATATTTTATTATTAACTGTATTTAATAATAAAATATATTTTCAATTTTTTTATAATATTTCTAAAATAAAAAATTTTTAAAATTAAATTTGGGACAAAATTTTTTTAAAAAAAAATCTCTCTCTTGAGAAAAAAAAAGAAGTTTTTTTTTTAATATATCTAACCAGAAAAAAATAGATTAAGTAATAAAAAACTATTTTTTTAAGCTCGTATTTAAACTTCCAAATTTTTTTTATAAATACCTAATAATAAAATAAAAAAGAACTTTAAAATTAAGCTTATTATTTTAAGCTTGAAATATAACTTAAAATAATATTTTAAAATATAAATTTAAAAAAAATATAATAATATAACAAAAAATTAAAATTGAAAATAGGTGCTAATTTTTTTGAAAATAAAATCTCTCTCTCTCTGGAAAATTAAAATTTATTTATGTTTTGAATATAATAAAACATAATAAAAATAGAACTGTATAATAAAAGCTTCTTTTTTTTACTAAAAACTCTCTTAAAAATCTATTTTTTTAACTTAATTGAAGCTTTTATATAGTTATAATATTTAAATAGTTATAATATTTTTTTGCAACTATATAAAAGCTTCTTTTTTATAAAAATATTTATTAACTAAAATTATTTTTTGCAACTATATAAAAGCTTCTTTTTTATAAAAATATTTATTAACTAAAATTATTTTTTGCAACTATATAAAAGCTTCTTTTTTATTAACATAATTAAAAAAACTTAAAAATTAAGTTTTTAAATAAATTAGTATATAATTATATAATTATGATAAATTATATTTGTGAAAAATGTAATAAAGAATTTAATAAAAAATCAAATTATATAAAACATATTAATCGAAAAAATCCATGTATTAAAGAAGAAATTAATTTAATTACTTATAAATGTGAAAATTGTAATAAAGAATTTGATAAAAAAATAAATTATACCAATCATATTAATAAAAATAAAAAATGTAATATTATAGATTTACAAGAAAAATATAGTAATTTAGAAATTGAATGTCAACAATTAAAACAAATAAATCAAGAATTAAAAATAGAAAACAATAAAATAAATGAATTATTAGAAAAATGTATAACTAACAAAAATAATATTATAACAAATACAAATACTAATATTATTAATAATACAAATAATACAAATAATATTATTAAAATCAAACTTGTAAATTTCGGACAAGAGAAATATACAAAATTAACTAAAGAAGAAAAACAACATATTTTAAAATATAGTAAGCAAAGTATGGCTAATTTAATAAAATATTTACATATTAATGATAGAATGCCTGAATATAAAAATGTTTGTGTAAAAAATTTAAGAGGTAAAGGAGGATATTTATATGAAGATAATAAATGGATGCACTTAAATTATAATATTTTATTAATGATTTTATTTAAAAACAAAATTAATGATCTTGATAAAATATTAGCTGAGAATGAAAATTTAAATATTTCTTCATCTAAAAATATTCAAGGTTTAATTGATAATTATACTGATGATATGGACACATTTATAAAAAATAATAAAGAAAATATAATAAATATGTTGTATAATCACACTAAAAATTATAAGATTGAATAATTATAAATTTATATGTTATTATTTAAGAGTTTTTATAAATTCTTTCATATCTTTTGTACCCATACTTGAATTACAATTTTGACATATAGGTTTTAAGTTTGATACAACAGTTTCTCCACCATTTATTTCTGCTATAATATGACCACAATTAAATGACATTTGTGTTATATCTGTTACATTACAACACATACATTTGGATTTACCTATTTGTTCTCCAATATTTGTATTCCATACTAATCTTTTTATAGTAGCTGATATAGGTTTTTTCTTTTTCTTATCATTATTATCTAATTTTGGTTTGGTAATACTTTGTTTTTGTAATTCTTGTTTTAATTTTACATTTTCTTCTTCTAATTTTTTTTGTTTATCTAATTTTTGCTTTTCTTCTGACTTTTTTTGTTTATCTAATTTTTGTTTTTCTTCTAACTTTTGCTTTTCTTCAGACTTTTTCTGATTATCTAATTTTTGTTTTTCTATTTTGATTTCTTTTAATAATATGTCTATAAAACGATAACAATTTGTACAAGAATTACCACATTTATATTCATTATATATACATTTTATAACTTCTTTAATATGATTATTATAATAATCTTTTATATTATTGTATTGTTTATTTTCATTACAATAATAGATTTCTTGTAAATATTTTAATAAATATCCATTCATTTTAGTAATTCTCATTTTATTAATTAAATCTATAATATTTAGTCTTTTATCATTATCATCTTGTTTTAAAATTGAAGGATTATTAAGATCAACTACTAATTTGTCATATCTATCAAATAAATATTCGTGAATTGTTTCTAGTTCTTCTTCTTGTTCTAGTTCTATCATAATTAGGTCTGTCATAATTTAATATATTATACATGTTGTTTATATTTTAATAATTTAATATTCAATTTTTATTTTTTATTTTAGAAATATAATTATTAAAATATAATATTTCTAAAATAAAAAAATTTAAAAAATGAAAATAGGTGCTAAAAAATTTAAAAATAAAATCTCTCTCTCTCTGGAAAACTAAATTTTTGTATTTTTTATTTATAACTATCTAAACATTATAAAACTATAACTATATACTAAAAACTGTAAAAAATATTAATTAATTTTGCTTTATGTTTAACTAATTATAATAATAAATAATAGAAACTTTATTTTAAAATATATTTTTCATTATTTTTAAAGTGAATGATTAACCACATATAATAAAATTTAATTAAAAAAATATTTTAAAATAAACTTATAAAGTTATAATATTATAATATAATAATATAAAATGGTATGTTATAAATGTGAAAAATGTAATAAAGAATTTAATCAAAAATCAAATTATATGGCACATATTAATAGAAAAAAATCATGTAATACAAATGATTATACTAATATAATTCTTTATAAATGTGAAATATGTAATAAAGAATTTAATCAAAAATGTAATTATATATCACATATTAATAATAAAAATCCATGTAATAGTAAAGATTTAATTAAAGAAAATAAAATATTATTAGATAAAATTAAAGAATTAGAAAATGTTCAAAAATATAATACACAATTAGAAAAAGAAAATATACAATTAAAAACAGAAAATGAAAAAATTAATGAATTATATAATAATTTATTAAATAAATGTATAAGTAACAATACAACAAATAATAGTAATAATAATAGTAACAGTAATAATACCACAACTAATAATACAACAAATAATATTATTAAAATAAAACTTGTAAATTTTGGTCAAGAAGATTACACTAAATTAACTAAAGAAGAACAAAATAATATTTTGAAATATAGTAATAGATCTATTTCTAATTTAATTAAATGTTTACATATTAACGATAAACTACCACAATATAAAAATATATGTATTAAAAATTTAAGAGGAAAAGGCGGTTATCTTTTTGAAAATAATAAATGGACTCATCTTAACTATGATGTTCTTTTAATGATGTTATTTAATAGAAAATTTAGTGATTTAAATAAAATTTTAGATGAAAATAATAATGAAAATATTAGTAAATTTTATCAAGACAATATACAAAAATTAATTGATAATTTTGATGAAAATAATGATGAATTTATAAAGAAAAATAAAGATAATATTATTAATTTATTATATAATAATACCAAAAATTATAAAATAGAATAATAAAAATTTTATATTGTATTTTTGCTTGTACCATATGTATCGAGCAAAAAATATTATTCAAAAAAAAGTAATAATTTATTTAAAAGTTCTTGTTATTTCTCTTAAAAATAAAAACAAGTTTCTTTAGAAGTTCAATATTTAAACCATTCAATAAATGACTTTATTTTATAATTTTTATTTATAAAATTAGTAAGTTTTTTCAATCATATCTAATTCACTTTACCAATAAAATACATAAACAACAAATATTATAATAAATATTTAAATTATTTTTTTATCGCTTTCTATGCTATTCATAATTATTTTAACTAATTGTAATAATATACAATTCTCTTCAATCTCTCCATTCCAGTAATTATGCCAATGATAACAAAAACTTCCATAAAAAAATTTATTAAAATTATATTGCCTATCAGTATTTTTAAAAATAAATCTAGAATCAATTCTTGTATTATTATTATTTTGAATCCAGTCTGGGTCAAACCAACTACATGGTAGAACCAGCATATCAAGAGGTAAATCATATGTTAAATTTGCTTCTTGAAATCCAAATCCACGATCACGTTTAATAATATATTTAATATTATTCTTCATCTTTTCTGATTTTGATTCTAATGATATATAAATTGCACCGTTTGGATAATTTTCTGTTGCCCATTGATATACACATATTTCACTTCCAAAATTATTAAATAAAGGATCAAAACTTCTTAATATAAAACAATCTAAATCAAACCAAACGCCTCCATAATTATAAAGTAATAAATACCTTACAAAATCTGAATAATACGAAAGATTTTTATTTTTACATTCATAGTTTTTTTCTATAAAAAAGGTATTTATTTTTTCATCATTTTCAGAGAAATTTCTTATTTCTGCATATTTTTCTATTTCATTATTATATTTATTAGGAGTATTATTATCTAACCATAATATAATTTTATGTTTATTATTATACACATTAAAATAATAGCAGGATAAAATAGAATATAAATGCTTTTCATTTAATGTTCCACTCCAATAGCAATGAAAGATAACTGGTTTATTATATTCACCCTTTAAATTAATTGCAATATTAATTGTTTCCGTATAATTTGTATTATTAGTAATTAATTTCATTTATTAAGGATATATATATATATCTTTATCTTTATATATATCTTTATATATATACTAATCATCTTCTATTTTATTGAGTATTAAAAAAATCGGCATTTTAAATATAAATAAATTAGTAATATTATTATGGAATCATCTGATTTATTTCTTTCTAAAAATTTTTAAAAGTTTTGTATAGTTTATAATTTAAATTAATAATTCTTTCTTCTTTAATAAACTTAATATATAATTCTCGGATATCAATAGGTACGAGATCAATAAATCCTTTAGCAAATTCTCCTATTTCTTGATTTGGAAGTACTCTATTTTCTTCAACTCTTATTATAATGCTTAATATCCTCTCAAATGTATTATTTTGCGGAAACATAGAATAGAGCTCAATGAAGTGGTTTTTTTCTTCTTCGGAAAACTTTGTAAATATTTCTGACAGGTAATTTTCTATGTCTTTATTTGTGTTTGTGTTTGGAAATGGCATTTTAAAATTAATATATAATAAATTTATTATACTTTAATTACTCAATTTTTTCTATATTTGTCCATATATTACATGGTACTTCAATATCTTCATTATCATTTTGAACCATTATAATATTATCTTGTTCAAGTTGTTCAAGTTGTTCAAGTTGTTTAAGTTGTTCGTTATTAACTGTTACTTCGTTTGCTTCTTTTTGTTCTTTTTTATATTTTCTTTTTTCTTTTGTCCAATTTGTTATACCTGCATTTTTCTTCATTTCTAAAAATTTTTGTTTGCTAATACGATGTCTCATAGCTTGCATTATAGCTATTTTTTGATTTTTATACTTCAAGTAATTTTTGATATTGTAAATATCCATAAATCTTTTTTTTAAATTAATATTAATTTATTATTGAATAATTGTTTTATTCAATTTTTTTTATTTATATAAAGAAATATTTATTTAATATTTTAAAAATGATATCTTATCCAAAAGAAAAATATTATGATAAAATAATTGAAGTACCTCGTACATGTGTTACATGGACAAATGAAGAAAATTACGAATTAATGATACAAATAAGAGATGGTTTAAGATTAGAAGACATTGCTAAAAATAATCAAAGAACAATTTTGGCTGTTAAATATCATATAATAACAAATGCTTTTAATATTAAAAAAAATAGTAATATATCATTAGATACAATTTCAAAATTAGTAAATATGCCTATTTATAATCTTAAAAAATATATAAAAAATCAAGAAGAAGAAAAAAAAAAATTATATATAAAACAAATTATAAAATCAGAATTAGAAATATTAGAAAAACAACATAAATTAGAATTAGAATTAAAAGAATTAAAAATTAGGAAATTAGAATTAGAATTAAAAAAATTGAATTTTTATAAAAAAAATTGAAATTTTATTATCATATAATATTTATTATAATTATTATTGAAACAACATACAAATAGATCATACTATAACATATATTATGGAGTCGCAAAATCCAAATGATATATATATTAAAGAGTCATATAATCCATATAATCAATATGATGTATATGCATGTGCATATGCATATACATATGTTCAAGACCCATATATGAGAAAAAGAGATGATACTAAATATAATGAGCTTGAAGTAACTAAAGCAGCTAAAGAAGCTTTAGAAGTTGTAGAATCACTAATGTAATATTTGTATTTTTTTATAACTAACAATTTTATTTTAATTAGTATTTATTGAAAATATAATATTTATATTTATATTTTTAATTAAAAATTATTAATATTATAATAATAATGAATAAATTTATAATTAAAAATAGTATTTATATTTCTTTATTTATAATCTTTTTATTATTTATATTAGTAACTTTTAATTATGAAAAAATAATAAAACTATTAACACAATCAAAAATAGAACCACAACCAGTATTAATACAACAACCTAAAATAGAAACACAAACTGAAATACAACAACCAGTAACACAAATACAACAACCAGTAACACAAATACAAGAACCAGTAACACAAATACAACAACCAGTAACACAAATACAAGAACCAGTAACACAAATACAACAACAAATGCAATTACAACAACTATTATTAGAACAAGAAAAACTATTAAAACAACAACAACAAAAAGAACTTGAACCAGTAGATTGTATTGGTTATTATGAAGATGTTGGTATTGGTACTTGTATTATAAATAGATGTGATCCAAGTAATAATATTGTTGGATTAGGTAAAAAAAAACAAAGATTTAATATTACAACAGAACCAATAAATTTAGGTCTTCAATGTCCTGAACGTGAAATAGAAGTAGATTGTTCAAAAAATGCTTATTCTGAATGTGTTAAATGTAATATGAATAACGGTGGAAAATATATTACTGGTGATTGTAATATTACAAAATGTTTACTAAATACAGATACTGAATCAGGCACAAGTACTGGTACAGATACTGGTATTGGTACAAAATCTCATACATGGATATCTCCAAGTTTTCCGGTACCTTTAGAAAATTGTATTATGCCAAAAGAAGATCCTTTAAGTTGTATGTTTGATAAATTTTCTAGTTGTAACTGTACATATACTTATGATGTTATACCTTTATGTGATAAAAATAATACTGTTTGTGATAATAAAAATAGTAGTTGTAGTTTTAATTATATAAAAACAGAACCATTAGAAAATGGTATTTGTACGACAGAATTTGAATATCCTTTAATTACTATAAATGATGGTAATTGTAGTTGTATAGTTGAAAGAACAGAAGGAGACTGGGAATATACAAATGAAAGATGTGATCCAGATAATCCTACTACATTTTTAGCTACAAAAAGATCTAGAATAATAACAATTACAAAACCTTCAACTGCTTATGAAGGATGTTCATTTAGACCATTAGTAAATGAAGTAATATTAGAAACAGATAGAGATAAAGGATTTCTAAATTCAAATCAAGAATTTCAATTTAGACCAGATGTTTCAACATTCAAAACTATACAAACAGAAACAAATATAATTTTTCCTGATCATCCAAGTTGTAAATGTGAAGGTCAAGAAACCAGTTTAAATACATCATATACAGATTGGAGTGAATGGGATCAAACTTGTCCCAGTAGAACAGATTATACAAAATCAAATAGTGATTTTACAATATCACGAACTCGAACAAGAACATATAAAAAAACAAAAGCAGAATTAACAAATGGGACTTGTTATCAATCAAATAATGAATATACAGTACAAACAGAAAATAATGTATTATGTCCTCGTGACTGTTCTGGTAATTATAGTAATGTTATAGCTGAATGTAAAAATATATCTGGCTTACCTATTGATTGTAGTAGAAATACTACTGGTTATATATCAGGTGTAAGAATTAAAACTTTCGATATTTTTAAATCAGATTTAAATTCTGGCGAAATATGCAAAAAAGATATACCGGAACCATGTGAAAAAGAATGTCCTGTTAACTGTGTTGGTTATTATGAAGATATTGGTGATGGAACTTGTATTGTTAATAGATGCGATCCAAGTAATAATACAATAGGTAAAGGGACAAAAAGACAAAGATTTCATACTGTAACAGAGCCAAAACATACTGGTGATATATGTCCTATTTTTGAAAAAGATGAAGAATGTTCAGTAGATGCTTATCCAGATTGTGTTAAATGTAATAGTACCAATGGAGGAGGTGAGGATATTTTAGGTGAATGTAATATTACATCATGTGTTTCAGGAACAGAAACTGGAAAAGGTACAAGAACTAAAACATGGACAATTACTAATCCTCCACAACCTTTAGAAAATTGTATTATGCCAAGACAAGATGATTTAGATTGTACAATTAATAATTTTTCACTTTGTAACTGTAAATATATTCATCATAATACACCACCAGTATGTAATACAACTAATACTGTATGTAATAATAAAAATAGTAGTTGTGATTTTGGTTATACAAAAATAGAACCATTATTAAATGGTATTTGTACAACACCATTTGAATATCCAAAAATTACTACAAATGATGGAGTATGTAATTGTATAGTTAATCGATTATATGGAGATTGGAGTAATACAAATGAAGAATGTGATCGATCTAATCCCAGAACACTTTTTGTTAGTAATAGAACGAGAGAAATAACAATTACAAAACCAGTTGGAGGTTATGATGGATGTTCATTTGCACCATTAGAAAATGAAGTAATAATAGACACAATTGGGGGATTTGTTAATTCTAATCAAGATTTCCAATTTAGATTAGGTAAATCAACATTTAAGACAATACAAACAGAAACAAATATAAGTTTTCCAAATCATTCAAAGTGTAGATGTAAAGGCGGAGGTAACAATTTTGATGCATCTTATACAGATTGGACTGAATGGGATAAAATTTGCCCGCTTCCTTCTGATACAAGTAAATCAGATGATGATTTTAAAATATCACGAACTCGAACTAGAACATATATAAGTACAAAAGAATTAAATGACGGAATATGTCCTGAAGAAGATGCATTATATACAAAAGAGACACAAAATAATATTTTATGCCCAAGAAACTGTAAAGGCGGTGCTTATCAAACTATTTGGAGCGATTGTAGTAATAATGGTTCCACTCTTATATGTGCAGCATCTTCAATCGAAACACAAGCTAATAAAACAGGAAAGCAAATAAAAAATTGGGTTGGTGGTATAAATCCAATTTATGGTGGCGCAGAATGTCCAGTACAACAGATACAAGATTGTAGTCTAAATTGTGCTATAGACTGTTCTGGTGGTAGATGGGGTTCTTGGTATGGCTGTGATGCTAGAGCATGCTTATCAGCTTCAACAGAAACATTAAGTGTAATACAAGGAAAAGAGAAAAGAGATTGGATTGAAGGAATTGAAGGTATAAATGGTGGTAGTTCGTGTGTTATTGCACATCCACAACAAACACAAGATTGTAGTAGAAATTGTAATATAGACTGTCGTGGTGGTAATTGGGGTCAATATTCTGAATGTAGTAATAATGGTACTATTTTAACATGTGCAGCACCTAACATAGAAAGACAAGCTTCAAAATCTGGAACAAAGACAAGAGTATGGGAAAATGGAATCAGAGCAGGTTCAGGATCAGCATGTCCAATAGAAGCACCGCAAGCATGTACTAAAGAATGTAATATAGACTGTTATGGTGGTAATTATGAAACAAATTGGAGTGATTGTAGTAGTAATGGTGTGATTCTGACATGTGAAATATCTTCAATTGAAACACAAGGAAAAAAAATAGGTAATCAAGTTAAAAAATGGATCGGTGGTACTCAATCTGGAACTGGTGTAGCATGTGCTGTTAAAAATCCAACACTAATACAAGATTGTAGTCTAAATTGTGCTATAGACTGTCGTGGTGGCACATGGAGTAATTGGACTGGATGTACAGCTCCAGCATGTATAGCTTCTAATCTAGAAACACAATCTACTAAGACTGGTATTGAATATAAATACTTGACAGGTGAAACAGTCGAGATTAATAACGGTTCATGTACAAGACAACAAAGTCAAACTTGTACTACAAGCTGTCCAATAGATTGTACTGTAACAAGAGTTCCTGATGAATGGATAAATATAAATGCAAGATGCGATCCAAATAATGCCACAACATTAATTGCTGATAAAAGAACTAGAATAGTAACAATAACTAAAAACGGTGGTAGTGCTACATGTACATTTCCAAAACTTCAAAATGAAACAATATTATTAGATACAATTGATAATAGAGGTAAAGGAACAATAATTGGTAATAGATTGCAATTTGGAACAGCAAATACATTCAAGATTGAAGAAACAGAAAATAATGCTATAAGTTTAGCTAATCACGCAAGATGTAGATGTACAGGAGGTGCTACAAATTTAGATTCGTCATATGAAATATGGAGTCAATGGGATAAAATCTGTCCTTTAGCTACTGATACTTTAAAACCAGATGCTGATTATATAATATCACAAACTCGTACAAGAGGATATACAAAAACAAACCAAGGTAGTCTTTTAGCAAATCATTCTTGCCCTGAAGCCGCACCTAATTTTACAAAAGAGACACAAAATAATATTTTGTGCCCAAGAAACTGTAAAGGTGGTGCTTATCCAACAAATTGGAGTGATTGTAGTAATAATGGTGTAAATTTAACATGCGCTGCAGCTTCAGTCGAAACACAAGGAAAAAAATTAGGTAAGCAAATTAAAAATTGGGTTGGTGGTATAAATCCAATTTATGGTGGTGCAGAATGCCCAGTACAACAGATACAAGATTGTAGTCTAAATTGTGCTATAGACTGTCGTGGTGGCACATGGAGTAATTGGACTGGATGTACAGCTCCAGCATGTATAGCTTCTAATCTAGAAACACAATCTACTAAGACTGGTATTG
>Ga0194055_10000299_pt1 | contig 39314 bp, 36 predicted proteins | sample SepL449m_MetaG_FD_155482 | JGI IMG/M metagenome (GOLD analysis project Ga0194055, IMG submission 155482) | Anoxic zone freshwater microbial communities from boreal shield lake in IISD Experimental Lakes Area, Ontario, Canada - Sep2016-L442-9m | ecosystem: Environmental > Aquatic > Freshwater >... | reverse complement strand
GTCCCGATAACGTGCGGTGCCCGACTCTCGGGGCTATAGCTCAGTCGGTTAGAGCGCATCCCTGATAAGGATGAGGTCCACAGTTCGATTCTGTGTAGCCCCACGGTGAAAATGATTCGTCGAGCCATCTTGGCCCTGTCCGCGGCCGGCATTGTGGCTGGCGTGCTGCGTTTGCGCGGCAAAGGCGGGGTGCCACCGCAACAAGGTGGTTGGCGCGAGCTACCCGTTGATCCGAAATGATCACAGCCGCGTGACCGAGTCGTCCCCTGTGTCATCCCCGATTGTGGTGGTGGTGGGCGTCGGCGTCACCGGAGCACGCATTGCCGAGCTGTTGTCGATCGATTCGTCGTTTCGAGTTGGCGTTGTCGATGAATCTCCGCTGGCCGCTGCCCGCGTTGCCCGAGCCGCTTCGGCAGTAGTGCTCGATCTCAACGACGCGATGGCCGCCGATGTGGTGGTGCTCGCACATCCGGCGCCGCATGCCGAACTTGCGGCACGGCTGCTAGCAAACGGAGTGTCGGTTGTGTCGCTCAGCGACGACCTCGACGATGTGCGTGCGCTGCTTGAACTCGATCATCGCGCGCGTGTGAACGATGCGACCTTGGTGGTCGGTGCCGCAATGGCTCCTGGTCTGTCGGGATTGTTGGCACGTCATCTTGCTGAGCAATTACATGTTGTCGACGAAGTACATGTGGCCATGCATGGCACTAGTGGCCCGGCGTGCGCCCGCCAGCATCATCGGGCACTTGGCGGTACATCCCTTGGCTATCACGACGGCGAGTGGGTGCGCCGACCCGCCGGGGCTGGACGCGAACTGTGCTGGTTCCCCGAACCGGTGAACTCGTACGACTGTTACCGCGCGGAGATGCCTGACCCCCTGCTGCTGCATCGAGTGTTCGCTACTGCGGGCCGGTTGAGCGCGCGCATGTCGGCTACTCGTCGCGACCGCTTTACAGCGCGGCTGCCCATGCTGCGGCCACCCCATGCAGAAGGTGGGCTCGGCGGCTTACGGGTTGAGGTACGCGGCGCATTGGCCAACGGCGCCCGAGAAACGATCATTGCAGGCATTGCGGTGCGCAGCGGCTTTGCTGCCTCGGTCGTTGCCGCCGTGATGACACGTTGGGTGGTTCTCGACTCACCGCAACGAGGCGTTGTGGTGATGGGCGACGAGGCATTGCCAACGGCAGCGTTAGTGGCAGCGGTGCAAGCCGATGGCGTGCGCATCTACGAGTTCACCGGCGTGGCGAGATGAGCCTCGATGTGCATCAGATCGCTGCAACCCGTTTGGCTGCAGGCGATCAGCGATACACAACGTTGCGTCGGCGCTTGGTAGACATCCTCGCTCGGGCCGATCATCCGGTAACGATCCCCCACATCTTGGAACTGCACACCGAATTGTCGCAAAGCTCGGTGTATCGCAATCTCGCTGTGCTCGAGCAGGTTGGCGTCGCCGCCAAAGTGGTCACTCACGACGAATGGGCTCGTTTCGAATTAGCCGAAGATCTTGCTGGGCATCATCACCACTTGATCTGCGAGATGTGCGGCACCGTGCGCGACGTACAGATCCCCGATGCTGTTGAGTCGGCGCTTGATGAGTCGCTCAGCGGCCTGGCAACGCTGCACGGTTTCGAACTGCGTCACCATCGCCTCGATTTACTCGGCGTGTGTGCCGAGTGCCGTTAGTCGGCGCGGGGTTGATCGAGCGCAACGGTGTGTGAGGCCTGAGCCTCGAACAGATCGAGGCGCAATGCCATCCGCTCGACAGCATCGGTGAGCCGCTCGAGGTGATCGGTGAGATCTTCGGTGGTGACAACGTTGGCGAGTGCCAGACGAACACTCGAAATCTCGCGGGCCAAGAACTCGGTATCGGCTTGGGTGCGTTCGGTGACCTTGCGGTCGAGATCGAGCTCGGTGCGGTCGCGCTGCTCTTGGCGATTTTGGGCGAGCAAAATGAGCGGCGCTGCGTACGCGGCCTGCAACGACAGCACCATCGTGAGTCGCACCCAACCCTGAGCCGGATCGTCGAACTTGGCGCCTGATGGCGCAACCCAGTTGAACGCGAACCACAAGATGATGGTGCCGCTTTGCCACACCAAGAAACGGGCGGTGCCCAAGGTGCGCGCAATGGTCTCGCTGAACTGACCGAATGCTTCGGGGTCATAGTGCAGACCGAAGCGGCGGCCCTGGCGTGGTGAACTGAGATCGCTACGACGGGTCATTTGGGGCGACCCTCGCTGACGACACCCCCAGCAGAATTGGCGACCGTGACTGAGCCGGCGCCGGTGAGCGCCGGTGAATTACTGCGGCGCCGCTGACGCCAGCCGGTAGGCAGCGTGCGGTCGAGCACGTCGTCGACGGTGATGGCGCCAAGCAAATGGCCTGCGCCATCGCACACGCCCACGGCGAGCATGTTGTAGCTGGCCAACTTTTCGGCGACCTCGTGGTCGGGGATGTCGGGCGTGATGGTGGGCTCTTGCTCGAGGCATTGCCCGAGCTCCATGCCTGGCGGCTCGCGCAGCAGGCGCTGGAAGTGAACGACGCCGAGATAGGTGCCCGTGGGCGGACGATAAGGAGGCCGAACCACAAACACCTGTGCGGCGATGCTGACCAACCAGTCGGGGTCGCGAATCTGGGCGAGCGCTTCGGCCACCGTGGCTGTTGGGCCAAGGATGATGATCTCGGGAGTCATCAAGCCACCGGCGGTGCCTTCTTCGTACGACAACAGTTGGCGCATCACGGCAGCGTCGTCTTCGTCCATTGCGTCGAGAATTCGCGTGCGTTGCTCGCCGGGCATTTCGGCGAGCAGGTCGGCAAGGTCGTCGTACTCCATTTCGTCGAGCACGCTGACGAGTCGATCAAGGTCGAGGCCTTCGATGATGCGCAACTGCTCGGCCTCGGGAAGTTCTTCAAGGAGGTCGGCGAGGCGGTCATCGTCCATTGCTTCGGCGAGTTGCTTGCGTTGGCCCATCGGCAGGGTGCGCACGATGATGGCCACATCGCTGGGGTGCATGTCGCGCATGCTTGCGGCTTCGGCGGCCATAGGCGCTCCGGTGCTGAACAGGGTTGGCACCTCGGTCCAATCGACCAGACGAACGCTGGGTCGGCGGCGCAAGGCGCTGCGGCGCGACAACCGCACCTTGGCAAGCTCCCAGTAGGTGGTGCGGCCGTCGGTGGTGCTGCGCATGGCGATGTCGCTGACCGTTTCGTCGCCGATCTTTTTGTCGAGCACGTCTTTGCCCACCAGCAACTCGCCGGGCTTGGGCTTGAACGGGTGAAGATCGACGTCCCAACTGCGCAAACGCGCGCCTTCGCCGTCGATGGTGCTGAACCGTGAGGCGTTGACGAAGATGCGCCGACGCTGGCTAGTTGCTACGTATCCGACCACGCGTGGAGCGGTGCCGGCGCGCGACGGAACGATCACGATGTCTTCGATACGACCGATTGCAGACCCGCCCGCGTCGAGCAGGGGCAATCGCATCACTCGAAACGCATATACGAGATCGCCAGCCACGCTGGCAGGCTACCCCGCGGGCCTGCGTGGGAGGTGACTAGTTATTGGCTGCGATCGGCAGAGAGTTGGCGCGCGACCTCGCCATAGCGGCGGAATCGCTCGGGTGAGTTTTCGCGTTCTTGGATGGCGTTGTAGAACACCAGTCGCGATGCCAGACCCGAGTACTTTGCGCGCAGGGCATCGGCGAGACCGTCCCATGTTGATTCGGTGGTGAACACGGCCATGTGTTCGTCGGTGATCTGCGCCGCCATACCGGCCATGTCGCCGGCCTTTTGCTTCTCGCGGATACGTGCCGTGGTGCCCTCGAACCCAGCGTCGTCCCACACGAACGCGTAGTTGGGTGTGCTGCCGTAGAACGCAAGCATGTTGCGCATGTGCTCGCGGTCGTGGGCGCGCTCGGCTTCGGTGTCGCCCACTATGCACATCACCGGCACGATGGTGGCGATGTCGTTCACGTCGCGGCCGGCGGCCAAGGCGCCTGCAGCCAGATTTGGTTGCACCGTTCGGCGCAGGTAGCCGGGCTCGCCAATGGGGTGAATGTGCACGCCGTCGGCGACTTCGCCGGCCATGCGCAGCATCCACGGATTGACCGCGGCGATATCGACGAAGGGCGCTGGAAACGCAATGGGGCCCGGTGACCACTGGCGGGTCATAAAGCTGAGCTCGTAGTACGGACCAGCGTGTGCGAGAGGCTCGCCTTGAAACGCTGCGAACGAGGCTTTCACCGCAAGTACGTAGTCGCGCAGTCGTGGCCCGGGTGGATCGAACGGTGCCGAGAAACGTCGTACGGCGTGGGTGCGCACCTGGGTGCCGAGCCCGAGGCGGAAGTGGCCACTGGTGGCTTCCTGCAACTCCCACGCAATCTGCGCGCTGACCATTGGGCTACGCGGGAATGCGACTGCCACACCGGTAGAAACCTCGAGTGACGGCGCGGCCACGGCGGTGACACCAGCCGACAAAAATGCGGTACGGCCGCCTTCGGTGAACAGCACTCCGTTGAAACCGGCGTCAGCAATATCGCGGGCGACCGCGCTTGTCTCGGCCAGTGGTCGAGGGAAGGCCATCACATCTACACGCATGAACGTGACCGTACAGCGCCGCAACAGATGTGATCGGAACGAACGTCGCCTACAGCGTGAAGGGTGGGCGACCCATTTGTTCGCGCACCGGAACGACCTCGGGCATGGTGAGTGCGCGCCGTTGCCAGTTCGCGCCATCGACAACCAGAGTGTGGCCCGAGATGAAGCGTGCATAGGGCGACGCCAAAAATGTGGCGGCCCAAGCCAACTCGCGCGGCCGACCGACGCGCATTGCGGGTTGGCAGGCGTCTTTGTCGTTGGTTCGCGCGAGGTTGCTTTGGATGTCGGCGGTCATGTCTTCGTGCGGCATCAGCCCGGGCACAAGTCCGTTGACTTGAATGCCGTAGGGACCCCATTCGACCGCCAAGGTTTCGGTGAGATTTTTCACGCCAGCCTTGGCGGCCGACGAGTGCGCAAACCCTGGCCCGCCGGTCCATGCGTATGTGGCACCGATGTTCACGATGGAGCCCGGCGTGCCCGCATCGAGGTGGCGGCGGGCGAACTCTCGCGCACAGAAGTAGGTGCCGTTGAGCGTGATGTCGACAACCGTGCGCCACGCATTTGGCGACATGTCTTCGGCGGGAACCGGGAAGTTGGCCGCCGCGTTGTTGATGAGAATCGAAGGCGTGAGCCCTGCGCTGTGCGCAGTGTCGAACGCTGCAGCAATCTGGTCGGGCTCGCGGATATCGCATGCCACCGTGAGGCAACGTGCTCCCACCGAAGCGATGGCCTCGGCGCCAGCCTCGAGATGCTCGGGCTTGCGTGACGCAATCACGATTGCTGCGCCGAGCCGAGCGAACTCGGTGGCAATTGCCTTGCCTAATCCGGTGCCAGCGCCGGTGATGAACACCGTGGCGCCGTTATAGGTGCCGTCGGGCAATGCCGAGGCGCCGATTGGTGGTGGCTCAGGAAGTCCCTGGTACATCTCAGCTCCCGGTGTAGTTGGCGGGTCGGGACTCGGCGCGGGCCGCGCGGAACTCGGCGAAGTCGTCGGATCGGTTGAGGAACGTTTGGTAGATCATTTCGTCGTCCATCGAGGCGCGCACTGCCGGCTGCGAGAGGTGACGCAACACAGTGCGAGCGAGCTTGATGGTGACCGCTGGGGCGGCCGCGATTTGCTCGGCCATCTCGCGCACGGTTGCATCAAGCGCGGCTTCGGGAACCACACGGCTCACAATGCCGTGCGAGAGCGCTTCGTCGGCGGTCATTACCCGCCCGGTGAGCACCATGTCGCTGACCACGCCTGCGCCACACATCTGATGCAACACGGCGACGCCGCCTGTGTCGGGGATGACCCCGTAGGTGGTCTCGGGCAAACGGAACCGAGTGCCTTCGGCGGCAACGCGGATATCGCACAAGAGCGCTCGCTGGAACGACCCGCCCATGACCCAGCCCTTGCAGGCAACGATGACCGGAGCATCGATGTTCCAGAGTTGCTGAATGCCGCGATGCCCGCGACGCATCAGTTCGTGGTGCGACAACTCGCTGACGTTGGTGCCGATAGAGGCAACGTCGCGACCCGACGAGAATGACTTGCCCTCGCCGCGCCAGATGATGGCTCGTACGGCCGGGCTGAGCGAGGCGAGAATCTCGAACAGTTGAGCATCCATGTCGTCGTCGAACGCATTGTGCTTGTTGGGATTGTCGTTGGTGATGGTGGCGATCGTGCCGTCGATATCGATTCGTACTTGGCCGGCCATGGGCGTCTCCTCGTGCGTCTGCTCAAGCACAAACCTAGTGGTGCACTGTGGTGCGGCTCGGTAGTGCGAACTAAGTTCGCCGCCAATGAACGTGCTGTTGATCACCCTTGATCAGTTTCGTGGCGACTGCCTGTCGGTGGCTGGCCACCCGTTAGTGCGCACGCCTCATCTCGACGAACTCGCTCGCAATGGCGTGCGTCTGAATCGGCATTACAGTCAAGCGGCGCCGTGCGGGCCTGGCCGAGCAAGTTTGTACACCGGCATGTACCAAATGAACAACCGCGTGGTCGCTAACGGCACACCACTCGATGCTCGGTTCGACAACGTGGCGCATGCGGCGAGGCGCCACGGATACGAGCCCGTTCTGTTTGGTTACACCGATCAAAGTGTTGACCCACGCGAAGTCAGCGGTCCCGATGATCCGCGGCTGCAGCACTACACGGGCGTGTTGCCCGGCTTCGACGCGGTGCTTCATCTTCCTGACGATCACGAGCCGTGGCTGCAGTGGCTGCGTGAGCTTGGATACACCGATCTCGGCACTGCGTACCCCGAGTTGGCTCGCGAGCCAAAGCGGCCGGCCGAGCACAGTGTTTCGGCGTTCCTCACCAACAACGCCATCGAGTGGATCGGTCGCCAGAGCCAGCCATGGTTCGCGCACCTCAGTTACTTGCGCCCACATCCGCCGTACGCAGCGGCTGGCCATTTCGCAACGATGTATGACCCTGCCGATGTGGCCATGCCTATTGAGCCCGCCGAATCGCGTCACCCCTTGCACGATTTCGTGATGCAGTTCGGCGCTACCGCGGCTCCCACCGACGAAGCCAAGATGCGATCGTTGCGGGCTCAGTACTACGGCATGATCAGCGAGGTCGATCACCAACTTGGGCGACTGTGGGCCGAACTCCGCGAGCGAGGCATGTGGGACGACACGCTGATCATCGTGACGGCCGACCACGGCGAACAGCTTGGCGATCACGGGCTGATTCAAAAGGTGGGCTATTTCGAGCAGAGCTATCACATCCTCGGCATTGTTCGTGATCCGCAACAACCTCAGGCTCACGGAACAGTGGTCGATGAGTTCACCGAGAACATTGATGTGTTCCCCACAATCTGTGATGCCATCGGTGCTCCGGTCCCGGCGCAGTGTGATGGTCTGCCGCTCACTCCGTTCTTGCGCGGCGAAGCTCCGCTGTGGTGGCGCGACGCAGCACACTGGGAATTCGATTGGCGTGATCTCTACATCACCGACGAACCGAATGAGTGGCCGTGGGATCGACGACTCGAGAGACAACACCTCACCGTTCTACGTGACGCTTCGGCTTCATATATTCAGTTTGGCGATGGGTCGTGGTTGTGTTTTGATCTCGCTAACGACCCCACCGGTCGTACCGAGATTGTTGATCCAACGGTGGTTCTTCGGCATGCGCAGGCGATGTTGGTGTGGCGGTCACAACACGCCGATCGCATTCTTACCGACGTACTGATTGACCGTGGCGGACGTGGACGAATGCCAGCCGGCGTGCCGCTTGGCGTAGGTGTACGCCAAGACATGTAATACTGCCGCTGGCTCCTTTATCGTTGTGGCTGTTATACGTCTCAAGCGATACGACAAGGAATCAGTTAATGAGTAATGAGTGGGGTCCCCTTGCGGGCTTAATAGGAGAATGGCAAGGCGAAGGCGGCGTTGACGTGTCGCATTCTCACGCTCGGGGAGCGGTGCACACGACGCCGTACTTCGAGAAGGTCACCATGAAGCCATTTGGTCCGGTTCAGAATGGCGCGCAGACCTTGTATGGCCTCGATTACAAGACAGCCATGTGGCGCGACAACGAAGAGAATCCGTTTCATACCGAGGTTGGCTACTGGCTCTGGGATGCCGCCACGGGCGAGGTACTGCGATGCTTTGCGGTGCCACGCGGCATCACCGTGCTGGCCGGAGGCTCAACTACGGCCGACGCGAAGTCGTTTGAAATGCGCGCCGAAGTTGGCGGTGTGAATTACACGATTGGCGAAAATCGGTATTTGGCCGAGCGCGCCAGTTCGGTGAGTTATGTGGTGTCGATCACCCTGAACGACAACGACACATGGAGTTATGACGAGACCACAATGCTGGCGATGGCTGAGTATCCCGAACTCCTGGCGCATCGAGACTTCAACACACTTCATCGCACTGACTAGTTACATCGCTCGCTCACAAGCTGTCTGGGGGACTGCGTGAATTTCGAAGTAGATAGGCACGATCTGCGCCGAACGCGTATGAATCCAGTTGGCTCTGTTCCGCTTGACGACGGCGAAATACGCCTTGTGGTCGACTCGTTCGCGCTCACCTCAAACAACATCACCTACGCAGCGCTTGGCGATGCCATGCAGTACTGGAACTTCTTTCCTGCTGCCGACGAAGGCTGGGGTCGTATACCGGTCTGGGGTTTCGCCTCGGTAGCCGAGTCACGCAGTGCCGACGTACGTCCCGGCACTCGTGTCTATGGATTCATGCCGATGTCTACCCTTTTCGTTGTTGCTCCCGGCCATGTCGATGACCATGGTTTGACCGATCTCGCGCGGCATCGCCAACCGATGGCCAGCACGTACAACCGCTACGCGATTGTTTCGGAAAACTCGTTGCACCTGCCTGGCCGCGAGGAGCACCACATGCTGCTGTGGCCGCTGTTCTTCACGTCGTATTTGATCGACGATGTCCTTGCGGATGCGAACGGCTTTGGTGCCGAAGCGGTGGTGATATCGAGTCCCTCGAGCAAGACAGCGGTGATCGCAGCCCATCTGTTGCATGCTCGCGGCGAGAAGGTTATTGGTCTGACATCGCTCGGCAATCGCGAATTCGTCGAGAGCCTTGGGTGTTATTCCAGTGTGATCACATACGACAACTTGGATGCACTACCCACCGTTCCCGCCGTATACGTAGACATCGCTGGCGATCACAGCGTGACCACAGCCGTGCACAATCACTACGGCGACGATTTGAAACACAGCATGATTGTGGGCAATACCCACTGGGATAAGGCGTCGCCGCAGTTGGCATCATTGACTGGTCCCGAGCGCACGTTCTTCTTTGCTCCAACCCAGATTGCGAAGCGAGCTACCGAGTGGGGCAGCGCCGAGCTTGATCAGCGGGTGTCTGCGTCTTGGGAACGCTTCTGCGCTTGGGCTAGTAAGTGGGTGGAGTTTCAGTACGTAGTTGGCCATCAAGCAGTGGACAGCGTGTATCGCGAACTCCTTGATGGTCGCTCGAATCCTCGGGTCGGCTACATCTGCTCGCTCTAACGAGCCATTCATTCTCAGGAGTCACGATGTCATTTCGATTCGCCAACGTTGCCGGACGCAGCGCGTTAGTTGACGACAACAGCAAGTGGTTCGATCTACACAAGCTCACCGGTGGTGTCGTCTCGGCCGACCCGATGCAGGCCTTGGCCGACCCTGCTGCGTTGCATGCTGCCGCTGCTGGTCTTGCCCATGCAACGGCCGATGGCGATCTCGCTTCTGCACAACTTCTTGCTCCGGTGCCCGCACCACGCAACTGCTTTGCCGTTGGTCTGAACTACCGCACTCATGTTGCTGAATCGGGTATGGAAGTACCTTCCGTTCCGTTGGTGTTCACCAAGTTCCCCAGCTGCATCGTGGGCCCCGACGCAACCGTCGAATTGCAGAGCACCACTGCAGATTATGAAGTCGAACTGGTTGTGGTGATCGGTGCGGGTGGACGCAATATCGCGGCTGCCGATGCATGGGCTCACGTGTCCGGACTCACCATTGGCCAAGACATCTCTGATCGCATGCTGCAGTTCGCTGCAAAGCCGCCTCACTTCGATCTCGCCAAGTCACGCGATGGCTATGGTCCAATTGGGCCAGTCGTTGTCTCTACTGATCTGTTCGCGAATCCCGACGACCTCGCAATGGTGTGCGATATCAGCGGCGAGCGCCGCCAGGACGACCGCACCACCAGCCTGATCTTCGATGTGCCGGTGCTCATCGAATACCTCTCGGCACTGATCACCTTGGCCCCGGGCGACATCATCTTCACGGGAACGCCAGCCGGCGTGGGCTCAGCAACCGGCAAGTTCTTGAAGCCGGGCGATGTCATCGAGTCGACCATCGAAGGCATCGGCACGTTGATTACCCACTGCGTGGCCTAACGCTGTCAGCTCCGTGCGGTTGGCACGGCTCGCACTGCCGCAATCACTTCAGCAAAGCGAGCATCGTTGGCTGGGTCTTCGGGCAGCGGCAAGATCACCCCGTCGGCCAGATTCGCGAACCACTGCGAGATCACGTCGGGGAGTTGATCCCATGTGCCTTGAGGAACCAACGCATCGAGCACTTCGTCGGTGACGTGTTCGTGCAGTGTGTCCCACTGCTGTGTGCGAGTGATGGTCTGCAGGCGCTCGCCAAGGTCTTCCCAGCCATGCAGCGTGAGCGTGCGCCGGTATGCCGGGGTGGAGTACAAAAAGGCGAGTAAGCGGCGATGGTGTTCGCGGTTGCGTTGTACGTCGGCAACCGTTGGGCCGGTGATGTATTGGCTGCCGCTAACGAGTTCGATGCTGGTGGGCACGCGGCCGGTGCTGGCGGCTCCTTGCGCAAGGGCAGGCAGGCAGATCTCGCGTAGATACCGCGGATTCGAGTTCGTTGGATGCGTGACGATGCCGTCGGCATGCGAACCAGCCAAGCGAAGCATGCGATCGTTGACGCCGCCGAGCCACAGCGTGGGCAGCGTGACATCGAGTGGTCCTGGATTGAAGAACGGCTGCAACCGATTGAACGTGTAGTTGGTGCTTGTGTAGTTGAGCGGCGTGTTGTGTTGAAAGGTTTGCCAGATGGCTCGCAGCGACTCGAGATAGTCGCGCATACGCGTGACCGGCTCGGTCCACGGCACCGAGTAACGCCCTTCGATGTTCTGCTTGATCTGGGTTCCGAGGCCAAGTTGAAAGCGTCCGCCTGAGAAGGCGGCGAGGTCCCAAGCAGCACAAGCCGTGAGCATCGGGCTGCGCGGGAACGCCAACACAACGCTGGTGCGCACGGTGAGGTGAGTGGTGTGCTCGAGCGCCAGCAACGACACGGCGAGGCCATCGTGCACCGTTTCGGGAACGTGTAAACCGTCGTAGCCAAGGGCCTCGACACGTTGCGCGTAAGCGATGGTGTCGCGTAGCGACACGCGGTCGGACATGCCCGCATACACCCGCATGACTAGTGGTCCTGATCGCTGGCGCTGTACGGACCGTCGGGCTCGCTGACTGGTTCGGTCGAAGGGTCGGCCGACGCGAGGCGGCGGCCGGTCTCGACGATGCCTTCGCGGCGCTCGGCCAGGTTGGCCTTGTCGAACCGGTTGGCGATCCAGCGCCGGGCGCGTTCGTTCTCAAGGGTCCACGCCTCGGGAGGGGCAAGCTCGGCGACTTCGTCGTAAAGCGCCATGACTGCCTGCACCGAATGTGCGGGATTGGCAGCGATGAGCGCCGCGATCTCGTGGGCTCGACGCAGCAGATGTTGGTGTGGCACAACCTCGTTGACAAGCCCCCACTCGAGGGCCGTTTCGGCATCGAGAAATGCGCCGGACAGGCTGAGTTGCTTGGCGCGCCGTATGCCGATGGCCTCGGGCAACATGACCGTGAGACCCCAACCGGGAAGCAAGCCCACGCGGGCATGGGTATCGGCGAAGCGGGCGCGATCGGAGGCGATGAGGAAATCGCAAGCGAGCGCGATCTCGAATCCGCCTGTGACTGCAGCGCCGTTGATGGCGCCGATAACCGGCTTTCGATGCGGTGGAATGGCAGCTCGATATGGCGGTGGGGGATTGGGTTCGCTGCCGCGCTCGCGTGTGGAGAGTTCGCGCAGATCGAAACCAGCGCAAAACGCCGGATCTGCTCCGGTGAGGATGATTGCGTGCACGTTGTCGTCGTTGTCGCAGTGTGTGATGGCGGCGGGAAACGCTGCAGCCAACTCGGGGTTGAGCGCGTTGCGGGCATCGGGACGATTGAGGGTGACGGTGGCGATGCCGTCGACGATGTCGATCAGGACGGTGCTCATCAGCTGTGCAATCCACGCACTCGAACCGACAGGCCGAGTGCTTTTGCATAGTCGACTGGCACGCGGTCTATATCAGTGCAGATGCCCTCGGTTAGTCTTGGAGCGGGACGACGAACTAGCGCCTTCATAGATGCCATTCAGCAAGGCTACGACGTTGTGACGTTGGGCGCCGAAGTTGTTCGGAACGCGTGAATTTGCTCCCGACGCACCATGCTGGTGTTATATGTTTTTTAGATCGGAGCACCCACGTTGAGCGGGAATGCGAGTTATAGCCATCAACACGCAGGGGTGCTTACGGTCGAGGCGGTCGAGGCCCCCGAGGTCATCACCTCCGACTGGATCGATGAGCAACTCTCGGCTACCTACAATCGCTGCGGATTGCGTGCAGGGTTGCTGGCCGAACTTGCTGGCATCAAAGAGCGGCGCTGGTGGCCCGATGGCGTCACCTTCGATCAGGCCGCAGCCCTAGCGGGTCGGCGCGCCATCGATGCATCGGGCATTGATCCAGCCGAAATTGGCATGTTGATCAGTACCTCGGTGTCGAAGCACCATCTCGAACCATCTGTTGCATGCGCAGTGCATTACGAACTCGGTCTGCCAACGTCGTGCACCAACTTCGATCTCGCAAACGCGTGCCTTGGTTTTATGAGCGCAATGCATCTCGCCGCTACGGCTATCGATGCGGGCCAGATTCAGTACGCCCTCATCGTTGATGGCGAAGGCAGCCGCCAGACTCAGTTGGCAACGATCAAGCGGTTGCAGCAAGAAAATGCCACCGCCGTCGACGTGTTTGACGAGTTCGCCTCGCTCACGCTGGGTTCAGGCGCTGCAGCGGTGCTGATGGGCAACATGAACACGCACCCCGATGCGCATCGCGTAGTTGGTGGCGTCGTGCGTGCGGGCACGCAACACAACAAGCTGTGTGTTGGCGATCTCGAACGAATGACCACCGATACTCGCCGCTTGCTCGACGCCGGCCTCGAGCTTGGTGTTGCCTGTTGGGACGAGGCATGTCAGACCCATGATTGGGCCAACGGCATGGATCGCTACATCGTGCATCAGGTGAGCTCAGTGCACACCCGAATGCTGTGCGAGAAACTCAGCGTTGATCCAGCACGCGTGCCGCTGACCTATCCGAAATACGGCAACGTGGGTCCTGCTGCGATTCCGATCACCCTTGCTGGCGAGGCACCATCGCTCGTCGCCGGCGAGCGGTTGCTCTGCATGGGCATCGGCTCCGGCCTGAACACCAGTTTCACCGAAATCGTATGGTGAGTCGGAGCCCTCGTTCTGAGTCGGCACCGCGGCGTCCAACAACCGCGCAGTTTCGCCGTTGGGGCGTCGACCCGATGTGGTCGCGAATTCTTGAGGTGCCATCACGAGATGGGGCTACGCATACGTGGCATGTGCTCGAGCGATCACCCGAGGCTCCGATTGCCACCATCGTTTGTGTACACGGCAATCCCACGTGGTCGTTCTATTGGCGCAGTCTGCTCGAGCGTCTCGGCGATCGCTACCGAGTGATTGCGGTAGATCAGCTCGGAATGGGTTATTCGCAGCGCACCGAACAGCGGCCGTTCGCTCAGCGGGTCACCGATCTCGGCGATGTCTTGTCGGCCCTCGATCTGCGTGGTCCGGTTGTCACGGTTGCTCACGATTGGGGCGGTCCGATTTCGCTCGGTTGGGCGCTCGACGACGCTGCTCGCACCGATGCGTGTCGGTTGGCTGGCGTGGTGTTGTGCAACACCGGAGTCGCGGTGCCTTCGGGCCGTAGGGCTCCTGCGCTCATTCGGCTTGCTGCCGCTGGGCCGTTCACCGATTTCGTTGGTCGGCGCACACGCATCTTTGTTGATGGCACGCTGATGCTGTCGGGCAAGCGCATTGCGCGTGCTGCTCGAGACGGCTATCGGGCTCCGTATCGCCGTGCTGCCGACCGCTACGCGATCTCCGAATTCGTGGGCGACGTCCCGTTTACTCCTGCGCATCCTTCGGCCGCTGCCATCGATCAGGTGGCCCAAGAGCTGCGCAGCTTGGCGGTGCCCACACTGCTGGCGTGGGGTGCTCGTGATCCAGTGTTTAACGACGACTTCGCGCTCGATCTGGCCGTTCGTGTGCCGCACGCCGACAAGCATCGGTTTCCTGGCATGGGACATCTGGTGGTCGAAGAAACCGATGTGGCTGCATTGATCGACGGGTGGTTGAGCGAACGGGTCCTTCACGCGGCACCCACTGCGCTGGCAGAGCCAATTGGTTCGGCTGAGACACCTCCGATCTGGGCCGCGATTGAGGCCAAGCGAACCGATACCTCTGCAGCGTTTGTCGATGGTGTCAGCGGCCGCACCACATCGTTCGCAGAGTTTCACGATCGAGTGATGGGTGTCGCTGGTGCCTTGGCAGCGCGCGGCGTGAAGCCTGGCGATCGCGTTGCTGTGATGGTGCAACCCGGTGTCGACTTGTTGTCTACGGCCTATGGCTGTTGGCGTGCCGGTGCGGTCACGGTCATTGCCGATCGCGGTCTGGGTCTGCGTGGTCTCGGTGCTGCAGTGCGAGCTGCCGATGTCTCGTTGGTGATTGGCGCGCCGCAGGCGCTGGCGGCGGCTCGCTCGATGCGCTGGGCTCCGGGGGCTGCGCTGTTGTCGGTGAGAGCGTTGGTCAAACTCGCGGCCTTGGGTTCACCGCTGCCGCCGGCCCCGAAGGCTGGTGATCCAGCGGCAATCCTGTACACGTCGGGCGCTACGGGTCCCGCCAAAGGTGTGCGTTATCGCCACGGGCAAATGGCTGCGCAACGAGATGCATTGGCAGCGTTGTATGGCATCACCCAGAGCGACCGTCTCGTTGCCGCCTTTGCGCCGTTCGCGCTCTATGGCCCAGCGTTCGGCATTACCTCAACGATCCCCAATGTCGATGTTGCCGCCCCGGGCACCTTGACCGCCGATGCGTTGGCCGCCGCTGTTACGTCTGTTGAAGCGACCATTGTCTTTGCATCGCCCGCTGCGCTGCTCAATGTGAATACCACGGCAAATGGTCGGCACACGGTCTTCTCGAAACTGCGCTTGGTGCTTTCGGCTGGGGCACCCGTTCCCATTGCAACGCTGCGTGCCACTGCGGCACTGTGTCCGAATGCCGAGTTGCACACGCCGTACGGCATGACCGAATGCTTGCCCGTTGCCGACATCGATCTCAACGAAATCGATGAAGCTGGTGCGGGCAACGGTGTGTGCGTGGGTCAGCCAGTGCCCGGAGTTTCGGTGTTGATCGCGGCGCTTGGACTCGATGCTGACCGAGCACTCGAGTCGCTTCCGGTGGGCACTACTGGCGAAGTGGTGGTGCGCGCCCCGTGGGTCTCAGACGGCTACAACAAACTGTGGCGCACCGAGCACGAAGCTCGTCCGCGAACCAGCGATGGCCGCGTGTGGCATCGCTCGGGAGACGTTGGCCATATCGATCCTCAGGGTCGGTTGTGGATCGAAGGCCGAAGCGTTCATGTCATTTACGCCGATGGCAATCCGATTACCCCCGTACCTGTCGAGGTGGCAGTCGAAGCACTCGACGGAGTTGCAAAGGTTGCCGCGGTTGGGGTTGGGCCCGTGGGGTGTCAGCAACTTGTGGTTGTGGTGCAAGATGCGCAGCGCCCCGTAGGACTTGCCGACGATGTGTTGGTCGAGCGGGTTCGTGCTGCGTCGCCGCATGCAGTTGCTGCCGTAATCACCGTGCACACCTTGCCGGTAGACATTCGGCATAACACCAAGATCGATCGCACAGCGGTGGCCGTTTGGGCCAGCGAGATTTTGGCGGGCAACCGCGCCCGGTGTCCGTGGTAGTTGGTGACTAGTACATGAAGGTTCTCGTCACCGGGGCCGGCAGCTTGCTGGCTCGCCGAACTGTAGAAGCGTTGATCGCTCGTGGCGACGACGTGGTGTGTTTGCAGCGTCATCAAGCGCCGATCGATACAGCTCAGGTGCTTGGCGATGTTCGCGACGAGGCGTTGGTGGCGCGAGCGGCAAACGGTTGCGATGCAATCATTCACGCTGCCGCGAAGGTGGGAGTTGTTGGTTCGTGGGAGCAGTTCCGCAGCATCAATGTTGATGGCACCGCATCAGTTGTGGCGGCGGCAGCCTCTGCGCATGTCGGCCGTTTGGTACATGTGTCTACGCCCTCGGTGGCTCACTCGGGTCACTCGATTGTTGGAGCCCGAGCCGACGAACCGTTCACTGGTCGATCAGGTGCGTGGTACGCAGAGTCAAAAGCGGTGGGAGAAAACATTGCCCGCGCTGCCGCAAGCGATGACCTCGCCGTGGTGACCATCCGCCCGCATTTGGTGTGGGGGCCCGGCGATACGCAACTGGTTGGTCGCATAGTCGATAGAGCACGGGCTGGTCGTCTGGCGCTCGTTGGTAATGGTGCCGCGCTGATCGACACCACCTACATCGATTGCGCATCAAGCGCACTGGTGGCGGCGCTTGATGCGGCCGTGCCGGGCGCAGCGTGTAACGGCCGGGCCTACGTGATTGCTAACGGAGAACCCAGACCGATTCGCGAACTTGTGCTTGGCATCTGCCGAGCAGCCGGTATCGACGTCGCTCCACGTTCGGTGCCGCTTCCGTTAGCCATGGCTGCCGGTGGTGTTATCGAGCGGCTCTGGAACATGCGTCGGGCAACCACCGAACCGCCACTTACTCGGTTTCTTGCCGAGCAGTTGGGTACGGCGCATTGGTTCGATCCGCGGCCCGCCCGCGACGATCTCGGCTGGGTGCCAACCGTGACCATCGACGAGGGTTTGCGACGCCTCACTGAATGGTTCAGCGAATAGGGTCGAACGGCCCTATTCGCTCGTGAAGCTCATCGTTACTCTTGCGTTGAGCACACGAAGTTCGTTGAGCTCACACGCTTCATGAACGACGTTGCCTTTCACATTCCGAGTGGTCTTGGGGCGCTCAGCACCGCTGACGCACAGCAACGACTCATCGCCGATGGCCCCAATCGCCTCGTGGCTGTGGCGCGGCGCAGTTGGTGGAAGCGTTGGTTCGGCCCGTTGGCAGACCCGATGGTGGCGTTGCTGCTTGTTGCGGCACCGACGTATCTGTTCATCGGTGATGCCACCGATGCCATCGTGGTGTTTGTTGCGCTGATACCGATTGCAGGTGTTGGTTGGGTGCTCGAAGCGAGGAGTGAGCGAACGCTTGAAAAGCTGCGGCAACTCATTGCCCCCACGGCTTCGGTGATTCGTGATGGCCAGATTGTTTCTGTGCTGACCGAAGAGATCGTGGTTGGCGACGTAATGCTGCTGCACGAAGGTGACATCATTGCGGCCGACGTGCAACTGGTCGATCTCACCCAGTTCTTGGTGGATGAATCCACGTTGACGGGTGAGTCACTGCCAGCGGTGAAGGCAGTGGGAGGAACCGATCACGAGGACCTCGCGTGGGCTGGCACAACGGTGTTGGCCGGACGCGCGTTAGCCAGGGTCACTGCCACAGGAGCGCACACCCGTTACGGCCAGATCGGCACGCTGGTTGCGGGCGTGCGTTCGCCGGCCACTCCGCTACAACGGGCCTTGGGCCGCTTAGTGCGAGTACTGGCGATTGTGGCAGCGGTGGTGTGTGCCTCGGTGATGGCCGCTGAGTTGTTGCGTGGCCGTGGCTTCGGGCAGGCCGTGATTGCAGGAGTCAGCTTGGCCATCGCAGCGATACCCGAAGAGTTTTCAATGGTGTACGCGCTGTACCTCGCGTTGGGTGCATGGGAGCTTGCTCGCGGCGATGCGTTGGTGCGTCGGCTCCCTGGCGTTGAGACCCTCGGATCGACAACGGTGATCTGCACCGATAAGACAGGGACCCTGACCCAAGGCCACCTTGCCGTGGCTGCTGTGCTGACCAGTGCTGCGGTGACAACTCACGACATTGAACTCTCAACATTCCTCACCGATGCGGTGTTGGCCTGTGAGCCCGACCCGTATGACCCACTGGATCGGGCGATTGTGGACTACGCGGAGCAGGCCGGAATCTCCGCATCGTCGGTGCACAGGGCCGCGCTTGTTGCCGATTGGCCGTTTGATCCGGTTGATAAATACATCACTCACGTGTGGCGGCTACCCGACGGCACGCATCGAGTGGTGGCCAAAGGCTCCATCGAAGGCATCATGCGCCACGTGTCGACGCTGTCCGACAGTTCGGCGAATCGTGAAGTGCTGCGCCTCGCACAGCAATCGCACGACACCTTTGCCGATCAGGGAATGCGAGTGATTGCTGTATCGGTCAGCGATAGCGATGGGCCGAGCGGCGATCGTGAGCGCGACGAGTCGGGCCTTACCTATGCGGGCCTCATTGCGTTTAGTGATCCTGTTCGCGAAGGCGTCGCCGAAGCGCTTGAGCAGTGCCGAACCGCTGGCATTCGGGTGATCATGATCACGGGTGATCATCCCGCCACAGCGCATGCCGTGGCCGAGGGTCTGCAACTTCCTCACGACGGAATCGACGGCGATCTCATTGCCACCGGCGACCAACTTGACGTTGCCACCGATGCCGAGTTCAAGGCGTTGGCCGCAACTGCAAACGTGTTTGCACGCACGAGGCCCGAGCACAAACATCGTCTTGTTGTCGAGTTGCGCGCTCAGGGCGAAGTGGTTGCGATGACCGGTGATGGCACCAACGATGCTCCCGCCTTGAGGGCCGCTGACATTGGTGTGGCGATGGGCAAGCGCGGCACCGAGGTAGCGCGAGAAGCAGCGACCATCGTGCTGCTCGACGACAACTTCGCCACCATCGTGCACGCGGTGCGCAACGGTCGGCGCATCTATGACAACTTGGCGCACGCCTTTGGTTACCTGATTGCGTTCCATGCGCCGTTGTTGCTCACGGCACTGATCGTGCCGTTGCTCGGGCGACCACTGTTGTTGCTGCCAGTGCATCTGATCTTGCTTGAGTTGTTGCTCCATCCGGTGGTGTCCTTGGTCTTCCAAGCCGATGCCGCCGAGGATGACGTGATGACTCGACCACCTCGGCCAGCGAGCAGTGGTCTCGGCTTTGCCGCCTTGTGGCGGCCCTACGCCGTAGGTATCGCCTTGGCCGGCGGCATCTTGGGGCTGTACTTAGTAGCCCTTGCCCGAGGCTGGTCTACCGAGCAGGCGCGCGGGTTTGGCTTCGCTGCGTTGCTGGCGAGCCAAGCACTGCTGTTGGTTGTTGAACGCGCACCCCATGCACCGATTTGGAGCGTGGGTCTGCGCCCCACAAAGCAACTCGTCGGCGCGTTTGGCGTGATTGCGCTGGCAACGGTGGCCAGCGTGTATCTGCATCCAGTAGCGCATCTGCTGCAGACCAAACCCTTTCCCGCATTGGGTTGGGTGGTGTTGCTCGTGGTGATCATTGCGACCACTATCTGGTCTGAGCCCCTCAAGCGCGGCTCACCGAAGGGGCATTAGAGACAGCGATCTCAGGACCTTTGACCCTGTCAGCTCCTTGGGCCTCAGAGCACACTGATTGAGGCGGAAGTATGAAAGCGCGGTTGGCCGCAAGGAGCGGAGAGCTATGAAGATGCATGAACTGCGGTCGGTGGGTCGCTCGCTGATTGGTGATCACAGCCTCACCTATCACCAACGCGTGGCCAAGCTGGCCAACCTCGCAGAGGAAGCACTTGATGCACCTGCGGTGAGCGACGAATGTGCCGAAGCGCTGAACAAGCGAATCATCTGCGACATGTTCGAGGGTCACGCTCCGTATCGCGCTCGATATCTCTTGCCCGACTACGAGCTCGCAATTCGGCAAGGTTCGCAGTACCTCGAGCTTGATGCTCCCACTGATCTCAACGAAGCGCTGTGGTTCTTGATGGCGATGTATACCCAGGTGCCATCGATCACGGGGTATCCGGTGTACCTCGGCGATCTCGACAAGGTGTTGGGGCCGTTCACACACGGCATGGCCGTTGCCGATGTTGTGAGCGCGCTGCGTCCGTTTTGGCGGGCCCTCGATCGAATCCTGCCCGATGCGTTTGTGCACGTGAACATCGGTCCCGACGACTCGGTGTTTGCTCGCGCTGTGCTGCAGTTGGAACGCGAATTGAAGCAAGTGGTTCCCAACGTGACGCTGAAGGTTGACCGCAACCGCACCCCCGACGATCTACTGCTCGATGCTGTGCGAACCGTGTTCGAAAGTGGGCATCCACATTTCGCGAATCACGAAATGATGGTCGGCGATTTAGGTGAGCGTTACGGCGTCGTGAGTTGTTACAACTCGTTGCCGATCGGGGGCGGCGCGCACACGTTGGTGCGGCTGAACCTGGCCGAATTGGTGCGACAACACACGGGCGATGTCGAGACGTTTTTCGATGTTGCCTTGGTGCGCTATGTCGAGTTGGCGAGCGAACTCATCGAGGCTCGCGTCCGTTATCTCGTTGAGGATGCGCGCTTCTACGGTCACCTGTGGCTGATCGATGAGGGTCTGCTCTCGCTCGACAAGTTCTCGGCGATGTTTGGCGTGTTCGGCCTGGCAGAAGCGGTGGATCAGTTGATGCTGATGCAAGGACTCAGTGGCACCTATGGCAACGATCAGCTTGCTAACGAACTGTCGTATCGCATCACGGGTGAAGTTGCTGCGTTGGTGGCGAACCGTCCACTGCCGTATTGCGAGGCCAACGCTGGTCGAGCGTTCTTGCACTCGCAGTCGGGTATCGACAGCGACATCGGAGTAACGGCGGGAACCCGCATAGCGGTTGGATCAGAGCCCGGTGTGTTCGAGCACATCAAGGCAGTAGCTCCTCATCACTACCTTTTTGAGTCTGGCGTGAGTGATGTGTTTTCTCTCGATAGCACTGCCCGTGCCAACCCCGAGTCTGTGGTCGACATCATCCGCGGAGCCTTCCGCGTTGGGATGCGTGACTTCACGTTCAACCTTGACTCGAACGAGTTCATCCGCGTCACCGGTTATCTCGTACGGAAGAGCGACCTTGCTCACATCTCCGATGGAGCGCGGCACTCAAGCACGCTGCTTGGTGCTGCTACCGAGGTGGCGTCGCATGTGACCTGGCGTCGGCCGAAGCGGATGGTGAGTCACGAACGTGCATCAGCGCCTGTCGCTCTGTTTGGTGCACCGGTATGAGTACCACTGCGCTGGTTTGCGACATCGTGCGGTTCTCCTCGGTCGATGGACCGGGCAATCGGTGCGTGGTGTTTCTGCAGGGATGCAACTTTGACTGCATTGCATGTCACAACCCGTACACCATCAATGTGTGCAACAACTGCGGTGAATGTGTTGGAGTGTGCGACTCGGGGGCGCTGAGCCTCACCTCAATTGGGGCTGTCGTGTGGGACCCGGCGGCATGCGTCGGCAGCGACAGCTGCATTGGTTGGTGTCCGCATGACTCCACTCCCAAGGCGCGTTCTCTGTCGGTGCCGCAGGTGCTCGATCAGATTCGTGGGCCCGCACCATTTCTGTCTGGCATCACGCTCTCTGGCGGCGAAGCCACACAGCAACCGGCTTTCGTGGCTGAGCTGTTCGATGCAATGAAGTCTGATCACAAACTGAACCGGCTCACCAGATTTATCGACTCGAATGGAGCAGCGCCCGAGAGCGTGTGGCTCGATCTTGAACCCTTGATTGATGGAGTCATGGTCGACCTGAAAGCGCTTGACCGAGACACGCATATGGCGATCACAGGTGAGTCGAACGATGAGGTGCTGGCGAGCATCAAGTTGCTGTACTCGATGGGCAAACTTGCCGAGGTGCGTTTGCTGTTGCTGCCCGGCGTCAATGACTCCCCCGATGCACTTGCTCGCACTGGCGCTTGGCTTCATGACATAGATCCACTCATGCGGTTGAAGCTCATTGGCTTTCGTTGTCATGGTGTTCGACCCAATGGCAGAGTCGTCCGCGAACCCAACCCTGATGCGATGGATAGCTATACGCAGATCATGCGCGACGCTGGGATGTCGCGAATCGTCGCGATCTGAAAGTGCGCAGGTTTGAGCTAACGCGGTGTGGCCGTGGCAGGCTTGCGGAGTGAATCAACGTGACCTGCTCGTCATCGGCGGAGGCCCAGCAGGAGCTGCGGCTGCACTGCGCGCCGCTCGCGCTGGCGTGCGGGTGCTGCTGTTCGAGAAGGGCCCGCACGGTCGCGACAAGGTGTGCGGCGATGGCCTCACACCCCGGGCAGTTGCGGCGCTGAACGATCTCGATTTGCCGATTACCGATGCCCATCGCATCGACGGTCTACGCATGATCGCTGGCAAGACCACCCGCGAACTTGCGTGGCCCACCACCGATCGCTTTCCGAACCACGGCGCAGTGTGGCCGCGTCGGCGCTTCGACACGTTTCTGATCGACGCCGCTATTGCTGCTGGTGCCGAGGTTCGCTTCGATTGCGAAGCGTTGCCGGTGCTCGACGGCGACCGCGTTGTTGGCGTCAGTGTGGTTGGTTCCGGCGGCGGCACCGAAATCTTCACTGCGCCATTCACGATTCTCGCTGCAGGTGCGCAGGGTGCTGCGGCCAAGATGCTCGGGGCCGAGCGCGATCCCGACGAACCATTTGGTCTCGCCATTCGCGCCTACGCAACCACCCCACGTCATGCCGAGCGTCACCTTGAAGCGTGCCTGTCGTTACGCGACGAGCACGGAACCCCGGTGCCGGGTTACGGCTGGATGTTTCCGGCGGGCGATGGCACGGTCAACATCGGTGTTGGCGCGCTCAGCACGATGCAGGGTTTCAAGAAGCTCAATCTCAACACCTTGCTCGATCAGTACGCGGCGATTGTTCGCGAGCCATGGGGTCTCGGCGAGTACATCGACAAGCCCCGGGCATGGCGCTTACCGATGAGCAGCGTTCGGCGACATGGTCTTGGCTGGGTTGCTGTTGGCGACGCCGCCGGCTTCGTGAATCCGATGAACGGCGAAGGCATCGACTACGGACTCGAGAGCGGCATGCTCGCGGCAGACCTGTTCCTCGCCGACGCTTCTACCGCACCACAGGCCTATGACCAACAGGTAGGCGAGCGCTTCGATGCATTCTTGCGCACCGGCCGCAGGTTCAGTTTCCTCATTGGCCATCCGTGGATCTTGCGTACCGGACTACGCATCGCGGTGGGCACCCAGACCACCGCCGACATCACGTTGGCGGTGATGGGCAACTTGATCGACGGCCAGACTCCAGGCGCGGCTGGTCGGGTGATGCGCTTAGCCGACCGCTCGCTGGCGTTGGCAGATCCACTGCTTCGCAAAACTCGCGCACGTTCGTAACGAGCGCGCTCAGCGACTAGCTGGTCATTCCGCCAAGGCCCACGAGGCCGCGGGCGAGTTCGATTTCACCCATGTGGCGAAGGCCGTGTTGGTACAACCAGCATTCGAAACCGTCGAGCACAGTGATGCCAACGTCGGCGGCCACTCGGGCGCTGTATGTGCTGGCGATCTGAGGTGGAAACGGACGCTGCACAACTACTCGGCTGAGATCGGCGGGATCGAGTTGGTCGAGGTAGGCCTCGGTGCGATCGAACACGGTGCGCATGTATTCCTTGAACGCTTCGAAGTCGCCCATGCGCTGATGAATCATTTCGTCGACGGTCTTGTGCTTGCCGTGATCGTTGATGGTCATCTGCACGCGGCTTTGCCAGTCGTCGTTCCACACGGGTGGAATGCCGGTGAGCATCATGAACGACGCATCTTGCATCGTGATGTAGTGAAACAAGCAGAAGGCGATGGGCACCACGCCCTCGCGCTCGAAGTGGTTCACGTGCTCAAGGTCCATCGACTCGACGGCCTGGTAGTACAGCGAGTGCATGGCGCGCATACGGCGCTGCAGCGAATCGAGTGTCATGGCAGACATGGTGTGCTCCGGGTGTGGTGAGTGATGTGTGGTGAGTGATGGTTGAGGCGTTTGGGCGAGAGGTTACTCAGGCCCAGCCGCCGGCGTACGAGACAAACTGACCCGTGGTGAACCGGCTGGTGCCGTCGACCCACGGTGTGCAGAAATTAGCGAACTCTTCCATCGTGCCCAACCGACCGAGCGGAACTTTGCGCTCGATCTTGGCCATGATTGCCGGATCGTCGGCACCAGAAGCACGACGAAACTCGGGGAAGTCCATGTAGTTGGTGCCGATCGCGTTGACCTGCACGTTGTGCCGCGCCACTTCGTGGGCCACGTTGTGAACGAGGTGGTTGGCGCCAGCGCGTGCGGCTGAATACAACGGTGCTTCTGGGGTGGCCCGAGCACCGCTGGCGCTGGTGATCACCAGCAGCTGTCCCTCGCCCTGCTCGATCATTGGCGCAAGCACGGTTTGCATGAAGTGATACGGAGCGACCATGCAGCCCTGCAGCACGGTTTCGAGATCTTCGACCTTCGAGTTCATGAATCGACCGGTGACGATAAGGCCCGAGAATGCGGTGGCCGAATCGATTCGACCGAACCGATTCATTGCGGCATCAACAAGTCGCTGTGATGATTCGCGCTTGGTGAGATCGCGGGTGCCACTGACGGCCTCGACGTTGGTGCCACCAGCGATCAACTCTTCGACGAGGCGGGCATCGGGATCGCCGAGCACCAGGTCGTGACCTCGTGCGGCAAGGATTCGGGCGAGGTGTGGGCCGACGTAGAAACCGGCTGCAGCGATTAACGCAACGCGTCGTGGTTGTTCCATGAGCGCAACCCTACGTACTGACATGTAGGGTGTCAATTGATGAAAGGGGGCCGCACGGTCCCGAACAATCGGCAGTCATTTGCCAATAGTTCGATCCCATCGTCTAGGCTTCCGCCGTGGTTACCGAGGCTCTCGACCTTCAAGACGGACGTCACGCTCGTCGTGACCGCAACAAGATCGCCGTGGTCGATGCATTTCTCGAGCTGGTTCGGGCTGGCAATCCGCGACCCAGCGTTGCCGACGTGGCCGAGCGCTCGGGCATCTCGCATCGTTCGGTGTTTCGCTACTTTGCCGACAAAGACGAGCTGGCGCGTACGGCGATCAGTCGTCAAGAAGCCGCCGTCGCCCCAATGTTTACCGACACCATTGCGCGCAACACACCGCTCGCTGATCGGGTCCGCACGTTAGTGACGCACCGCCTCTCGTTGTTCGAAGAGATCGCGCCGGTTGCTCGCCTTTCTCGGGCGCTGGCTCCTTTGCAACCCATCGTGAGCGCCGAGATCACTCGGTCGCGGGGCTTCCTGCGGGTGCAAGTGAACAAGTTGTTCGCCGCCGAGCTCGATGCGATGGATCCGGTACGCGCCGCATCGATTGCCGCAGTGCTCGATGTGGTGTGCTCGTTCGAATCGATCGATTTGTTGCGGGTCGATCAGGGCTTGTCGCAGGACCACGCTGCGGCAGCACTGGTCGAGTCGATCATGCAACTGTTGGGCTAGCGAACCCGGGCTAGCGAACCCGGCCCAGAAGGCTGCCGCCGTCGATGGCGAGCACCTGACCGGTGATTTGTGCAGCACGCGCCGAACACAAAAATGCCACGCTGTCGGCGATCTGTTCGGGGGTTTGCTCGCTGGCCATAGGCACCGCCACACCCACCATCTGGTCGAAGAACTTGCGGGGCAGTGTCTGCTCCCACAGGCGGGTGTAGATAAAGCCGGGTGCCACAGCGTTCACGCGGATGCCGCGCGGTGCGAGCGATAGGGCCATGCACTTGGTCCAGTGGATGAGACCGGCCTTGGCGGCGCCATAGGCCATCAGGGCATTCGGCATCAGGCCCGCGATGGACGCCGTATTGCAGATGGCCGAACCGCTGGCCATGTTGGGACCAACCACACTGGTGACGAGGTGCGCACTGGTGAGGTTGAGATCGACTGATTCGCGAAAGAGATCGACCGGACCAAATGGGTCGCCGGGCTTGTTGTCGGTGCGTTCTGGGTGGTTCGTTCCGCCACCGGCGTTGTTGACCAAGACCGTGGCGTGCCGGCCCAGCGATGCGACCACGTGGCGAACTTGCTCGACGTTGGTGACATCGCACTGATGCAAGGTGACGCCGTCGGGTGCCTGCGCACCGGTGATGTCGAGGTCGAATGCAGCGACCTCATCGATCTCGCCATCGGCAAGCAGCGCTGCCGCAATTGCCGCACCAATACCGCGTGCTCCACCCGTGACAATCGCCAGTCCAGACATGGCGGCGACGTTAGCTGGATGGAATGGTGTCAGTCGGAGCCGGCGCTGCGGAACTCGGCCAGGATCTGGGCTCCGTTGGGGGCAGCCATGATGCGTGACTCGATGAGTTCGCGTTGCATCTGCGACGCCAATGGTGGCTGCTCGACCGTTGCCCAGTGCACCAGCCCGCCCCAGAACCGATCGATGAGTTCGCGTCCGGGCACGGTGCCGCCATCGACAGTCTTGAACGTGACCGAGGCAAGCTCGCCCAAGTACAAACGCAGCGAGCTCACATGAATCTCTTCGTCGGTGCGAATGCGGCCGATGATCTCGGCGGCCTCTTCGGCATCGGCACGACGGTCGGCAAACAGATCGGGTGTGCGCAACACGGCTTGTGTGGCGGCGAAGCCGATCTCGGCGCGGAACTCGATGACCAACAGGTTCATCAAGAACGAGATGAACCCCTCGACTGCAGCCGAGACTTCGGGCATTCGGCGGGCCGCCGAATCGGGACGTGAAATGTTCTCGGGTGGCTCAACATCGGGATAGGCGTTGGCACCAAGAGCGAGATCGCGTGCGACGAACCACATCACGTCGTGGCCGCCGATGCCTTCGTCGGGGAGGCCGCCTTCGTCGAGACCGTGAGCCTTCAGGAGGCCCTTGTTGAGGTGGCCAATTGCCATCTCGGAGACATCTTCAACAATGAATGGGCCGAGCTCGGGAAACACCATCTCGGCGAGAAGACGACCTTTGGCCTCAATCTTGCCCGTAATGGTGAGGCCGTTCCAGAAGGTTTCGCCAAGACCGTGACGCAGCAGAACCCGGCTCTGTTCGACCCCGGGAACCTTCTCGCCGTCGAGCAGTGATGAGTCGGCATCGAGCAGGTCGCCGCCGCGGGCGCGGAGGGCTTCGGTCCATGCCTGCAGCGCTGGCTCGCGCATCAAGGCTCGAGGTGGCTGATATGAGCCGTCTTGCATCATCCCGCCGTGCATGCGACTGCCGGCGACCACATGCGGCCGAGCGAAAGGATGATCGCTCATCAGTTCGGCTTCTGAGTACACAAGATGCGTCATTGCTGCAGCGTATGTCCCAACCGGCGTTGACGGCGTGCCGAAACCGTTCTTGGGCCTCGTGTTTCGGTTCGGCGAAGTGGGTGAGTGGTACGGTTGTACCGTTATTCGATCGGGCTCGGTCGAGTCATTCAGTCGAATTATTTGGTCGAAGGAGACCCGCGTGAGCGAATCAAAACAGGTTGGGTTTGTCGGTCTGGGGCACCTTGGGATGTACCTCGCCTCGAGCTTGGTGCGCCACGGACATCACGTCACGGTCAGCGACCTCAACCGCAGCGCGGCCGATGGTCTGGTGGCCGCCGGAGCAACGTGGGCCGACTCGGCCGAAGATGTTGCCAAGGTCTCCGATGTTGTCTTCACCTGCCTGCCATCGCCATCGGCGGTGAGCATGGTGATCACCGGGCCCAAGGGCGTGCTCGCTGGCATGCGTCCGGGCGGAACCATCATCGACATGAGCACCCAAGACCGCGAAGAAACGATTCGCCTTGCCGCCATCGCTGAGTCGGTTGGCGTGCACATGCTTGAGTGCCCGGTTACCGGAGGCGTTCATAAAGCAGCCGAGGGTGACATCACCGTGTTGGTGGGCGGCGACGAAGCCGTCTTCGAAGCACACCGCCATCTACTCAGCGCGGTTGGCCAACCCATTCTGTACATGGGTCCGTTGGGCAGTGCATCGGTGATCAAGGTGATCACCAACATGCTCGCGTTCATCAACCTTGTCGCCGTCGGCGAAGCGCTGATGCTTGCCAAGCGTGGCGGTCTCGATCTGGCGAAGTCGTTCGAGGCCATCAAAGAAAGCTCGGGCAATAGCTTCGTACACGAGACCGAGGGTCAGGTCATCCTGAACGGCAGCTACAACATTGGCTTCACAATGGATCTCGCCTGCAAAGACCTCGGCTTCGCCACAACATTTGGCCGCCAATTTGGTGTGCCCCTCGAGCTAGCGGGTCTTGTCGAACAGATCTTCATTCGGTCGCGTGCTCAGTACGGCGGCCAAGCCTGGTCGACACAAGTAGTGAAGCTGTTAGAAGACGCACTCGGCACCGACTTGCGTGCCGATGGATTCCCGGAGGTATTGCAATGAAGGCTGCAGTGTGTCGTGAGTTTGGCGCGCCGTTGGTGATCGAAGAACTGCATCTCGCAGATCCGGGTCCGGGCGAAGTGAAGGTGCGCATGGTCGCCACGGCTATCTGCCACAGCGACATCACCTACGCCGAAGGCGGTTGGGGCGGGCAACTACCCGCGGTCTACGGTCACGAGGGCGCAGGCATTGTTGCCGAAGTCGGACCTGGCGTTCATTCGGTGAAGGTGGGCGATGCTGTTGTGGTCACACTCATCCGTTCGTGCGGACATTGCCACGGTTGCACGATGGGTATGCCCGTCACGTGCGACGCCTCGTTCCCACTCGATGCCACCAGCCCGCTTACCGATGCCAGCGGAGCCTCAATTGTTCATGGCCTGCGCACCGCAGCATTTGCCGAGCAGGTAGTGGTCGAAGAGTCGCAACTCGTTGTGGTGCCAGCCGACCTCGGTCTCGACGTTGCATCGTTGCTCGCGTGCGGTGTCATTACCGGCTTTGGCGCTGTCACCAATACAGCGGGCGTGCAGCCCGGAAGTCACGTGGTGGTGTTCGGTTGCGGAGGCGTGGGCCTCAACAGCGTGCAGGGCGCATTGCTCAGCGGCGCGCAGACCATCGTTGCTATCGACCTTGCCGACAGCAAGCTGCAGGCGGCGCTCGAGTTCGGTGCTACTCACACTCTGAACCCGCGGACCGACGATGTTGTTGCTCGTGTGCGCGAACTCACCGACGGCCGTGGCGCCGACTACGTGTTTGTCACGGTTGGCGCCAAGGCTGCGTTCGATGCGTCGTACGCCTTGCTGGCCAAGGCCGGAGCAGTGGTGCTGGTGGGCATGCCGGCCAATGGTGTGATGTCCGAAATCGATCCGGGCACGATGGCTGCATATAGCCAGCGCATCCTCGGCTCAAAGATGGGTGGGTCGCGCATCAGCATCGACATCCCCAATCTGGTGAACCTCTACAAGCAGGGTCGCCTCAAGCTTGATGAGCTGATCTCGGGTCGTTATGCGCTTGCCGATATCAACGAAGCAATGGAGTCAGTGAAGCGCGGCGACGCGTTACGCAACGTGATTGTGTTCTGATAGAGCAATGCAGGTTGCGCCATGAAGATTGTCGACGTCAAAACATTCGTTGTCGGAAACCCGCCACCTCGGTTCGGTGGTCGCTACTTCATCTTCTTGAAGCTCACCACCGATAGCGGAATCACCGGCGTCGGCGAGGTGTATGTGGCTACGTTCTCGCCGCATCTGGTGGCGCGCATGATCGAAGATGTCGCCGAGCGGCACTTCATCGGCGCCGATCCGTTCAAGATCGAGACACTGTGGCGTCAGGTCTACGGCCGCGGTTACGCGCTGCGTCCCGACATCACGTTGGGCGGCATCTTGAGCGGACTTGAGATGGCGTGCTGGGACATCGTTGGCAAAGAGACCAACAAGCCGGTGTACGAACTGCTCGGTGGCCAGGTGCACGAAAAGCTGCGCACCTACACCTACCTCTATCCCCCCAACGATGTCGATGCCTATGCCGATCATCCGGTGTACACCGATCCGGATGCTGCCGCCGAGAAGGCAGTTGCCGAGGTCGAGCGTGGATTCACTGGCGTGAAGTTCGATCCGGCCGGCCGTTACAGCGTGTTCGATGGTCGCCAGCCAACACTTGAGGCGCTCGAACTCTCTGAGCGAATGGTGCGCACGATCCGCGAAGCGGTGGGCACCAAAGCCGATCTGCTTTTCGGTACGCACGGTCAGTTCACCGCATCAGGCGCGATTCGGTTGGCCAAGCGCATCGAGAAATACGAGCCACTGTGGTTCGAAGAACCCACACCACCCGAGAACCCCGACGAGATGGCACGTGTGGCGCGCAGCACCTCGATCCCGATTTCAACGGGCGAACGGCTGACCACCAAGTACGAGTTTGCGCGAGTGCTTCAGGCTGGCGCCGCGTCGATTCTGCAGCTCAATCTGGGTCGCTGCGGCGGCTTGCTCGAAGGCAAGAAGATCGCTGCATTGGCCGAGACGTATTACGCCCAACTCGCGCCGCATCTGTACTGCGGGCCCATCGTTGGCGCTGCCAACATTCAGCTCAGTACGTGCTCGCCCAACTTCCTCATCCTCGAGAGCATTCAAGACTGGACTGGCTTCCACGCCGACATCTTGGTGAAGCCGATTCAATGGCAAGACGGTTACGTGATCCCACCAACCGAACCTGGTCTCGGTGTCGAGCTCAACGAGGCTGTCGCGTTGGCGAATCCGTACACCGGTAACGAACTACATCTTGAGATGGCCGAGAAACCTCAGCCGTAATCGCAAAGGAGAGCGCCATCGTGGCTGCCAATTCACGTCGGGAAGAGCGTTACCTCAAGCAGAAGCGCCGCAAGCGCGTGCGCATCATGATCGCCACCGGTGTTGTGGCTCTCATCGCCATAGTTCTGGTGTTGGTGTTTGCCCTCGGCGGCTCTGACACTTCGAAGCCGACAGCGTTCAATGGCTCGGTAGTGAAGGTCACGCTGTCTGAGTTTGCGATCAAGGGCAACCTCACGGTGCCCACGGGCGCGGTTCGAATCGACGCCACCAACATCGGCGGTGTGGTGCACAACATCGGTGTGCGCGGTGTGAAGATCTCGCGAGACATCAAGCCCCGCGAAAACTTCATCCTCGATGTGGGTGTGCTCGCACCAGGTACGTACGAGTTGTATTGCGACATCATCAACCCGGTCGACAAGACCTCGCATGTGTCGCATGGAATGGTGGCGAAGTTGGTGGTGACGCCGGCCGATGCCAGCACAACCACCACTGTTGCCACCGCAACGAGCTAACTACATCTGCAACCAGGTGGTCTTGAGGTGGGTGTAGCCATCAAGGCTGTGCATCGACCGATCGCGGCCAGTGCCACTCTGCTTAAACCCACCGAACGGCGTGGTGATTGAACCCATGTCGAACGTGTTGATCCAGACCGTGCCAGCGCGCAAGGCCTTCGCTGCCTTGTGAGCGGTGGAGATGTCTCGGCTCCAGATGGATGCAGCCAACCCGAACGGACTGTCGTTGGCCACCCGAACGGCTTCGTCGACACCGTCGACCGGAATAGACACGAGCACGGGTCCGAAGATCTCTTCGCGAGCGATGGTCATCGAGTTGTTCACGCCGGAGAACACGGTGGGGGCGATGTAGCAGCCGCCGTCGGTGACATTGAGACGCTCGCCGCCGATGCGAACCTCGGCGCCTTCGTTGCGACCGGCTTCGATGTAGCCCATCACGCGCTGAGTCTGCGACTCGTCGACCAAGGTGCCCATCGTGCCAGCAGGGTCGTACGGATCGCTGGGCCAAAGGGTCTTGGCAACTTCGCACACCGCGTCGAGCAGATCGTCTTGGATGCGGTGATCGACGATGAGTCGAGTGCCCGCATGGCAGGTCTGGCCAGCGTTGTAGAACACGCCCCACGCCACGGCTGACGCAGCGGCTTCGAGGTCGCCAACATCGGCGAGCACTACTTGAGGCGACTTACCGCCAAGTTCGAGCGACACCGACTTTGCGTTGCTCTCGGCGGCGTAGCGCATGAAGTAGCGACCCACTTCGCCCGAACCGGTGAAGGCCAACTTGTCGACATCCATGTGCAAGCCCAGCGCTGCGCCGGCTGTTGGGCCAAAGCCCGGAACCACGTTGAGTACGCCGTCGGGGATGCCAGCTTGGCTGGCGAGTTCGGCAAGTAGCAGTGCCGACAGTGGCGATTGCTCGGCTGGCTTGAGCACCATGCTGTTACCGGCAGCGAGGCCCGCGCCGATCTTCCAGCTGGTGATGATGGCGGGGTAGTTCCATGGCACGACGGCGCCAACGACGCCCATGGGCTCGCGGCTAATCATTGCCAACGACTCGTAGGGCACTGGCGCGAGTTCGCCGTAGGTCTTGTCGATGCACTCGGCGAACCACTGCAGGTTGTTTGCACACGAGGCGATGTCGACGTTGATCGAGTCGCTGATGGGCTTGCCGACATCGAGTGTCTCGAGCAGTGCGAGCTCGAGTGTGTGCTCGCGAATCAGATCGACGAAGCGCAGCATGACTTTCTTGCGCTCGAGCGGGGCCATGCGGCTCCAGACGCCGGCCTCGAACGAGCGGCGTGCCGCGGCGACTGCGCGGTTGATGTCTTCGACATCGCCCTCGGCCACTTTGGCAATGAGATGGCCATCGCGTGGGCTGATGTCGTCGAAGGTTTTACCGGACGCGGCATCGACGAACTGGCCATCGATGAAGCACTGAGCGCGAGGGGTGACGATAGACGCGCGGCGCTGCCATTCGGCGAGATTGATGAGATCAGCCATGGGTCGAGAATTCCTTGTTCATTCGTTTGACTATAGACAGAACTATCTGAGGGAGTGTCGCTCAACTCTTGTCACCCATAGTGTCAATTGATAGGGTGCCCACCATGCAGATCACCTTGCTTGGCACCGGTAACCCAATCCCCGATCCTCGCCGCGGAGGACCAGCAACACTGGTTCGCGCCGCTGGCGCCACTGTGCTCATCGACTGCGGTCGAGGCGTCTTGCAACGCCTGATGGGCGCTGGCGCAACACCCGGAATGCTGAGCGCCTTGCTCATCACCCACCTGCACAGCGATCACCTCACCGACCTCAACGACGTCATCACGATGCATTGGGTGATGAGCCCGATGCAGCAGACCTTGCGCATCTACGGCCCGCCACGCACCGCCGAGATCGTCGCGGCCACGTTGGCAGCGCTCGCCCCCGACATTCAGTACCGCCTCGATCACCACAACGATCTCACCAGCGGCCCACAGGTCGAAGTGGTCGAGGTTGTTCCGGGCGACGAGTTCACCATCGGCGCTGTCTCGGTGAAGGTTGGCGCTACCGACCATCGCCCAGTGGAGCCCACGGTTGCGTTCCGCCTCGACGACGGCACACATTCAGTGGTGCTCGGTGGCGACGGTATTCCGTGCGACGGTCTGCACGAGCTCTGCCTCGGCGCAGATGCCTATGTGCAAACCGTCATCCGTGACGACCTTGTCAAGCTTGTGCCAAGCCAGCGCTTCCAAGACATCCTCGACTACCACAGCACTGTCGAGCAGGCCGCTCAGACGGCAACCCGCGCTGGTGTCACCACGTTGGTGCTCACCCACTATGTGCCAGGCATTGCCCCTGGCGCCGAAGACGAATGGCGCGCGCTTGCTGCTGCTCACTTCGCTGGCAACATCGTGCTCGGCGACGACCTCACCTCTGTAGAACTCTGATTCGTAGGACACATCAATGAAGACACTGCGCACACCTGACGAACGCTTTGCCGGCCTACCCGACTTTGCGTTCGAGCCTCACTACCTCGACATCAACGATGGTGACGGTGGCACGTTGCGAGTGCATTATCTCGACGAAGGTCCGGCCGATGCAGCCCCAGTGTTGTTGATGCACGGCGAGCCATCGTGGTCGTTTTTGTATCGCCACATGATTCCCGTTTTGGTTGCCGCTGGCCATCGCGTGGTGGCACCCGACCTCGTGGGTTTTGGCCGTTCCGACAAGCCAACCGAAACCACCGACTACAGCTATGCGCGCCACGTGGCATGGATGGCCGACGTGTTGTTCGATCATCTCGATCTCACCGACATCACCTACTTCGGCCAAGACTGGGGCGGCATGATTGGCCTGCGTCTGGTGGCCGAACACCCACATCGTTTTGCTCGGGTGGTTATCGGCAACACGGGGTTGCCTACGGGTGATGGCAAGATCAGCAAAGCATTTTTGGAATGGCAGCGGTTCTCGAAAGAGTCGCCCGTGTTTCCCATCGGCAAGATCATCGGCGGCGGTTGCGCGCTGCCATTGAGCGCCGAGGTCACCGCCGGTTACGACGCTCCGTTTCCCGACGACACGTATAAGGCCGGTGCTCGAATTTTCCCGACGTTTGTGCCCACCAGCCCAGACGACCCATCGCACGACGCCAACGTTGCTGCGTGGTCAGTGCTCGAAAAGTTCGATCGTCCGTTTCTGTGCGCGTTCAGCGACTCTGATCCGCTCACCAAGGGCGGCGACGAAACCTTCCTGCGCAACGTGCCGGGTACCGCTGGTCAGGCGCACACCACTATCGTCGGCGCTGGGCACTTCTTGCAGGAAGACAAAGGCCCAGAAGTGGCTCAAGTCATCATCGACCTGATTGCCCGCGGCTAACGCTCGCATCACTACCCACATCGTTTGAAGGACAGCATCACATGGCAACGCTTCGTCGCGAGATCCGCATCCATGCCCCAGCGAGCGAGGTGTGGAAGGTAGTCGGTCGACCCGAGATTCTGCATCTCTGGTTTCCTGGCCTCACGAACTGCACAGTCGATGGCAACGTGCGCATCATTTTTCTCGGTTCGGGTATGCCGATGCCCGAGGAGATCATCACCAACGACTCGTTGCAGCGTCGGTTTCAGTACCGAATCACTGTGCCGATTTTCAAGTTTCATCTGGCCACAGTCGATGTCATCGACCTGTTCGATGACACGTGCCTCGTCGTGTATTCAACCGAAGCTGACCCCGGCGTGATGGCGTTGGTCATCGGTGGCGCCACAACGGGTGCTCTCGAAGAACTTCGTAAACAATTCGAATCCGGTGTCGGGCCCGCGCTCGACGCCGTTGGTATCAACAGCAGCGTCGCTGCAGGAGGCACGGTCTGATGGGCCGCAAGATCTTGTTCGTAACCACCGACCAGCAGCGTTACGACACGCTGGGCTGCAACGGCGGCAACATCGCCCGAACCCCTGTGGTCGATGCGCTGGCCGCTAGTGGCGTTCGCTACGAACGTGCCGTGCCGCAGTCGGTGGTGTGTATGCCATCGCGCAGCACCATGCTCACCGGTCAGTACCCCACCACTCATGGCGTGTGGATGAACGGCGTGCCGTTGCCTGTTGATGCGCCTTCGGTTGCCGCATTGCTGTACCGCGCTGGCTACCGCACAGCGTTGGTGGGCAAGCCTCACTTCGAACCCTTCCTCGATCCGTTCGGCAAGTTCACCGAAAACGTGCTGGCGGTTCAGGGCAGAGAGACCGCCGAGAATCAGCCTTGGTTCGACGGTTCCACCGGACCGCACCGCGGCTTCGAGCATCTTGAGTTCTCTACCCATGGCGGCGCTGGCAACTTGCACTACGCGCGCTGGCTGATGGAGAACCATCCAGAAGCAATCGGCATGTTCTACCAAGTGCTTGATGCCACCCTCGAGGTCAACGCTGCTGGCGGCGGCGAGAACGGCGCACCGCAAGTACACGTAAACGAGATGCCGAAGGAGTGGTACCACACTGATTGGGTGGCCGAGCGCACGATCTCGTGGCTCGACTCGTTGCAGGCCGACGACGACTGGTTCTGCTGGATGAGCTTCCCCGATCCGCACCACCCCTGGGATCCACCCAAGGACGAGGTCGGTCGCATCAACTGGCGCGACGTCGACTTGCCGGCTGGCTATCCAACCACTGCTGCCGAGCGCGAGCGCATTCTCGATGCCAAGCCGCGCCACTGGCGCAAGTGGTACGACGGCGAACTCGTGTCGAACTACGAAGCACCCAAGCATTGGGTGCCAGCAACGCTGACCCCCGATCAGTTGCGCGAAGTCACCGCGCTCAACGCTGTCGAGTGCGAACTCATCGACGAAGCGCTCGGCCGTGTGATGGCAGCAATCGCTGCGCGCGGTTGGGGCGACGATGTCGACGTGATCTTCACCACCGACCACGGCGAGTTGGGCGGCGACTTCGGCCTCATGTTTAAGGGCCCGTATCACGTTGATGGGCTGATGCGGCTGCCGTTGATCTGGCGTCCGGCTCCTTCGGCTGGGCTGACCCCCTCGGTGGTTTCGCGCCCCGTGGGCTTGGTCGACCTTGCCCCCACCTTTTGCACCATCGCTGGTCTCGCGCCGGCCGAATGGATGCAGGGCAAGCCGTTGCCCGTGCACGACGCCGACGCCGTTGCGCGCGGCATCGACAAGGCCCTCACCGAATGGGACAGCGAACTGTTTGGCGTGGCGGTGTATTTGCGCACCATCACCCGCGATGGTTGGGTGTGCACGGCATACAAGCCGGGTTTCGTGCACGACGGAACCGAAGGCGAGTTGTACAACTTGGCCAACGATCCGCTGCAGCAGGTGAACCTGTGGGAAGACCCCGCCTACTCCTCCACACGTAGCGATCTCGTTGCCGACTTGTGGGACAGCCAACCCGAGGCGCATTCGCCACGGATGCCCTTAATCGCTCCCGTATGAGTGCGTATTGGCCCAGTCGCTGGCCCGGCGAAGATGCCGGCGCTAGCCGCTTGCAGGCCCCATGGCCTGTGGGGGATTCTGCCCCTGGTTTGCACGTTCAGCCCGGCCAACAGTTCGAGGTTGTCTCGCGTGAGGCCATGGCGACAACCATGGTGGTGTTACGCGATCCAGGTGAGGCCTATGTGCTGCACCACACGATGGGACTCGACACGATTTCGTGGGTCGAGCAGATTGATCCCGAGACACTCGAACCGCTGCGCAGGTCGGTAGATCTTGCGGCCGGCCCAATGTGGCCGGGTGGTATGGCCGTGCATGCCAACGGCTCGCTGTATGTGGTGTTCGGTCGTTATGCGCATCGCCTTGCGCCCGATACGTCGGTGATTGCAAGTCGCGAACTGCCGCGCGAGCGGCCATACAACAGCTTCGTGATCCTGCCCGATGGTCATATCGCCACTAAAGATTTCGCAGGCGAGCGTCCGCTGCGAGATCCCAATGTCGAGAACCCTCCGAACTCTGAGTTGGTCATCCTCGAGCCGATTGGCCTTGAGATCGTGGCGCGGCTCACGCTGCCCGAGGCGTCGATTGCTCGAATCTCGGCCGAAGGCAACGACATTTACATCGTGGGCAATGACAGCCTGATGCGTGTTCGTTGGGACGGCACGCTCACGCTCGATACCGCCTTCGATGGTCGCTACCGCACGATGCCCGGACAGACCTATGGCTGGGATGCTGTGATCACCGATGGCGCAGCATGGTTTCTCGACAACGGCGATGGCGGCACGAACTACATGGGCACGATGCATGGGTGCGGCGTCTCCGACGCGCCGTTGCACTTGGTACGCGTTGATCTCGCTGATGGCGCTGTTTCGCTGACCGAAGTGTGTGGCTTGCCCAAGGGGCTCATTGTGAACCCGCCGGTTATCGACCCGCAGCGTCGCATTGCTGTTGGTTACGACAGCAGCAACGGCGTTCTCGCCGCCTTCTCGTTCGACGAAGCGGGCAAAACAACGCCGCTGTGGAGCCGCGAGCAGAATCACGCGTGTCATCCGCTGTTGTTTGCTGAGACCGGCGAGTTGTTCACCAACGATCACGACGCCAGTCGATTTATGGATCAATTCGTCATTCTCGACATCACTACCGGCGAGGAAAAGCTACGCGCCGATTCGGGTAGCCCCGCCCAGTCGGTGCTGTTTCCGGCTGCCGGCTTTGGCCGCGATATCTACCTCAGCAGCTTCACCACATTGAGCCGGCTGTCGCTGATCGATTGAGGCTCAGCGCCATGTTCGACACGATCATGTGATCTCGCTTCCATCGGGTCGGTGGGTGTGCCAGTAGCCGTTGCTGTCTCGGTGCGTGGAGTAGCCGCGCGATTTGCAGCGGTTGTTCCGCGAACACAGTGGATCTGAAGCCGGCCGGAACCGCGATGCTGTTTGGCCAACCGGTGCCGCAAGAGTTTCGAGTGTGACAACGATGTTCACCACGGGTTCGGGAGTCTGAGCATGCTCGATGAGGACGCGGCATCTCGGTCGGCCTCTACGATCACTTCGAACATTTGAGCGACACGAGAACTGGGGTGTGACATCGTTTGCGGAACCCCGCGACCACGTACTCTGTGCCGATGACTGATGTGCGTGGTGCCGAAATTTCCATTGATCAGCTGAAGGCCAACGAACACGACGAAGCACTTGCCGTGCTTGCCCGAGCATTCTGGCCAGATCCGGTGTTTGGCTTCTTTGCCAAGACTCGTGTGCAAGAGCATCAAATGTTGCCTGGCGCGTTCGGCGCTTTCGTGGCCGACGCCGCGCCGTTCGACGCATGCTGGGCTGCACGCGCTGGTGACCGTGTGGTTGGCGCTGCCATCTGGGTGCCACCGGGCGAGATGCCGCGCACCAAGTCACGCGAGGCGATGCTGCAGTTGCGCGTCGCTCGGCTGTTGATCAAAGGTCGCAACCGCGTGCGCGGCATGAACCTGCTCACAGCGGTCGACAAGGTTCATCCGCACGAGCCGCATTGGTATCTCGCCTTGCTCGGCGCCGATCCGTTGGTGCAGGGACGTGGCACCGGTGGGCGCCTCCTTCAACCAGTGTTGAACATGGCCGACAACGACGGCGTACTCACGTATCTCGAAACGCAAAAGCCAGAGAACATCGCTTTCTATTCGCGGCACGCCTTTACGGTGGCCGACGAAATCAGCATCGAGGGTTCGCCAACGGTGTGGACTATGCGCCGCGAGCCTCGCTGATCAACTGACTCACCAACTCGACCCAGCGATCCCACAGTTGCGGCGGGTAGTCGTGGCCCATGCCCTCGATGAGTTCGAATCGCGCGTTGGGCATGATCTCGGCAGTGCGACGTCCGCCGCTTGCGTCGATCAACGTGTCTCGATCGCCGTGCATCACCAGCGTTGGAATATGAACTGATCGCAGTGCTTCGGCGCGTGGGCCAGAAGCGCGTACGGCCATGAACTGGCGAGCGGTGCCCGCTGGGTGGAAGCAGCGATCGAACGCACGCTCAGCATCGGCGCGCCAGCGTGATTCGTCGGCGAATTCGGGGCTGCCCCACTCG
>Ga0194055_10000297_pt1 | contig 39399 bp, 35 predicted proteins | sample SepL449m_MetaG_FD_155482 | JGI IMG/M metagenome (GOLD analysis project Ga0194055, IMG submission 155482) | Anoxic zone freshwater microbial communities from boreal shield lake in IISD Experimental Lakes Area, Ontario, Canada - Sep2016-L442-9m | ecosystem: Environmental > Aquatic > Freshwater >... | reverse complement strand
TCACCGGTGACCTGTCTCGTAAAAAAGTGATGCCGGCTATTTATGACCTGGCAAATCGTGGATTACTTCCCCCTGGCTTTGCGTTAGTTGGATTTGCCCGGCGAGATTGGGCCGATCAAGATTTTGCACAAATCGTTCACGACTCAGTTCGAGAACATGCCCGAACTGAGTTTCGAGAAGACGTCTGGCAGCAACTTGCCTCAGGCATTCGATTTGTTGCTGGGGATTTAGCCAGCGATGAATCTTTTGACGAGTTAAAACGGGTCGTTGATGATTTAGACAACACCCGCGGAACACATGGAAATCACGCGTTCTACCTTTCAATTCCGCCAAGCATGTTTCCTGTCGTTGTGCAACAACTTCAGCGTTCCGGATTGGCCGAAAGTAACCAAGATGCTTGGCGTCGCGTTGTGATTGAAAAGCCATTTGGAAACAACCTGGAAACTGCTCAAGAACTCAACAGCATTGTTGGAAAAGTATTTCCTAGTGGTTCAGTTTTCCGTATCGACCACTACCTAGGTAAAGAAACGGTCCAAAATATGTTGGCAATTAGATTCGCCAATAATCTCTACGAACCAATTTGGAATGCAAACTATGTCGACCATGTGCAGATCACAATGGCCGAGGACATTGGTATTGCAGGGCGCGCTGGTTACTACGACGGCATCGGTGCCGCTCGCGATGTTATTCAAAATCACTTGCTTCAGTTAATGGCGCTTACTGCAATGGAAGAACCAACCTCGTTTCAAGCGGACAGTGTGCGCATTGAAAAAGAAAAGGTACTGGGAGCAATCGTGTTGCCTAGCGACCTGACATCACACACAGCGCGCGGACAATACGCCGCGGGTTGGCAAGGCGGTGTTGAAGTATGTGGATATTTGGATGAAGACGGCATCAACAAGGACTCCATCACCGAAACGTTTGCTGCTGTACGTCTCGACATCGACACCCGCCGTTGGGCCGGAGTTCCCTTTTACCTGCGAGCTGGCAAACGTCTTGGTCGCCGAGTCACAGAGGTGGCAGTAGTTTTCAAGAAAGCACCTCATCAAATTTTTGGTGCATCCTCAACACAAGAGCTCAGCAATAACGCCATGGTCTTTCGGATTCAACCTGACGAAGGAATGACCGTTCGTTTTGGTTCAAAAGTTCCTGGCACTGCCTTAGAAGTGCGTGATGTGACGATGGATTTTGCCTATGGTGATTCCTTCACAGAAGCCAGCCCCGAAGCCTACGAGCGACTCATACTCGACGTCCTACTTGGAGATCCACCGTTGTTCCCGCGGCATGAAGAAGTAGAACTGCAGTGGAAAATCTTGGATCCGATTTTGGAGCACTGGAGCGCGTTAGGTCAGCCAGAACAATATGCAAGCGGCGGCTGGGGGCCTCACGAGTCTTACGACATGATGACGCGTGATGGTCGGATGTGGCGTCGACCATGATCAATCTGCCAAACACGCAAGCAAACGCAGTTGCTGCCGCAATCAATCAAGAGCGTCGCCGTATGGGTAGTCCTGCAGTGGGCATGGTCCTCACCTTGCTGGTCATCACTGATGAACTGCACCAAGCTGACGCCCTGCAAGCGGCAACCCAAGCAGCTAGAGAACACCCGATGCGCATCATTGGATTAATTGAACGTCCTGGACGAGGGGAAGCTCACTTGGATGCTCAAATCTACGTGGGTGGCGATGAAGGTCCTGGAGAACTCATTGCATGTCGACTGCACGGAGAATTAGCCAAGCACGCAGGTTCTGTTGCAATCCCGCTACTGCTGCCTGACACGCCTGTAGTGGCCTGGTGGCCTACTGCAGGACCCGACAAGCCTGCTGATGACCCCATTGGTAAGCACGCACAACGTCGAATAACCGACACTGCGGAGAGCTCGAAATACCTCGAAGAACTCGGTGTGCGATTGACACACTATGTTCCAGGAGACACCGACCTAGCGTGGACTCGCACAACTCCGTGGCGTTCGATGCTCGCTGCTGCTTTGGATCAACCTGTTGGTCAGATCACCGCAGCAAAGGTGACAGTGCAAGCACGTAACCCAAGCGGCGTGCTACTCGCTGGATGGCTTCACAAGCGGCTCAATGTGCCAACCAGCATTGCGCACAGCAAAGAGCCGGGCATTAGCAAAGTTGTTCTCACTACATCGCTGGGCGAGGTCACTTTGTCCAGAGCCGATGGACGAGTCGCGCAACTTGAAGTTCCTGGAACACCCGCCTCTACTGTTGCGCTGTCGCGTCGAACATTGGCAGAACTCCTTGCTGAAGAGTTGCGCCGACTCGACCCTGACGAGATCTATGCCGAAGCATTAGTCGGTGTGGAAAGTGTGCTTCATCCAGAGGTCAAGCAACGTGCGTAACGTCAACGTAGTACGTGATGTCGTCACCGCAGTTGTGTCAGATCTTGTCGATGCGATGCTTGCGAGCGACAATCAGGAATTCCATGTTGCACTTACCGGTGGACGCGCGGGTGGACTCATAGCGCGCGAATTTTTGAGTCGACCAGAGGTAGTCGCTAATCCCCGACTACATATATGGTGGAGCGACGAACGCTTTGTTCCTCGCGAGAATCAAGATCGCAATGATCTTGTGTTAGCGGGTATCGAAATCAAGGGTCGGATACATCGCATCGCTGGACCGGATACGTCAGAGTCCATTGAACAGTCAGCACTGTCTTACTCCAGCGAACTTCACCAATTTACTACAACGCGATTTTGTGCCACAAATACGCTGATGGATGTGACGATATTAAGTATCGGCATTGATGGTCACGTTGCATCGTTGTTCCCACATTCCGCACAACTCGACTCACCACTCGGCATTCTGGCAATCACAGATAGCCCCAAGCCACCGTCACAACGGGTGACGTGGACCTTTCCAACTATCAATGCCTCTGATCAAGTGTGGCTGATTGCAACTGGCGCCGAAAAGAAAGATGCGGTGCGTGACGTTATTGCTGGGGCCGGTCTACATGACATCCCGGCAGCAGGCGCAGTTGGCAAAAAAGAAACTCGCCTGTACATCGATCCACAGGCGAGTTCTCTTTAAAGTATTGTGATTTACTTCCCACGCAGACGAGCTAGGGCTTCATCAAGAATATCTTTGCCATCAACATCGTTACGACGTTCTTTGACATACGCTAAGTGCGTTTTGTACGGTTCTGTCTTCGCTTGCACTGGTGGGTTTTCCTGATCGCGACCGGCAGGTAGTCCGCACTTAGGACAATCCCACTCTTCAGGAATTTCTGCATCATGAGCAAAACTAGGGTGAGTCTCGTGTCCATCGGCACAGTAGTAACCAACTAATACTCGAGGTGCTGCGTCACCGCGTTCTGCTTCACCCATCGGGCCAGCCCCAACACGACTTCCGCGAATTGCACTACCACTTGCCATGAAGAACTCCTCTTAAGCTGTCTTGAGCACAAGGCCCAAAGCGACGATGGCAGTAATCCAAATTAGCGCCAACCCGATAGTGATGCGGTCAAGGTTTCGTTCGGCCACCGATGAACCGCCTAGTGACGAACTCACGCCGCCACCAAACAGGTCGGATAAGCCGCCACCCTTGCCCTTGTGTAACAGAACCAAAAGCACTAACAACGCGCTGGTGAGCGCTAACACGATTTCCAAAACAGTGATCATGAAAATCTCCTGGTTCAACTATGGGGACGGTCTAAGGATACCTGATACTGGCGACAGGTTAGGAATGCATCCGGTAGCGGCAGATTGACACGAATTCATCGGGATCCAAGGACGCTCCGCCCACTAAACCGCCGTCTATGTCGGCTTCACTCATGAGGGCCGCGACATTCTCCGCCTTCATTGATCCGCCATACAGAATACGGACTTTATCGGCTGACGTGCCATGAACCTCGCGGATTCGTGAGCGAATAGCGGCGCATACTTCCTGGGCATCGGCAGGAGTTGCCACCTCGCCTGTACCAATTGCCCACACCGGTTCATAAGCAATCACTAAGTTCGCCACTTGGTCTGAGGTGAGCCCTGCCAGGGAGCCGTCTAGTTGAGCCAGTGTGAATTCCACATGCTCGCCAGCCTTGCGAGTTTCTAAGCCTTCTCCAACACACACGATGGGTGTGATGTCATGGCGTATTGCGGCTTTTGCTTTGGCATTGACGATGTCATCAGTTTCATCATGATGTTGACGTCGCTCCGAATGACCCACCACCACAAAGGTGCAGCCAAGCTTTGCAAGCATGACACCGCTCACCTCGCCGGTGTAAGCACCCTTGTCTGCAGTAGACAGATCTTGAGCACCGTATTTAAGTTGTAGTTTGTCACCATCAACAAGAGTCTGTACCGAACGAATGTCAGTAAACGGAGGAAGCACCGCGACATCGAGAACGGCAAAATCCTCTGTCGTGAATGTGTAGGCAAGTTTTTGAACTAATGCAATCGCTTCAATGTGATTGATGTTCATTTTCCAGTTACCAGCCATGAGTGGCGTACGTGTCATTAGTCCTCCAACACGGCAAGACCGGGCAGAGTCTTGCCTTCCAAGAATTCAAGACTGGCTCCGCCGCCAGTAGAAATATGTGTAAATTGCGTCTCATCGATTCCCAGCACACGAACTGCAGCCGCGCTATCGCCGCCACCAATCACCGTCATCGCATCAACTTTTGTCATCGCTATGGCAACTGCGCGAGTACCCTGTGCAAACGCTGCCATTTCGAAAACGCCCATAGGGCCATTCCACACAACGGTTTTCGCATCAGAAATCTTTTCAGCAAATAGTTGCTGAGTCTGTGGACCAATATCCAATCCCATCCAACCATCAGGAATGGAGTTTGCTGTCACGATCTGAGTGTGGGCATCAGGTGCGAATGCATCAGCGATCACAATATCTGTGGGCAGCACAATCTCAACACCTTGCTTGTGCGCGCGTTCAATCAAATCTCGGACGGTATCAATCATGTCAATTTCAAGGAGTGAGTTCCCCACACTGTGACCCTGAGCCGCTAAGAATGTATAGGCCATTCCACCGCCCACCAATAGTCGATCAACTTTGGTTAGCAAGTTTTCAACAACACCAAGCTTGTCACTTACTTTCGAGCCGCCCAGAATAACGACATATGGCCGTGCGGGGTTGCTCACAAGTGTGGCAAATACGTGCGCTTCCTTTTCCACTAAGTAACCGGCAGCATGAGGCAAGTGCATCGCAAGTTCAGTCACTGACGCCTGCTTACGATGTACGACCCCAAAGCCATCGCTCACAAACAGGTCGCCAAGCGCCGCCCATTCGGCAGCGAGTTCTTCGCGCTCGCTCGCATTTTTACTCGTTTCGCGGGCATCGAATCGAACGTTTTCCAACATCGCCACGTCACCATCAGCAAGTGATGACACAAGCTGCGATGCTTGCGGCCCTGTTGTTGTGCTACACAGCGATACATCAAGCCCGAGTAAATCGCCTAACCTGGCAGCTGCAGGAGCGAGTGAGTACTTCGCATCTGGTTTACCTTCAGGACGACCAAGGTGTGCCAACACGACTACCTTTGCTCCACGCTTAGCCAAGGACGCGATGGTAGGAACACTCGCCTGTATCCGACCATCATCAGTGATTGTTGCTCCATCAAGTGGGACATTCAAATCACTGCGCACCAACACAGTTTTGCCAGCTACATCGAGCTGATCAATTCCTCGAATGGTCATGTTAGAGGCGCGCACCAACATAGTTCGTCAGGTCAACAAGGCGGTTAGAGTAACCCCATTCATTGTCATACCAGCCAACAACTTTGACCGTATTTCCGATAACAACAGTTAACGCAGCGTCAAAAATACACGACGATGGATCAGTCACAATGTCAGAGGAAACAATTGGATCTTCGGTGTATGACAAGTAGCCCTTGAGAGATCCCTGCGCAGCCGCTTTTACTGCTGCATTGATTTCATCCTTGGTCGCAGATTTCTTCAACACTGCAGTCAAATCTGTTGCTGAGCCGGTTGGCACTGGGACGCGCATGGCGTAACCATCTAGCTTGCCCTTGAGTTCAGGCATAACAAGTCCGATTGCTTTTGCGGCACCAGTAGTTGTAGGAATCATGTTGGTTGCAGCGGCACGAGCGCGACGCAGATCCTTATGAGGGAAATCCAGAATGACTTGATCGTTTGTGTAGGCGTGAATCGTTGTCATCAAGCCGTGGTCAATTCCAAATGCATCGTGAATCGCTTTTGCCATTGGCGCCAGACAGTTAGTTGTGCATGAGGCATTCGAGATGACATGGTGCGTTGCTGGATCATACGTCTCGTGGTTTACGCCCATAACGATGGTGACATCTTCATTGCTTGCCGGCGCTGAAATGATGACCTTCTTGGCGCCACCAGCAATGTGACCAGCTGCCTTTGTGGCATCGGTGAAATGGCCTGTGGACTCGATGACGATATCTACCCCGAGATCGCCCCATGGCAATGCTGCTGGGTCGCGTTCTGACAATGCTGCAATGCTCTTTCCGCCAACAACAATCGAGCTGTCAGTGAATGACACATCCTTACCTAACCGACCAAGAATTGAGTCGTACTTTAACAAGTGAGCCAGAGTTGCATTGTCAGTGAGGTCGTTGACTCCCACGATTTCAATATCGGCGCCCGTTGCCGCAATGGCTCGATAGAAGTTGCGGCCAATGCGACCAAATCCATTAATACCTACGCGCACGCTCATGGGAGTGCCTCCTAGAAGAGAACTGATGGGGGTCGGAGCCACACTGCACCGAGAAGTTGGCTCTATTCTAGCGTTCGAGCATGTCTGGAGTCAGGCCCGCCTCGGTGTTCGGAATGCCCAAATCGGTGGCGCGCTTGTCTGCCATTGCCAATAATCTGCGAATTCTCCCAGCAATGGCATCTTTAGTCATCGGAGGATCGGCAAGTGCGCCGAGTTCCTCAAGCGAGGCCTGTTGGTGGTTAACTCGCAGATGACCAGCCTCAAGTAAATGTGCTGGAATGTCGGCGCCCAAAATTTCCATGGCACGTTGCGCTCGTGCTCCAGCGGCCACAGCTGCGCGGGCAGAGCGACGCAAGTTTGCATCATCAAAGTTCGCGAGGCGATTTGCAGTAGCACGCACTTCGCGGCGAAGGCGACGCTCTTCCCACGCCATGACTGATTCATGAGCACCAATGCGAGTCAACATCGCACTGATGGCATCACCGTCGCGAATCACAACGCGATCAACGCCACGTACTTCACGAGCCTTCGCTGCAATTCCCAGTCGACGTGCGCTGCCCACCAACGCCAAAGCTGCCTCAGGACCAGGACAAGTAATTTCTAATGAACTACTGCGTCCAGGTTCAGTCAACGAACCATGCGCAAGGAACGCGCCGCGCCATGCAGCTTCAGCATCACACAAACTTGCCGACACAATGTGCGGCGGAAGTCCTCGCACGGGACGGCCACCTGCATCGACTAAGCCAGACTGCTTTGCTAAATTTTCGCCTTCTTCAGCCACGCGCACTAAATAGCGACTGCCTTTGCGAATTCCGGCACCAGAAAGAACACTAATTTCGGCGTTATGCCCAAATAACTCGGAAAGATCTTTACGGAGCCGACGAGCGGCCTGCCCCGTGTCGAGTTCGGCTTCCACAACGATGCGTCCGCTGACAATGTGAAGTCCGCCTGCGAATCGCAGCACTGCAGATACCTCAGCCTTGCGGCAGCAGGCTTTGGCTACTTCAAGACGACTGAGCTCGTCCTTGACCGCTGCTGTCATTGCCATAGTCCGATACTGCCATGTGCAAATACCGAACGAAACGCCGAGGCTAGTAATTCAGGATCGTGTACTCCCCCCTCGGGAGCCGCCACATCGCACGTCTCAAGAACCGCGCCCATCCCAGCGACCGTCTGGGCCAGAGAGTCAAAATCCTGAACGTGCTTAGGGTCAGCAATCACAGCATCAATGCGAAATCCTGGATAGGCCTTCGCTAAAACCTCTAAGTAACTTTGTGGACTAAATCCTGATGTTTCACCAGATTGGGCAATCAGGTTAAGGACCAAAATTCGAGTCGCTGGAGTTTCGTGCAGCGCCTGAAACATCTCGGGAACATGGAAATGCGTCAGCACGCTCGTGTACCACGATCCTGGACCTAAAACGATGGCATCAGCGTTACGCACTGCCTGAACTGCTTCGGGACAGACTTGAGGATGTGACGGAGTCAGATGGATCGCTTCAATGTTGTGCGTTGTCGTCGCTACGTCGACTTGACCAAGCACTTCACTCAATTGGCCACCACTGTCTCGAACCGTGGCTGAGATATCTAATGGTTCAAGGGCGAGCGGTAACACACGCCCACGAGCATCCAATAGTCGGGCAACCCAATCAAGTCCACCAACAAGATCATCGCTTTCTTGCCACAACGCAGTGATTAACAAATTTCCCAGAGAATGCCCATCGAGATCACCTTGACTAGAGAATCGGTGTTGCAGTACTCGCGCCCAGGTAGATCCCCATGTGTCATCTCCGCACAACGCAGCAAGTGCCATGCGCAAATCACCTGGCGGAACAACGCCAAACTGCTCACGAATTCGTCCGCTACTTCCGCCGTTATCGCTAACACCAACCACCGCTGTCACATGAGGTGTTACACGTCGCAGCGCGCGCAACGATGATGCTAACCCGTGTCCGCCACCTAAGGCGACAACATCAAGGGAGCGTGCTGGCACACTAGCCACTGGCTATTCCCGACCCAGATCACGGTGCACGACAGAAACTTCAACACCTTTCTTGACAAGACGAGCAGCCAAGTTTTCAGACATTGCAACAGACCTGTGTTTTCCACCTGTGCACCCTAAAGCGATAGTCACAAAACGTTTTCCTTCTCGCAGATACCCATCTTCAACAAGTCCAACCAATTGTGAGTAGGTGTCCAAAAATTTCAACGCCTCTGGGAAACCTAAAACAAAATCGTTCACGTCCGAATCAAGCCCCGAGTGCGAACGCAGCGCAGGATCCCAATGCGGATTCGGCAAGAAACGCATATCGGCAACCATGTCAGCGTCAACCGGAATTCCATATTTAAATCCAAAGGACATCACAGTTGCATGAAGTGCAAATACTTCATCATCACCAAACGCATCTTCGACTGCTCGGCGCAAATCATGAACGTTGAGATTTGAGGTATCGATAACCAAATCGGATTCCGAACGTAAGTCACCAAGTAATCCTCGTTCGCGCTCAACGGCTGCCAAAATATTATCATCCTTTTGAAGCGGGTGCGGACGGCGTGATGACTCGTAGCGACGAACTAGCACATCATTTGTTGCATCAAGAAAAACAATGCGCAAGTCATGGCCGGCTTTTCTTACAGTCTCTAAGGAAGCGCTGAGTTGATCAAAGAGCTTCCCGCCTCGCACATCAGCAACAACGGCAACCTTGTTTGCACCATTTCCGGCCTCAACGTACTCGACAACTTCAGTGATCAAAGTAGGTGGCAAATTATCAACGACAAACCAACCAAGATCTTCTAGCGCACGCGTGGCTGTGGAACGCCCGGCACCTGACATGCCTGTCACTAAAACAACAGATGTGGATTCACTCACGAGTCAATTATCTCGCCCGTAGCGACGTTTACTGACTGTTGAGAGGAATCTTTTAGCGCCTCATACACAATCGCGGCCAGCTTCGGGCCGACACCCTCTACGGCGGCCAACTCCTCGACCGTGGCCGCCGAGATCTTCTTCAATGAACCAAAGGATTTCATCAAAACCTGTTTGCGTACTGGCCCGAGTCCCGAGATGCCGTCGAGAACGCTTTCAAGCATGGATTTAGAGCGCCGCTCGCGGTGCAACGTGATGGCAAATCGATGTGCCTCGTCACGGATGCGTTGCAGCATAAACAGCGCCTCACTATTACGTGGCAAAACTATTGGATACTGCGCCCCAGGGAGCCAAATCTCTTCCATACGCTTGGCAAGTCCCACCACATACAGCGACCCCAATCCGAGTTCATTGAGCGCATGCGCTGCAGCATTTACTTGCGGCTGCCCGCCATCGATAACCAACAGATTCGGTCGGTAAGGGCGATGAGGCTGTTCACTCGAAGAATGGTAATTTCGCGAAATCACCTGCTTAATAGATGCTGTGTCATCTCGAGGATCCTCAATAATAAAACGGCGATAGTCCTTCTTATAAGGCAAGCCATCTTCGAAGACCACCAACGAGGCAACGACATTTGTTCCAGATATGTGCGACACGTCGATACATTCAATGCGCAATGGCGCCGAGGCTAATCCCAGAGCTTCTTGAATCTGTGTCAATGCGGTGGACCTAATGACTAAGTCCGCAGAACGTTTTGTCTTATGACTCACTAAGGCACTCTGGGCATTTGATACAACGGTCTCCATCAGAGCCCTTTTATCACCCCGGGCAGGAACTCGAATCTCAATCTGAGCCGTACGGATTTCTGAAAGTAATTCAGAGACGCTCGATGCGCTATCGGCCTGAACACTTGTCAAGATTTCCGTGGGAATGTCCTCGTGAGTTGCCTGGCTATACACATACATCAGCGCGTCAGTCATCAATGTCGCATCAGTAGCTTCAACGGAATTTTCCATAATGAATCCCCGTTGCCCGACAATACGCCCTCCTCGTACTGAAAATACTTGTACTGCAGATTGCAGATCGTCATGCGCAAGTCCAATAAAGTCAGCCACAGTGTCATCGGCGAGCACCACGACACTTTTTTCATTGACACGTTCCAATGCAGCCAAATCGTCACGCAAGACACTTGCGCGTTCATAATCCATTTCGGCTGATGCAGCGTTCATCTTCTCTGTCAAAGTGCGCATCACAGATGTCGAATTGCCTGTCATAAAGGATTTGAGCTGATCGACAATAACGCGGTGATCATCAGGGGTGATGCGGCCCACACATGGCGCACTGCACCGATCAATATGCGCAAGTAGGCATGGCCGCTTTGCCGCTTTCGCATTTCGAAATACACCTGCGGCGCAACTGCGCACTGGGAAAACGCGCAGCAAGTGATCTAATGTGTCGCGAATCGCCCAGGCTTGAACATACGGGCCAAAATATGTCACGCCCTTCTTTTTATCGCCGCGATAGACAAATACCCGCGGAAATTCCTCTTGGGTTGACACAGCCAGAAAGGGATAAGACTTGTCATCGCGATAACGCACGTTGAATGCTGGGTCGTACTCTTTGATCCAGGCGTATTCAAGTTGTAATGCTTCAGTTTCATTACGTACTGTCACCCAGTCAACAGTGGTTGCCGTGGAAACCATTGTGTGAGTGCGCGGATGTAAGTCTGTACCAAAGTAAGAGCTAACCCGACTTCGCAGGTTTTTTGCTTTTCCGACATAAATGACACGGTCTAGGTCATTACGAAACCGATACACTCCTGGCTGAACGGGTATGTCGTGTGGCTTATCGCTCGGTTGCATGTGCCGTTAACTTTTCAACAATGCCTTGAGGAACGTTCCAGTGTGACTTGCCTTGACCTTCACAATTTGTTCTGGAGTTCCCGTGGCCACCACTTGACCGCCACCTGAGCCGCCTTCTGGCCCCATGTCGATCACCCAGTCAGCTGTCTTAATGACATCGAGGTTATGTTCAATCACGATTACGGTATTGCCCTTATCAACCAACGAATGCAAGACGGTGAGTAATTTGTTGACATCTTCAAAATGCAAGCCGGTAGTTGGTTCATCCAAAACATAGATAGTTCGCCCTGTGGAACGTTTCTGGAGCTCGGATGCAAGTTTCACGCGTTGCGCCTCACCGCCAGACAATGTCGTAGCAGGTTGTCCGAGTCGCACATACCCGAGTCCAACGTCCATCAACGTCTGTAAATGTCGCGCAATCGGAGGAATCGCACTAAAGAACTCAAGCCCAGCTTCAATCGGCATATTTAATATGTCTGAAATTGTTTTGCCCTTGTAATGAACTTCAAGAGTTTCTCGGTTGTAACGGGCTCCATGGCACACTTCACATGGCACGTAAACATCCGGCAGAAAATTCATCTCAATTTTCAAAGTCCCGTCACCAGAACATGATTCGCAGCGACCACCCTTAACGTTAAAAGAGAATCGTCCTTGCTGGTAACCGCGAATCTTTGCCTCAGGAGTTTCAGAAAACAGTTTGCGTACGTGATCAAAGACCCCGGTATACGTGGCGGGATTCGATCGAGGCGTGCGTCCAATTGGGCTTTGATCAACGTGGACAACTTTGTCGAGTTGGTCCACGCCCTCAACTTTTGCATGTTTCCCAGGAACTAGACGTGCACCATTGAGATCGCGAGCCAAAACGGAGTACAGAATATCATTGACCAGAGTTGACTTACCCGAACCCGAGACTCCTGTGACCGCAACAAAACAGCCAAGCGGAAATGCAACTGTGACATTGTCCAGGTTGTGCTCTCGCGCGCCTTTGACAACAACCTGTCGATCTTTATCTGTTGGGCGTCGCACAGCAGGCACCGCAATTGATTTTTTACCTGTGAGGTATTGACCAGTCAGCGATTTCTTGGATGCCAACAGGTCTGCAACTGGCCCACTGACCACCACTTCCCCGCCATGTTCACCAGCGCCCGGACCAATATCAACAACCCAGTCAGCAATCCGAATGGTGTCTTCATCGTGTTCAACAACGATCAGCGTATTTCCAAGGTCCCGAAGCCGAATCAATGTGTCGATAAGTCGATGGTTATCTCGTTGGTGCAAACCGATACTCGGCTCATCGAGCACGTACAGCACCCCAACAAGCCCTGATCCGATTTGCGTTGCAAGGCGAATCCGCTGCGCTTCACCACCAGCAAGAGACCCTGCACTTCTCTCAAGCGAAAGATATGACAAACCAACATCAACCAAGAATGCCAATCTTTCGTTGACTTCCTTGAGTACCCGGTCGGCAATAGCGCGCTCCCGGGCAGCTAACTTGAGCCCTTTGAGGAAGTCGGCGCAATCTCCAATGGGAAGCGCTGCGATTTCAGCAATACTTTTTCCACCGAGAGTCACTGCAAGTGAAATGGGTTTGAGCCGCGCTCCAGCACAGGCAGGACATGGAACTTCTCGCATGTAGTCTTCGTATTTTTCCCGACTTGTGTCAGTTTCCGCTTCAACGTGACGACGCAAAATATAAGGGATAACACCTTCGAAACCAGTTGAGTAACTTCTTTGTCGACCATAACGATTCTTGTACTTCACATGAACTTCGTGGTCATGGCCGTACAGCAAAGCATTCTTCGCCTTTGCTGGAAGTTTCTTCCACGGAACGTCGACCGCAAATTCCATTTCCTTGCCAAGCCCCTTAACGAGCCGAAAGAAATAATCAAAAATGTGCCCGGATGCCCATGGAGCGATGGCGCCTTCTTCAAGTGTCAGTGTCGGATCGGGAATAACAAGTTCCGCATCCACTTCCATCTGGGTACCAAGTCCGGTGCACTCAGTACATGCGCCAAAAGGTGAGTTGAACGAAAATGAGCGCGGCTCTAATTCCTCAAACTGATTACCGTCAAACAGGCATACCAAGTGCTCGCTAAACATTCGTTCGCGTTCAGGATGATCTTCGGGCAAATCTACAAACTCAAGAGTGACTAGACCCGAAGACAATCGCAATGCGGTTTCAATACTGTCCGTGAGTCGACGAGCTGCATCTGCCTTAACTGCGAGTCGATCTACGACCACTTCAACAGTGTGCTTTTCTTGCTTCTTGAGAACCGGGGGTTCTTCGAGGCTGTATACAACGCCATCGATGCGCGCTCGAGAGAATCCTTGAGACTGAAAACTCCGGAACAATTCGGCATACTCGCCTTTTCGTTCACGAATAACAGGCGCCAAGATTTGAAAGCGCGTACCTTCCTCAATTTCCATGATGCGATCAACAATTTGCTGCGGTGATTGCCGGCTAATCGGGCGGCCACAATCTGGACAGTGCGGTTTACCGGCACGGGCAAACAACAACCGCAAGTAGTCGTAGACCTCAGTGATGGTTCCCACAGTCGAACGAGGATTTCGATTTGTCGATTTTTGGTCAATCGATACCGCAGGTGAGAGACCTTCAATGAAGTCAACATCTGGTTTGTCCATCTGACCGAGGAACTGGCGTGCGTACGCCGAAAGTGACTCCACATAACGACGTTGACCCTCAGCGAAAATCGTGTCAAAAGCTAACGATGACTTTCCCGAACCTGATAATCCTGTGAAAACAATGATTGCATCGCGAGGTAGGTCAAGGTCGACATTCTTGAGATTGTGCTCACGTGCACCTCGCACTATCAAACGGTCAGCCACATCATAATGCTAGTCAGGGGTGCTTACCCGTGCCCGACGAGCACCCTGACAGGGGCGGATCAGCACACTCACGCGGATAGTTGGTCCTAGATGGCAAGAATTATTCGCTCAGGTGGCTATCGAGAACCACTAGTCAAGGTCATCAAGATTTTCCAGGGCTTTGCCACGCAACTCAATTGCGTCGTCCGCCACATCATGAACTTCACTTGATTCAAGCAAACTGGGATCACGCGCCACGGCACGCAAGCTGACTATGACAGTTACTGCCAAAGTCGTTGCAATAAACAACAGGGACGCCACAATTGTGATTTCAATCGTTTCGACATTGAACACTCCATGCGTTGCTTCGAGGAGCAGTTTGACTGCGATGAATCCGAGGATAACTGCCAATCCTTTTGACAGGTAAATAATCTTGGCTAATAGGCCGTCGAGAAGAAAATACAGTTGTCGAAGCCCCATGAGCGCAAAGGCGTTAACTGTGAAGACTAGGTAAGACTCGCGAGTCAAACCAAATACCGCCGGAATTGAATCCAGGGCGAAAAGAACATCCGTAGTTCCCACAGCCAGAATGACAAACAGCATTGGCGTAAAGTGACGACGTTGATTGATGCGCACAATCATGCGGGTCTGGTGATAATCACGTGTGACTGGCAACGCCCTTTCAACACTTCTGACAAAAGCATTTCCGTTGGGGTTAGCCTCACCCTCGCCGCTTCGCCATACAGTCAACGCCGTGTAAAGCAGAAATCCGCCGAAGACAAAGAATGTGCCTTCAAATCGTTGAATTGCGGCTGCGCCCACAAGAATGAGGGCACCTCGTAGGAAAATTGCTATTGCCACTCCAATGAGAAGTACCCGATGCTTCAATTCCGCGGGGACTGCAAACGATGACATCAGCACAATAAATACAAAAAGGTTGTCAATAGACAGACTGTATTCAGTAATCCACCCGGCAATGAACTGCTGTGCAAAATCACTACCAAAATGCAGCCACACAAATACGGCGAAGGTCAATGCCGAAAAGATGTAGAACACAACCCAGCGCAGCGCCTGGCGTGGTCCAAAGGCCTGAGGGCGAGCGTCAACAACAACGAAATCAACAACGAACATCACAAGCAGGATTACTAGCGTAATTAGCCATACCTGCAGTGAAACATTCATCAGGCATGACCCGCTGCAGCCATCTGGCGCAGTTCCTTTTTCAACTCTGACACTTCATCACGTAATCGAGCTGCAAGTTCAAACTGCAACTCGCTGGCGGCTGTATGCATCTGCGTTGAAAGTTGCTCAATGAGGTCGGATAGGTCCCGCGCTGGGATGGATCTAAGGCTTTCTCTAGAAAGTGCACTCCCGGCCAATTTGCCCGAACTATGACTTAAGAAGTCCTTCGTATCGTCATCTTCCCGAGTGATGAGGTCGGTGATGTCGGCAATCTTTTTGCGCAATGGTTGTGGATCGATGCCATGTGCCACGTTGTAGGCAACCTGTTTTGCACGACGTCGATTTGTTTCATCAATTGCCACCCGCATCGACTCGGTAATGCGGTCGGCATACATGTGCACTTCTCCCGATACATTTCGCGCTGCACGTCCGATTGTTTGAATCAAGCTGCGCTCACTTCGCAAAAAACCCTCTTTGTCAGCGTCAAGGATTGCCACCAGAGACACCTCTGGTAGGTCAAGACCTTCGCGAAGCAGATTGATACCAATCAGGACGTCATACTCACCCAGTCGCAATTCGCGCAGGAGCTCTACACGGCGCAAAGTATCTACTTCAGAATGCAGATAACGCACTCGAATCCCTTGCTCCAACAAATAGTCAGTTAGATCCTCGGACATTTTCTTAGTTAACGTTGTGACAAGAACGCGGGTGTTTGTTGCAACTCTCTTGTGAATTTCATGAATCAAGTCATCGATTTGACCCTTCGTTGGCTTTACGATGATTTCCGGATCCACCAAACCAGTAGGGCGAATGACTTGCTCAACAACGTCACCGTCGACCTTGGCTAACTCATATTTACCAGGAGTAGCCGAGAGATAAACAGTTTGCCCAATTCGGTCGAGAAACTCTGGCCACTTCAATGGTCGATTATCCATTGCGCTTGGCAACCGAAATCCATGCTCAACCAGAGTGCGCTTACGAGAAGCATCCCCTTCATACATGGCTCCGATTTGCGACACTGTGACGTGACTTTCATCAATCACAAGGAGAAAATCTTCAGGGAAATAATCGAGTAAGCAGTTTGGAGCGGAACCGGGCTCTCGGCCATCGATGTGGCGTGAGTAATTTTCAATTCCGGAACAAAATCCCAAATTTTGCATCATCTCGATGTCGTAGGCGGTTCGCATCTTGAGTCGCTGTGCTTCGAGCAATTTGCCTTGTGTCTCGAGTTCGGCCAATCGGATTTGAAGTTCATTTTCTATCGAAATGATCGCAGCGTTCATTCGCTCTGGTCCTGCCGAATAATGTGAGGCAGGGAAAATGTAAAGTTCTGTGTCATCAGTCAGAATTTCGCCTGTCACCGGATGAAGCGACATCAGTCGCTCGATGTCATCGCCAAACAGTTCTACACGCACAGGATGCTCTTCATAAACTGGATAAATTTCTACCGTGTCGCCGCGAACTCGGAACGTACCCCGGGTAAATGCAATGTCGTTTCGGGTGTACTGAATGTCTACGAGGCGTCGAAGCAACACGTCGCGATCGATTGATTGTCCTACTCGCAATTGGATCATGCGGTCGACGTACTCTTGGGGCGTACCCAAACCGTAAATGCACGACACACTCGCCACCACAATGACATCACGACGCGTCAACAAGCTATTGGTCGCACTGTGGCGCAGACGCTCAACTTCCTCGTTAACCGACGAGTCTTTTTCAATAAAAGTGTCACTTTGCGGAATGTACGCTTCAGGTTGGTAATAGTCGTAGTACGACACAAAATACTCAACGGCATTATTCGGAAGGAGTTCACGAAATTCATTGGCTAACTGAGCGGCCAGAGTCTTATTTGGAGCTAATACCAAAGTCGGTCGCTGTAGGCGTTCGATTAACCATGCAGTTGTCGCACTCTTACCGGTGCCAGTTGCACCGAGCAACACAATGTCTTGTTCACCGGCTCGAATTCGGCGCTCAATTTCAGCGATCGCTGTAGGTTGATCACCCGATGGAATGTAGTCACTAATGACCTCAAATGGTGCAACCGTGCGCTGTAAATCAGTGACGGGGCGAACCATACGAACAGACTACGCCGTTATGGCACTCCATACTCTGCTGGCTTCCCCCGTGAGATCAGCAAGCGAGCCTGAGTTGTCAATTATGTAGTCTGCGACCGCACGTCGCTGCGTATCTGAAGCCTGATGTGCGATACGTGCCAAGGCATCCTCGTGGCTCATCCCTCGGCTAATCAGCCGGGCCACTCGCACATCCAGCGGAGCTTCGACAACAACCACAACGTCAAACTGGTCAGCCATGTTCTTTTCAGCCAACAAGGGAACGTCGTACACGACCATTGCATCCTGCGGCAGGGCCTCGCGAGCGCTACGCAATCTACGCGCCACCTCAGGATGCACCAATCCCTCTAGCCTCTGTCGAGCTATGTCGTTGTTGAACACGATGTCGGCTAGCGCCTGGCGATTAACAATTCCACCGGGTGCAATGTTGGCACCAAAAGCATCAATGAGATCCGGCAACAGAGGCGAATGTGGTTCCAGTGCCGCTTTGGCAAATTCATCTGCCCGAAGTACGTAGGCACCATACTGAGCAAACATATCCGCAACGGTAGTTTTTCCAGAGCCGATACCGCCAGTGAGTCCTAGATACACAACTAAAGACTAAAGGGTGCAGGCCCTCGGCCTACACCCTTACAGTCTTAAACGTTATGTGATTGTCTGCCTATTCGGCAGCGCCCTCACCTAATGATTCCTTCAGTGCCTGGAGTCCAGCGTCATCAGACAGGGTGCCTTCACTTGATACTTCACCTGAGTAGGACGTTGGGTTTTCGCTGTCACTTGCAGAGGCAGCGTCTGCCTTCTTTGACTCGGTCACTTGAGCGCGGTGTGCTTCCCACTTAGCGTGAGCTTGTGCATACTGCAGTTCCCAAGCGGCCTTCTTGTCTTCATAGCCCGGTAGCCATTCGTTAGTTTCAGAATCGAAACCTTCTGGATAAATGTAGTTACCGTTCTCGTCGTACTGATTCATGCCGTAAAGCGATGCATCAAAGTTTTCGTCAATTACATCAACATCATCATTAGCTTGACGTAGTGACAACGAGATACGACGACGTTCAAGATCAATATCAATGACCTTTACAAAGACCGAATCTCCAACGTTGACAACTTGTTCAGGAATCTCGACGTGACGACCCGACAGTTCTGAAATGTGAACCAGACCTTCAATGCCATCACTCACACGAACGAATGCACCGAACGGTACAAGCTTGGTCACTTCGCCAGGTACTACTTGACCTAACTGGTGAGTACGTGCGAAGTGCTGCCATGGATCTTCTTGTGTGGACTTCAAAGACAACGAAACACGCTCGCGCTCAAAGTCAACATCAAGAACTTCTACAGTTACTTCCTGGCCGACTTCAACAACCTTTGACGGATGGTCAACGTGTTCCCATGAAAGTTCTGATACGTGAACCAATCCGTCTACCCCACCGAGATCAACGAATGCACCGAAGTTAACAATGCTCGAGACAACACCCTTACGGATCTGACCCTTTTCCAGTTGATTCAGGAAGCCATGACGAACTGCACTCTGTGACTGCTCTAAGTAAGCACGACGTGAAAGCACAACATTGTTGCGGTTCTTATCAAGTTCAATGATCTTGCATTCAATTTGCTTACCGATGTAAGGAGCAAGATCGCGAACGCGACGCATCTCAACAAGCGACGCTGGCAAGAAGCCACGAAGTCCGATGTCCATAATCAAGCCGCCCTTGACGACTTCGATAACCGTGCCAGTAACGACACCATCTTCTTCTTTAATCTTTTCGATTGAGCCCCACGCGCGTTCGTACTGTGCACGCTTCTTTGAAAGTATGAGGCGACCTTCCTTGTCTTCTTTTTGAAGAACAAGTGCTTCAATGCGATCGCCAACCGTCACTACTTCGTTCGGGTTGATGTCGTGCTTGATGCTCAGTTCGCGGGAAGGAATAATTCCTTCGGTCTTGTAGCCGATGTCCAAAAGGACTTCGTCGCGGTCGACTTTAACAACGATTCCTTCGACGATGTCTCCATCATTGAACGGCTTGATTGTTGCATCGATTGCGGCCATAAATTCTTCAGCTGAGCTGAAGTCGTTCACTGTAATGGAACGCTTGTCAGAAGTGACAGTCATAAAAGATATTGCCTCGAGACGGATAGATGTAGCAGGACGCTGTCATTCTTCTAGAATCTAGACCTTGGGGAACTACGTCTGTCCGCAAGGCAAATGGCAACCTTCTAAGGATAGGGATGCCTAGTACAAGGGTCAAAACGCCCCTAGTGCGCCGCTTCGGTCCATGATCGTCCGACCCCGACCGAAACATCTAACGGGACCGAAAGCGAGGTGGCCTGCTCCATATTTTGGCGAACGAGCGCACTGACAGCCTCTAATTCGCCTGCTGCGACCTCTACAACCAATTCATCATGCACCTGGAGCAAGAGCCGAGACTGTAGCTTGTGCTCGCTCAGGGCCGCATGCACCTTGAGCATCGCGATTTTGACTATGTCTGCGGCACTTCCTTGGATTGGTGCGTTTAACGCCATTCGCTCGGCCATGTCACGCAATTGTCGGTTATCCGAGTTCAAATCCGGCAAATAACGTCGCCGTCCCATAATCGACTCGGTGTACCCGACTTTTCGGGCGGCTACTACCACTGAGCCTAGGTAATCGCGTACCCCACCAAATCGCTCAAAATATGTTTCCATCAAGTCCCGAGCAGCCCCATTGGAAATGCCAAGTTGTGCCGCAAGGCCAAAGGCTGACAAGCCATAAGCAAGCCCATACGACATCGCCTTAATCTGGCGACGCATGTCACTGGTGACTTGAGATGTTGGCACTCCAAATACCTGCGATCCAACAGTGGTGTGCAGATCTTCACCTGACTTCAAAGCTGCGATGAGTCCAGCATCATGCGAGAGGTGTGCCATAACGCGTAACTCAATTTGGCTATAGTCGGCAGTTAATAATGTTTCGAAACCAGCTCCCACAATGAATGTATCTCGAATTCGACCTCCCTCCTGCGTGCGAACTGGAATATTTTGCAAGTTCGGATCAGTACTCGACAACCGCCCAGTGGCTGCCACCATCTGATTAAACGATGTGTGGATGCGTTGATCATCAGAGACACACGACAACAAACCCGTCACTGTCTGCTTTAACTTACTAACTTCGCGGTATCGCAACAGCGCGACAAGTAATTCATCATCGGGAACTTGCGCCAGAAGTCCCTGCAACGCTTCGGCATCCGTTGTGAATCCAGTTTTAATTTTTTTGGTTTTAGGTAACTTACGTTCCTCAAACAGCACTTCCTGAAGTTGCTTTGGGGAACCTAAGTTGAATTCATGGCCAACTGCCGTGTGAGCGCTACGTACAGCGCCTTGGGCATCGTCATCGAACGAACGTTCAAGGGACTTTAAGTCTGCGACATCAACAGCAATTCCAGCCGCCTCCATCTGTGCCAATACGCTGACTAACGGAAGTTCAAGTGTGTTCATGAGATCAAGCCCACCACGCTCACGAAGTTCGCGTTCGAAATAATCGGCCAGATCTAAAGTTGCTCGCGCTTGGCGGGCCAGATCCTGACCAGAAAATGTTGAGTCATCAAATAACATTTGGCTGGTATCCGTTGACGTCGTTGATTCAAGTGACATATCCAGATAGCGCAACGCGATATCTGCTAAGGCAAAGCTTCGCGTGCCAGGTGACACCAAGTAGGCAGCAATCGCCGTGTCTACAACAAGCCCTCCCAGAGTGAGTCCATCGTTTAACAGTGCAAGCATTGGTCCTTTGGCATCATGAATAACTTTTGGTGTTGGTCCAACAAGCCAGCCAGCCAACTCATCAGAACCGTATTCGCACCATGCCGCATTACCGTTCTGGGCGACGAATGCTACGTGCCCAATGGATCCAGTGCCACGTTGCCACGTACCAGAGAATGCAACTGCAGTTCGCGATGTGCCATTGGCTGACAACCAACCGGCAAGGTCATCGCCTTGAATGTGCGCGGCGGCAACTTCAATACGGGGCTGTTGAGTAGGCGCGGCTGCATTGATGGTCTCTTCCACTCCACCTTCAGTCGATGGCCACACTTGAAGCAATCGTGGACGAAGAGCCGCAAATTCCAGTGCATCAAAGATGTCGTGGACCTCTTTAACGTTGTACGCGGCTTTCTCATAATGCGACAAATCCACGTCAAGGGGAACATCATCGATAAGTCTGTTCAGCTCAAAGTTCAACTGCACTTGGTTCAAGTGGGCGCGTAGCGCTTCTCCAACTTTGCCTGGGATGGTGTCCGAGACCTTAAGAATTTCCTCAAGGCTGCCGAACTGGGTAATCCATTTCGCTGCAGTCTTAGGACCCACTCCCGGAACGCCAGGCAAATTATCGCTGGTTTCCCCAACGAGAGCCGCTAAATCTCGATACCGATTCGAAGGCACTCCATATTTTTCTTGAACGGCTGCATCGTCCATCACCCGTAAGTCGGCCATGCGTTGACCTGGATAAAGAATCTTGACTGTGTCACTGATGAGTTGGAATGAGTCGCGATCACCAGTGACGATACGAACCGGAATCGAAGATGCCCGAGACAGCGTTGCCAAAATATCATCGGCTTCAAACGCTTCAGCCGTCACCACTGGAATCTTGAGTGCATCAAGAATTTGTCGAACCAACTCAACTTGACCCTTGAACTCATCTGGTGTTTTGGCTCGCGTCGCCTTGTATTCGGGATACTGACGCGAGCGAAATGTATCGCGCGACAAATCAAAGGCCACTGCAATGTGTGTTGGTTGCTGTTCTTTAAGGACTGAGATAAACATCGACATGAATCCGTAGACCGCATTTGTGTGCTGCCCGGTTGAGGTTTGAAAATTCTCTGGCGGGAGCGCGTGGAACGCTCGATATGCCAGCGAATGACCATCGAGGATGAGGAACTTCGCATTATCAGCCACACGTCGATACTAGAGCGCACATCTACGAATGGTTCACGAGTATCGTGTTATTCAGGAAATGTAAGGCATTCAGCGTGAGGTATGGCATGGCAAACGAGATTCCAGTTTCAGAAATCCCAATTGGAGACATGGCGAGCAACATGGGCATTGTCTTGACTTCGGCAAGCGCCCGGACAGTCGTCGGCACAATGCCTGTAGCGGGCAATACTCAACCATTTGGTTTGCTTAACGGCGGCGCTTCAATCGCGTTTGCGGAAACCTTAGGGTCGATTGGGGCGAACATTCATGCCGGTGTGGGTCGTGTCGCAGTTGGAATCGAAATCAATGGCACCCACCATCGATCAGCAACGTCGGGAACGGTAACTGGAACTGCGACGTCATTGAGTCTGGGTCGCACAGTCGCGGTGTACGAAATTGTCATACGAGACGAAAAAGAAAAGCTGATCTGTACTGCCAGGCTTACTTGCCTATTGCGTGACGCACCATAATCTCGGGGTTTGTCACAACTTCTTGCCTGCGGCGCATACGAGCGACCACCATATGTCGGGGCTCAACAGAGATCTTCTTGCGAAGTATTGCAACCTCCGTCACGCGATGAGTTGCTGTGGGGGCGAAACCCAGACGAGCAAAGAATCGGTTCGCATCTCGCGATTGCGGTGGAACAGAGACAACTATGCTCGAACAGCCCCAGTTGTCAGCTGACTGCAACGCTGCATTAAGGATCGCCTTGGCCACACCGCGATGTCGATAATTCGACAACACATGCAGCCCACTTACTTGAATGCCTGGTGTCTCAGTCCAGGTACCCACATCAGTCAGACCAACACATGCCACGCCAACCACAGTCGTTGCGTCTAGGGCAACCACCATACGAAAACCATTTTGAGACAGTGACAATTCAATTCGACCAAGAAGCGCGTCTACAGCAAGCCCTGGAGTCTCGGCTTGAATTTCTTCCCAGATTGGCATGAGGGACACAAGGTCGTCCAAAACGACATCTCTCACCTGAATAGCCACTTTCATACCGTAGTACGGGCTCTGCAAGCCTGGCTACCGCTTGGCGCAATCCCTCAATAAACCGTTAAGTTACAGGTATGTTTATTGGCTCAGGAACCGTTATTAATGTCATCGCTGTACTGATTGGCTCGGGTCTTGGAGTCACCATTGCGCACCGTCTCAACGACTCAGTCCGCAGCGTAGTCACAGATGGACTTGGACTCATAACTGGCTTGGTTGCTGCACTGTCCATTGCCAGCATTACTGACCCTGCGCTCAAGCAACATTTGGGTCAAGGGCGTCCAGTCCTTATCGCACTTGCCAGCATCGTCATTGGTGGAATTCTGGGCACAACTTTTGGCATTGAAGGGCGTCTGGATTCCCTTGGAGACCGACTTAAGCGTCGATTAAGCGGCGACTCGGAATCACAGTTCACACAAGGATTCGTTTCGGCGTCGTTATTATTTTGCGTTGGTCCTCTGACAATTCTGGGATCTATCACCGATGGACTTGGCGGCGGAAACGAACAACTCGTTCTCAAATCCACTCTAGATTTCTTTGCCTCAATGGCATTCGCGGCAGCTTTGGGTTGGGGCGTAGCCGCATCCGCAATTTCGGTGGGTGTCGTTCAGGGATCACTGACCGTTCTAGGAATGTTGCTTGGAAACTTCATGAGCGACCTGCAAATCACAATGCTTACCGCAACAGGTGGCTTGCTGTTGATGGGCATTTCGCTGCGTCTGCTTAACATCAAACAGGTACCTGTTGCCAACATGTTGCCAACACTTGTCATCGCCCCATTGCTTGTTGCGTTATTAAGCCGCTAACTGTTGCAACGTGCTTTTTGCCCAAAGGTTTGTCAAACAAATAGCCCAATCATTAGATTTCAGTGCATCAACGTCAGCAATACCGGCATGCACATCAGTGTCCGATCAAAAAATAAGTGGGCGCAACAATCTCGATGATTGCGGCGCCCACCTACACTGACTAATCCAGTTACTAACCGCCTAGGTATGCCTTAGCGATTGCTGGGTCGGTCGATAGCTTCTTTGCATTGCCCTCAAGTTTGAGGTGTCCTGACTCCAGAACGTATGCATAATCAGCAATACGCAGCGCAGCTAGAGCATTTTGTTCCACAAGCAAGATTGTGGTTCCCTGGTCGCGAATCTTTTGAATTGTTTCAAAGATCAAGTCAACAAGAACTGGTGCCAGACCCATTGATGGTTCATCAAGAATGAGCAACTTAGGCTGCCCCATCATCGCACGCGCCACAGCAAGCATCTGCTGCTCGCCACCGGACATCGTTCCAGCGCGCTGGGTGATACGTTCCCGCAGACGTGGGAACAAATCAAGCACGAGTTCGCGTGATTCTTTAATGCCCGCAGCATCCTTACGCAGGAACGCACCGAGATCAAGATTCTCATCAACTGTCATGCGAGGGAAAATTCGACGACCTTCTGGAGAATGACAAATGCCACGCTTGACCACTTCATGGCCAGGCAGTCCGCTGATGACTTCACCCTGGAAAGTGATTGATCCACTCTTAGGGTGTAACAGTGAACTCACTGTGCGCAGCGTTGTTGACTTGCCAGCGCCGTTTGACCCAATGAGTGTGACAATTTCGCCTTCACGAACCTGCAGGCTGAGCCCTTTTACTGCGGTAATAGCTCCGTATGCCACGGTGATGTTTTGCACATCAAGCATGACGGGAGTGGTTTTACGTTCAGTTGACATTCTGACTCGCTTCCGATCCACTCTTGCCGAGGTAAGCCTCGATAACGCGTGGGTTGCTCTTAATTTGATCTGGTGAACCTTCGGCAATCTTTTCACCTTGGTCGAGAACGGTGACGCGCTCCGAAACTTGCATAACAACGCTCATGTCGTGCTCAATCAGCAAGATGCTGACTTCACGCTCATTACGTAGACGTTGGACGAATTCAACGAATGCTGCAGACTCATTAGGATTCATGCCCGCAGTCGGTTCATCAAGAAGCAGAACCTTTGGACGAAGCCCAAGAGCGCGTGCCACTTCAAGACGTCGCTGATCTCCGTATGACAAGTTGCGTGCATACTCGTGGGTTGTGCTGCCAATACCCACGAAGTCTAGAAGTTCCTGCGCAAAGTCACGGGCGTCAGATTCTTCTTTACGCTGCTTCTTAGTCTTAAAGGTTGTAGCCAACACTCCTGAAGTCATGTGCGAGTGCATAGCCACCATGACGTTTTCCTGTGCAGTCATCATTCCGAACAAACGAATGTTTTGGAAGGTACGAGCTACTCCACCGGAGGCAATCTTGTTAGGAGTTAATCCAGTGATGTCTTTGCCGTCGTATACAACGTTTCCAGAAGTTGGTTGATACAGGCCAGTAAGGACGTTGAAGAAAGTTGTCTTTCCAGCGCCATTAGGTCCAATCAAACTTACGATTGATCCTTCTGGAATCTGGAACGAAACATCATTTACTGCGACAAGACCACCGAAAACAACTGAAATGTTTTGGGCATCAAGAACGGGCTTACTAGTGAGACTCATGGTGATGATGTCCTTCCAACTTAATATCGTCAGTTACATTCGACACGTCCGCAAATTCCTCTTCATGCATAATCAGTCGGACTCGAGCTTCAGGGATAAATCCTTCACGACGGAAGAGCATCATCAGGACGAGGAGCACCCCGAAGATAAGGAAGTTAAACGACGGGAAGTCAACATTCATTCCTGTGGCGGCATTGAAAATCTTTCCAATTTGTACCAGCCCTGTGTTGTTGATCCAGGCAAGCAAAGTAGCGCCAACCATCACACCCCAGACGTTACCCATTCCACCGAGTACGACCATCGACAAAATGATGATTGAGATTGCGAAGTTGAACCGTTCGGCGTAAACGCCGCCAATCAACGTAGCGAAAGCCACGCCTCCAACACCACCAGCGGTCGCACCTACTGCGTAAGAAGCCAACTTAGTGCGCATCAATGGGACACCCATCATGCTTGCAGCGAGTTCGTCTTCACGAATAGCAAGCCACGCACGACCAAGACGACCATCACGTAGCCGTAACGACAAGAAAATCATCATTCCGGCTAGTGCTGAGTACAGAAGGAACTTATCTGCCAAAGCGAATGGACCAAATTCAAATCCAAAGAACTTGATGTTGTCCACTGGGTTAATACCCTTTGAGCCATTGGTCATGTTGAAGCCACCAATGTTTTCACCATTGACCATGAACTGCGGAATAATTTCACCGAAACCCAAGGTCACAAGCGCCAAGTAGTCGCTCTTCAATCGCAGTGTTGGCGCACCAATGATGACACCCCAGATTGCAGTAAAAATACCCCCCGCAATCAACACGATAAACACGTTCAGGTGGATACCGTTAGGAAGTCCCTTCGCTGGGTTACCACCGACGTGAACCGTCACCTGATCGAAGAATCCACTCATGAGCCAACCGGCTACGTATCCGCCCAGAGCCCAGAATGCAACGTATCCGAGGTCCAAGAGGCCCGCGTAACCAACCACAATGTTCAATCCCAAAGCCATCAAAATGAAGACCATGATTTCGCCCATCGAAGTCAACGACAACCACGTATTGAACGCCGTCTTGACCTGAACTGGAGCAACCGGAATGTAGAACTTGTTGATGATGTAAATCGAAGCAACGACGATGAGGAATCCGCGCGACCACTTACGATTTTGAATACTTGACTGCTGCGCTAATGATTCGCCACTTGCAGAAATCGCTTTCTTTTCTTTGCTCTTACGCACTTTAAGTCCTTTAGCCACGATTACACCTTCTCTGTCGTTGCTTTGCCGAGCAGACCTGCAGGGCGGTAAACCATCAGAAGAATCAGAATTGTGAACACCATCGTCTGTGACCACTTCTGACCGGGACCAAACGGTAGACCATCATTGAAACCTTGAATCACACCGATAAGGAAACCACCGAGCACAGCGCCATTTAGGTTTCCTACGCCACCAAGCACTGCCGATGTGAATGCAATCAAGCCAAGCTGGAATCCAAGGTTGTAGGCAACTGTTCCAACTGACTGCGCAAACATCAGCCCGGCAGCACCCGCCATTGCACCACCGAGTGCGAATGTGAACGAAATTGTCTTATTGACATCGATGCCCATCAAGCGAGCTGCATCTTTGTCCTGAGCAGTCGCGCGCATTGCGCGTCCTTGCCGGGTCTTGTTGACCAGAGTCACCAAGATCGCAAGCAATGGAATTGTCAGGCTCACAACAATCAGCGCCGTGTAAGGAACAATAACGCCGAGTACCTCAAATGAAGTCTTCGGAAGAATTGTTGTGAAGTTTCGTGGCGCGGAGCCATTCCATTTCAGACCGATGAACTGCAAAATGAATGAAACACCAACCGCAGTAATAAGTGGCGCCAACTTGGGCGCATCACGCAATCGTCTATACGCAAGTCGCTCAATGACCACATTGATGGTGGCGCAGAACGTCATTGCCAAGACCAGCGTCAAGGCAAGGAGTGCGTAGTTATGCGCACCGCCACCTTCTGCCGCTAAAAACTTAGTAAGGAAGAAGTAACTGAATACGGCGCCGAGCATAAACAAATCGCCATGTGCGAAGTTAATGAGCTCGATGATGCCGTACACGAGTGTGTATCCAAGCGCAATCAGCGCGTACAACGCTCCGTTACTCAGGCCGGTAATACCGACTGAGAAAAACTGGGTCGGGCTGGTGATCAGGTTACGTCCGAGCCAATAAACAACGACTAGACCCAGCATCAACATGGACACACGGGTGAGAAGTTTTCCGACATTTACCGAGGCACGAGGTGCACTTGCCGTTGTTGACGCCATCGTCTGCGGTCTCCCTAAATGAGTACGAACTTGCTATGAAAAGTTATCTAACACTATCTGGACTGCTTTTGGCAGGAATTAGGCGGTATTAGTCATGTGACTAATACCGCCTAATTCTGGATTTACCCTGATTTAGGAGGATTAAGTATTACTTAATATCCCAAACCATAAGGTCAGTTTCTGCTCCAGCGGTCATCGTCTGGATAGTAACTGCCTTCTTGTCTACGTCACCAGTTGCTGGATCGATACAGAAGCCAACACCTGTGATTGACTCAGCTTCGGTCAAACATACTGGAGTAGAGCCACCGAGCAGAGCGGCGTTAACACCCTTGCGGGTACCATCCGATGCTGCGATTGCCTTCAGGATGATCTGCATTGCCGAAGCGCCGTAGATCGAGTATGAAGACGCTGGGTCTACACCGTACTTAGCCTTGTAGTCAGCGATGAACTTGCCACCGTTGCCACCAGCCTTGACCATGCCATTGAGTGACTTACCAGCGAATGACATGTATAGTCCTTCACCTTCTGGCATGCCCTGAAGATCTGGGTAACCGGAGAAGCCATCAGGTGCCATCTTGAAGAAGGTTGCATTGTCGCCAAGAACAGCAACTGAATCCTTCATCAAAATTCCACCGTTGTTGTCATAGATACCGCCGAAGAATACACAGTCAGCGCCAGATGCCTTGATCTTCTGGAATAGAGCTGTGTAGTTAGGCTGCTTTGCATCCCAACCTTCGTCAATAACTACAGTTCCACCTTGCTTGGTGAATTCGTCAGCGAATGCCTTAGCAATACCTTGACCGTAGGTCTGGGTGTCGTTAAGAACGGCACACTTGCTGACCTTGCGATCTTGGAATGCGAACTGAGCATCTGCAGTTCCCTGGTAGATGTCGTTTGGAATTACGCGAGCGTAGTTACGAACGCCACTTGGGTAGAACTTCTCAGGCTCGCCTGGATCCCAAGCAACTGTAAGACCTGGGTTGGTGTTCGCGTGCGAAACCATCAGCATCGGACCAGTTGGGTCCTGGTTAAGAACTGGAAGTTCAATCTTTGCACAACCGGAGTTGTAAGTACCCATAACAGCAACTTCAGCTGCGTTGGCTACGTGATCCTGTGCGTTCTTTGCACACTGTGCGTCGTCCCATGCACCCTTAGCAGCGGTTGAATCGTCGTACTGCTTGATGGTGACGGTGTAACTGCCAGCTTTGCCACCCTGTTGTTCAAGGTAAAGCGCAACGGCATTGTTTGTTGCGGTGCTTGCATCTGCTGATGCGCCCTGCAATGGAAGGTCAGTACCAACTACGAGTGAGCTGCTGCCTGAACTACCACTACAAGCTGCAAGAGCAATTGCGCCGGCAGCTGCCAGTGCACCGATCTTGATTGACTTGATCATGTATTTGTCCTCTCATGGAACCCGATGTCACACATGCGGGCAAGAGAAAATCTATCGGGAAATACCGACAAAAACTAACCAAACTCGGGGCTTGGTACAAGGTGTTATGTGGCTGTTACTTAAGCGGGTGGATGGCTGGGTGAAAAAATGGCGCTGGCTGACATCGGGGGTGGTGTGGCGACACTGCCGATAAATGTGGGGAAAACAAGTAAATCCAAGGAAATCCTTGGATTCAATTGTTGGTCGGGCTGACAGGATTTGAACCTGCGGCCCCTTCACCCCCAGCGAAGTGCGCTACCAAGCTGCGCTACAGCCCGCGACTTCCACCGATTCTAGTCGGGCGATTACTCGGGTAAATCCACGGTGTAATGAACCCCGGAGAATTGACTACGCCACTGTGCCAGGTCAACAGCGACTTGGTCTGGGTTTTCTTTCGGGTCAAGCCCGCGCCGAATAAACTGCGCCACCGCAGGCATGTCGCTTTCCTTCATCCCGATTCTTACAAGTTCAGGTGTACCAATGCGAAGACCAGCAAGGTCACCTTCAACGTGACCCTCGGGCAAACCTATTCCACAAGCCAGCAAGCCCGCGCGTCCCAGCACCTTAGCCGCAGTTTGCCCACCACCGTAGGGCGCCGCTAAAACTGCAAACTGATGCGACATAGTAAATCCGCGATCCGCAGCGTAAACCTTCACGCCTTCTTCATGTAAGCATGATGCGAGCGTGCGCGCAGTAGCCACCATCATCTGCGCATACTGCATCCCAACAGCCTTCCAATCAGCAAGCGTGATTCCTAGCGCGGCCGTTTTCGCAGCATCGAAATTAGCTGTAAGTCCTGGATAGGCAATCGCATCAACTTTTGCGGCCAAGTCATCATCGTTTGTTACGAGTAGTCCACCAGCTGGACCACCGAGACTCTTGTAGGTACTCAATGTCATCACATGCGCACCATGCTCGAGAGGCGAAGACCATACGCGCCCCGCAATCAGTCCGCATTGATGCGCAGCATCAAAGAGAACCTTGGCCCCAACTTCATCAGCAATTTCACGCACTGCTGCCACTGGATGTTCAAAAAGATTCAGGCTTCCACCGATCGTGATGAGTTTGGGTAGCACATTGTGCGCCAATTTTCGCAACGCATCAAGATCCACTGTGAAGTGATAGGGATCAATCGGTGCAGCGATTGTTTTCAGCCCGTATAGTCCGGCAGCACCTGCCTGTTGGTGCGTAACGTGGCCACCAATAGTTGCCGGTGGCGCAATAATCGTGTCACCAGGACTGGTTGTCGCCATAAAGCCATACAAATTTGCCAGTGCACCTGATGCAATACGGAACTCGGAATACCGCGAACCAAACACTTCGCAGGCTAACTCGGCTGTTGCAATTTCGATTTGCTCAATAGCATCAAGCCCTGTTTCGTATTTGTCTCCAGGGTGCCCCAACGATGCCCGAGAACTTAGGCCTGATGCGAGTATCGCTTCAGCGCGGGGATTCAAAATGTTTGTCGCGGGATTCAAATTCAATCCAGCAACATCGTGCAGGCGATGGCTCTCGCGACTCAGATTCTCAATCCGACTTTGAGTCTGAGCCGGAGACTCATGCGCGACAGCTTCTGCAACAGAATCGACTAAGTCACGCGTTTTTTCGGTACCCCACGATGGTGCGACAAGTGAATGCGACATGAATTTAACGTATCGCAGATGTCTAGCGCTTTCGTTTCTCTCGGATCCTCATATTGATAACAATCGGTGAGCCCGCAAAGCCGAATTCTTCGCGGAATCGGCGTTCGATAAACCTGCGATATCCCGGGTCAAGGAATCCCGACGTAAACAAGATGAATACTGGGGGCGCTACCCCAGCCTGAGTTCCGAAAAGAATTTTGGGCTGCTTGCCGCTGCGTACTGGATGCGGATGGGCGGCAACAATCTGAGCCAAGAACGCATTAAGTCGACCAGTTGGCACGCGAGTCTGCCAGCCGTGAATCGCCTTATCAAGCGCAGGTACAAGTCGGTCGGTATGCCACTTTGTTTTAGCGCTCACATTAATCCGAGGAGCCCATGCCACCTGGGCAAGGTCTTTTTCGATTTCGCGATCCAAGTAATAGCGCCGATCTTCATCGACGAGATCCCATTTATTGAAGGCAATAACGAGTGCCCGGCCGGACTCAACAACCATGCCAATAATTCGAATGTCTTGGTCGCTCAGCGTTTCGCTGGCATCCAGCAACACAACCGCGACATCAGCCTTATCGAGGGCCGATTTGGTACGCAAGGTTGCATAGTATTCGTGACCTGAAGACTGACGCGACTTACGGCGAATACCTGCAGTGTCGACGAAAATCCATTCCTGGCCACCCAACTCAATGAGTTCGTCAACTGGGTCAACTGTGGTTCCCGCAACACTGTCGACAACCGAACGTGAGTCGCCAGCTAACGCATTGAGCAAACTGGACTTGCCCACATTTGGCTTACCTAACAACGCAATGCGCTTGGGTCCGCGGGCTCGCGCTATTCCGGTGCCATCTTCTGGGAAAGAATTAACAATCACATCAAGTAAGTCACCGCTGCCACGGCCATGAAGCGCCGACACAGGGAAAGGCTCTCCGAGTCCGAGTGACCATAGATTCGCTACTTCAGGTTCAACACGTGCATCGTCAACCTTGTTGGCAACCAAAATGACAGGCACTTTCGCTTGGCGCAGAATTCTTACAATTGCCGCATCTGCATCTGTGGCACCGATAGTGGCATCAACGACAAATAACACAACGTCACTTGATGTCATTGCATATTTTGCTTGTGCAGATACCTGGGCGGACATGCCCTTTGCATCTTGTTCCCAGCCACCAGTGTCAACGACAACGAAAGGTATTCCATTCCATTCCGCTTCATAACGAATGCGGTCACGAGTGACGCCAGGAGTATCTTCAACCACTGCTTCTCGTCGGCCAATAATTCGATTAACAAACGTAGATTTGCCAACATTTGGGCGACCAACAACAGCAACAACGGGAACCTTTGTTTGTTCATCAAAGTCTTCTTCGCCGATGATCTCTTCAAGTCCAAGTTGGTCGATCAGGCGTTGATAATCTTCATCGCTGAGCTCTGAGATATCTTCCGGTAAGTCAACAGAATCATCGTCAAATTCCAGCGCATTTCCAGCGATGTCATAAATTTCGGTTGGTTGATCGTCAGACATTATTGCTCGCTAACGACACGATGTGACTGATGACTTCATCAAGGGACATGTGCGTTGTGTCTACCTCAATTGCACCATCGGCTATTTCAAGCGGTGATGCAACGCGAGTTGAATCTGCTTGATCGCGATTCAATAATTGTTCCTTTGTCGCGTCGACGCTTGCGCCACTTTCTGCGGCACGACGCAAAGCCCGAGCTTGGGCATCAGCAGTAAGGAAAATTTTCACATTTGCATGAGGAAGGACAACTCCGCCGATGTCACGACCTTCAACGACTATCCCATGTTGCGAACCAGCAGCAATCGCGCGCTGCAAATCAACCATTTGGTGACGAACTTCAGGCACAGCACTCACAATGCTGACACCGCGTGTGACGTCGTCACCTCGGATTGGATCGCTCACGTCAATGCCATCGACCGTAATTCCAGGATTTGCCGGATCAGTACTAGGGACCACATCTGCCTGCGAAATCAGCGCGATGATCGCGTCTGAATCATTCACATCGACGCCGCGATTTTGCACCAGCCAGGTCAATGCCCGATACATGGAACCCGTATCCAGATAATTCAAGCCCAAGGACCTGGCAACACCTTTGGAAACTGATGACTTCCCTGAACCACTTGGACCATCGATTGCGACGATCAGTGGGGTGGACATGCCCTAATTCTAGCCGTCAGCGAACGACCACAAACCCCGCCGAATCGAGGGCCTCGACTAGCTTTGCTTCGGACTGCAGCGCTACTGCAAGTTCAACTAACCCCGTCATTCGACCCAGCGAGTGATCGATGCGAACGTCTTCAAGATTGACATTGGCTGCTGCCGCAACAGCAAACAATCGCGCCAGTTCGCCTGGCTTGTCATCGAGTCGAATCATCACAGCACCTACCGCAACGTGTCCTGGACCGCCGTGCTTACCAGGAAGTCGGTCACGACCGGCATTGCCCTGAACCAAGACCTCGCGTATGAAATCTTCATCTCCATCAAGTAGCGCCTGCGCCACGCTATTTAACCGTTGTGCAATCAATGTCACTTGTGAAGCCACCTGCAATGCATTGCCCGACAAAATCTGACTCCACAATTCGGGATCTGAGGACGCAATCCGAGTTGTGTCACGAAGACCTTGACCCGCTAGTTCCACATCAGCCGCATCCGCTTGGCGCAACTGTCCTGCTAACACCGATGACACAATTTGCGGTGTATGGGATACCAACGCAACAGCACGATCATGATCAGACAAGGTGCGCTCCATCGGGACCGCTCCTAGTGACAGCGCAAGATTGCGAACAGATTCTAACGCCGCAGGGCTTGAGAATTGAGTGGCAGAAATAACCCACGGACGATCCACAAATAATTCTCCCAGTGCTGCCGCCGGGCCTTTGACTTCGCGACCAGCCATCGGATGACTGCCGACTAGTCGCGCTTGGTCACTTGTCGATAGCTCACGGAGTTGACTAAAGATTGAACCTTTTACACTGCTGACATCAGTAATCACCGCGTGAGGCTGACGAGGAAGAAGGTCTTTAATCAGCGCAGACACTACAGCAGGTGGTGTTGCGATGATGACAACGTCCACTAACTCCAGACCATCCCAGCGCGAAGCACCACTCTTCGTTACAGCGATTTCCAACACGTCGGTATCTGTGTCAGTCAGCAAGACATGCAAACCATGTGACACTAAGCGCTGAGCGATAGATGTACCGATAAGACCCGTTCCTACAACCAGGAAGGATTGATCATTCGACATGACAACTCCTACTGAGCAATATCTTGTCGAAGCGCCTGAGCGCCTCGTAAGTAAATGTGTTTCATGTCTGATCGCGGCAAATCTGAATTTACGTGAACCATGACACGAATCACTCGAGCCATTGCACCAGCCACATCGATTTCCTGGGCACAAATTAATGGCACATCGGGCGCGACAATGGTTCGAGCAGAGGCAGCAGGAAACGCAGAATGCAAATCTGGTGTAGCAGTGAAAAAGACACTCACCAAGTCATCGTTAGTCAATGAATTCTTATCCAAAATCTCTTGCATTAACTCAACAACCGCATCGGTCATTTCGGCTACATCATCCTGAGTTAAGCAGGTAGCTCCTCGAATTGCTCGTACAGTCATTCTTGAAGTCTAGAGCCCTACGGCAAGATACAACTTGCCCAACTCGGCGTTCGCTATTTGGCGAAGCTGGCCGGACTTCAGTTGCGCGAGCTTCACAGGTCCCACTTGGACGCGGACTAGATCTAGCACTGGGTACCCGAGGGCATCAAAGAGTCGCCTAACAATTCGGTTTCTGCCCTCGTGAATCTCGAGCTCAAGCACCGTCACCGCTTTGGACTGATCAATGATGCGGCATCGCGTGACCTCGACTGGGCGATCCTCAATCATGACCCCTGCCAGCACATCTCGGAGCGCATTTTTATCAAAGTTGCCCGAAACTTTTGCTACATACGTTTTAGAGATTCCATAAGACGGGTGTCCAAGCCGCTGTGCCAGTTCACCGTCGTTGGTGAGCAACAACAAGCCTTCGGTATCACTATCAAGTCGCCCAACGTGAAACAAGCGTTCTTCGATATTGGTTACAAAATCCCCCACGCATTGTTGGCCATGCGGGTCAGACATTGCAGTGATAACGCCCTTGGGTTTATTGAAAGCAAAAACGACTTTTCCACTTGCTTGCGCGATTCGAACCCCATCAATGTGAATGATGCTCACTTCTGGATCAACGCGACTTCCTAATTCGTCAACAATCACACCGTCAACGGTGACTCGTCCAGAAGATATAAACTCCTCGCACTTGCGACGAGAGCCCAGTCCAGCTTCCGCAAGTACTTTTTGAAGTCGCACTTCAGGCATTAGGACACTGTCAGATCAAGAACTTCTTCAACATTGTCAGGCATTGGTAAATGCTCAGCAATTGGCGGAAGTTCAGTTAATTCACGCAGCCCAAGTCGCTCTAAGAAATACGGTGTGGTTCGCAAGAACAAAGCACCGGTTTCATGGTCATGACCCAACTCTTCAATCAAGCCGCGAGTAACGAGCGTTCGTACAACACTGTCGACATTGACACCGCGAATCGCTGCGATGCGAGAGCGGGTAACGGGTTGACGATAAGCAACTACCGCGAGAGTCTCAAGAGCGGCTTGCGACAGCCGAGCATGCTGCCCATCGAGAACAAAACGTTCTACAATTCCAGAACAGTTATCACGAGTCCAAAAGCGCCATCCGCCACCGAATTCGCGTAAATCAAATCCCCGACCTTGAATGGCATACTCTTGCGCCAAGTCATGCAGCGTGGTGAGCACATCGTCCTCAGGCGTTCGGGTCAAGGTTGCCAAGGTTGCAGTTGGTGTTGGTTCATCGGCAACTAGTAGCAATGCCTCAAGCGCAGCACGTAACGATGGAGCACCCAGTCCAACTTCAGGCTCTTCCGTAGTAACTGATTCGATTTCTTCGAAATCTGTTTGGCTCTCAGTCATGTCATTCATCCTCCGTGACTACTGTCTCGCGAAAATCTTGTACCTCTGTCGTATCAAACTCGTCAATCTCGCGTGATAACTCGACACGGTCATCGCCTACCCAGCGAACATAGAGTTCACCTAGCGGGATTGGTTGGTCGAACATCACAACACCGTCACGATAAATTTCAAGTAGCGCCAAGAAGCGAGCAACGACCAGCAACGTGGTGTCACAATCGCGAGTCAGCTGACTAAATGTTGTATTTCCCAGTCGTCGCAGGCGATCAACAATGATTGCTGCTTGTTCTCGCACCGATACACGTGCCGCGTGAATGTGAGCAATGGAAATAACTTCAGGCAATTTGGGCTCTAAGGCGCGAGCGGCCAAGTTTGCAAAATCATCAGGACCAAAATTGAAAACAACCTCAGGCAGCAGCTTGGTGTACCTATCGTCCAGACCCACAGTGCGAGGGTGCATGCGGCCTGCTGTTTCTAGGCGATGCTTAAAATCCTCTGACATTTTTTTGAAGGCTCGATATTGCAGCAAGCGTGCCAAGAGTAAATCTCGCGCTTCTAGGATTGCAATGTCTTCTTCGTCTTCAACTTCCCCACCTGGTAGCAAGCGTGCTGCCTTCAGGTCAAGCAATGTTGCGGCGATTACTAAAAACTCTGTAGCTTCATCAAGCGACCACGTATCGCCGGCCTGCTTGATGTATCCCAAGAAGTCGTCAGTCACCTGATGCAATGCAAGCGCTGTGACATCGAGTCGATGCTTTGCAATTAACGAAAGCAGGACATCAAATGGTCCTGAGTACTCGTCCAACTGGACGATAAACGATTCTGACATTTCCCCCGGCATCGCGGTGTCAGGCACGACGGGTGCCGGGGCGTTCATCAGTACGTAACCGAGCCTTGCTTATTCAGTCGCTCGACTAGTTCCCATGCAAGATTGCGATATGCAATCGCTCCTGATGAATTTGGAGCCTGTTCCACAATTGAAACTCCAGCTTTGGTTGTCTCTGGGAATTTCACGGTTCGGCTAATCGTGGAATGGAATACCGCATCACCAAACAAATCAAAAACCGCAGTGATGGTTTCACGAGTATGCAGAGTACGAGAATCAACCATCGTGGGAAGCACACCATCAATAGTGAGCTTGTTGTTGAGGCGTTCTTGAACCTTCACAATTGTTTGGCGCAACATTTCAACACCGCGTAATGCGAAGAACTCACACTCCATTGGAATGATGACGCCATCCGAAGAAGTCAGTGAGTTAACAGTGAGCAAGCCAAGCGAAGGTTGGCAATCAATCAAAATGAAATCGTAGTTGGCCTTCACTGATTCAAGTGCGCGATCCAACGCGTACTCGCGTGCCACTTCTCCTGCCAGACGAAGTTCCGCTGCGCTGAGATGAATATTTGCAGGAAGCAAATCCAGACCCGCAACTGACGTTGACATAACAACTTTTGATGCTGGCATTGCAGTGGCATCCATCAACATGTCATAAATCGTTGGGCGACCAACTAACTCGTCATCACGAACACCAAGACCAATCGACAATGAACCTTGCGGATCCATATCAACCAACAAAACTTTGCGCCCTGCTTCAGCCAGAGCCGCACCTAAGTTAATGGTGGACGTTGTTTTTCCAACACCACCTTTTTGATTACACATGGAAATGACATAGGCAGGTCCGTGTGTTGCCTTAGGGGCAGGCTTTGGGAATTTAGGAATTGGACGCCCGGTGATTCCAAGAGGGACAGTCGGATCGTCGCTTGCGATTGTCGTGACCGAAGCTCGGGCTGGCTCGGCAGCAAAATGGTCGGCCTCAAAGGGCTGGCTAGTCACGTGTTGATCCTGTGGCAATGGAACGGTCATATCAATAGTCCTTCCGGCTGGTAGTCGCCGGGGAAGACACGACCAATTTTAGGATACGCCCGCGCTGATGCAGATTCGGGTACCACAATGCCGAGTGTCCTACCGCGCCCGAGGGTGACTCGTGGCATAAACCTCGCGAAGTTGTTCAACAGTGACCATGGTGTACACCTGGGTCGTAGTCACTGAGGCATGTCCGAGAAGTTCTTGCACCACTCGCACATCTGCCCCATTTTCGAGCAAATGCGTGGCAAATGAGTGTCGTAACGTGTGCGGTGAGACCTTTCCTTCAAGGCCCGCGCGGCGAGCAACATCCTGCAAAATTGCCCAGGCGCTCTGCCGCGACAACCTGCCACCACGCGCATTAAGAAAAACGATAGGCGTGCCTTTTCCTCCTGCTGCAAGCAACGGCCGCGATCTGATTAAGTAAGCGTCCAAGGCTCCTATGGCTTTACGACCCAGTGGCACAATGCGTTCTTTGTCGCCTTTACCTCGAAGTCGCAAAACTGGGTGATCCGTATGCATTGATTGCAGGTCGTCCACCACTAAGTCCATCAGCTCAGAGATGCGTGCACCGGTTCCATAGAGCAATTCGACCAAGGCACGGTCGCGCAGTTCAAGTGGGCCTAAGTCAGCATCGCTGTCGGCGCCAACCGCGTTGAGCATCAATTCAACGTGTGCGAATGACAGTGCCTTCGGCAATCGTTTCGCAGGAGTTGGCGGTCTCACACTGCGGGCGACATCGCTTGTTGCCACTCCTTCACGTGCCAAGAAGGCATGCAGACCACGCACTGCGATGACTGTGCGCGATGCGGATGACGAGGCAAGCGGTTCATGATCAGAATCGCCCGTTTGTAAGGCAACGAGAAAATTGGAAATCACAATAGAAGTGACATCTCGAGGATCATCACAACCATGGTCATGGCAGTACCGTACGTAGCGACTTAAATCTCGCCGGTACGCAGCTAAAGAGTTTTTCGCAAGTCCACGTTCGACAACGAGGTGATCGAGGTAAGCCTCAACATGTCGTTCGAAGAGCGTGGGCACGCCCTAAGACTAAGCCAGTGCGTCTGCTAGTGGCAGTAACTCGTACCCGAAAGCTTCGGCAACTGCGGCATAGACAACTTTGCCATCGTGGGTATTAAGACCCAAACCAAGTGCCTTGTCATCCTGGCAAGCCTTCTTCCAACCCTTGTTCGCTAACGCAACTGCATAAGGCAGCGTCACATTTGTTAATGCGTACGTTGAAGTATTCGGAACAGCGCCTGGC
>Ga0194055_10000296_pt1 | contig 39428 bp, 39 predicted proteins | sample SepL449m_MetaG_FD_155482 | JGI IMG/M metagenome (GOLD analysis project Ga0194055, IMG submission 155482) | Anoxic zone freshwater microbial communities from boreal shield lake in IISD Experimental Lakes Area, Ontario, Canada - Sep2016-L442-9m | ecosystem: Environmental > Aquatic > Freshwater >... | reverse complement strand
GCCGAGCTCGCTGCCGTCGACAAAGCGGGTGGAGGCGTTCAGCAGCACTGCTGCCGCATCGACCTCGTTCAAGAATCGCTCGGCGGCCACCACGTCGTCGGTGACGATGGCTTCGGAGTGACCTGAGCTATGGCGGTTGACATGGTCGATTGCCTCGTCGAGATCAGCCACGACCCGAACGGTCGCCACGAGGTCGAGGAACTCAATATGGAAATCCTCTTCGGTGGCGGCCTCAATGTCGTCACGGAACCCACACGCCGCCTCATCACCGAGGAGCCGGACCTCCGGCATGGCGCTCGACAGTCGATCGAGCACCTCGGCCGCCACCGACTCGTGCAAGACGAGCGACTCCATGGCGTTGCAGACCCCAGGACGCTGGGTCTTGGCGTTGACGATGATCGCGATGGCCATGTCGAGGTCGGCGGCGCGATCGACATAGACATGACAGTTCCCACCGCCATCGAGGACATAGGGCACCGTGGCGTGCGCTCGCATCGATCCGATCAGCGCCGGTCCACCCCTCGGGATCAGGCAGTCGATGATTCCCTCAAGCTGCATGAAGGCCGCAGCGGTCTCATGGCTTGTGTCCTCCACCAAGGTGATCGCCGCAGCCGGAAGTCCAACTGCGACGAGACCAGCGCGCAGCGCTGCAGTCACCGCCACATTGGAGCGGATCGACGTCGAGGATCCCCGGAGGAATGCCGCGTTGCCTGCGGCGATACAGAGACCAGCTGCATCTGCGGTGACATTTGGGCGGTTCTCATAGATGACCCCGATGACCCCAAGTGGTCGCCGAACCCTCGTGACCTTGAGCCCATTGGGTCGGATACTCCCGTCCACGGTCACGCCAACTGGGTCCGGCAGCCCCGCCACCGTCTCGAGGCCTCGGGCCATCGCCTCAATCCGTCCCTCATCAAGCCGGAGCCGATCGATGGCGGTCGCCCCAATTTCCGCTGCCTGTGCGGCCACGAGATCGGCCTCGTTGGCCTCGAGGATCTCGCCCTGAGCCGCGCGAAGTGCCCGTGCGGCTGCCCTGAGTGCCTCCTGGCGAACAGCACCGGAGGCTTGAGCTACCTCGACCGACGCCTTCTTGACCTCTGCGCCGAGCACGGCAATGTGGGACAGCGTCATGAGGGCAGAGCGTACCAATGCATCAAGGGAACCCCTGCGTCAGCCGAGGAGCACCAAGTCGTCGCGGTGGACAGCCACGAGATTGCCCGCTCCTAGGGTGAACTCGTCAGCCGAGCATCGAACAAGCCCCTTGCCGACCAGCGAGCCATCGGGCCCATGGATCTCCACGGCATCACCGGGCAAGAATTCTCCCGTCACCTTGGTGACCCCAGCTGCCAGCAGGGACCCCCCACGCTTGACGAGGGCGTCAATGGCTCCATCGTCGATCATCAGCCGGCCGCACGATGCCACGGCGAAGGCGATCCAGAGGCGTCGGGCATTCAAATCGCTCTGACGGGCCACGAACGTCGTCCCGACGGTGCGGGGCTCGGCGTCGATGAGCCCCAGCACGCCTTCGAGCCCAGCATCAGCGATCACGGTCTCGACTCCCGAGAAGGAGGCGATTCTCGCCGCAGCAACCTTCGACGCCATGCCACCCGAACCCACCCCGGTCGTTCCTCCGGCCGCCGCTTCCAGACGGGCATCGACTTCGGTCACAATCTCGATCAATGAGGCCTCGTGGTCCAGGCGAGGGTCAGCGGTCAGCAGTCCCGGGGCATCGGTGAGCATAACGAGGCGACTGGCGCCCACTAGGTGAGCCACCAGCGCAGCCAGACGGTCATTGTCGCCGAATCGAAGCTCGTCGTCGGCCACCGCGTCATTCTCGTTGACCACCGGGACCACGCCCAGTGAAAGCAGCGTGGACAGCGTCTGGCGGGCGTGAAGGTACTGGCGGCGGTCGGTGAAGTCGTGCGGGACGAGGAGCACCTGGCCCACCGTGCGGCCCTGCACCCCGAAGGCGTTGGCCCAGGTCGACATCAGCTGGTGCTGCCCAATGGCGGAGACGGCCTGGAGGACTGACACGTCGGTCGGTCGGTCCTTACCCTGGCCAATGGTGGCCCACCCGGCCGCCACTGCCCCAGAGCTGACCACCACGCTCTCCCACCCCGAGTCACGCAGTTTCTCGAGCTCGGCCGCGAGGGCCATCAATAGCGAAGTATTGGGGAGACCATCATCACCGGTGACCGACGACGAGCCCACCTTGACGACGATGCGCCGCGTCAACGAGCAGCCCGCTTCGTGTGGGGTCGGCGGGGAAGATCCTCTGGAGAGAGACCAGCCATCGTCTTGTCCATCCACCAGTCGAAGTCGACATCGCCGACGATGACCTTGGCACCTTCGCCAATGCCGGCCTGACGCAGCATGCGGGCGACGCCAAGCTTCTCGAGCCGGCGGACCGCTTCATCGAGCGCCCCGTCATCAGTCAAGTTCGAGAAGCGGACCGCACGCTCGGCAGCGCGTCCAAGGACTTCGAACGCTCCATCGTCATGGCGCACAACCGAGACCATGCGCTCAGCCGGTCGATGGATCTTGATGGCCATCGAGGGGCCTTCCTCGACCCGCCGAGCCTGAGCGACCATGGTGGCCAGCCGGCCGACCAACTCATCGAGGCCACGCCTCGTAACCGAAGAGATCACGAGATCGCAATCCCCGTCGGCCATCTCGACGTCGGGAACCAGGTCGGAGCGAGATGCCACCCGGAGTCGTGGTCGATCGATGAGATCAGGTTGGTAGTCCTCGAGCTCTCGCAGCAAGACCGCCTCTTGCTCCGCCAGGCTTCGACCGTCCGGTTCTGCGAGGTCGAGGAGGATCACGAGGACCCGAGCCCGCTCGATATGCCGCAGGAACTGATGGCCGAGGCCCTTGCCCTCGGCTGCGCCCTCGATCAAGCCCGGGATGTCAGCCATGACGAACTCCGTCATGTCGTACTCTCCACCGACACGCACCACACCGAGATTGGGGATCAACGTGGTGAACGGGTAGTCAGCGATCTTCGGCTTGGCCGCCGAGACACTGGCAATCAGCGTCGACTTGCCAACATTCGGGAAGCCGACAAGGGCCACATCGGCGACCAGCTTGAGCTCAAGGTTGAACCAGGTCTCCTGACCAACCTCGCCCTGCTCGGCGAAGGCAGGAGCACGACGACGATTGGAGAGGAATCGCGCGTTGCCCATCCCCCCTCGGCCCCCCTCGGCTGCCAGCCAGCGGTCCCCTTCGGTCATCAGATCGCAGAGCACCTCACCATCAAGCGACTCGACAACCGTTCCGACCGGCACCAGCACAATCGTCTCTGACCCTCGAGCACCGTGGCGCTTCTTGCCCTTGCCATGGGTGCCGTTTTCGGCCTTGCGGAAGGGGTGATCACGGAATCCCAGCAGCGAGGCCTGATTGCGGTCTGACACCAGCCACACGTCACCGCCGCTCCCGCCATCGCCACCATCGGGCCCGCCACGATCGACATGGGCTTCTCGGCGCATCGAGATGGCTCCCGCACCGCCGTCTCCAGCCTTGGCGTGGAGCTGTGCCTGATCAACGAACTCCGCCATCTCTTGATCCTAGGGGGCCCCTTGGCGCCCCTCGGACTCAAGGGTGTCGATCCACAACGATCGTGCCATCGCCAGGCTCACCACAAGCTCGCCATGCGTCGCCTGCAGCCGGACTTCGTCGTGAACTTCGGGCACCAGCACCTCGGCCGAGGAACCGGGTGTGAACGATACGCCGTCCATCGCTACGAGCACGTCGCGATCATGCTCCACGAGCTCTCCAATGCGCCGGAGGACGACGACGTCACCCGGCGATGCCTCTGCCAGCGTCGAGCTCGGGCGCTCCGGGCGATTGGCGCTACCGGGGATGGGGTTGCCATGCGGGCAGGTCCCCGGATCGCCGAGGAGCGCCACGAGCTTCTCCTCGACATCCGCTGAGATCACGTGCTCCCATCGACCCGCCTCATCGTGCACTTTGTGCCACTCAAGGCCGATCACGTCGACGAGGAGTCGCTCGGCCAGACGATGCCGACGGGTGACGGTGGTGGCCACCTCCCGGCCGGCATCGGTCAAGTCGATCACTCGACCTGTTCGCGCGATGTAGCCATCCTCTTCGAGGCGGTCGAGCATCTCCTTCACCGCCGGGGCAGAGCGGCCCATTCGCTCGGCCACTCGGGCACCGATCACCTCGGTACCCTCGTCGCTCAGCGTGGCAATGGTCTCAAGGTACTCCTCGAGCGGGGTGTGGTAGCCGGTCTCCACGCGCTCGATCCTACCGGGAAACGTCCGTGGTCCTTCAGCCGACCAGCTCGATCACCGCTGCCCTGAACAGGGCTGAGTGGCGATCGACGTCCTCGACGGTCGTCGTGGGGCACATCAGCGCCATGTTGTGGAACGGCGTGATGAGCACCCCGCGGTTTGCCAAGAACAAGTGCATGAACTCGTCGAGCTCACCGTCGTGGGCCTTCGCCGCCTCGCCCCCGTTCCTCGGCGCCGGCGAACAGAAGCGATACTCCGACCGACATCCGAGCTGGGCCACGCTCCACGGCACGCCGGTCTCAGCCAGCACTTCATTGACGCCCTCGGTGAAGCGGGTGGCGAGGTCGATCATCGTCTCGAAGGCCTCCGGAGTCAGGACCTCGTCAAGCGTCGCCCGCATTGCCGCAAGGCAGAGTGCATTGCCCGCCAGAGTGCCACCGACGCCACCGACATCGACGATGTCGGCACCTTCACCCACTACAGCCTCGATCTTGGGCCACAGCTGCGCGCTGAGTCCATAGGCACCGCAGGCGATTCCCCCGCCAAGCGCCTTACCCACCGTCACGATGTCGGGCTCGAGACCCCAAGCCTTGGTCGCCCCGCCCCACCCCATGCTGATCGTGTGCGTCTCGTCGATCATCAGCAGTGTCCCGGTCTCCGTCGTGACACGACGAAGATCATCAAGGAACCCCGGCTCGGGCAGCACGATGCCGATATTGGTCATGGCTGGCTCGCAGAGCACCACGGCCACGTCGCCATGTGACAGCTCGCGCTCCAATGCCTCGACGTCATTGAACTCGACGACCCGGGTCGTCTCGGTCGGATCCACCGCCGGGGCCACATTGCCGGTCCGAGATCGAGGCTGGCCGTCGTCACCCACCACGACGAAGGTCTCGTCCACACTGCCGTGATAGCTGTACGAGAACACCAGCACCTTTGGGCGCCTGGTCACCAGTCGAGCCAACCGCAGTGCCCACCGATTGGCGTCGGTCGCCGAGAGCGAGAATGACCAGCGGTCCATCCCGAAGCGTTGCGAGAGGTTGTTGGCCACCCACTCGGCGTCCTCAGTGGGAAGCATCGTCGTGATTCCGCCAAGGTCGCCGGCTCGCCGGACGATGGCCTCCACCGTTGGCTGCGGTGAATGACCTGCCATCGCTCCGGTATCGCCGAGTGCGAAGTCAATGCGCTCGTTGCCGTCAACATCAACGATGCGGTTGCCCCATGCACGATCGAGCGCCACGGGAAACCCTCCCGACCAGTGGTTCATCCAGGTCATCGGCACCTGGCCAAAGAGATGGCGCCCTGCGTCGAAGACCGCCCGAGAGCCCGAGTTCTGGGCCTCGTAGTCGGCACGCTCTCGCTCGAGCAGTGCGGCCAACCTGGTCCTGTTGATCTGCGCCATGGTGGCAACCCTCTCGTCGTCGTGCCCTCTAGCAACAGCCCGAGGTTAGCGACGGCCGACATCGGCACGGGCCTGCCAGACTCGGGGCATGGCCCACAATGACCCCCTCCGCCCAGCCTTCGGCTGGTTCCTTCTGCTCGATGGAGGCTTGCTCACCCTCATCATGATGGTGATCATGCCCTCGATGGCTGCTCGAATCCGCCGGACGACCCCACTGCCATCGGACCGTGTCCTTCGGACCGTGCTCCTCGCAGCGATCATCACCCACCTCGGTGAAGGCATCGCGGCGTTCGCCATGGCCCATCGGCGGGGCCGAAATGCCCGAGCATGGGCCATTCAGACCACCATCGTTGGCTTCCCCTCGCTTCGACTCCTTTCTGCATCCACTGCGGTCGGTGACGAATAATCGGCGAGTATCCACACATCGCGGCGTGTATCGGGTAAGGATCTTGCTCAGTGGCCCAGAACGGGCCCGGACACAAGGAGAGTCACCCCGTGAACAAGACTGAACTGATCGAGGCAGTGGCAGCCAAGGCGGACGTGCCGAAGAGCACCGCCGCTGAGGTGATCAATGCGCTTGAGGACGTCATCGTCGCCACCGTGAAGAAGGGCGACAAGGTTGCCCTCACCGGCTTCGTGTCCTTCGAGCGCGTCGACCGTGCCGCCCGCACCGCCCGTAACCCGCAGACTGGTGACCCGATCCAGGTGGCCGCCAAGAAGGCCCCCAAGGTCTCGGCTGGTGCCTCCTTCAAGAAGGCTGTCGCTGGCTGACGCCTCCAGTCGGCGCAGGCTGACTGTGAACTCGAACGAACCCCCTGGGCCTCATGGCTCAGGGGGTTCTTCGTTGTCAGACCTCAATTCCACACCGAGCAGCACCCCAGCAACGACAGAACCCCTGGGACCGGAGTCCCAGGGGTTCTGACTACGTCTGGATCCCCCCAGATCTGGGGGCCGAGGCTCAGTCGACGAGGATGTCAACCAGCTTGCGTCCCTTACGGCTACCGAACTTCACCGTTCCATCGCTCAGCGCGAAGAGCGTGTCATCCTTGCCAATACCCACGTTGCGTCCCGGGTGGAACCGGGTTCCCCGCTGGCGGATGATGATTGAGCCACCCGTGACGAAGGTCCCGTCGAAGACCTTGACGCCGAGGCGCTGCGCATTGGAATCGCGGCCGTTCCGAGTGGAACCGCCACCCTTGGTCTTGGACATCTCTGCTCCTCTTCCTCAGGTGCTACTTCGCCGAGATCTTGGTGATCTCGACCGTCGAGTAGCGCTGCCGATGGCCCCACTTGCGACGATTGTTTGACTTGTTCTTATAGGTCATGGCGTTGATCTTCGGGCCCTTCTCCTCCGCGATCACCTGAGCGGTCACGGAGACCCCTGCAAGCTGATCGGGTGAGGACAGGACCGTTTCCCCGTCCACAAACAGGACAGGGACGAGGGAGATCTCTGATCCCACCTCTTCGGTACGAAGGTCGATGCGGACGCGCTGGCCCTGCTCAACCTTCTCTTGGGCGGCTCCGGTGCGGATGACGGCGTACATGACTGTGAGATCCTAACTGATGGTTGGCGATTGGGGAAATCGGGCTCAGGGAAGAGCTGGGTCGAAGGTGATCCCGCGTCCATCGCAGTGGCTGCAGGGGGTTGACACTGACTCGATCAACCCTTCGGAGATCCGCTTGCGGGTCATCTCGACCAGGCCGAGCTCGGAGATGTCGAACACTTGGGTCCGGGTCTTGTCCCTCGAGAGTGCCTGACGCAGCTGGGCAGCCACGGCTTCGCGGTGACCCTTGGCCTCCATGTCGATGAAGTCAATGACAATGATGCCGCCGATGTCACGGAGCCGCAGCTGGTGAGCCACTTCCTCGGCTGCCTCGAGATTGTTCTTGAACACCGTCTCTTCGAGGTTGGTCTTTCCGACGTTCTTTCCGGTGTTGACGTCGATCACCGTCAGAGCCTCGGTACGCTCAATAATCAGCGACCCTCCTGAGGGGAGCCACACCTTGCGATCGAGTGCCTTGTGGAGCTGCTCGTGGACGAAGTAGCGCTCGAAGAGCGGCAGGTTTTCCGCTGTGGGGTTGTAGTGCTCGACGCGCTCGACCATCTCTGGGCTGACCTGGCCGACATAGCTGCGGACCTGGTTGTAGAGATTCTCGTCGTCGATCAGCACCCCGCGGTAGTCGCCATTGAGCTCCTCGCGCAGCATTCGGACCGCCAGGTCGAGTTCACGGAACAACAGACCCGGACGGCCAGACTTAGCCGCCTCCGCCTCGATGGACTTCCATCGGGCGGCGAGCTCGGCAACGTCACGCTTGAGATCCTCCGCTGAGGCACCCTCCGCAGCCGTCCTGACGATCAGTCCATGCCCCTCGGGGCGGACCTCATCGAGAATCTTGCGAAGTCGCTTGCGCTCATTGTCGCCCAGACGCTTGGAGATCCCGATGGTCGAGGAGTTCGGGACCAAGACGGCGAAGCGTCCCGGCAGTGAGACCTCCTGGGTCAGACGGGCGCCCTTGGCGCCGATCGGGTTCTTGGTGACCTGGCAGACGATCAACTGCCCGGCACGAAGCACGTCCTCGATGCGGGCTGCCTGGGCGATCCCACCCTCGACATCATCGGCGTCGAAGTGCACATCCCCGCGGTAGAGAACTGCGTTCTTGGGAATGCCGATGTCGACGAAGGCGGCCTCCATGCCTGGGAGCACGTTTTGGACGCGCCCGAGATAAAGGTTGCCGTCGATCTGGGTCGTCTCATCGGTCTCGCGCACCACATAGTGCTCGACCAGCGAACGACCCTCGAGCATGGCGATATGGGTCGTCGTTCCTTCGACGTGGACGCACATGAGGTACCGACCCACGGTGCGGCCCTTGCGCTCACGGCCTCCGCGACGACGGCGACGCTTCGACGATCCACCACCCTCCTTGGTCGTCTCATCGACCTCACCGGTGGCATCCGGCGCCGCCGGGGTGGCCACGACGGGCTTCGGAGCACGACTGGGATCGCGCGGCGGTCCTTGGGGCTTGGACTTGACGGGGGCGCTTTCGGTCCCTCCTGCCGCCGGTCGGGTATCGCCGACCTTGGGTGGCGGCATCGGGGCTACTGGTCGGGGACCAGGAGCAGAGTCACCCACCTTGGGCGACGCGGGTGGCTCGACAGCAGCAGGCGACGGGGCCGTGTCACCGATCTTCGGCGCTGAGATGGTGTCGCCTACCTGTGGTGCAACCGGTCGCGTGTCGCCAACCTTGGGCGTTTCGATCTTCGGTTCAGTACTCGAGGTCGCCTCGACGGGCGTCTCAGTATTGCTGGTCGCCTCGCCGGTTGCGGCTCCGGTGTCCTCGTGCTCGCTCATCAGAGCAGGCCCTCCTCGTTCTCATCGGCCGCTCTCCGCGGCCATCGGTGCGGCAGCGCCGAGAAGCTGACCATCAGTGGTCAGCGGCTCCAAGCGGATACCGTCGTGATCAATCCATTGCGCCCGCCTGCAGGCTCGGACGAGCCGCAGGGTCGGGGAAATCCCTCTGAGCAACTCAGCTGGCCGAACCCCTCGGGGTTTAGTGGCAAGCTCAGCCTCCAATCGGAGCACTCCGGGGCTCGATCCGCCCCCTTCAACGCTCAGACTCTGAATGCTCGGTCGCAGATCGTCGGTGACCCGGCGGCCCTTGCGCTCCCGCTCAATAGGAACGGAGTCGGCGTGGAGCAGGTGCTCAACCCGCTCGACCAGCTCTGTCTCCGTCATCCCGGTGACCTCCACGCTCCAAGAACACGATGTTACCTGCTCTTGGAGGCTGGTCCGGTCGTCACCGATCGCCGCAGCCGCCTGCACCTCCAAACCCTCAGGCAGCAGTGAGTCGAGGAGTGCCCCGACTGCCGAGGCGTCCGCTGGGGTGGCCTCAGGACTTACCACCGGACCGACGGAGGCCTCCCCGGGGATTGCGAAGCGGAGGTCCGTGTACTCGGCGCCCGATTCACAGCCAGTGGGCAGAGCCAACGAGAAGGCGAGCAGCGGCCGTGGGTTGAAGCCCTCGGAGTAGGCGATCGGGAGTCGTGCTCTGCGGAGCGCCCGCTCCCATGCACGAGCATTGTCGCGCTGCGAGGTGTAGCGGATCCGCCCGGTTTTCGTGTACCGAACGCGAAGTCGCTCGGGCAGATGCTCCATGTTCAACCCGGCCGGGCGCTGAGCGCCACCGGCGTCGTCGTCAAGTCGAGACCCTGTCCGGTCCCTTGGCTGCCGCCAGCCGGCGCCTGAGTGGAAGCCACCACGTGCTCAATCCCAAACGTGGTGCAGGCACCACAGTCGTAGCAGGGCGTCCAGCGACAGTCCTCAATGCCCACTTCGGCGATGGCGTCTTGGTACTCGCCCCAGAGGAAGTCCGGATGCAGACCCGCCGAGAGGTGCGCCCAGGGCAGCAACTCGTCTTCGTCGCGGCGTCGGGTCGTCATTGCGTCAAGGTCGAGTCCTGCCTCAGCGAGCGCAGTAGTGAACCGCTCGAGGTCGAAATGCTCGGACCACTCTTGGAAGATGCCACCACGACGCCAGACCGACTCGAGCACAGCCCCAAGGCGTCGGTCGCCTCGCGACACGATCCCTTCAGCAATCGTGGCTGCCGGCTCGTGCCACCGGATCTGGAGGCCACGGGTCAGTCGAGCCTCCTGTCGGAGCATCGCCACCTTGCGCTCAAGCTCGTCCTTGGTGTCCTGGCCATGCCACTGGAAGGGGGTCTGCGCTTTGGGTACGAACCCTCCGACTGAGGCTGTGACAGTCACGTTCTGGTGATACCGCTTCCCAATCTCGACACATCGCGCTCCAAGCTGAGCGATGCCAAGGACGTCCACGTCCTCCTCGGTTGGCAGACCAATGAGGAAGTAGAGCTTCACCCGACGCCAACCTTGGCTGAAGGCGGCTTCGACGGCGGCGAACAAGTCCTCGTCAGTGATGAGCTTGTTGATCACCCGGCGCATGCGCCACGTCCCGCCCTCGGGAGCGAAGGTCAGCCCCGTCCGGCGAACCGAGCCGATGGAGGCGGCAGTCGCCACGGTGAACGCGTCGACCCGCAGTGACGGGAGACTCACCGACACTCGGCCGTCATTGCGAGGATCCTCCACGATCCCCGACACGATGTCCTCGATTCCAGAGAAGTCAGCCGTCGAGAGCGACGTGAGCGCCACCTCGTCGTAGCCCGTTCGAGCGAGGCCATTGGCCACCATGTCCGCGACCTGAGCCGCTGGGCGCTCACGGACCGGACGGGTGATCATGCCGGCCTGACAGAACCGACATCCTCGCGTGCAGCCCCGAAACACCTCGACGTTGAGGCGATCGTGGACCACCTCGGTCAATGGGACCAGCTGCTGCTTGGGATACGGCCAGTCTCCGAGATCTGCAACGGTGCGCTTCTCGATCACCGCCGGTGCCGCCGGGTCCAGGATCTCAAGGCCCACCTGACGTGGACCGTCGAACACCGGGGCATAGAGGCTGGGGACATAGACCCCAGGGATGCCGGCCAGCGCCCGGTGGAGGTCGCGGCGGTCACGCGACGCTGGCGGAATGGCGATCCACTCCCCCACGATCGCCGAGATCTCGGTGATCACCTCTTCGCCATCTCCTAAGACGACCCCATCAACGAAATCTGCCATGGGCTCGGGGTTATAGGTGCAGTGCCCGCCGACCAGCACGATGGTGTCGGTCGCCCCTCGATCTTGCGTGCGGATCGGGATCTGACCCAGATCGAGCATGTTGAGTACGTTGGTGTAGGTGAGTTCAGCCGACAGGTTGAAGGCAATGACGTCGAAGTCCTGCGCCGCCACATGGTTCTCGACGCTGAACAGCGGAATGCCCTCAGCGCGCATCGCAGCTTCCATATCAGTCCAAGGCGCATAGGTCCGCTCGGCCAAGGCAGCGGGGTTCTCGTTCAGGATCTCGTAGAGGATCTGGAGACCCTGATTGGGGAGCCCGATCTCATAGGTATCGGGGTAGGCCAACAGCCACGAGACCGTGCCGGTTCGATGGTCGGGATACTGGGCCCCCATCTCACCGCCCACATAACGCGCCGGCTTCTCGACGGCGAACAGCAGTGGCTCGATCTTCTCGAAGAGGGAATGCATCAACGCTGAGTCTACGGGAGCGCACGGAGGGTCGGTTCCCCCGATTGCACTATCCGGCGGGAGGATTCGTCGGTGGCGCAGTGTTCGAAGGCGGGCTGGACGCGGTCGGCCACGAGATCGGCCCCACCGGATTCGTGGCCAGATAGTTGAAGATCTTGGCCACCACCGGAGCGGCGGCGGAGGCACCGTAGCCACCTTGGTTGATCACGCAGACCACCACATAGCTCGGATCGGTTCCCGGGCCGAAGCCAACGAACCACGAGTTGGGCTCGAGCCCCGGCGCATTCGACGCCGTCCCCGTCTTGCCGCCGACTGGGAATGAACTCATGTTGAAGTGGCCGTACTGCTGGAAGGTTCCGAATGCCGTTCCGGTGGAATTCTGGACCACCCCCATCAGGCCCGCCATGATGGGGTCCCGAGTTCCGGCGGTCAGCGGTATTCGACCGGTGACCTTGGGAGAGTTCTTCATCAGCAGCCGGCCACGAGACGACACCAGCCCGGCAGCGACCTGGGGCGCATAGCGGGTTCCGCCATTGACGAAGGTCGAATATGCCGTTGCCATCTCAAGCGGCGTCACGACTGTGGAGCCTTGCCCGAACGCCATCTCGATGTTGTCGCCGACGTACCAGGTCGTATTGGGGAACGCCGTGGGGCTCTGCGCATGAAGTTGCTGGCGAACGGTCTTCGAATCGACACGACCGCGAGCCTCTCCCGACAAGTCGACTCCGGACGGGAGGCCGATCCCGTACTGTGCCGCCATCTTCTGGATCGGCTCGGTGCCATATTTGCTCGGCTGGACGGCAAAGAGATATCCGATGTTGTAGAAGTAGTAGTCCGACGAGGCGGTCAGGGCCATCGGCAGATTGACCATGCCGAGGCCCCCGGCCTCGTCATCGTGGAACGTGCAGCCGGCGCCGTGCACCTGACAGCCGGGCGTCACGAACTTGCCGGTGTCGTTGACATACTGATTCGCCGAAAGCAGCCCATTTTGGAGCTGTGCGGTGGCCGTGATCATCTTGAACGTCGACCCCGGTGTATAGAGCCCGTTGGTTGCGTAGTTGTTGAGGGCTCCTGAGGCCAACACGGTATCGAGATCAGTCTGAGAGATGCCCTTCACCCACGACGTGAGGTCGAAGGTCGGATAGCTGGCCATGGCCAAGATGGCTCCCGTGTGGGGATCCATGACAACCACCGCCCCGTCGGGTGCCGGCGGGATCTTCCCCGATCGCTTGTCCACAGTCTGCCGGTCCTCAAGCACCTGTGCCTCGAGATCCTTCTGGACCTCCTGCTGGAGCCCGAGGTCCATGTTGAGCACCAGAGTGCTGCCCGACGACGGGCGAACCGCTGAGACCACGCCCTTGACGGCACCCTTGTAGTCCACCTGGATCGACTCCGAGCCATCCTTTCCTCGCAGGGCCGACTGGTAGAAGTTCTCGATCCCGGTCTTGCCGAAGATCGATGCCTGGGTGTAGCCCGCGTGCTGGTTGGCAGCGAGCTCCGGAGCACTGATGGCACCGGTGTAGCCGAGGATGTGTGCCGCCAGCGTCCCCCCCTGGGGATAGACCCTGCTCGAGGACTGCTGGACGCTCACGCCTGGATAGTCCCCAGGGTGCTCCTGGAGGAACTGGATTGTCTGGACTGAGGCATCGGCCATGACGGGGGCGGGTTGATAGGGATCGAATTTCGGGTTCCTCAAGATCGCCTTGACTTGGGCGGGCGTCTTGCCGACAAGGGCTGCAACCTGCCCGATGACCTCAGGGTGCTGTTGCGCGACCTCGCGAGACAACACGATGTTCTGGGCCACCTCGTTGCCAACAAGGACGGTTCCAGATCGTGCGGTGATCAGACCGCGCGGAGCGGGCAGCGGGACGACCCGGAGCTTGTTGGCTGTCTCGGCGCGCTTGAAACTGTTGGAGTTGACCACTTGGAGGCTGAAAAGGCGCAGGATCATGGCCGAGAAGAGGACCGCAGCCACGATACCGATGACAATGAGCCGAAGATCTGGCCGCCCGGGGATCTCGTCAGGCGAAGGAACGATGTCGGCCATCGAGACGCCACGACGTTCCCGGATCTTGGGTTGACTCAGGCGGCGCCCCAGCCTGGTCGATGAGCGCCTCACCAGGCAGCCTGCCGGCGCCGCGGTCGACGCGCGCGTCCTTCTGTCCCGAGTGCCCATCGCACTCCCCACAACACCGGCATCATCAGTGATCCTGCCACCACCAGCTCAAGAATCGTCAGCACCAGGTAGTCGACCGACGCGAATCCATTGTCGCCCATCAACCACCCGATGACCCCGAACAGCAGGACGCCGAAAAGTCCAGCCGCCGCACCGAGGCCCGGACCCACCCAAACGACCTGACCCGCACCGACCACGACACCGCGCTGCTCGAGGAGGCCGGCGAGGTAGCCGATCGAAGCACCCACCAGAGCGGATAGTCCGAATGGTGTCGGCACGAGGCAGTCAAGCCAGAGGCCGGCGAGGAACCCAATGACGATGCCGAGCTCCGGTCCGGCCAGCAGGCCAGCCGCCGCCGGGATGAGCCAGATGATCTCCGGGTGGACGTGGCCAATACGAATGCCGTTGAGCAGGCTGAATTGCAGGGCGATCGTGGCCAGAATGACCAGGGCGAGGCGAACTCCAACTCGACCGGTCATTGTGACGGGACCCAGATGACGATATCGACGAAGGCCAGGTGGTCGAGATCCGCCGCCGGAGCGAGTTCGATCGACATCTGGATCGAGTTCACTGGCGTCGATGCCGACCGCACCGTTCCGATGGGGATCCCTGCGGGATACTCGGCTCCGTTGAGCCCATTGGTGAACACGGTCTGACCGATCCGCAGTGCGGTGCGCGGTGCCACGAAGTCAACGCTGAGCGGACGACCCGTGGCGACGCCATTGACCACGCCATAGATCGATGACCGTCCGAACACACCGCCGACATGAGTAGCACCATCGGTCACGAGGCGGATGATCGCCGATCGACTCGAGGCATCGATGACCTGTCCGACCAGTCCCCCGCCGCCCACGACCGGCATGCCGATGGCGACTCCGTCACTCGTCCCCTTGTTCACAGTGATCGTCGACGCGAAGTTCGACGTGTCGATCGATGTCGCTGCCGCCGTCACCGTCTTGAGCGAGCCGAGAAACGGCACGTTCTGGAGTGTGCTGAGCTCTTTGAGCTGCTGGACCTGATACGAGCTCGACCGCCGTTGCTGCTCAAGGCGACCGATCGTGGCTCTGAGACGGCCATTTTCTGCGGTGACAGCTCCGTAGTTGATGGCGCCTGCGAAGAGGTTCCCGATGGGTCTCGTGACCGCATCGACCAGGCTCACCACTGGCGAGACCACGGCTGAACCGACGGACTTCACGACACCAACGACACCGCTCGATGCTGGACCGCTGAAGGCGATCAGGATGAGCGAGATGAAGGCCAGGGCAACGAAGGTCGTGATGGTCCGACGCGTGCGACGGTTCGCCACTCGACCAGCTCCTCGTCCCTCAGCGCGAGGAGGAGGAGATCAGCACCCGCTTGAGTGCCTCGAACTCCTCGAGGCACTGTCCGCTGCCGATCGCCACGCAGTTCAACGGGTCCCGAGCCACCACGATCGGCATCCCGGTCTCGCTCTGGAGTCGGGCGTCGAGGCCGTGCAGGAGGGCTCCACCGCCTGTCAGCACGATCCCTTGCTCCATGATGTCAGCCGAGAGCTCGGGTGGTGTCCGGTCGAGGGTCACCTTGACCGCATCGACAATGGCGGTCACCGGCTCCTCGATGGCCTCTCGGATCTGCTCGGTGGAGATGACGACGGTCTTGGGCAGACCGGAGACGAGGTCGCGACCCCGGATCTCGGCACGCAACTCCTCTTGGAGAGGAAATGCCGAGCCGAGGGCAATCTTGAGCTCTTCTGCCGTGCGCTCTCCGAGTGCAAGGCTGAACTCCTTGCGGACGTAGCTAACGATCGCCTCATCGAGCTCGTCACCAGCAAGCTTGATCGACTGGCTCGTCACGATGCCGCCGAGCGAGATCACTGCTACCTCGGTGGTCCCCCCACCGATGTCCACGACCATGTTGCCCGTCGGCTCGTGAACCGGGAGCCCTGCTCCGATGGCCGCCGCCATGGGCTCCTCGATGATGTAGGCCTTGCGAGCGCCGGCATACTCTGCGGCCTCCATGACTGCTCGCTGCTCGACGCCAGTGATTCCCGAGGGGACACAGATGACCATCCTCGGCTTCGCGAAGCGACGCTGGTGCACCCGGTGAATGAAGTAGCGCAGCATCTTCTCGCAGATCTCGAAGTCGGCAATCACGCCGTCTTTGAGCGGTCGAATGGCCTGGATGTTGCTCGGCGTCCGACCGATCATCCGCTTGGCTTCGGAACCCACGGCGAGGGGACGTCCATCCTTGACGTCCACCGCCACCACCGATGGCTCGTTCAAGATGATGCCCCGGCCGCGCACGTAGACGAGCGTGTTGGCCGTACCGAGGTCAACGGCCATGTCCCGCCCAAGGAGGAAGAGATGGTTGTCACGCATGAAAAAAGTGTGTCCTCTCGAGAGCGCCTTGCGGCCGACGGCATCGGCCCAGAAACTCTCGGTCTCGTCCTAAGGCTACGAGACAGGGCCGCGCCGCACAAGGCACGGTAGTGATCGTCAGGCCAATCCCGGGAACCACAGGGAGATCTCCTGCTCCGCTGACTCGGGTGAGTCGGAGCCGTGGATGAGATTCTCGCCCATGTCGATCGCCAGATCGCCTCGGATCGTGCCGGGTGCAGCGTCTTTCGGGTTCGTGGCACCCATCAGGTTCCGGACCACCTTGTAGGTGTCCTGAGGACCCTCGATTACCATCACCATGGCCGGCGACCGGGTGATGAAGTCCACCAGCTCGCCAAAGAACGGCTTGTCGGCGTGCTCGCCATAGTGAGCCTCAGCGACCTCACGGGAAATGGTGCGCAGCTCGGCAGCGGCAATCGAGAGACCCTTGCGCTCCAAGCGGGCGATGATCTCTCCGGTAAGACGGCGTTCCACGCCGTCAGGCTTCACGATGACAAGGGTCCTATCCACGAGAATCGACCTTAGCAGTGACCGGTCCACCGGCCAGAGGGCCGCTGGCTCAGTGGCCTGCGTTGAGCACGTCGATCAGCCGAGCACGTGCATCACCCACCACATAGAGCGATCCTGAGACCAACAGCAGTCCGTCGTCGGCCACCAGCGTGAGAGCCTCATCCACTCCCGCCTCGACCGATGAGACCACCTCGGCAGTGAGTCCGACCTCCACCGCCGCAGAGGCCACCTGGCTGGCTGACATGGCCCGAGGGGTCACCGGCATCACACAGATGACATGGTCGATACCCGCCTCGGCCAGTGGCCGCAGGATCGCTATGGGGTCACGACCCTCCAGCATCCCGAGCACCGCCACCCGTCGACCCTCAACGCTGAAGGCCTCGGTGAGCGCCCTCGACAGGGCTTCAGCCCCTGCCGCGTTGTGTGCCCCGTCGACGATCACCAGCGGTTGGCTGCCGAGCACCTCGAGACGTCCAGGAACCAGCACCGCGGCGAAGGCGGCCTCCACCACGTCAGGCGCGGGTGCCCACCCAAGGAATGCCGCCACGGCGCCGACGGCTACGGCGGCATTCTGACCTTGATGGTGTCCATGGAGCGGCACGAACACCTCGTGATAGGTCGCTCCGGGGATCGAGAGGTCCACGAGACGTCCGCCGACCGCCAGGCGATCAGCGGTGCAGGCAATCTCGGTCCCGTAGCGCCAGAGTCCCGCCGCCCCGACCGCATCGCAACGCTGCTCCACCACCTCGGCCACCGAGTCGCTGGTGGGACCGAGGATTGCTGTGGCCCCCGGCCCGATAATCCCCGCTTTGTCGGCGGCGATCTCCTCAACGGTATCGCCAAGCACCTGCGTGTGATCGAGCCCGATGCTGGTAATCGCCGCGACGGGGGCTCCGATCACGTTGGTCGAGTCCCAAGTCCCCCCGAGGCCGACCTCGATCACTGCCACGTCAACGGCTATGTCATCAAAGTGCAGCAGTGCCGCCACCGTGAGAAGCTCGAATCGGGTCAACGGCTCCGACAACGACGGCTCGATCATGCGCAGCCGATCGAGGACGTCGAGCAGATCCGCATCGGAGATCGGGTCCGCGTTCCATGCGATGCGCTCATTGACGCGGTGCAGGTTCGGGCTGGTATAGCTTCCAACCGAGAGCCCGCTCTCCACGAGCAGGGCGGACACCATCGCCGTGGTTGAACCCTTGCCATTGGTGCCTGTGAGATGAATGGCGGGATAGGCCCTCTGTGGATCGCCGAGCATGGCGAGCGCCTCGTGCATGCCATCGAGGGTGGGCAGCGAGCGTCGGGTCGGAGCAACGCGCTCGTAATCGATGTGACTGTCGAGCCAGACCAGGGCGAGCTCGATCGAGGCGAAGGCCACCGAAGAACGGAAGATCAGGAGGCGGCGCGCCGAGTGCGCGTCGCCTTCTTTTTCTCGATCGGTACCAACGTCGGGCTCACCCTGTCGAGCACGACGGCGGCATCGATCACGCAGCGCGACACGTCGGTGCGGCTGGGCAGGTCGTACATCACGTCGAGGAGCACCTCTTCAAGGATGGCTCGCAGTCCCCGGGCACCAGTCCCTCGGAGCAGCGCCTGGTCGGCGACAGCCTCAAGGGCGTCGACGGTGATCTCGAGCTCCACCCCATCGAGCTCGAACACCCGCTGATACTGACGCACGAGCGAGTTCCGCGGCTCTACGAGGATTTGGACGAGCATCTCTCGAGTCAACGGGCTCACCGCAGTGACAACCGGGAGCCGGCCGATGAACTCGGGGATCATGCCGTACTTGATCAAATCCTCCGGAAGGACACTGCGCAGCACCTCAGGATCGGCGGACTCGGAGGCCCCGATCTCGGCCCGGAAGCCGATCGACTTGCGCCCGATCCGCTGCGAGATGACCTTGTCAAGCCCGGCAAAGGCCCCGCCGCAAATGAAGAGCACGTTCGTCGTGTTGATCTGGATGAACTCCTGCTGGGGATGCTTGCGCCCGCCCTGGGGCGGCACCGAAGCCACCGTTCCCTCCATGATCTTGAGCAGAGCTTGCTGGACACCTTCGCCCGACACATCCCGGGTGATCGACGGGTTCTCGCTCTTGCGGGCCACCTTGTCGATCTCGTCGATGTAGATGATCCCGGTCTCAGCTCTCTTGACATCCCAGTCCGCGGCTTGGATCAGCTTGAGCAGGATGTTCTCGACGTCCTCGCCCACGTAGCCGGCTTCCGTCAGCGCCGTGGCGTCGGCGATGGCAAAGGGCACGTTGAGCATCCGGGCAAGGGTCTGCGCCAAGAGGGTCTTGCCGCATCCGGTCGGGCCCAGCAGCAGGATGTTGGACTTGGCCAACTCAACTGCGTCCTCGCCTGTGCTCGGGGCGGCGTGAATCCGCTTGTAGTGGTTGTACACCGCCACCGACAGGCTCTTCTTGGCCGATTCCTGACCGATGATGTACTCATCGAGAAACTCTGAGATCTCACGCGGCTTTGGAAGGTCCTCGAGGCTGACCTCGGTCCCGTCCGAGAACTCCTCGGCGATGATGTCGTTGCACAGGTCAATGCACTCGTCGCAGATGTAGACGCTTGGTCCAGCGATGAGTTTCTTGACCTGCTTCTGCGACTTGCTGCAGAAGCTGCACTTGACGAGGTCTGTTCCCTCGCCGAACTTCGCCACGTGTACTCCCTCGCTCGTCTGTTGGTCCTAGGACCCGATGCTCAACCCTAGGCCGCGCTGTCGCGCGCCGTGATGACCTCATCGATCACGCCGTACTCGGCCGCTTCTGCGGCCGTCATGATGAAGTCACGGTCGGTGTCAGACGAGACTCGCGCCGGATCCTGACCGGTGTCGGTGGCGATCATGCCGTTGAGCAGGTCACGCATCCGGAGGATCTCCTTGGCCTGCAGCTCGATGTCCGAGGCCTGACCACCCACTCCGCCCCATGGCTGGTGCAGAAGGATCCGTGCATTCGGGAGCGCAAACCGCTTGCCCTTGGCCCCAGCGGCCAGCAGGACGGCTGCGGCTGAGGCGGCCTGGCCGAAGCAGAAGGTCGAGACATCGGGACGGATGAACTTCATCGTGTCGTAGATGGCCAACAGCGCAGTGATGTCGCCGCCTGGCGAATTGATGTAGAGGTGCACGTCCTTGTCGGGATCCTCCGACTCAAGAAACAGCATCTGCGCGCAGATCAGGTTGGCCACGGTGTCATCCACCGGCGTGCCAAGGAAGATGATCCGCTCCCGCAACAAGCGGGAGTACAGGTCGAAGCTCCGCTCGCCGCGCGTCGTCGACTCGACAACGCTCGGGACCAGATAACTCGATGCTCGAAGGTCACTCTCTGCTCGGCCCATCAGTCGGCCTCCTCTTCCTCTGCTGCCTCGGCGGCCTCGATGGCCTCCTCGTCGGCGACGTTCGCCGTGAGCAGGCTGCGATCGATCGCCTTGCCCTGCTCGTCGACAATGGTGATGTTCTCGACCAGCCAGTTGGCTGCGGTCGACTTGGCGAGAGCGTGCTTGACCTCGATGGTGCGCCCGGCCTGGTCGAGCTGCTGACGAATGGCAGCCGGTGTCTGGCTGTACTGCTCGGCCATCCGGCCGATCTCCTCGGCCAGCTGCTCGTCGGTGACCTCGATCTGCTCAGCCAAGACGACCGCCCGGAGGCCAAGGTCTACCTTCACTGCACGGAAGGCCTCAGCACGCAGGGCGCCGATGAGGTCGTCACCGGTCTGTCCCGTGGCCTGGAGGAACTGCTCGATGGACAACTTCTGCGCCTCGAGGCGATGTCCGAGGTCGTGGATGCGCTCCTGGACCTCTGCGTCGACCATGACCTCAGGGATCTCGTTGTCATCGATCAGCTCGATCAGCGCCGAGAGGGAGGCTTCACGCAGCGCCATCTGTCCCTGAACAACGCGGACCCGGCCCATGCGGTCGGCGAGGTCAGCCCGAAGCTCGGCCACGGTGGCGAACTCCGATGCCTCGGCCGCCCACTCGTCGGTCACGTCGGGGAGCACCTTCTCCTTGGCATCCTTGATCGTCACGGCGAAGGTAACGGGAGTCCCGCCTTCGGGCGTCCCGGTCACCGTCAGGTCTTGACCTGGCCGAGCGCCGGGAAGCGCATCGTCGAGCTCGGGAAGGATGGTTCCGCTGCCGACTTGGTAGAGGTAGTCGTCGGCCTGGGCAACGGTCTCGCCCTCCTCATCGGTGCCCGTGAGGTCGAGCGTGACGTAGTCACCCGAGAGGATGGCGCGCTCTACTGCGACGAGCTCGCCGTCGTTGTCACGCATCCGGTCGATCTGTGCGTCGATGTCGACGTCGGAGACCTCGAGGGCCGGGATCGTCGCCGTCAGGCCGTTGTAGCCCGCCACAGAGATCTCGGGTCGCACCTCGACGATGGCTTCGAAGGTCACCGGACCGGACTCTTCCCCATCGGTGATCTCGATCTCCGGCTGGGAGATCGGGTCGATCTCGGTGGTGATGACGGCCTCAGCATAGAAGTCGGGCAGTGACTCGCGCAGGGCCTCAGCGCGCAGCGCTCCAGCACCACCCATCCGAGCCTCGAGCACCTTGCGCGGGACCTTGCCCGGACGGAAGCCGGGGATCCTCACCTGGTGGCCGAGGGTCTTGACGACGCTCGTGAGGGCGGTTTCGATGTCAGCCTCGTCGACGATGATCGACAGCTTGACCTTGTTGTTCTCGACGGTTTCAGAGGTTGCTCGCATAAGAATTCCCTACCTTATCGGTGACCGATGACCCTGCTGAACGGGTCAGACCATGACCGCGAGAGCGGACAGTGCAGCCTCAGCGAGCGCAGCGTCCCCCGACAGCTCGGTGCCCTCGGCGACGAGCGCGTCGTCGAGGGTCATCCGTCCACCGAAACGGCGGACATAGGTCTGTTGACTCAGGGTGATCGTCGCTGTGGCGTCGGACCCCTCTACCGGTCGGGCGCGGCCATCTGTCACCTCGATGCGCCGGCGGCCACCGAGTGGTCCAAGGACATCAAAGACGACCGATGACCCTTCAGGAGCCCGAGCACCCTTGCCGACCACCACGCCGAGCGCCGTGTCGGCTCGAGAGATCGAGACCTCTTCGCCGAAGCCGTTGTGTCCCCCAGGACGGCCCAGCGCCAGCCTGACGTCTTGTTCGTGGATCCACGAGTCCATCACCCGGATGACCATGAACATCCGAAGTGGGACCTGGCCGATCGGGCTCCACCCGATCACATCGAGCTGCTCGGTCGACAGGCTGCGGAGCTCGGCGATGCGTTCTGCTGTCACCTCGGCAAACTCATCGCGCACCTCGGCACCGGTGCGGCTCCGCCGGTCCACGATCCAGACCTCGTTCATCTCACCGATCGGATTGCGCAGGTGTGCCGTGTCGACCAAATCCACCTTGGGGGCCGGATGGCCCTGGAGCGATCGCTCGATCCCGATGAGGTGGACCAGCTGATCGGCCACGCTCCATCCAGGACAGTCTGTCGGCAGTCGCCACTGTGTCTCGTCGAGGTCGACGGTGGCATCGAGGATCGACTGCCACACCTCCTCGAGTCCATCGATGATCTGGGTGTCGCTCCATGAGGTCATGCCTCAGACGCTAGGCCAGCCACCACTCGAGCGCGCCACAGATACCGGTAGCGTGAGGAGCCATGGAGGCGAGCCGATGCTCCGCCTGGAGCAGGAGACACCAATGACGACCTACAGCGGCTACTGCGTCAAGTGCAGAGAGAAGCGCGAGTTCGAGGGCGAGAAGGTAGACCTCTCCAATGGACGGTTCGCGGCGCAGGGGGCTTGCCCCACCTGTGGCACCGCCATGGTCCGAATGCTCGGCACCGACCACTGACCGAGCGCCGACACCGGAGCCGTGGCATCCTGTCGGTCACTGACCTGAGGGGGGCCCATGTACGACCTGATCATCTCCGGCGGAATCGTCGTTGACGGCACCGGCGACGAGCCTCGCATTGCCGACGTCGGCGTGATCGGAGAGACCATCGCTGCAGTCGGTGATCTCTCTGGCGCCGAAGCCGAGCGCCGCATCGATGCCAGTGGCCTCCTAGTGACGCCCGGATGGGTCGACATCCACACCCACTACGACGGTCAGGTCACTTGGGACAGCGAGCTGGCGCCGACGGCGTGGCACGGCGTCACGACCATCGTGACGGGAAACTGCGGCGTCGGGTTCGCTCCCGCCCACCCAGATAAGCACGACTGGCTGATCGGGCTCATGGAGGGCGTCGAGGACATCCCCGGCACCGCTCTGGCTGAGGGGATCACCTGGGAGTGGGAGACCTTCCCGGAGTACCTCGACGCGCTCGAGCCGCGCCGGTGGCCGATGGACGTGGGTACCCAGATCTCCCACGGTGCGGTGCGCGCCTATGTCATGGGAGATCGAGGGGCTCGCAATGAGCCCGCCACCTCGCAGGACATCTCCGAGATGTCGGCCATTGTCAAAGAGGCCATCGCCGCCGGTGCTCTTGGCTTCTCCACCTCGCGCACCTTGGCCCACCGGGCAATCGATGGTGAGCCGGTACCGGGGACCTTCGCCGCCGAAGATGAGCTCTTCGGCATCGGGGCCGCCCTTGGCGAGCTCGATGCGGGCGTCTTCGAACTGGCCCCGGCCGGGACTGCCGGCGACGACATGGTCGCCGCCGTCAAAGAGATGGACTGGATGCGCAAGCTGTCCGCCACCATCAAGCGCCCGGTCTCGTTCGCCCTCCTGCAGATCGATCCAGCGCCTGAGCACTGGCGAGACATGATGGATGCCTCGCTTGAGGCCGTCGCCGAAGGGGCTGATCTATGGCCGCAGGTGGCGGGGCGGCCAACCGGTGTGCTCACTGGTCATCACGTGACGTACTGCCTCTTCGATCAAATTCCCGCCTATGCAGAGCTGAAGGCCCGCGACTTGCCGCCGGCCGAGTTCTATCAAGTCCTCCTCAATCCGAACGTCCGCGAGGCGATCATCTCCTTTTCGCCCGAGGATCCCGACGTGGCCGCAGCCTTTGCCGGCGCCTATGCCAAGACGTTCATCCTCGGCGATCCACCCGACTACGAGCCGGGTCCCGAGTCCTCCCTTGCCGGGAGGTCCGAGCTCACTGGCGAGAGCCCGCTTGCCATCGCCTACGACGCCATGCTCGATGACCAGGGCTGGGGGCTGCTGTACATCCCGATCCTCAACTACTCCGACGGTGACCTTGAACCGACGCTCGCCATGCTCCAGCACCCCCGGGCCGCCATCGGACTGGCCGACGGCGGAGCTCACGTGGGAACCATCTGCGATGCGTCCATGCCGACCTTCATGCTCACCCACTGGGTCCGAGATCGAACCCGGGGCGATCGACTGCCACTCGAGTTCATCGTGAGCAAGCAGACCCGCGAGACGGCTCGTCTCTATGGCCTCAACGATCGCGGCGTACTCGCTGCCGGCATGCTCGCCGACCTCAACCTCATCGACTTCGACGCGTTGGCCATCGAGCCACCCGTCGTCATCGATGATCTTCCGGCCGGCGGCAGGCGCCTGATCCAACGCTCTCGTGGCTACGTGGCCACGATCAAGTGCGGTGAGGTCACCTATGCCGACGGCGTCGCCACCGGAGCCCTTCCAGGTCGGCTTTTGAGGGGTGCGAAGGCTCGCCCGATGGCCCCATCGGCCTGAGCGGACAACGAGGTGCCGGTCCTTCGGTAGCCTGAGGAGCCGGTCCTCACCGACTGGAGCAACGGGAAGTGGCGCAGTCAGGCAGCGCACCGCGTTTGGGACGCGGGGGTCGCGGGTTCAAATCCCGCCTTCCCGACCACCGTCGATCACCGGGTTCGCACCCCGGACGATCGACCGATACCCTCGCCCCGTGCGGGAATTCGAGGTTACGGGGACGATGCAGCGATCGGCGTGGGACGCCAAGGTGCTCCCCGAGGTCGAGCAGGTTCGTCCGGGACTCTGGTCGATTCCTGTCCCCATCCCGAATAACCCACTTCGCTACGTCCTCGTCTATGCGTTCGAGTCAGACCAGGGCGTCACGCTCGTCGATGCCGGGTGGAACACCGACGACGCTTGGCAGGCCCTCAACGACGGCTTGGCCACCGCCGGCGGTTCAATGAGCGACGTCACCGGAGTCATGGTCACGCACATCCATCCCGATCACTACGGACTCGCTGGTCGGATCAGGGAGACGAGTGGCGCGTGGATCGGCCTCCATCCCGCCGACACAGCGATGCTCGAGGAGCGCTACGTCGAGACCGACGACCTCATCAGTCGAATGTCCGAGCTTCTCGCCGTATCCGGCGTACCGGCCGAGAGTCTGCCCGACCTCGCCAGTGCTTCGATGGAGATCAGGAGCCTGGTCCACATGGCACTCCCCGACCGACGGGTCGAGGATGGTGACTCCATCGGGGTACCGGGGTGGGACCTCACGGCGATATGGACCCCTGGCCACTCCCCGGGCCACCTGTGCCTGTTCGATGCCGCCGCCGGGCTCCTCTTGTCGGGCGACCACGTGCTCCCCCGGATCACGCCCAACATCTCATTCCACTCTCAGCAATTTCCCAACCCACTCGGCGACTACCTGGAGTCGCTCATGAAGATTGGCCTTCTTGAGCCCAACGAGGTTCTCCCGGCTCACGAGTACCGGTTCCGCGGACTGAGAGCCCGCACCGATCAGCTCGTTGCCCATCACGAGGATCGCTGCCGCGAGATCGAATCAACCTTGGCCGTCACCCCAGGGATCAGCTGTTGGGACCTGACGTTGGGGCTTACGTGGTCTCGCTCCTTTGAGGAGATCCCGCCGTTCATGCAGCGAGCCGCCAATGGCGAGACGCTGGCCCACCTCGTGCTGCTCGAGAGCAGAGGTCGAGTCCGACGCGAGGGTGACCGACCGGCCCAGTTCTTCATCGCCGACTCATAACGCGTGTGTCCTCTTTGGCGAGTGCGTCACAAGTCACGGCCGACACCACCACGTCGCGTCCTCTTGACCTGACCCATCCCCAAGGGAACCATGTCGAGCCCCTCCTGCTGGATCCCTCGAAACAAGGTCTGAATCGACAGTGAGGCTCCTGGAGACTTTTTCTCTTGGAACTCTCAGGCCACCTTGGTGAAATTGCTGCGGTCACCTCCTGCCTTGGTGCGGTGGAGGTCCATGCTCGACTCCTTGGCCTGCCGGCAGATGAAGTGCACACGCAGGACCTGCGCTTTCAAGGGAGAATCTTCGCCGGGGCGGGCAGACCCCTTGTCTTTACGGTTGCAATCCCGGTTGCTATCCCCGACGCGTTTGAAAACCCCCGACGACTCAAGCAGCCGGCTTGCTCAACTGCTCCCCGTTTCGCTCACGATCTCCGCTATCCAGTGGTTCACTTGGGCCACAGCTTCATCCATGGTTAACGACAGATTCGCCTGCGCTGAAGCCTGACGGTAGTCACTGGCCCAGTGGGTATGGGCAACAACAACTGGTGGCCACGTGCGACCAGGCTGTTTGAGGCCTTCAGCTTCACGTCTTCTCGATTCGAAGACTTCCACGCAGATTTCTCGGAGGTCAAGAGGAGTCAAAAGCCCCTCGTTTTGGACAAGCTGTCGAATCAGGAGAAGATCAACGAGGTCGCGAGCGCGTTCGTTGATGAAGGCTGGCGGCACATGAGGGTCAGACACCGCATGCAGCTTTTGAGCGATCTGTCCTCGGAGAGCAATGCCGAAGAGTTGCTCAGGTGTTGGGATGCCAAAACCCTGGAGCGGCGGAGACGCCAATCGATCGACTTCGGTTCCGATACCTCCTTCATCTGGCGAGACTTCAACCTTGATGCTGCGCCACACTGCACCACGAACCGAGAGCTTCACCGTGAATCGTCGAGGCTTCTGCGCCTTTCCAGGAACATCGATGATGTCGAATTCAGTACGCGAAATTTCAAGATCACCCCACTGATCTCGCAAAACAGCGTCGAGTTCGTCAAAGAACTGTTCGAAGTCGCCACGGATCAAGCCGTCAACATCTCGCGTTGCTCGTGTTGCCAACCCGAGCCGGTACTGCAGGTAGGTCCCGCCCTTCAATAAGAAGATCACGTCATTCTCTGCGCTTCGAACACGCTGGAGAACAGCGACGACGACAGCAGAGGCGACAATCCATGAAAGCCTGGATTCATCGACGACAACGCCATCGTCGGCCATCAGCGCACGTCGAGTTGCAGTGACCCACTTGTTGAGCTGCCCACTGCTCGTCAAGGCTTGCTTTGGATTGGGCCGACGCTCAAGCGCCGAGAACAGATCATGCAAGGGTTTATCCATTTCGCGCCTCCAGTCGCTCATTCCACGCCGCAACTTCGCTCGGGAGCAACTGTCCGCATCGCGCGCCAAATTCAACGGCTTGGCGCAAGAGGTAGGTCGGTGTCTTGGATTCGAAGCATTGACGGATCGCTGTGTTCAAGGTCACCGTCGGGATGTTCTGCCACCACGCGGTCTCGTGGTCTTGGAGGTTCTCGTAGTGCAGTTCGTAACCTTCCCCGCCTCGTCGACGCGTTCGGGCTCCTGTCGGGAGACACAAGTGAATCTTCGTTGGGTTGATGTCACAGGCCTCATACGTGGCGAGTGCCGTTTCACCCGAAAGTCGAGTTCCAACTTTGCCAGTCCACAGCACCGCCAACATGAAGTGGTCGTACTCCGTCACCGGGAACTTCGAAAATCGGTAAACGCCGTGCGCCGCTGACTCAAGCTGTCCTCGCTGGACCAATTGACGAAGCGTGACAGGTGCGATTCCGAGCATGCGGGCATCGTTGGTCGTGACGTAGCCGCACCGATCAACGGCAACCTCCCACAACGCTTTCTGGGCGCTCATGTTCGCCTCCTTCTGTCAAAAGAGTATCATTTTCACTACTGTTTTGACAGTAGGAAGGATTCGATCCCGACACCCACCCAAGTGCAGATCACACACCCGCAAGCCAAGATGCCATCACTTCGGGCGACCCCAAGGGCGAAGTGGGTGTCACCTGGCACGCCAAGGAAGCCGTTCGCGAGCTCTATGCCCACACTGATGATGGAACCGCTGCTCAGCGGATTGACCAACTCATTATCGACATGGCCGATCGAGATCAGCCCATTGAGGTCCGCTCACTCGGACGAACCCTCATGAGCTGGAGGGACGAGATCATTGCCTGGCACCGATCTCACGCCAGCCACGGACCGACCGAGGCCGTCAACAACCTCGTCAAGCACGTCAAGCGTGCCGCCTTCGGCTTCAGATCATTTCGAAGGTTCAGAGTGAGAGCCCTGCTCTATGCGGGCAAGCCAAATTGGTCACTGCTCGAGAGAATCACACCCCGCTGAAACGCGAAGAGCCCCTTACCCACCCCGACATCACATGGTGCCCCCGGCAGGAGTCGAACCCGCAACCTGATGGGTAGAAACCATCTGCTCTATCCAGTTGAGCTACAGGGGCGCCGGCACCACTGCGGCGCCACGATGACGTTACCGCGCCTAGGTCCCCTGACCATCTCGCTGTGCCCAACGGTGGAGCATTTTGTGGCAGTATTGAGGGCCTTGGTGGTCGTAGCTCAGCTGGCAGAGCGCCGGGATGTGGCCCCGGAGGTCGCGGGTTCGAGCCCCGTCGGTCACCCCAAGGGTCGGTGATGCCCCTGGAGTCGGAGATGCTCCGCTCCAGGGCACCCGACAACCATCCGACAAGGAGCACACATGGTGGCTGACGAGATCGGCGTAACCCGACACCTCGACAACGGGGTCCTCTGGCTGACCATCGCCAAGCCCGAGGCAGGCAACGCCCTGAGCGCTGACATGCGCGAGCAACTCGTGGCATGGCTTCGCGACGCCTCCGACGACCTCGCAGTTCGCTGCGTCGTGCTCACCGGTGAAGGGAGTCGAGCGTTCTGCACGGGAGCCGACCTGCGCAACCAACGACCTCCTCGACCCCGGCCCGACGGCGCTCCCGAGCGCGCCCAGGGCGAAGCCGCTCGCCTCATCCAGCGGGGCTGGCAGGAACTGGTCTGCGCTGTGCTCGATTGCGAGAAGCCGGTCATCGGTGCCATTAACGGCACCGCAGCGGGTGGCGGAATGCACTTGGCGCTTGCCTGCGACCTCGTCATCGCAGCCGACACCGCTCGATTCATAGAGGTCTTCATCCGCCGCGGCATCGCTCCCGATGCCGCTGGCGCATGGCTGCTCACGCGCCTCGTGGGAATCCAGAAGGCCAAGGAGTTGTTCTTCCTTGGCGACGAGGTGCCGGCCGCCGAGGCTGAGCGCATCGGGCTCGTGAACCGTGTCGTTCCCGCCGGCGACCTCACCGCCGAGGTCACCGCCCTTGCCGGCCGTCTCGCTCTGGCCCCCACCAGGGCAATCGCCATTACCAAGGCCATCACCAACCGTGCTCTCGACGCTGACCGCTCTGCCGCTCTTCTCGACGAGGCGTGGGGCCAAGAACTCGTCACCACGACCGAGGACATGCGCGAGGGAGTGAGCGCCTTCATCGAGCGACGAGACCCGAAGTTCCGCGGCTGGTGATGGTCTAGCTCGGCGTCGTGGTCGAGGTGGTCGTCGACGAAGTGGTTGTCGACGACGAGGTGCTGGTGGTCGACGGTGCCAGGTGGGTCGTCGTGGTCGATGACTGACTCGTCGTAGTCGTCGGCCCGGTGGTGGTGCTCACGAGTGAGGTCGAAGTGGTCGGCAAGGTCGTGGTGGCTCCACCCCGCAAGACATCTCCGACGGAGGTCTTCGCAGCAGGCGGAGTTGATCCGGTCAGCACCGTAGATATCGGTTGGCCAAGGGCCAGTTCGAGCGCGGTCACGATCCCCAGCGTCAGACCCAACACCAGCAGCATGACCGCCAGAATCGGCCACCGACCCCTGCCTTGCTTCGCCGCTCCGACGCTGGGGGCGGTCGTGGAGATCGCTGGCCCCAATGAGCTCCACGGCGAGACTTCCGGAGCGAGAGGCGGTGGCTCAATCTGGCGCCCGCTCACCATTTCGGGCATCAACTGATCTCCGGCAGTGGATGGCTGGCCTGCGGGACCGACGATCTCGCGCACCTTGGCGTGGCCGCGCTCGAGTGAATGGAAGGCCAGTGCCGAGAAGATGGTGGCCGCCGCGCTCCCCACGATCACACCAAGCAGTGTCCCGCCAACCCCGAGAAACGACAGGGCCAGGGCGGCAATAGTGGCGCCAGCGACGGAGGCGACAACCTGCTTGATGCTGAGCTTCACGCCCTCATCACGCTCCCATGAGCGGTGATCGCAGGCTCCCCTGGAACTCGGTGATGCTCCTTGGACGTCGGTCCCAAGTCTCTCGGCAGCCTTCAGAGCAGAAGAGTGCCACGGCACCGTCATCGAGCGCTTCAGTCGAATCAGCGACCGGCAGGCTCAGCGGGACCCCACAGACTGGACAGGCGCTCGTCGAGCCCTGGAGCACAGCCAACGACAACTCCGCTACTGCGATGGGGTCTTCGAAGCCCTTGATCTCCTGCTCGCGTGCACTAGTGATCGAGGCCCAATCGGGTCGACCCTTCGCAAGGTGCTGTGATACCAACACCGTGCCACCGGGGGCGAGATCGCAGAGGCGAGCTGCGGTGTTGACTGCCGATCCGATGTAGTCGTCCCCCTCATGGAGGATGACCTCACCGTCGTCCGCTCCGCAGCGGACTCGCAATGGAAGGTTCGATCGGCTGATGGCTAGTTCAAAGTCCAAAAGGCTGGCCAGCAGCGGCATGGGCTGCACCGACACGAGCATCGCCCCGTCACCAAGCCACTTGTCGATCCGCACCCCACGACGTGAGCACACCTCTCGAAGGATGGCCCGAAACTGACTCAGCACCGCCACGGCGCGTTCGTCGCCCTCATGGTCAGTCAGCGCGGTGAACCCTGAGAGGTCAACGAAGGCGAAGCACCGATATACACGCATGCATCAATGATCCCACGTTCCTCAACTGCCGTGCCGGTTCCGATTAACCAGAGGTCGACCCGGGGCCAGAAAGTCCAGCGGCCAGGGCCGCCGTCGCCTCGGTCGGTGGGCCCGAGTAGACCACCCTCCCGTGGTGCAGCACCACGGCAGTGTCCGCCAGGTCGACTGCTCGCGTCGTCTGCTGCTCAATCAGCACGAGGGCGGTCCCGGCCGCGGCAAGGGCCCCCAGCGCGGCATAGACCTCGTCGAGCACATTGGGAGCAAGGCCAAGGGAGATCTCATCTGCCACGAGGATCTTCGGCGGATCCACCAGCGCGGCCGCCAGCGAGAGCAACCGCTGTTGGCCACCCGACAGGCTTCCGGCACGCTGGTTGCGCCGCTCCCCCAAGATGGCGAAGCGAGCGCATGCCTCCTCCACCAGCATTCGTCGACGACGGCGAGATTCGCCCGCCAACGCCAAGATCAGATTCTGCTCCACGCTCAGTGACGAGAAGATTCCTCGACCTTCAGGTACGTGCAGAACCCCAGCGCGTCGGAGTCGAACCGCCGACCAGCCGACAGTCGGTCGGCCCGCTAGTCGCATGACGCCACCGCTCGGTGGCACCAGCCCAGAGATCACCCGGGCGATGGTCGACTTCCCGGCGCCGTTCGCTCCCAACAAGGCAACAATCTCTCCCTCTCCCACCGCAAGATCAACCTCGAACAATGCTCGGAAGGGTCCATACGATGCCGAAAGGGTCGCCAATTCGAGCACCGGAGTCATCCGGTGACCCCGAGATAGGCCGACCGCACTGCGGGGTCGGCCAGGGCCTCGGCCACGGGCGCGTCGGCGATCACCCGGCCGAGGTCCATCACCACCGCTCGATCACAGACCTGGGTCACCACGTCAAGATCGTGCTCCACCACGACAATGGCGAGACCAGCTTCTCGCTGGCGGACCAGCACCTCGCCCAGCCGAGCGCTTTCCTCGGCGTCGAGGCCCGACGAGGGCTCATCAGCGAGCAGGAGCGATGGCGACGTCACCAGGGCGCGTGCGAGCTCCACGAGCCGACATGTCCCGAGGCTCAACGAGGCAACGACCCGATCGGCCTCGTCAGCCAACCCGACCTGATCGAGCACGTCTGTGGCTCGTCCAATTTCCGTTTGGGTCGGCCGGCCTCGGCCAAGCAGATCCCGGATGACTCCCGTCGACCCACGGTGCGCCAATTGCGCCACGAGGAGGTGGTCGAGGACAGTCATATCCGGGAAGACCTCGAGTCGTTGATAGGTCCGGGCGAGGCCGAGTCGGGCACGTCGAAAGGCGGCGAGCCGATCGAGGGAGCGACCCTCGAGTACCACCGAGCCACCAGTGGGTTCTCTCTCTCCGGCAATGAGGCTGAACACCGTGGTCTTGCCCGCGCCATTAGGCCCGATCAACCCAACGCACTCGCCCACTTCAACTGAGAAACTGACCCCGTCGACCGCCAGGAGTCCGCCGAAGCGCTTCGACAGCGACCGGACCTCGAGTCGGCTCATCGCTTCGACCTCCCGGCGATGACCTCCAGGGACGCTGACCCCATGCGTCGAACCCCTGAGTCGGCAAGGACGGTGGCGTGACGACGCAGTTGCTCGACGATCCCCTCCGGGTGAGCGGCATAGGTGAAGGCACCGATGGAGAAGGCCAGTGCCACGATGCTTGAGGGGGAAATCCGGTTGGGGAGGTAGCCAGCCAGATGCGTCAGCAGGGCAAAGCCGATTCCGGCCTCCACCGCTCCCGCCACCGATCGTGCCCCGACGGTGATGACGATCACCACGAAGAGCAGGCTGTCGGCATAGGTGAAGTCAGCGGGGCTCACCACCTGCAGCAGCGATCCCCAAAGGCCGCCGCCGAGCCCGGCCACCCCGGCCGACAGGGCGAAGATGACGACCTTGGTCCGATTGGGGCTGTAGCCGAGGCCCGCCGAGGCGAGGGGGCTCTGGCGCCAGGCGTCGAGCCCACGTCCCGTGGCACCCCGAAGGAGCCGACGGACGAAGAACCCGACGATCACCACGATCGCGAGCACGAGCACGAAGAAGGGCCGCGTGGAGTCGGTGGCGAAACTGATTGGTCCGAGCGTCGGCCGGGGCACCGTGAGCCCAGAGGGCGGACCCCCGATCCATGCGGTTGGGAAAGCGATGGCATCGGCCAACAGGGCCAGCGTCAGCGTGGAGAGCGACAGGGCGAGCCCTCGCAGACGCAGTGCCGGCAAGGCAGCCACCAGGCCGGCTCCGGCTGCTATGAGGCCACCGGCCACGGCTGCCACCACCACGGGCACTCCCGAGTTCGTCGCGAGTTGTCCGGCGGTGAAGGCTCCCACCCCCGCAAAGGTGGCCTGACACAGGCTTACTTGGCCTGCTGCTCCGGTGATCATGGTGATCGACAGGAAGATCAACGAGAGGCCGAGACCCGTAGTGACGACGAAGACCCAACTGCTCGGCACCCAGGTGAGCACCGAGACGATGCCGAGCAGCAGCACCCCGGGCCCCACGATTCGCAATGAGCGATCGAGGACCGGTGAACGCGGTGGAGCCAAGATTGGCACCCCCGGAGGATCCACCCCCGCCAAAGGATCGGCGCTCTGGCCGAGTCGGCGGAGTTTGGGATTCACGGCGAGGAGGATCAAGAGCAGGAAGAACGGTATTGCCGCCAACAGACCCGTCGACCAGACGCTGCCCGCTGGGGCATAGCCCGTTGCCAGACCCATCATCACGCCCATCGCAATGGAGGCGAGGGCGGCGATCCCCATCGAGTCGAGGCTGGCGATGGCGGCGGCGGCGATGGCGGCCACCAACAAGACGGTGTAGTTGTCGATCGAGACGGTGGCATATCGGGGAGCGAGCAGGACACCGGCGAGTCCGGCCAGCGACGATGACACGATCCACGCCACCGAGGTGACCCGCCGAGAGCTCACCCCTTGGAGTCGCAGCAATCTCGGACTCTCGACCGCAGCACGCATCTCAAGGCCAAGGAGGCTGAAGCGCATCATGGCACTCAGCCCCACCACGACGAGCAGCGTGAGTACCACCGTGGCGAGTTGGACTCCGTCGACGGGTGTGCCTGCCACCCTGAGGACCACCGTGTTCACGTCGAAGAGAAGGCTCGGGGGCGAAGCCTCCTGGACGGGGCCAAGGGCGATGGTGACGGCGGCAGGGAGTCCGACCATGAGCCCGAGCGCGGCGATGGTCTTGGCCGCCACATTTCCCGGTGAGATCCGAGAGAACACCAGGCGATCGATCCCAAGACCGAGCAGCGGCGACAGCACCACGATGGCCAAGACACCCGAGAGTCCCCGACCGAGTCCGTGGCGCACCATGACCGAGTAGGCCATAGCCGCGACATAGGCCTGCGCCCCGAAGGCGAAGTTGAACACCCCGGTGGACTGATAGCTGAGCACCAAGCCGATCGCCACCAGGGCGAAGGTGCACCCATAGGGGATGCCGGGCAGCGCGTAGCTGAGGGCTTGACTCACGTCACGTCCCAGGTGATCCCGTCGGAGGTGCCACTGGCCGGCCGAGATGTGAAGTCCTTGTCGCGGGGAAGCACACCCAGATATTCGACCCTCGGGCAAAGGCAATCTTGAACTCAGCCCGACCTCCCGGGCCGGTGGTGGTGCGGACGAAGGCCTCGCAGGCCGGCGACGATGTCACCGTATGAGCCACCCGCCAGTCGACCGGGGTCATCAGGCCGTCACCAGTGAACGAGTGGAGTCGGTTGATCGCCGCCACCACCGAGGCCTGCGTGGGATGGGGTCCAGCCGCCCGGAGGCCTGCCACGAAGGTGGCGGCACTCAGCCAGCCGTCCATGGCCACTTCACTGCGGATGTCTCGCGGGGCATAGCGGCGCATTGCGGCGAGGTAGGTGCTGAGTCCAGGGAAGGTCCCGGGCATCTCAGCCGCCGCCTCGAAGGGCACGTGCTGGACCACAAAATAGGTATTGCGCATCAGGGGCGCATAGGCCGCCAAGGTCGAGCTGTTGTACCCGTCGAGCCACAGCTGTGACGCCCCGGTCATCGCGTTCTGGATCATCGTGCGCGACAGTTGAACGTTTCCGGTGACGTCCATGCACGACACGACGAGATCCACCCCAGCGGCCTTCATCCGGAGCACATCAGAGCTCACGTCGCCGCCATAGGGGACACTGAGGTCCTCATAGCCCACGGGTATGCCATAGCGACGCAGTGCCCCTTGTGTCGCCGAGCACACCCCCGCTGACTGCGGGACGTTGTAGGCCATCAGCGCCACCGAACGAGCATGGACCTGGTGCGCGAGGTAGGCGATCTGTGGACCGAGCGTCGAGAAGTCGATCTCGGAGCCATAGGCCGCGAAGAGGTTGGCTGGCCCTGCCCATTCGTTCTCAAGTGCATATCCGAAGGTCGGCGTTCCGGTCCGAGCGAGGTAGGTCGCTCCGGTAAAAAAGGCGGTGGCCACGCCGACCACAGCGAACACGTGGTCCTGCTGGACCAGCGTTCTGGCCTGGACAGCATTGTTCGACGGACTTCCACCATCGTCAGCCACCTTGGTCAGCACGACCTGTCGGCCGTTTACCCCGCCATGGGCATTGGTCCAGTCAAGATAGGCCCGCACGCCCGAGACGATCGGGGCGAAGTCGGCAGCGATGGCACCCGACATGGTCGCGAGGGCTCCCACTGACACCTCCGTCGAGGTCAGCCCGGGTGCGGCACCCTTGGTCACGGTGGCGCGGTCAGGTGCGTTGGCGCACGAGGACAGCACCAGGGCGGCAGAAACGATCAGCCACCGTCGTGCCCGGCTCCCCCAACGTGCCATCGCCCTCCCCCGTCATCGACCGCAAGGCCGTGAGCGCACGGTACCAGCCAGGATCGAATCAGGGGCTTGATGTCTGGTGCTGTGGGTCGCCGAAGTCGATGGCCGTCGCTCCTTCGATGCGGCGGATCAGGATCTCTTGCGCCATCGAGAACACCAGCGATCCGTGCACGTCCGAGAGCTGCCCACGCATGAAGGATCTCCCTGCCCCGGTGAGCACAGTGTGCAAGTCGAACAGATGCCACTCGTTCATGTTCGGGACGCCGTGGAACCAGACACTGTGATCGAGGCTGGCATCGACATGCTCGCCCCACGAACCGAGTGAGCTCGGTCGATATGCCGCCCTCGTCATGTCGGAGGCATATCCAGCGACAGCGAGATGTCGCCGGGGGTCATCGCCGAGGTCGACCATGCACCGCATCCAAGCACGGCGGGTCGAGGCATAGGTGCCGTCGGCCGCCTGGTCGCTCGGTCCGAGCTCGAGAACCTCGAACGGTCCGTCGTCCTCGCGCCAAGCGCCGCACTCTTGCGGCGGGGGCACCTCGGCGACGCTGAGCTGATAGTCCTCGCCGTCTTCAGGGGCATGGAACGAGGCCATCATCACGAAGGTCTCCTTGCCTCGAACCATCGTCGAGGTACGGCGGGTCGAGAACGATCGGCCGTCCCGGATCCGTTCGACCGTGATCTCGCTCTCGTCGCCGGGCCTGGCCGGGCGCAGAAAGTATCCATGGATCGAGTGGAGGTCTTCGGGATGCTCAACGGTTCCAAGTGCTGCAGAGAGCGCCTGGGCCACCACGAAGCCACCAAAGACACGATCGCCCTCCCACCAATGGGGGTAGACGGATGCAAAGACGTCGTGGCGCACCTGCGACGCGGTGATCCCCTCGAGGAGGCTGAGCGAGGAAGGGTCGACCACGGGCCATGAGCGTAGCGAGAACACGCAACGCCCTCGTGCGGCCTAGGGTCACGGTGCGATGGCTCGGATTCTCATCACCCAACGGCTCGTCGATGGCGGAGACGCCCTGCTTCGAGCCAGCGGACACGAGGTGCTCACCCGAGATGCTGACGGACCGATGCCCCATGATGAGCTCGTGGCGGCGGCGGCCGAGGTGGATGCCATCGTCTGCATGCTCTCGGACCAGATCGATGCCGAGGTCTTGGCATCGGGAGGCCGGCTCAAGGTGGTCAGCAATGTGGCGGTGGGGTTCGACAATATTGACCGAACCGCCGCCGAGGCGGCTGGTGTGACGGTGACCAATACCCCTGGCGTCCTCGACGCAGCCACCGCCGACATCTCCATCTTGCTGATGCTCTCGGCTCGACGACATGCATCGGCTGCAGAAGCTGACCTGCGCGCTGGCCGGTGGACGGGCTGGGCCATCGGCGACCATCTCGGCCTCGACCTGACTGGCACCACCATTGGGCTTGTGGGCCTCGGCCGCATCGGCCAAGCGGTGTCGAGACGCTTGGGGGGCTTCGACACCACGGTGCTTCACCACACCCGTCATGACACCGGTCGCAAGGGCTGGACGCCGTCGCTACTTGACCTCGCTGGTCGCAGCGACGTCCTCAGCATCCACGTGCCCTCCACGACCGACACTCATCACCTCATCAACGCTGAGGTGCTCGCCGCCCTCCCCGACGGTGCGGTGGTCATCAACACCGCACGCGGCTCGATCCTCGACGAAGAGGCGCTCGCCGATGCCCTCGAGGCGGGTCGACTCCACGGGGCCGGCCTCGACGTCTTTGACGGCGAGCCCGCCATCAACCCTCGACTGCTCGCCGCCCCCGGATGCGTGCTGCTCCCTCACATCGGATCAGCCACTATCTCAGTCCGTCGAGCCATGTGCCAGATGGCGTCACAAGGAGTCCTCGAGGTTCTGGCAGGAACCACGCCGGGAAACCTCGTCCCAGCCGACGCCTGAGACGCTCGATCTCAGCCGAGATGACCGGTTCAGTCCGAGATCGCACCAAGAAATGTCTCGAGGTGCTCTGTAGCGAACCAGTCGGCAGTCCAGATGGTCGAGGTCGCCATCGACGCTGGGACCCGATAGGCCACTGCGGGCACTTCGAGACCCCCGTCGATGAGGACGACGACGTCAACGAGCGCGTAGAAATCGTCCTCATAGGCATCGAGCGCCTCCCACTCCTGCTCGCTCAGGTCCACGATGACATGGGCCGGAGCCAAGCTCCCCGGTGCCGCCACCAGCCCGGGAAAGCCCACGCCCGGCAGTCGACGCGCCTCATGGTCGACGATCGTTCCGGGCTCGAGGTCCGGGACCCGACCGAGGAGTGCCCGGAGGATCTCGGGAAACTGCAGGGTGCCGTAGGCCGCGAGGTGTCCGAGGGGCCCCGAGCGCCTCATACCGGGATCGGGAAGATCAGCGGTTCTTCCATGGCAGCGGCGATCACCTCTGCCCGTTCGCCGTCGTCGAGCATCTTGGTCGAGGACGCAGCGGCGAGGACGTCGGGCAGGATCGAGATCTCTCCGGGGGTGCAGAACGCCGTCACGCCTGGTGTCCCGAGTGCCACATCGATGCCCCGCTGAAGCATCTCTGGCTCGACATAGGGCTCGTACCAGGTGGTCAGGCTGGGCGGTCGTTCCCCCCACGGTCGAGCAGCCGCGGCCTTGATGGCCATCACTCCGACATCCCTCGCCACTGCCGCCTCCACGAGTGCGGAGAGGTCGGTGGCATAGGAGCGATCAGCCAAGAGGCGCGGGTTGATCGGGACCATCACCGTGTCAAGGTCGTAGCGACGCAGCGCCTCGAGCTGGGCCAACGGTGTTGTCACGTTGTGTCCGGTAATCCCCACTGAACGAACGAGCCCCTCCTGCCTGGCAGCCAGGAGCACCTCCATCGCCGCTCCCCGTGCGTCAAGCTCGCCGAGGTCGGTCACCGCATGGAGCTGATAGAGATCAAGCGTGTTGCAGCGGAGTCGCTCCAAGGTGGTCTCAAGCTGGGCTCGAACCCCATCGGCCTGATGACGGAGGGTCTTTCCCGCCACGAAGAGCTCGGAGCGATGCGCCTCGATGAACGGTCCCATGAGCACTTCGGCCCGGCCGTACTGCGGCGCCACATCAAGGTGGTTGACTCCTGCAGATCGCGCCAACTCCATCGTCTGCCAAGTGACGTCGGGATCAGACTCCCAAAACATCGCCCCGCCAAGGATGGCCACAGAGGACCAATGGTCGGTCCGTCCCAGTCGTCTGGTCTCCACCAGCGTCACGGTAGCGGCGCTGCAGGTCGGGCGCAGGACAGCCCACGGCGGGTAGGTTGTGGCCGTTGGCCGCGCAGGGCGGCAGTGACCAAGGGAGGGACCATGGACATCGACGTCCGAGACAAGATCTACATCGACGGGGCCTGGGTGGCCTCAACGGGAACCGGCACGCTCGAGGTCGTTGACTCAGCGACCGAGCAGGTCATGGCCACCATCCCCGACGGGACGGCCGAGGACGTGGACCGTGCCGTGAAGGCCGCCGCCGCCGCCTTCCCCGCCTGGGCTGCCACCTCCAATGAGGAGCGCGCCAAGTTCATGACCCGCATCGGCGAGGCGCTCAGCGCCCGCATGGCCGAGATCGGCGAGCTCATCACCCACGAGGTCGGCATGCCCATTAGCCTCGCCGTGCCGGTCCAGGCGGGCCTGCCCATCCAGGCGTTTACCGACCTCGCCGGCCACATGGAGGCCTTCCCCTTCGAGGAGGAGGTCGGCAACTCCCTAGTCGTGCGCGAGCCGATCGGCGTCGTCGGGGCCATCACGCCGTGGAACTACCCGCTGTTCCAGATCGCCCTCAAGGTGGCACCGGCACTCGCCGTCGGCTGCACCGTCGTGCTCAAGCCCTCTGAGGTCGCCCCGATCAATGCCTTCATCCTCGCCGAGGTGATCCACGAGGTCGGCCTGCCCGCCGGCGTGTTCAACCTCGTCACCGGCGTCGGTCCGATCGTCGGAGAGGCCATCTCG
>Ga0194055_10000294_pt1 | contig 39484 bp, 35 predicted proteins | sample SepL449m_MetaG_FD_155482 | JGI IMG/M metagenome (GOLD analysis project Ga0194055, IMG submission 155482) | Anoxic zone freshwater microbial communities from boreal shield lake in IISD Experimental Lakes Area, Ontario, Canada - Sep2016-L442-9m | ecosystem: Environmental > Aquatic > Freshwater >... | reverse complement strand
TCTGGCCGCTGTAGCTCTGCTACCGATTGGGGCCGTTGAGCACGAACTGCTCGCAGCAGCGCTGGCGTAGCGCTCGCGTAGCGCCGCAGATTCAGACGTAGTGCTCTTGCAGCGGCGGGAAGCCGTTGAAGCCCACCGAACTGTATGTGGTGGTGTAGGCGCCGGCTGACAAGATGTCGACCATGTCGCCCTCGGCCAGCGCTAGGGGAAGCTCGTAGGAGCTCTTTTCGTAGAGCACGTCGGCCGAATCGCACGTGGGGCCAGCGAGTACAACTGGGCCACCAGTCTGACCGTCGTGGGGCGTGCGAAGCCGATAGCGAATTGCTTCGTCCATGGTCTCGGCGAGACCGTGGAACTTGCCGCAGTCGAGATAGATCCAGCGCTCGCTATCGGCGGGGGAGCGGCGCGACACGAGCACCACCTCGCTGCGCAGCAGGCCAGCATCGGCGACCAAGTACCGACCGGGCTCGACCATGACTTCGGTGAGACCGAGCGGAAACCACTTGGCGAGGGCCGTTCGCACGGCGGCACCATAGGCATCGATGGCTGGTGCTGCCTCGCGATAGGTGCCGGGGAAGCCTCCTCCCAGGTTCACAAAGCTGGGGTTTGCTCCTTGGTTACGGGCCCGCTCGACAATCTCGGCAACGACCTCGAGCGTGTCGTCCCATGCGCTGAGGTCGCGCTGCTGCGAGCCGACGTGAAACGAAACACCTGACTCAAGTCCGGCCTTGCCCGCAAGCGCGAGCACGCGAACAACATCGGGCGCTTCCGCACCGAACTTGCGCGAGAGCGGCCAATCGGCGCCGCCGCAATCGTGACGCAGACGCACGCACACCGAAGCGCCGGGTGCTTCGACAGCAACCTTGTCGAGTTCGGCCTCGACGTCGACGGTGTAACGGCGTACGCCGCACGAGTGCGCGTAGGCAATGTCGCGACGCTTCTTGATCGTGTTGCCGTACGAGATGTCGTCGGGGTTTGCTCCAGCCTCGAGGCAGCGATCGATTTCGGCGGGACTGGCAACATCGAACGCTGAGCCGAGAGCTACGAGTCGACGCAGGATCGGCAGCGCCGGGTTGGCCTTGACCGCGTAGTACACGCGCGCCGCTGGGATTGCTTGAACGAGCTGCGCGTATCGCTCTTCGACGAGATCGACATCGATGACAACGAACGGTGTCGGTGCGTCACTGTCGCGAAGAAAGGTGTCGATCTTGGCTGAGGGGGAGGAGATCGGTGTGGTCACGGCGGCGACGTTATAAAGGTCGCTCATTCATTGCTACTGGTGATTCCATCAGTCAGCGCACCTGTTGCGTCAGTCAGTAACGGCTGACCGAACAGCCTGTGTTAACCGGCTGAGAGCACGAGGTCGAGCAGCTTGCGCACAAAGGGTCGATCGATGCGTCCGCCGGTGAGCAGGCGCCGATAGATGACGGGTCCGACCAAGACCTCGACCATCACGTTGCGGTCAACGTCGGGGGAGAGATCGCCGCGTTGCGATGCGCGCCGCAAGATGGCCACCAGCGGCTTCTGGCGTTGCTTGATGTACTCGTCGAGCGATGCGCGAACCTCGGCGTCGTAGCACGCTGCTTCGATGAGATGAGGAAGGACGTCGGAACTGCCGCTGCTTGCGAAGCGCTCGATGAGCTGATCGAAATAGGTTTCGAGTTCGCGCCGCAAGTTGCCGTAGTCGGGCACATCGATGGGCTCGGTATCGGCCTGCAGCGCTTCGAGTACGAGGGCCTCTTTCGACGACCAGCGTCGGTAGATGGTGGCCTTGCCTACGCCGGCTCGCGCCGCCACGGCGTCGATAGACAAACCAACGACACCGCCCTCACGCACGATGTCGAGCGTGGCCGCGAGGATGGCCTGATCGCAGCGAGCATCACGAGGCCGACCTGGCTTGCGCGAGATCGGAAGGTCGGCGGTTGTTGCCGACTGGGCTGTTGCGGTGCGGGCCATTGGGTGAATACCTACTCGCCCGCAACCAGCGATGACAGCTCGATGGTGGACGTGTCGACTGATTCTTCAACATGATCGCGGCCACGTGCTGGCAGGTAGCGCCAGACGACAGCAGCGGCCACCACGACCACGATCGAGGCGAGACGCAGACCAGAACTGAGGCCTGCCACAAACGCATCTTTCACCGCGACTGAAAAACTCAGAGCCTGTTCGCCGAGATTGCTGGCGGTTTTGAGGCCTCCGCCGAGCGACGAACGTGCGTCGCTGAGGGCTTGACCGCTGAGACCAAAGGCGTGCGCGATGGAGTCGACACGATGTCCGTACACGGCCGACACAACGCTGCCAATGAAGGCAACGCCGAGTGCTCCGCCCATTTGGCGGGTGGTGTCATTGACAGCAGAGCCGACGCCAGCTTTCTCGCGGGGCAGAGAGCCCATCACCGACTCGGTGGCGGGGGGCATGGTCATGCCAACGCCGGCCGAGAGCAAACAGTAGGGAATGATCGCGATGAGATACGGCGTGTCACGGTGCAACAACGACAACAGCAGCAGCGCGAAGGTGACCAAGAAGAGGCCGATAACGATGACTCGTTTCGAGCCCATGCGTTCGACGATGCGGGCCGACAGCGGAGCCACGACCATCATTGCGAGCGCATAAGGAACGAGCCGCACGCCCGCTTGCAGTGGGCTGTAGCCGTGCACAAACTGCCAGTACTGGGTCATCAAGAACAGCGAGCCAAACATCGCGAAGAACGTGAGTGTGACGGCGGTGTTGGCGGCAGCGAAACGAGGGTTACGGAAGAAATGCATGTCGAGCATTGGGTGATCGATGCGCAGTTCCCATGCAATGAACGATGCAATCGCGATAATGCCCACCACGAATCCGGCGATGACCTGCGAGTCGGACCAACCGCGTACGGGCACCTCGATGATGCCGTAGAGCAGAGCGCCGAGGCCGAGCATCGAGAGCAATGATCCGAGCGGGTCGAGCTTGCCCTGATTGGGATCGCGCGATGTGCGCAGCAAGATGCCGCCCGCTACGAGGGCCAACACGCCGATGGGCACGTTGACCCAAAACACTGAACTCCACGAGAAATGTTGGAGCAACAAGCCTCCGGTGATGGGTCCGAGTGCAACACCGATACCCGAGAAGCCCGCCCAGATGGCGATGGCTCGACCGCGCTCTTTTGGATCGCGGAACACATCGGTGAGGATCGACAATGTCGAGGGCATGATGAGGGCGCCACCGATGCCCATAAAGGCTCGTGTGACGATGAGTTGCGACGCTGATGTTGCGAGCGCCGAGAACACCGAACCGGCCATGAACAACAGGATTCCGGCTTGTAGCGCACCTTTGCGGCCGAAGCGATCGCTGAGGCTGCCCGTGGTGAGCAGTAGCCCCGCGAACACCAGCGTGTACGAGTCGATGATCCATTGCACTTGGCTGTTCGAGGCGTGCAGATCTCTGATGAGCGAGGGGATCGCCACGTTGAGGATGGTGTTGTCCATCACGATGATGGTCATGCTGAGAATCAGCACACCGAGGACCCACCATCGGCGGTCGTGGTGCTCAGATTGAAGGTCGTTTGGTATGGCCGTAACTGTTGTGGACACGAGCGCAGTTCTCTCTTGTTGGCCGGATGGCTAGATGATTACGAAACTAGACCGTTCAGTATCGTAATAGGCCGCTCGGGTGTGTGACACATTGCACTTGCTAGTGCGAACGGCGGATCCTGATGCGGGCTCCAGGTCGGGCCTGACTCAACGCGTTGAGCGCGCCTTGATCGACAATGCCAAGAACCGGGTATCCGCCAGTGACTCCACAATCGGGGCCGAGCACTACTGGCACGCCGTTGCCCGGCAACTGCACGCAGCCTGCGATAACCGGGAAGCTCGCAAGGTCAGACGTTGGCGCACCCAGCGCCGGCCCCGCGAGCCGAAAGCCGATGCGGTCGCTGCGGGCATCGAGTTGCCACTCGGTGTGCAGCAGCACCTTCCATCCGTCGGAATCAAGCGCATCGTCGTGTGGTCCCGGTGCCAAGATGAGGATGATCTCATCGAATGGTGGACGCACGGCGACCACATCGAACCAAGCGGGTTCGATATCGAGGTTCTCGATGCTCAGCGTGTCGCCGATAGCGAGCGGCTCGGGTCCGATGCCACCCAAAGTGTCGCGCGAGCGGCTACCAAAGACGGTTGGTGCAGTCAGGCCACCGCGGAACGCCACGTACACGCGCATCCCTGACACCGCTCTGGAGAGCGAGATCTCGTCGCCGGGCGCCACATTGAGCGCGTGGTTCTGTCCGTGAGGTTCTCCGTTGATGCGCACATCGACAGGCGCTCCGGTGACTGCCAACGTGCACGATCGCTCGGCGCGTAAGCGCAAGCCACCGAGGAGCACTTCGATGCCGGCGGCAGTGGGGCTATTGCCGCAGAGTCGTTGAGCGAGAGCGTGCGATGCGACATCGGCAGCACCGGCTCGAGCGACTCCCTGCGAAGCGAACGCCGAGCGTCCGAGGTCTTGAATGAGCGACAGATTCCCGGGGTCGAGAACAACAAAGTGGCTCACGCGTTGAGGCTCACGAAACGCACGTGGTCACCCGGCTGCACAAGTGAGGGTTGTTCGCGGCTGCCATCGAAGAGCACAGCGTTGGTGTGGCCAAGCAAGTGCCAACCCCCGGGTGACGCTTGCGGATAGATGCCGGCTTGGTCGACGGCAATTGCAACCGAACCGACAGGCACGCGGACACGCGGTGTGTCGTGGCGGGGAAGCCACAGCCGTTGATCGAGGCCGGACAGATACGGAAAGGCGCGCGAGAAGCCCAAGCACACCACCGTGTAGAGAGGTGCGCAGTGTCGGGCGATGACCTCCTCGCGTGACATCGACACTGCTGCGGCAACGTTGTCGAGATCATCGCCGTTGTAGATGACATCGATGGTGATTTCCTTCGCCGCGCGGTGGGCCACAATGTCGAGCGGCAACTTCGAGATGGCCTCGATGAGCGCTGCTGATGACATCGACGATTCGACGAGCACGGAGCGCCAACCTGGCCTCGCTCGCGCATCAAGCGCTGATTCATTGATGGCTCGACACCAACGAGATGCGATGTCTCCGTTGTCGAAATCGAGCAGCACACCGTCGTTGCCGAAGCGCCGCCAGCTCAGGGCATTGGCGCTTGGCGACTGCGGGGAAGGCAATGTCACATGCCTACTTCGTTGAAGAAGTCGAGCATCGCGCGCCATGAACGTTCGTCGGTGAGCTTGTCGTACGCGATGCCCGGGACGCCCGCAGCGCTTGCGTTGGGGTTCGTGAAGCTGTGCACGGCGCCGCCATAGATGTTCATTCGCCAATCGACGTTGCCAGCGCGCATCTCGGCTTCGAAGTCGGCGCGTTGGGCAGCAGGAATCATTGGGTCTTCGCTGCCGATGCACACCAGAACCTTGGCTGTGATGTTGGCGGCGTCTTGTGGTCGCGCCGTGGCGAGGCCCGAATGGAAGCCAACTACGGCGAGCAGATTGGTGCCGCCGCGAGCGAGCTCGAGTGCCATCGTTCCGCCGAAGCAGTAGCCAATGGAAGCGACGCGCGCTGGGTCTACCTGTGGCTGGGCAAGCAGCACCTCGAGACCTGCGCGACCAAGTGCACGAGTGCGCTCTGGATCGCCCATCAGTGGCCCGAGGCGGGCCATCATCGCGCCCATGTCGGAAAGACGCTGCCCGCCGCCGTGGTAGTCGAGCGCGAAGGCTACGTAGCCGAGGTCTGCCAAGCGATTGGCGCGGCCTTTGGCGTGATCGTCGATGCCGGGGCCCTCATGGTTCACGAGAACTGCGGGGTATGAGCCGGGAGCATCAGGCACCGCAAGATGACCGATCATCGTGACGCCATCTACCAAGTAACTGATTTCTGAAGTGGTTGCCATGCGGCGACCCTAGTGATCGCGCCGCCTCGTGATGTTGCCCTGCGGTCGTTACTAGGGGACCAACAACACGCGACCGAATGCCTGCCGGCTCTCGATGTAACGATGGGCCGCTTCGGCCTCGGCGAGTGGAAACACTTTGTCGGTAACGACCGAGAGCTGGCCCGCAGCGATCCGGGCGATGAGGCCTTCGATCATCGTGCGAGTGCGCACCGGATTGACCGCAAGCTCTGCGCCGAGGAACACACCGTTGATCGAGCCGTTCTTCATCATGATCGGCCAGATTTCGGGAGCCTTCTCTTCGCGACCAGCGCGACCAACCCAACTCACTCGACCGCGATACGCCAATGAGGCAATGCTGCCTTCGAGGGTCTTGCCGCCTACCGAATCGACCACCAGGTTCACACCCTTGCCATCGGTGAGTCGCATCACCTGCGCGGCTACGTCGGTGTTCGAGTAATTGATGCCGTGGTCCAATCCGTATTCGTGAAGTCGGTCGAGACGTTCGTCGCTTGATGCAGTGGCGAGCACCATCGATGCGCCTGCTTGCTTGGCGAGTTGAATCGCTGCAAGTCCGACCCCGCTTGCGCCAGCTTGGATGAGCACGGTCTCGCCCGATTGGAGACCACCGAATTCGAAGAGGCAGTCGTCGGCCGTACCGAACTCGATGGGGATGCCTGCCGCGTCGTTCACAGACATCGAGTCGGGCACCGCAAAAGCCGATGTCTCAGGAACGCTGACCAATTCGGCGTGACTTCCGAATGCCATGGTCGCGGCAACTTTCTGACCAACCTGCAACGTGGTCACCTTTGGCCCTGTTGCTATGACAACGCCACCCACTTGGTAGCCAACGATGTGCGGATTGCTCGCCAGCGCGCCGCCCTGGCGATTGAGGACGTCGCCGCCTTGGATACCGACGGCGCCCACCTGAATGAGCACGCTGTTGTCGCGAATGATTGGGTCGGCAACCTCTTCGTATCGAAATACTTCGGGTCCGCCGGTGGAGTAGTAAACCGCTGCCTTCATGCTCGGCACACTACGCGTTTTGCAGCGCCTACGATGAGCCGATGGACCGTCGTGCTGTTGCGCAGATGCTTGATCACACGCTGCTGAAGCCGGAGGCCACACCCGAGCAGGTTGTTGCGCTGTGTCATGAGGCCGTTGAGTTGCAGGTGTTTGCGGTGTGCGTTTCGCCATCGATGGTCGAGGTGGCCCACGCAGCGTTGGTGGGCACGGCAGTGCGTACCGCCAGCGTAGTGGGGTTCCCGTCGGGAGCGCATCAGGCCGCTGCCGTAGCGAACGAAGCGGCGTTGGCTGTTGCTGCTGGTGCCGATGAGATCGACATGGTCATCAACCTCGGGTGCGCAAAGTCAGGCGATTGGGCTGCTGTAGAGGCAGGTATCGCAGCGGTGCGCGGTGAGGTTCCGGGCCCCCGCCTGCTCAAAGTGATCATTGAGTCCGCAGCGTTAACCAACGACGAAATCGTGCAGGCCTGTCAGGCTGCGATGCGAGCGAACGCCGACTTCGTGAAAACCTCTACCGGCTTTCACCCCACTGGGGGAGCCACTCTCGATGCTGTGCGGCTCATGCGTCACACAGTTGGTGCCGTCTGCGGCGTGAAGGCATCGGGCGGCGTCCGCACTGCTGAAGTTGCTCTCGCCATGATTGAGGCAGGGGCGAGCCGCATCGGCACGTCGTCTTCTGCTGCCATTCTCAACGCACTGAGCTGAACCCGATTCGCAGAATCAACTGCGCAAGATGTCTGCAATCAATGGTGATAGCTCGGCGGGCTCAGGCGCAATAGTGACTGCATCGATCAGCGCCTCAAGCGCTCCGCCAAGCCGTTCTACATCGTCGATGTGTAGCTCAAGAATGGGTTGACCCTTCTCTACGACATCACCTGGTTTCGCGAGGCACACCACGCCAGCAATCGAGCTCACCGGATCTTCTTTACGCGATCGCCCGGCGCCAAGTCTCCAGGCCGCTACGCCCACGGCAAACGCATCGAGGCGGGTGATGTAGCCAGACCGTTCGGCCCGAAGAATTTCCCGCCGCGATGCAATCGGTATTGGTGCATCTGGGTCACCACCTTGAGCCCGGATCATCTGGTTCCACACGTGCAGTGCCTGCCCGTTATGCAACACCGATGCGGGGTCCACATCGATCTGGGCAAGCGCCAACATCTCGCGGGCGAGGGCCAGCGTGATCTCAAGAAGGTCGCTCGGGCCGCCACCATTCAGCGTCTCAATCGATTCGCTGACCTCGAGTGCGTTACCGGCACTACGCCCAAGCGGCGTGTCCATGCGTGACAGCACAGCGGTGGTGCGCACACCGTGGGCCGCGCCCAGATGCACCATCGTCTCGGCGAGTTCGCGCGCCTGATCCAGTCGCTTCATGAACGCGCCGCTTCCAAAGGTGACGTTCAACACGAGTGACTCGGTGCCTTCGGCGATCTTCTTCGACATGATCGACGATGCGATCAGCGGAATCGATTCGACAGTTGCCGTCACGTCTCGCAGTGCGTAGAGCTTTCGATCTGCTGGAGCCAGACCTGGCCCGGCTGCACAGATGACGAGGCCGATGTCGTGCAGTTGGGTCAGCATCTGCTCGGGCGTAAGCGATGCCTGCCATCCGCTGATGGCCTCAAGCTTGTCGAGCGTGCCGCCGGTGTGGCCAAGGCCGCGCCCCGAAAGCTGGGGAACCGCTGCCCCGCATGCGGCCACCAACGGACACGCAACCAAACTCACCTTGTCGCCAACACCGCCGGTTGAGTGCTTGTCGACCGTGGGCTTTCCAACGGTCGACAGGTTCATTCGGTCGCCGCTATCGATCATCGCCGCTGTCCACTCGGACAGTTCGTCGGGGTTAAGACCACGAAACACAATCGCCATCAACATCGCGCTGGCCTGCTCATCGGCGATGCGGCCATGGGTGTATGAATCGATGAACCAGCGGACTTCAGCGTCGCTCAGGCGGCCGCCGTCGCGCTTGGTGCGAATCAGATCTACTGCCTGCATGCACTCAGCCTCGCGCAGTTCGAACCGTGTGCTGACCGAGCCTCGCTATAGCGTTGCCCTCACTATGACGACCACTTCTTCTCGCGGCACGGAACCAGTGCGATACGGCATCATCGGCTCGGGAATGATGGGGTGCGAGCACATTCTCGACATCGCCAAGATCGACAACGCCGAAGTGGTCGCGCTCAGTGACCCGGTGCAGTCGTCGCTCGATTTTGCGGCCGCTTGCGCAGGCCGACCGGTAGACACGTATCACGATCATCGGGTGTTGCTCGAGCGTGATGATCTCGACGCAGTGGTCATTGCTTCGCCCAACTTCACGCATGCCGCATTGCTTGCCGACGTGCTTGCCACCGACCTCGCAGTGATGGTTGAAAAGCCAATGTGCACAACGGTCGCCGACTGCCTCGATGTGCGTCAGCGTGCTGCTGATCGCGACGCAATGACGTGGGTCGGGCTCGAATATCGCTTCATCCCTGTCGTGTCTACGTTGCTCGAGCAACTGCGCACTGGCGTGTGCGGCACCACGCGCATGGTGTCGATTCGCGAGCATCGGTTTCCGTTCTTAGTGAAGGTGGGCGACTGGAATCGGTTCAGCGAAAACACCGGTGGCACCTTGGTTGAGAAGTGTTGTCACTTCTTCGATCTGATGCGATTGGTTGCGGGTGCCGAGCCAACGCGTGTCTTCGCATCTGGCGGTCAAGATGTGAACCACCTCGACGAGGTGTACGACGGTCGTGTGCCAGACATTTTGGACAACGCGTTTGTTGTGGTCGACTTCGCAAACGGCGTTCGCGGCGCGCTTGATCTCTCGATGTTCGCCGAGGGCGGCCGCTTCGAACAAGAGATCACGGTCGTTGGCGACAAAGCGAAACTCGAAACCACCTTCCCTGGAAACAGCGTGTTCGTGGGGCATCGTCATCAGCCCGGAGTTGCCGAGGTAGACGCACCCACACCGGCCGACGTTCCGTATCCCGAGTTCCACGGCGGCTCGTCGTATCTCGAGCACCTTCGCTTCATCGAGTGCCTCCGCACAGGTTTGCCCGCCGAGGTCACCGTCGACGATGGCCTGTGGTCGGTCGTCATGGGGGCAGCAGCGCACCGATCCATCGACGAGGGTCGCGTGGTGCACATCGCCGAATATGAGCTCGGTCTCTAGCTGCGCGCAAGTCGTTGGCAGCGCTCGAGCTTTGTAGGAATCACTCCCATTATCGCTAGAATGGTTCGGTGAAGCCCCTTCGAATCGCGCTACTGGCGACAGGCCTTCTCGCTGTCTCGACAGCGTGCGGTAGCTCGGGTGCATCCACTTCGTTTGGGCCAGGCAAGGTGAAGGTTGCTGCGGCCATCTATCCGATCGAAGAGATCGTTCGAGCGGTCGGCGGTTCGCAAGTGTCGCTCGTCGAGTTGATTCCTCGCGGCCAGCCAGCGCATGACTATGAACCCACGCCGCGCCAAGTCACTGAACTGCAATCGGCCGATGTCGTCTTCTATTTCGGTGGCGGATTTCAGCCCAGCGTCGAGAAGGCCGTTGCCTCCCTGCCGAGCAGCGTGCGCAAGGTCGATCTGCTGAAGAGTGTCGAGCTGATCCCGGTGTCACAGCAACTTGCTGGCACCGATGGTGTTGTCGACGGCGAAGTTCTTGGCGATGGCTCTGATCCGCATGTGTGGATGTCGCCCCTCAATATGCAGCTCATGGTCGAGCAGGTGCGAGCAGTGCTGGTTGCATTCCCTTCGGTTGATGCGCCTGGCGCCGCCGCTGGGGCCGCCTCGTTCACCGCCGATCTTTCCAAGCTCGATGCTGATTTTCGCAGCGGTCTCGCGAACTGTGTGAGCCGCGTCATTGTTACCGCGCACCGATCGTTTGGCTACGTCGCTCACAATTACAACCTTGAGCAGATCGCGATTGCGGGTGTGTCGCCAACTGATGAGCCATCTGGAAAGACGCTTGAGGCCATTGCGCGCAGCGCCAAGGATCACAAGGTCACCACAATCTATTTCGAGACCAATCTGCCCGCCGAGTTATCGAAGACGATCGCTGACGAGGTTGGTGCCACCACCGCAGTGCTTGATTCTGTCGAGTCGTTGTCGAACAAACAGATTGCTGATGGGGCGGACTACGTTTCGTTGATGAGGTCGAACCTTGCCGCTCTCGAAAAGGGACTTGTCTGCTCGTGAGCCACTCCCACCACGGAGCCGTGCTTGAACTGCACGATGTAGGCGTTCGCTACGGCGACCGCGAGGCGTTGCGCAATGTCACGTTCTCGGTACGCGCTGGCGAACTGATCGGTGTGATCGGGCCCAACGGCGCCGGCAAGAGCACGCTGTTTAAAGCAATATGTGGTCTGGTGAATCACTCGGGCGAAGTAGATGTGAACGGCGTTCACTGTCACGACCGTGTCGACCGAATGGACGTTGCGTACATCCCGCAGCGCAGCGAAGCCGATCTGATGTTTCCGATCACAGTGGGTGAGTTGGTCATGGCTGGCCGTCGCCGATTTCGGTCATGGCATCAGCGCACAACCGCGGTCGATCGTTTGGCGGCCAGCGAGGCGCTCGCTGCCGTGAATCTCAGCGGATACGAGGGCCGCTCGCTGTCTGAGTTGTCGGGCGGACAATTGCAGCGCGCGTACATCGCCCGGGCGCTCACCCAACAGGCCTCGGTAGTGCTGCTCGATGAAGCTCTGAGCGGAGTTGATCAACCGACCACCCTCGAGTTGTTCGAGTTGTTTGCCACGCTGAGTGCGTCGGGCACAACGTTCTTGTTCGCCACTCACGATCTTGCGTTGGCGCGCCATCGCTTCGATCGGCTCATCGCAGTGAATGGCACCATCCAAGGCGACGGTTCGCCCGAGCAAGTTCTGGCGCCAGCAGTGCTCGACTCCACGTTTGGTTCCGGCTCGAGCTCATCGCAGGGCGGTGCGTGATGCATTGGCTCACCGATCCGTTTCAAGCTGAGTTCATGCAGCGCGCGCTCATCGCCGCGATCATCATCGGCGTGGTTGCCCCGGTTGTTGGCACCTGGATTGTGCTGCGGCGCATGGCCAACCTCGGCGACGCAATGAGCCACGGAACCCTTGCTGGTGTTGGTCTGGCGTATGCCGCTGGCATCAACGTGTTGCTTGGCGCAATCGGCGCAGGGCTGCTGATGGCAGTACTGCTCTTGTTGTTTTCGTCGAACCGACGCATTGGCCAAGAGACGGTGATCACCGTGCTTGGTACAGCGTTCTTCGCTGTGGGTGTCGTAGTCATCTCACGTATCGACACTGGCGTCGAACTCAGTCACTTCTTGTTCGGTCGTCTGCTCACCGTGAGTTGGGGCGACATCTGGCTGAACCTTGCGCTCGGTGGCGGCACTGTGCTGGTGGTGATGTTGCTCTTTGGTGAGCTTCGTCTCGCCACGTTCGATCATGTGCAGGCCGAGCAGGTGGGTGTTCACGTAGAGATGGTGCAAGCCGTGCTGGTGCTCCTGCTCTCGGTTGTTGTTGTCATCAGCTTGCGTGCTGTGGGCACCGTCATGTCGGTCACGCTGTTGGTCACGCCTGCCGCTGCAGCGCGACTGCTGGCGCGCACGCTCAAGCAGATGACCTTGATCGGGGTGGCCATCGGTGTATCTGTCGGTGTTGTTGGGCTGGTGATCAGCTATCACATCGACTCGGCGCCGGGTGCCACCATCGGGTTGCTCGCGGCGGCCGTATTTGCAGTGGTGTTCGCGGCCACGTTGCCTCGACGCAACAAGCACCATCACCGCCCCTTGCTCTAACGCCCCATCGTGCGGACATTTGTGGCGATGCGAGTGGTTCAGTCGACGAGGGCTTGCTGCACCAATTGGCTGAGCTGGCTTCGCAGCGGATGGGTGTCGGATGGCAACAGCTGGGTCATGAACACACACGTGATGTCTTCGACCGGGTCAATCCAGAAGGTGGTGCTTGCTGCGCCACCCCATCCGTAGGTGCCCAGTGAGTTCGCCACCTTGGCGGCAACTGGGTCGATGGTGACCGAGCCAAGTAGGCCGAAGCCGACGCCGTCGTAAGGCGTTTCGCTGAACAGCGGACGACCGAACGAGGTGAGGTCAACCCCGCCGGGAAGGTGGTTCTTGGTCATGTAATTCACGGTGCGCGGCGAAAGAATGCGCACGCCGTTGAGTTCGCCCTTGCGGCGAAGCATGTCTGCGAAGCGCAGATAGTCGCTCATCGTGGAGACCAACCCGCCGCCGCCGAGGAACGCCGTCGGCACCTTGAGCGCTGCTTTGCCAGCCTCGGCCAACAACATTGCCTTACCCGTGCCCGGATGTGCGCCGTACAGCGATGCAAGGCGATCGGCGTCGTCGGCAGGAACCGAGAATCCGGTGTCGGTCATGCCCAGGGGGGTGAAGATACGAGTGCGTAGGAACTCGTCGAGGGTCTGGCCGGACATGACTTCGATCACTCGACCCAGCACATCGATCGACATCGAGTAGTTCCACTCGGAGCCGGGCTGGAACACCAGCGGCAGATTCGCGAGACGAGTGCAAACCTCGGCGAGGGAATCTACCTGAGGCGAACCGAAATCGAAGCCGCCGCGGCGATAGAGGTCGTCGACTGGATGGGCATACATGAAGCCGTAGGTAAGGCCCGATGTGTGGGTCATCAGATGCCACATACGCATCGGCTCCATGAGCGGCTCGAGCACGGGGTTCACCACCGAACCGGCGCGCCAAACCTTCTGGTCGGCGAAGTCGGGGATGTACTTGCTCACTGGATCTTTCAGTTCGAACAGGCCCTCTTCCCACAGCATCATCGCGGCCACCGACACGATGGGCTTGGTCATTGAGTAGATGCGCCAGATGGTGTCGTCGGTAACCGGTGCGCCAGCAGCGATGTCGCGCTGGCCGTGGATCTGCTCGTGGGCGAGCTTGCCGTTGCGGGTGACGGCAAGGTGGTAACCGGCGAGGCGACCATCGTCGACGAACTTGCTGAAGTGGGTGTCGAGTCGGGCGAGGCGTGAGGCGTCGAAGCCCAACTCGGAAGGATCGGCGGCAGAGAGGTGTGCGGTCATCTGCGCACTGTAGAACGGCAACGGTCAACGTTGCCGAGTCGGCCTCGGTTCGACAATCGAAGAGGTCAGGTGAGCTGGGCGGTGATGAGCGCCAACAGTTCGTCGTATTCGTCGACGGCGGGGAACTGCGGGAACATTGCCTTGATGCTGTCGGGCGCATGAAACAGAAAGCCCGCATCGGCTTCGGCGAGCATTGCGGTGTCATTAAACGAGTCGCCTGCGGCGATGACGCGGTAGTTCAATCCGTGCAGGGCGCGTACGGCCTCGCGCTTTTGGTCGGGGAGGCGAAGCTTGTAATCGACGATCTGATCGTTGGCCACCACGAGTCGGTGGCAGATCAACGTGGGGAAGCCCAACTGGCGCATCAGCGGCTGACCAAACTGCTCGAACGTGTCGGACAGCAGCAAGACCTGAGTCATCGAGCGAAGCGTGTCGAGGAACTCGCGTGCGCCCTCGAGTGGCGACAACGTTGAGATCACATCGGCGATGGTTGACATCGTGAGGCCATGCTCGTCGAGTATCTGCAGGCGTCCGCGCATGAGCACGTCGTAGTCGGGCTCGTCGCGCGTGGTGCGACGAAGCGCTTCGATGCCAGTGCGTTCGGCCACGGCGATCCAGATCTCGGGAACGAGCACACCCTCAAGATCGAGGGTCACTATGGATTGTTGCGGGGTAGTCGTTGCGCTCACAGTTGAACATTGTTCACGATGGGCGCGCCTTGATGCGAAAGCAGCGGCAATCTGCGCTCAGAGGGCCACTGCCACAGCGTGCGCCGAATGCATCGCGCCTTCGATGTAACCAACCTCGGCGGCGTCGCCGACCACGTGCACAACGAGGCCTGCGTCGCGAAGTTGGTCGGCAAGGCTGGTGTCGCTGCGTACCTCACTGGCGATGATGACATCGGTGGCTGCAACCGAGATCACGTCGCCAGATGGTGTGCCGTCGGGTGCGTGAACTTGGTACCGAACATGGGTGGCAGTGATCTCAGTGACACGGGCGTTACGAACCAATGCGACTCCGTGGTTCGAGGTCTTCAGCACCGCGGTCCAACGGCGAGGCATTGCCATGGGCAATCCAAAGTGTGGCCCTGGTTCGAGAACCGTGACGTTGCGGTCGCGCTCGGCAAGAAACTCTGCAAGTTCGAGACCCACGAGGCCGCCGCCCACAATGACCACCTGCTTGCCCACGGGCATCCAGCGGCGTGACAGTGAGCGGATGGTTTCGGCGCTCTTGGTAAGGCGCAACGTGCGTCCAACAGCGAGCGCGGCACGGTTCAGAAGCGACTGTTTTCCCACAGCGCTGTCGTTGGTATCGCCGATGATGAGCGCGCGCATCTCGTCGCCGCTTCGCACATGGTCGAGGTCGCCGCCTGGCACAGCAAGGTGATCACGTTTGGCTCCGGTAGCTACCACCACGATGTCGGGCTGCATGCTCGTGATCGACTCGGAAGTGGCGGTGTGACCAAGCTTGATGTCGACGCCGTTCTGGCGAACTTCGTGCCCGAGCCAATCGACCAACATTTCGTTTGCAGGAGTGGTGAGTTGGCTGAACCACATCGTGCCGCCAAGCCGATCGCCACGCTCGAGCAGGGTGACACGGTGACCGCGTTGCGAAGCGATGCGTGCCGTCTCGAGTCCGCCTGGACCGCCACCAACCACGACCACATGCGCTTGCTTTGTGGTGAGCGCAATCTGTTGGGTTGCAGCGATCTCATGGCCGAGCGCAGGGTTTACCGCGCATCGGGGTGGCGCATCGAAGAAGTTCTGCTCGACGCATACGTAACAGTTGATGCACGGCCGGATTGATTCGCGCTTGCCTTCGGCCAGCTTGTTCACGAGTTCGGGATCGGCAAGCTGCTGGCGACCGAGCGACACGAAGTCGCATTCGCCTGCGGCGAGCATCGCTTCGGCGACTTCAGGCAACAGTCGGCCAACGGCGATGACCGGAATTCGCACAGCTCGTTTCACGGTGGCCGCCATCTCGCGGTACTGACCAACTTCGGCCGGAAGCGGCCCAAGGGTGAAGTCGCGAAATGGATTCACGGCGTTGGCCGATACATGAATGGCGTCGGCGCCGGCAGCCTCGGCCAGGCGAGCGGTTGCCGCTGTTTCTTCGGGTGTGATGCCGCCGACAATTCCGTATTCGAAGCCGTTGAGGCGCACGATGATGGGGAAGTCGGCGCCGACCCGTGCGCGAACCGAGCGGATCACTTCGACAAGTAAACGCGAGCGACCGTAGAGATCGCCCCCGTATTCGTCGGTGCGCAGGTTGTACGCCGAAGACAAGAACGTAGAGATCAAGTACCCGTGCGCGCCGTGAATTTCGACGGCGTCGCAGCCGGCTGATTGCACCCGTGCCGCGGCATCGGCGAACTGTTCGGCGACCCACACCAAGTCGTCGGCAGTAGCTGACTTGTAGGTGGCTGGCTTGCCCTGAGTTGCCGTGGCGAGCCGCATGAGTTCGTCGATTGGATTGTCGGCGAGGGCGCTGAGATCCATGCGATCGGGTGGTGGGTTTGGCACCAACTGCGGGCGGCCATCGGCTGAGTCGACACTCGCGGTCTTGCCATGATGGCAGAGCTGCACGCACACGCGTCCGCCCGCCGCATGAACGCCGTCGGCAAGGGCGGTGAGGCCGGGAATGAAACGGTCGTCGCTGAGGCCTGGTTGCTTGCGAGAGGTGGCTCCGAGGGGCCACGAGACCGCTGATGCTCCGGTGATCACCAACGCGCAGCCGCCGGCCGCTCGTGCCGAATAGTGCTCGACCTCGGCTCCCGTGATGGTCCCTTCATCGCAATGGTTCATATCCATCGCGGGCAGGATCACGCGGTTAGGCAGGGTCATCGATCCGATCGCCGCTGGGCTCAACATGGTGCGAAAGTCGGTCACGAAAACCGACGTTACGTCAGATGGCACTTGGACGCGGTTGTCAGGCGCTGCGGATGCAAGAGTGTGTGCCATGGGGATCACATTTGATGAGGCAATGGCACAGACAACCGCGGCTGGCGGCCAGTTTGAGATTGGTGACGCGCTGATCAACGGCGCGATGCAGCGGGTGTTTGTGAATGCCCCACCGAACCTCACCGCGTTTTATGCGGCGGCACCGGCCGAGTCCACGTTCTTGGTGTACGAAGACGAGAAGTACACGTTTGGTCAGGTTCGCGAGACCAGCGCCGCGCTTGGTGCTGCGCTGGTCGAGCGCTACGGAGTCGGCAAAGGCGATCGCGTTGCGGTTGCGATGCGCAACTTCCCCGAGTGGGTGATCTCGTTCGCCGCGATCACCTCGATCGGCGCCATTTCGGTGTCGATGAACTCATGGTGGACCGAGGACGAAATGGACTTCGCTCTCGAAGACTGCGGCGCCAAGGTGCTCATCGCCGATGACATTCGCATTGATCGCGCCTTGTCGTCGTGCGCTCGGTTGGGCACGCGAATTGTCGGCGTTCGTCTCGACACAGTTCCGGTAGGCGTCGACACGTGGAACGACATTGTCATCCCCGGTACGCCAATGCCTCAGGTCGATATTGGTCCGCACGACGACGCCACCATCTTGTACACCTCGGGCACCACCGGCCGACCAAAGGGTGCGGTGTCTACGCACGGTGCGATCATCCAAGCGATGATGGCATTCTCCTGTCGCGCTGCTGCCGAGCGCCTTCGCCAACCATCTGAGCCGCTGACCCATCCGCCTGCGTTCATCCTGATCGTGCCGCTGTTTCATGTAACCGGTTGCGTGCCCGTGATGCTCGGCTGTTTTGCCGGGGGCGTGAAGCTGGTCATCATGTACAAGTGGGATGCCGACAAGGCGCTCGAGCTCATCGAGCGAGAGCACGTCACCAACTTCGTTGGCGTGCCCACGCAGAGTTGGGATCTCGTGCACTCGCCTCGGTTCAGTGAGTTCGATACATCGAGCCTTCGCGACATCGGCGGCGGTGGGGCACCTGCGCCACCGGCATTGGTCGAGAAGGTCTCGAACAGCTTCGCCAAGGGCAAGCCCACGATTGGCTACGGCATGACCGAGACCAATGCCTATGGCCCAGGCAACCGCGGACAGGACTACGTGAATAAGCCAACCAGTTCGGGTCGCGTTGTGCCGATCATGACCATTGGCGTGCGCGACCCTGAGGGCAATTCGTTGCCGGTGGGCGAGCGCGGCGAGATCTGGTTCAAAGGCCCCAACCTCATCCGCGGCTACTGGAACCGCCCAGAAGCAACCGCCGAGACCATCGTCGATGGTTGGTTGCGGTCGGGCGACCTTGGCCATCTCGATAACGAAGGATTCATCTACGTTGAAGACCGCGTGAAAGACATGATTCTGCGCGCTGGCGAAAACGTGTACTGCGCCGAGGTCGAGGCCGCTGTGTACGAGCACGACAGCGTGCACGAGGCTGCAGTGTTTGGAGTTCCGCACGACCGTCTTGGCGAAGAGGTAGCTGTAGCCATCTTGGTGAAGACGGGAGCGCACCTGACCGCACAAGAGATTCGTGACCACGTTGCGGTGCGGTTGGCCTCGTTCAAGGTGCCCGCGCACGTGATCTTCTTCACCGAGGCGCTGCCGCGCAACGCGTCGGGCAAGATCCTTAAGCGCGAACTGCAGCGTCAGATTGCCGACACGCAGTAGTTGTATCTGCAACTACTGCGGTAGCGCTGCCTAGAACTGAAGTAGGGCGTTCTCGACCAGTTCTGTGAGCGCCGGATGAATGTAGATCTGCTCTCGCGCCATCTGGTCGACAGTTTGTCCAAACTTCATTCCTTGAATGAGCTGTTGGATCAAGATGCTCGACTGCGGCCCAATGATGTGCGCGCCCAACAACTGGCGTGTGTTGGGGTCGGCGATCAGCTTGCAGAAGTGGTCGGTGTCTTCCATCGCCCAGCCAAATGCGACATCGGCGTAGCGCTGCACGGCGGTGATGTAGGGCAATCCGGCGGCGCGTAGCGACTGCTCGGTTTCGCCAACTGAGGCCACCTGCGGATCGGCGAATACGGCGTGGGGGATGGGCCACAGATCGGCGGTGCGCATTCGGTCGGGGTGGATGATGTTGTGCGCCACGGCACGGCATTCGGCGTTGGCTACGTGCTTGAGCTGATTCGGATTTGTGACATCGCCAAGCGCCCACACGCCCGGCACGTTCGTGCGGAGGTATTCGTCGGTAATGATGAAGCCGTCTTGGTCGAGTTCGACTCCTGCCGATTCGAGGTTCATCAGGTCTCCGTTGGGAGTGCGCCCGATAGCGATGAGCAGAGCATCGCCGGTGATGTGATGTGTGTGGCCGTCGGTCTTCACTTTCACAGTGATTTCGCTACCGGTCTGGTCCACGCGCTCAATGTGAGTGTGCGCACGAACATCGAATCGCTTGCTATAGATCTCGGTGAATCGTTCGCTGACGGCTTCGTCTTCGCGAGCCAACAAGCGGCCACCGCGAATGATCATGGTGATGCGGCTGCCCATGGCCGAAAACACGTGCGCCATCTCAGTTGCGATGTAGCCGCCGCCGAAAATGATGAGGTGCTCGGGCACCGACGCTACGCGCATGATGGTGTCGCTGGTGTGGAAATCAACAGCGTCGAGTCCGTCGATGTGCGGCAGCGTGGGTCGCGCTCCGGCGGCCACCACGATGTGCTCAGCGGTGATTCGTTCGCCATTCACTTCGATCACCTTGGGCGCCACAAAGGTGCCCTCGCCGGAGAACACGCGCACGTTGTCGAGCGACTCTCGGTACGCCTTGCCGCTGGGCGGGATCGAATCGATGCGACCGAACACTCGGTTCACGATGTCGGGCCAACGCACTTGATTCACGGTGGCATCGATGCCGTACTTCGCCGCGGTCTGAATGTGTGACACAACATCGGCGGTGTAGACCAACATCTTGGTCGGGATGCAGCCACGGTTGAGGCATGTACCGCCGAAGACACCCTTCTCGACGATGGCGACTCGCAGGTTGTCCCATTCGGGGGTGAGCAAGCTGTTGCCCGACCCGGTGCCAATGATGATGACGTCAAACTCTGTTGCCGAATGCTGCTGCATTCAATTGACCCTAGGGCTTGTCTTTGCCCACGACCCACATTGCGAAGAACTGACTGCCACCGCCATACGCGTGACCGAATGCTTTACGCACGCTGTCTACTTGGTGATCGCCGGCAATGCCCATCACTTGCATCGCTGCTTCACCGAAGCGCAGCATGCCGCTGGCGCCGATGGGGTTCGTTGACAACACCCCGCCGCTGCAGTTCACAGGAAGGCGACCAGTCATCTCGGTGACGCCGTCTTCGACGAAGCGCCAACCGTGATCCTTGGGTGCGAAGCCGAGGCTCTCGAGCCACATTGGCTCAAACCAGGCGAACGGTACGTACATCTCGACAGCATCGATCTCATCGATTGGCGACGTGATGCCAGCCTTGCGCCACAGATCGTTGGCGCAGTCTTCGCTGGCCCGGGGGCTCACCTGGTTGCGTCCAGCAAACGCTGTTGGCTCGCTGCGCATTGCGGTGGCGTGCACCCATGCTTTGGGGCCATCGTGAGCGTCGGCCACATCTTCGCTGGCGAGCACTAAGGCCATGGCGCCATCGCTGCTTGGACAGGTCTCAACCATGCGTACCGGGTCCCACAACATCGGGCTTGCCATTGCCTTTTCGAGTGTCCAATCGGGCTCGTGGAGATGCGCGTATGGGTTGCGGCAGGCGTTGGTGCGGTCCTTCACAGCAACCATGCAACCGATGTGCGATGGAGCGCCGCTGCGCTTGATGTACGAGCGAATGATTGGCGAGAAGTAGCCACCGGCGCCTGCGTGCACAGGCATGCCGAAGGGCATTGGCACCGATAGCGCCCACATTGCGTTGCCGTCGCTTTGCTTTTCGAAGCCAACGGTGAGCACCCGCTTGTGCACGCCAGACATCACATGTTGTGCGGCCACGATGGCGGTGGACCCGCCAACGCTGCCTGCGGTGTGCACGCGGAACACGGGCTTGCCAGCGGCAGCGAGTGAGTCGACGAGCCACAGTTCGGGCATCATCACGCCCTCGAGCATGTCGGGGGCCTTACCGATAACGATCGCATCGATATCGGCCATCGTGAGCTGAGCAGACTCGAGCGCACGATCTACAGCTTCACGGACGAGACCCGCGATAGAGACATCGGCCCGGCACGATGTGTGCTGGGTTTGACCAACGCCGATGACAGCACAACGCTCAGCCATCACTCACCTTCCAATACACACACGAGGTTTTGTTGCATCCATGGTCCAGACGACGCGTGCCCAAGGGCGCGGTCGGCGGTGCCGTTCATGATTCGGGTCGCGGCTTCGGCGAAACGGGCGAGGCCAGCGGACATCATTGGGTTTGCGCAGAGCGCGCCACCACTTGGGTTAATCGTTGTCGCCTCGCTGAGTCCGAGCGCACTGGTGAGCAAAAGCTCTTGATGCGTGTACGGCGCATGAAGCTCGGCTACATCGATCTTGTCGTTTGCAACGCCGGCCTTATGAGCCGCAAGCGCAGCTGATGGCAGGGTAGTCATCGAGCGATTGCCGAGGTTCTGCGACTCGATGCGGTGATCGATGCCGCGGATCCAGGCTGGACGGGCAGCGAGGCCACGAGCCCGATCGCCGGCAGCAATGATCACTGCTGTCACGCCGTCGGCGTGGGCGGGGCAATCGAGTTCGCGCAACGGATCGGCCACCAACTGAGCGGCCATCAATGCCTCGATTGAGTGATCACCGCGGCGCAGTGCTTTGGGGTTCGTGAGCGCATTGCGATGGTTGCGCTGCGCCACTTCGGCCATGGCGCGCTCGGTGACAACGCCCGACTCGAGACACGCCCGCGCCTGCATTGCAGCGATCGAGCGATCGTCGGGCCACAGCGGTCCGACGACATATGGATCGAGTTGCAGCGTGAGAATGCGGTTGATGTCGCCGCTGCTGCTGCGTCCGTTTCCGAACACGAGCGCGGTGTCGATCTCGCCGGTCTGAATCTTCAGCCACGCCTCATAGAGAGCAAATGCGCCGTCGGCTTCGACATGGCTTTCGATGATCGGTGGCCACGCGCCCAGCGCATCGACCGCCGACACGAAACTGAACGGCTGACCGGTCATGTAGTCGCAACTGCCGTGGCACCAAAACCCGATGTCGGTCTTGGTCATCGAGGCGTTGGCGAGTACTTGTTGAATCACCGGGATCAACATCTCAACAGGAGTTGAGGTAGTGGTTGCGGTGTTGTCGGCCTGTGCCGACGCGATGATGGCTACTTCACGCATGACTAATCTCCCGGCTCACAAATGACCCGCGTAGGACTCGAATGGGGCATCGGGTTCACCCGTGGGGCGGAAGTGCAGCACGTTCTCAAGTGATGGCTGCCATTCTTCGCGAGGCCTCCACACTGGCTCAACGCGCATGCCCATGCGCACATCGGCTGCATCGACTTCTTGGATGAGGTGTTGCATGCCCATGTCGGCGCCGTCGAGAAGAATCGTGGCCGAGACATAGGGGATCTTGATGGTCTGGCCGAGGAACGGCACGTTGACCACACAGAAGGTGGTGATAGTGCCGCGCTGGCCAACCTCAACGTCTTCGCCGAGCAACGCGCCGCACTTCGCGCAGGTGCCGTTGCGGGGAGGCATGTAGACGAGCTCGCACACGGGACAGCGCTTGCCAACGAAGCGGCCGTCCATGAGTCCGAGTAGATGGCTACTCACGCGCGGTCCGGCCGAGTATTGGTACTTGATGCTGATAGGTGTGCGAATGCGCAGAACGTCGTCGCTCATGTTGGGCTCCCTGAGGTGAGATCGAAGCACACGATGTCGCTGATGCTGCCCGAGGGTTCGGCGGCCCAGCGAGCGGTAACGCGCATGCCGGTTTTGATTGCGTCGGCGCTGCCTGCGTCGACTGCGTGCAACAGATTTGTGTCGGCACCATCAAGCGAAATCAAGGCCCACGCGAATGGGTGCTGCAACGTGTTGCCCTCTACCGGGGCGGGCTGCCATGACCATGTGACGATGGTGCCTGTGGATGCCACGTCGACCCATTCGGTGAGATGTTCACCGGTGACCGGATCGAACTCGGCGGGCGGCACGTGCACACGTCCGTCGCTGCCCTTGGTGCCTTCGACGCGTTGATCACGCAGGCTCGTGAGGAAGCGGCTCAGGATCGGACCGACCGTGCGCTTGTATGGATAGGAAAGCTCGAGTGGCGCTGTGAAGGAGCCATCGGCGGCAATGGAGTATTCGGAAGTTCCACCGGACATGCAGATCGTTCTAGCAGGTTTCTGACGCGTCGTCAGATACGAGCGCGAGATCGAGTGCGTTGTTTGTTTCGTTCGTTTCGCAGAGGCATGCACGCGTAGGGTCATGCCATGACTTCAGAACATGTCTCCGTCGAACGCCGCGATTCGGTGCTGGTTGTGCACCTCGATGACGGCAAGGCCAATGCGCTGTCATCATCGATGATCGCGGCCATCGGCGCCGCGCTCGATCAGGCCGAATCCGACGACTCGATTGGTGCGATGGTGTTGCACGGGCGCGAGGGCAAGTTCTGCGCAGGCTTCGACCTTTCGGTGATGCGCGGCGGCGACATCTCGGCGATGGCCAACCTGGTGTGCGATGGTGGCGAACTCGTGAGTCGTCTCTACGGCTCGTCGATTCCGGTCGTTGCCGCGTGTACTGGTCACGCGTTGGCCGCTGGCGCGTTGCTGCTGCTCGGATGCGATGTGCGTATTGGCGCCGATGTCGATTGCAAGATCGGCCTCAACGAAGTTGCTATCGGCATGGTGCTGCCCGACTGGGCGTTCAATATCGCCATCGAGCGTTTGAGTCGCCGCCATCTTCAGCTTGCGGTAGCCACGGCGCGAATCACCGATGCTCGCGGCGCTGTCGATGTCGGATATCTCGACGAGGTCGCTCCAGTCGATGCCGTGCTCGATGTGGCGGTGGCTCGCGCCACCGAACTCGCAACGCTCAGCGGCCGCGCGTATGCCGGCACCGTGCGAGCCTTGCGTGGCGAACTGCTCGCCGAGATGGCCACGCAGATCGCCTCTGATCGGGCGATGGGGCGCGTGCCCACCGTCTGAGTTCTGAGTTCTGCGTTCTGAGTTCTGTTTCGTCTGAGGTTGTGAATCGAACACTTGTTCTATAGAGTTGCCCCGCTCGTCTTCCCCGAGTAACTCGATGGGTTCTCCCATCCTCTGCGCGACGTGCCTCGTCAAAGCCGAATGCCTACACGCTGCAATCGTCGGCAACGAGCGCGGCGTCTGGGGCGGCACAACCGCGACCGACCGCGAGAATGCGCGCAGAGTGTCCCGGCGTCGCTGAGGGGCGATCGGGACTTGCGCACCCGCTCCATATCGGGCATTCGGCGCTACTTGAAGCACCGAGAGTCGCGCACCGCTGAGCGGGCTCAGATACGCAGAGTCATCACCGCGATGACTCTGCAGCGCTCATGGGTCACGTTGGTGCCTCCGGCGCGGAGGTCCGATTGACCGGCCCGCACGGTTATCCGCCGGCCGGCCAACCGACAAACTCATCGCCTTCTTTGGCCGCAGCCGAGTTGGACCTGCATTGGGTTCAGGGTGGTTGGTCAGCGACCTTCGACGAAGACGCAGCTGGAGAAGTCGGTGAGCTCGTCGATGCGCAGTTTCTTGAACGGCTCGTAGTCCGCCGAGTTGTACCAGGCCTCGGCGACTTCCATGCTCGGGAAGCGAAGGACGGCAGCCCAGTTGCCGTTGAACGAACCTTCCTTGGTGGTCGGAGTCATCGAACCAGCGATCATCTCTACGCCCCAGGCGTCCAAGATGGGGAAGACATGTTGCGCGTACCGCTCCATGAAATCGCCGGGGTCCTTCATGTTCAGCTGCACCATCCCGTAGGCGGGCTTCATCTCGTCGCTCATGGTGACTTGCTCCTCTTTCGTTGGTCGTTAGATTGCACTTCGCAATCTAACGCCGTGACTTGCAGAGTGCAACTCAAGGTCCGACGAAGGCGCCGCCTCAGACGCTGTTGACCATCTCCGAGTGATACTGCTTGAGGTAGGTCTGCGCCCACTTGCCGAGCTCCTCGAGCACTGGCCGTAGCGCTGCACCGCTCGGGGTCAGCCGATACGCGTTGTTCCGTGCCGCTCCGTCGGGGTTTGTGCGCTCGATGATCCCGAGCGACGTGAGGAGCCGAAGCCTGGCAGCGAGGATGTTGGTCGCGACGTGTTCGGGCGACTCACGGAACTCGGAGTACGTGCGGGTTCCATGCGCGATCAGATCGCGGACGATCAGCAGCGACCATTTGTCGCCAAGGACATCGAGGCCCGACGTGATCGAACACGCCGAGCGCCAGTCGAGGTCGTGTACGTCGGTTTCCGTGCTCATACCACCTACTCACCTCAGATTGCAGCTGCCATCTCCGTGATCGACGTCTCCATCGGCGTCGGCTGCCAGTCAAGCACGTCGAAGGTCGCGCGGTTGTCGAAAGCAGCCTTCTTGCCGAGGCTGGGAACCATCCCCTTGGCCTGCCGGTCGAAGATGCTCATCAGCTTGATCGCCATGTTCGGCGCCTTACGCGTGGGCACCTTCGAGTAGCCGGCAGTGCGGAGCACTTCTGCGAAGTAGGTCATGCTCACCGGCTCGGCGGTCGCGGCGATGAAGCGCTGTCCTGCCGCAGCAGGATTCGTCATGGCCGCGACGTGCAGCCGGGCGACATCGCGGACGTCAACCATGCCCATCGCCACGTCAGGGATCATGGGCATCTTGCCGCGAATCATGTCAGTCATCAGAGCAACGCTCTGACCATCGACTTCGGCACCGAGCGACGGGCCGAAGACGGCGCCCGGATTGACGACCGTGAGCTCCATGTCGCTCCCCGCCACCGCATCCCAGGCGGCCCGCTCGGCAAGCGTCTTGCTCTTGGCGTAGGCACCGATGTTGGCGTTCGTGTCCGACCACGCGTCGGGCCCGTACTTGCCGCTGGGCCTCCCGCTGATCATGGCCACCGTCGATGACGTGAGCACCAGACGCCGCACGCTAGCCCGCTGGGCGGCACTGATGACGCGCCGTGTGCCTTCGACGGCGGGCGTGATCAGTTCGTTCTCGTCCTTCGGTTCGGCGAGGACGAACGGTGAAGCCACGTGCATCACGTAGGTGCATCCACGGACTGCATCGTCCCACCCTTGATCGGAAAGGAGGTCAGCCTCGGCGAACGTGAGCCGCTCGACGGGAGCGACCGCGGCGATCGCAGCCCTGGTGGCATCTGCCTTCGACAGGGAGCGGACGGCTCCGACCACTTTGTAACCTTGGTTGAGCAGCTCGGCACCGCAGTACTGTCCGATGTAGCCGCTGATGCCGGTGAGCAGCACGCGTTCAGCCATGTCGTTGTCTCCTTCGGATGACCATGGATCATTCACTTGTCACTTGCAATCTAACGTGATCGCTTGCAATCTGCAATCCAACGCTCCCAAGCCCCCGGCTGAACACAGAGCTGCCTGGTTGATGATCTTGATGGTGCTGCGGCTCGTTCGTAGCGTCGAGGTTTGCCCGGCGGGTTGGCTCACGAACTGCCTGTCGCCGGCGGGTTGGCTTCCGAACGAGAGGCCGCTCGTTAGGCGTCCACCTCGCGCACCGCAACAAGGCCAGCGTGGCCGCCTTGAAACGTGCGCTGCTCGCATTCAACGAGAGTGCCGGGAAGGAACTCCCACTGCTCATCGTCCGAGTCGTACCCCGGCGTCGCGGAGAGTCGAACCGTCGAGGGCGTTACCACCTCACCGTCGGTCGGTCGCCACACATCGGTCCCCTCGTTGAGCAAACGAACGAACACCCTTCTGGATGCCATCAGCACTTTCTACCCGCCCATACCTGCCGATCTGTACCTAACTCCCCGTAGCACCTTTGTTCGCACTAGCAATCTGTTGCCTTTGTGCTCTCGGCATCATCACAGCGTTCACGAAGGTGGCGTCGTGGTGGTCATGGCCCCCGATCGTTCACTCACGATCACCTATCCCGATGGTCGGGTGCGAACTACGGGGCCGCCCGCGGCGACGAGGGCGGCGTGATACTCGGCCGCTGGCTCGTGCGGCGTGGGTTAGCGCGGCGTGATACTCGGCCGCTGGCTCGTGCGGCGTGGGTTAGCGCGGCGTTGCCGCTGCTTCGCGGGCCAGCACGTGGGCGCTGGGTCGCACGTTGCGGTCGATGTCGATCACGCCGAACGAAACGTCGTACCCATGCAGCCATTCGTAGTTGTCGATGGCGGTCCAATGAAAGAAACCGCGCACGTCAACGCCTCGGGCGATGGCGTCGTTGGTTACTTGCAGGCCGCGCTCGAGATACGCAACGCGCACCGTGTCGTCGTTGGTTCCAATGCCGTACTCGGCTACCAGCAAGGGGGTGTCGGGCACCATCTCGTGCAGGCGATCGAGCACAAGACCCAGGCCATCGGCCCAGATGCCGTAGCCCAGCGGCGACACCGGGGCGTCGGGTGGGTGCACGGTATAGCGGCCGTCGGCCACGCCCACGGTCGAGTAATACGACAAGCCGATCAGGTCAAACACACCGGCCAGATCAGGGCGATGCACTGGGTCGCGGCCGGGCACGCGCAAGATGCCGTCTCTGTGCAGGCCGAGACCAGCGTTCCAGTGCACATCGTTGAACTGTGCTGCCAGGGCAAGGGTTTCGGGCTTCTCGTCGTGGGGCACCACGGTCGAGAGTCCAAAGATCGAGGCCACGGGTGCCCCGGTTTGCCGCAGACGCTTCGCAGCTTCTGCGTTGGCCAACTGAATCGCTTCGCCCACAATGGCCCACTCGGCATCGTCGTTATGGCCCGGGGGCCACCCGCCGCCGCGATACGCGATAAACGCGAAGTAGTTCGTCTCGTTCACGGGCTGCCAGCCAGCGGCCAGATCGCCAAATGTCTCGGCAATGAAATCGACATGCTTGGCCCACACATGGGTGCGGTTGTGCTCAACCAAGAAGCCGCCCGACGCCGAGAACCAACGCGGCAACGTGAAGTGATGCAGGCACACCCATGGTGACACGCCGGCATCACGAGCCGCGGTGAGCACCGCTCGGTAATGGGCGATGGCTTCTGGGTCGTACACGCCTTGCTCTGGTTCGAGACGGGCCCACTCAATCGAGAGTCGGTGGTGCGTCAGGCCGAGTTGAGCCATCAGCGCGAAGTCGTGCGCGTAGCGGGTTGCAAACCCGTTGCCGTTGTTCGACGGTGGCGCGTGGCCAGCTTGCTCCCAGTCGTACCAGTCGCTCGCGGGCGAGGCGCCCTCGCATTGCGTCGATGACGCACCAGTTCCCCACATGAAATTCTCGGGCCACCTCATGGTTCGCTCCTTCATTCTGTGGGGGAGTGCATGTCCTTAGCCGTTGACCAGCTCGGCCATGGTGCGCAGTGTGTCGAGCGACCCACCAACGAGCATCGTGGTCACGCGGCTTTCGCGCCATGCCTCAATGTCGTCCCGAATCTTTTCACGGGGACCCACCAAACATATCTCGTCGATCATCGCTGCCGGAACGGCGGCAATGGCGTCAGCCTGATGGCCGCTGAGGAACAGACCTTGAATCTTGTCGACGGCTTCCTCGTGGCCAAGACGACGGAAGACATCGGCATGGAAGTTCATCTCTTGGGCACCCATGCCGCCCACGTAGAGCGCCAATGTGGGGCGCAGGCGGTCGTAGGCGCGCTCGAGGTCGTCGTCGATGGCCACGGTGACCGTTGCCAAGATCTCAAAGTCTTCGGGGGTGCGGCGCGCTGTAGGGCGCGCAAATCCTTCGCGCAGATTGGGGCCGTAGAGCTCCTCGTGCTTTGGGGCATAAAAGATGGGGAACCAGCCGTCGGCGATCTCGGCAGCAAGAGCCACGTTTTTTGGGCCCTCGGCTCCCAAGAAGATGGGCAGATCGGCGCGCAGCGGATGCGTCATTACGTTGAGCGCTTTGCCAAGACCGAGACCATCGACAGCCGGGATCGGATACTCGGGCCCGGCGTTGGTCAGGCGTTGTTCGCGAGCGAGCACCTTGCGGATGATGCTCACGTATTCGCGGGTGCGTGCAAGTGGGCGAGTGAAGCGCTGGCCGTACCAGCCTTCAACTACCTGCGGGCCGCTCACGCCGAGCCCCAAACAGAACCGGCCATGCGAGAGGTGATCCATGGTTACGGCCGCCATCGCAGTGGCCGTAGGCGTGCGCGCCGACATTTGGATCAAGTTGGTGCCCAAGCGCAACTTGGTTGTTGCGGCGCCCCACCAGGCCAACGGCGAGATGGCGTCGGAGCCCCACGACTCGGCGGTCCACACGCTGTCGAAGCCCAATTGTTCGATGGTTGTCAGCGTCTCGGGCACATTGGCGGGCATATCCCGTCCCCAATAGCCGACATGCCAACCGAGTTTCAGATCCTTTGTCACCGTGGCAGTTTCGCATGGCCAAGCCAATCGGGTTCAGCCGAACCGACTAGAACTAGATGTATGCGAGCTCTGATGCGATTCAACATGGTGATGCCCGAACCAGATCGGGCCGAGAACGGCCGTCGTCATCGGGCGATGCTCGACATGGTTCGTTACGCCGACGCCAATGGGTTTTCGGGCGTGACTCTTGAGGAGCATCACGGAGCGTTCAATGGCTGGAGTTCGTCGCCACTGATCTTGGCCGGTCTCATTTTTGGGGCATCAACGAATCTGCAGGTCACCCTGTCCGCGTTGCTGGTGCCGTTGCACGATCCGTTCCGTATCGCCGAAGACATTGCTGCGCTCGACCTCGCGAGCGGTGGCCGGCTCGTGGTCATCGCCGGCATCGGGTATCGCCCCGAGGAGTACGCGGCACACGGCAAAGACTGGGCAGCTCGCGGCGCCCTGATGGACGAAGCCATCGCCGTGATGCGACAGGCATGGACCGGCGAGCCGTTTGAGTATCGCGGCGCCACTGTTCAGGTAACCCCCGCCCCGCAGAGCGCGCCTCATCCGATTCTGATGCTCGGTGGCACCAGCAAGATTGCGGCGCGCCGTGCTGCTCGCTTCGGCCTTCCGTTCTTCGCCGCGGCACAGGTACCCGGCCTCGCCGAGTACTACAACGAACAGTGCACTGCGCTTGGAACTGGCGGGTTCTTCATGGCCCCATCGGCGTCGACAGCCATGGTTCACGTTGCCGAAGATCCCGATAAGGCGTGGGCCGAGCTCGGCCACCACTTCTTGCATGAGGCCCAGGTGTACGCCGGTTGGCAAACGCCCGACATCCACTCTGCCGTGCACAGCAATGCCACCACGGTCGCCGAACTGCGCGCCGAAGGCACGTACCAGATCCTCACACCCGACCAATGCGTGCAGCGCTGCAAGACCATGGGGCCATTCGATGCGCTCACGTTGCACCCGATGTGCGGCGGGATGCCCATCGACGAAGCGTGGTCCTCGATCCGCCTCGTGGCCGAGGCCGTCTTGCCAGAGTTTGCATAAGACAGGCCGCAGTGCGCTCTTCGTTGCTCGCCGCCGTGTTGATCGCGGCGGCCAGCGCGGGGTGCGCCAGCAACAGCGAGCAAGTCGCTGAGTCGTCGCCGTCGTTAACAGCGTCAGCGGCAACCACAGCAACCACGGCAACCACACAAACAACGCCAGCCACAACGGCCACCTCAACAACGAGTCCCGAACACGATTGTTTCTGGTCGCCCGGGATCACCCGCGGCGCCAACAACACTCAATATCCCGACGCCAATGCCACCTATTGGTACTCGGCCTACACGGTGCCCGTCGGCGCCACGGTTCGGCTCAACGGCAGCTTTGCGCACGCTCGGTATCAATCGTTCGGCAGTTACGCATACGACCTCGCTGCGAAAGAGGTCGGCGTCGCGGTTGATGTGTTGGCCGATATCGACATCACACCGCACGCCGGATCGACCAATCCGTTTCAGGTGGGCGCGCGCCGCGATGCCGTGAATCGCCGTTACACAGTCACGCTGCAACAGGCGGGCGTGCCCAGCACAATGACCCGCGCCCCAAACGTGTTGTACACCTTGCCCGGAGCGGCGCCGCAGGCCACGACTCCCGCGCAGCAAGAGATCATCTATCGCGTATACGTGCCCGACCACGGGCGAGATCTCACCGGAGATTCTGGCCTGCCAACGGTCGAGGTCACTCTGGCCGATGGCGCGGTCATCGCCGGCAGCGACGCGTGCGCTGCGCTGCACGCCGATCCTTCAGCCCCAGCCAACGGTGCCGGCCTACTTTCGGCCGACACGTATCGACAGTTGGTGCGCCTCGGCGATGCCAACACGCACCCCGCGCAGAACCCGCCAACGTGGTTGCGCTTCTTCAATCCGCGATTCAATGTGTTGGCCTCGTTCTGGTCTGGCACCCACTATGAAGAACAGATCGCGGCCCTCGACAGATCTATCCGTAAGGGTTTCTACGCCAACATCAATACCGATTACGGCGTCGCTGCAGTCAATAGGGCCTTTGGCGATGGGGCCAACGATCACAACGTGTTGGTGCTGCGCGGCACGGCGCCAACGACACCAAGAACAGGCGATGGCCAACCATTGATGACCGATGCGCAGGTGCGTTATTGGTCGATCTGCCAAAACGAAAGTCCGGTCACGACCCGCGTGTCCGATTGCTTATACGACGAGCAAATCCCCATCGATGCCGACGGCATCTACACCGTTGTCGTCAGCCTCGCCCAGGATCGACCCAGCAATGCCACCGCCGCTTGTGGGGTTGCGTGGATGGCGTGGGGCAATGGCGATGGCGTCGATCGTCCGCAAGCTGGCACGCTGATCCTGCGGCACATGTTGCCCGCAGCAACATTCACGAACACGTGGGCTCGTGTTGCTGAACCCGGAACCGAAGCAGCAGTACTCGGGCCGTATTTACCCCATGGCGAATACCGATCTCAATCGGAGTTCGAGCAACGTGGGTGCCCGGCCACGAAGAAATAGGCGGCGCGCTCAGCGCGCAGGGCACTGCGACGGATCGTGGGCGCGCAACGTGTACAAGACCCCGCCATTCACGCTCTGCGCCACCGTGAGATCGATGATCGCAGCAAGGTCGGGGCGGCGATCGGCTGGCCCATCGCCAGCGTTGGCCAAACTGCCGAACCATGCGAGGTAGGTGTGCGGCAGACACGCATAGCGCAGCGTGTCGGCGGCGCTCAGCGGATAGTTGCTGTTGCCAGCGCGTGGCCGCACAAACGCAAACAACGTGGGGTTGCGATCGTTCTGCCACCACACGCGCTGCGGGCTGTTGGTCAGCACATGTGCATCGGCAGGCAGCGTGTCGATGAGGTCGAAGAGCAACTTCGATGTTTGCGTACGCGACCCCGCTGCGATGGCAACCACGTGTGGCGCACGGTCAGCGACGGCAACGCCTTCGTAGGCAGACCAGCCAACTACGACCACGAGTGTCACTGCGATCACGGTGCGCCAACGAATGCGGTCGAGCACAACCACTGCGAAGTACACGATGGCAATCAGCGAAGGTGACATCACTCTGAACTCAATGTCGCTCGCGGTGAAATGCCGAGCAACGGCCGGTAGCGCCAACGACGTGAGAGCGAAGGCGGCCATGCCGAAATCAAGCACTCGGCGAGTTCCGGATATCAAGGTGATGACGAATGCAATAACGAGCAACACCGTGATCACCGTGCCCCCGTTGTTGGTGACACCGACACTCGCCGAATTTCCGAACACCAGTGCACCGACGGCCGACGTGACTCGGTTGATCAACTGGCTGATCGAGTCGGCGCTGCCGCCAGAGAACCTTGGACCAAGCGCCTCTCCTGTTTGCACAAGGTTTCGCACCATCCAGGCAGCGCACACGGTGACCGCAGTAGCGATATGAATCATGAAGAGGCGCAACGTCTGGCGCCGCTCGAGTCCCAGTTGTTGCGTGGCCGCTAGCACGCACACGGCTCCGGCAACGATGAGCCCCGCTCCCGCATATCGGGTGAGGAAACCGAGCGCGCACAGCAGGCCGCCGAGAGCAGCGGTGCGTTCGGTGAGCGGCCGCAGCGTGAGCACAGCAAGCGCGGCCAATGAGATGACGATGTAGGGGTTCTCGCTCCACACCGTTGAGCCGACGTAGACCAAGCCCGGACTCAGTGCGAACGCGGCCGCCCCGGCGACAGCAACCCACGGCCGAACCCGTGACCGCAGCAGCACGAACATCAGCCACGTTGCGCCCACCATGCACGCGGCCCCAACGAATCGCGCCCATTGCAGGCTTCGTCCGCCCACGGCAAGCAGCAGAGGGAACACGGGACCAAACACAGTGAGCGGTTGTCCGCTGAACTCGGTGAGCCCGCGGCCTGCACGAAACAGCGCGGCGGCCGAGAGATAGCTGATTGAGTCCGGCGACAACACCGGATCGTGGCGTGTGGCATACGCAATGACTGCGCCGCTGAGCACCGCTACACCTGCGGCTGCGCCCGTTGCTGTGCGGCCACCCAGATGCATGCGGCGAAATCTAACCGATGAGCTCCAACGCCGTTTTCTTAGCCCACGTGTAGTCGGCCTTACCGACCGGAGTGCGCTGAATCTGGTCGATGAACAGCACGGTTCGTGGGGCCTTGTAGTCGGCAAGCTCGGTGCGGCAGTGAGCCTTGACGTCGGCCTCGGACAGTTCGTGGCCGGGTCGCACGTGAACGATTGCGGTGACTTGCTCGCCCCAGCGCTCGTTGGGCGTGCCAACAACAACAGCATCGAACACAGCGGGGTGCTTCTTCAGCGCGGCTTCGACTTCTTCGGGATAGATCTTCTCGCCACCCGAGTTGATGCTGACCGAACCGCGGCCGAGCAGGGTGATGGTGCCGTCGTCCTCGATGCGGGCGAAGTCGCCGGGTACAACCCAACGCTTGCCAGCAAAGGTAGGAAACGTGGCCGCAGTCTTCTCAGGGTCCTTGTAGTAGCCCAGCGGGATGTAGCCGGTACGGGCCAGCTTTCCGGTGACGCCTGGTTCGCATTGCTCGCCGGTGTCCGACAACACGGTGGTGTGTGGTCCCATCGCGAAACGTGGTGCGCCAAAGCCTTCGCCTGCATCGACCTTGCTGCCGGTGGCACCGGTTTCGGATGCGCCGAAGCTGTCCATGATGACTGCGGTGGGTAACGCAGCGGTGAGTTGCTCGCGCACTGCGGCCGACAGCGGCGCGCCGCCGTTGCCGAACGCAAACAGCGACGACAGGTCATAGGTGCCAGCCGGTGAACCTGCGATGGCTTCGGCGAGTGGCCGTGCCATTGCGTCGCCGATGGTGTTGACGCTGTTCACGTGTTCGCGCTCGATGATTCGCAGCACGGCATCGGCATCAAAGCCGCGCTCGGTGTACAACACGATGGTGCCGCCAATGAAGATCGTGTTGCCCAGCATCCACTGCGCACCGCCATGCATCATCGGGCCGATGGCCATCATCGTCATCGAGGTTGGCGACGCCGAAACCTCGGCGGCCAGATCTTCGGGGCGCTCTAGCTCTTTGCCGTAGCGAGCACTGTTCATCGTGGCGAAGAACGTGTCTTCGTGGCGCCACATCACACCCTTGGGCATGCCGGTGGTACCGCCGGTGTAGAGCATGTAGAGGTCGTCATTCGAGCGGCCCAAGTTGGGGCGCTCGGGCGATGCTGCGGCCAACGCCGCCTCGTAGTCGGGACCGATTTCGAGCACGTGACGCACACCGGGCAGGTCGGCCAACACGGCATTGAGACGCTCACGGAACTGTGGCTCGACGATGACGGCGATGCTGTCGGCGTTGTCGTAGAGATACCGCAACTCGGCTTCGACATAGCGATAGTTCACGTTGATCGGAACGGCGCTGAGCTTGAAGCAGGCGAAGAACGCTTCGACCCACTCGGCGCAGTTCATCGCGTGAATGGCAACGTGATCGCCTTTGTTCACACCGTTTGCGTGCAGGTGATTGGCGAGCCGGGTGGCGCGGTCGTCGAGCTCGCGATACGTGCGGCGCTGATCGCCTGCCACTACTGCAGTGCGATCGGGCACTGCGTCGGCGATGACTTCGAACAGGTCGGCCAAGTTGAATGTGCGACTCATTGCGCGGCCTCGCCAGTGCTCGGGCCCGCGTAACCATCGAGCATGTCGACAAATCCGTATTGCTTGTGCGGCCCGATGATCATCGTCTCGTAGAGGCCGTAGCCCACATGCGTGCCGCGGTCATCGGTATATGTGAACCGTGCGCCCGCATCGACGATGCCGAACAGGCGCGCCTTGCCCTCGGCAGTATTGGTATCGAGGTGGAAGTGCTGCACCACTTCTTCGGCGCCTTGCCACATGCCGTGGCGCCAATCGGCGTCGTAGCCGTAGCCGGTGCCAATGCCGATGTGAATCGGGATGAGCGGCTCGGCTGTGATGTCGATGGTTGAGCCGTCGGCTGCGTCCATCATCAGGTGAGCACCGGTGCTGAAACGTGTGCCGGGCGTGAACTCGAGCGCATGACGCGGTGCATGGAAGAACTCGGGCTCGCGGCCGGTTTCGGCGGGCCACAACCGCACTGCTTCTTCGAGCACGCGGCTGCCGTCTTGGCGCTCTTGAATCATCACGACCATTGAGTGATCGTCGAAACGAATGGGCGCATAGACCCAGAACCAACTGAATGGGTTCTTGGCGCGGATGCCCTGCGGTTCGCTTTCGCCGATGGGCCGAATGCCCCACGAGCGATCACGCGAACCCCACCACGTTGTTTCGGTGAGCGAGAAGGTCTTGCCGTCGATCGTGAGTTCGCCGTCCCAACCGCCAAGCTGAGCGAGACGAGTGGTGTCGAAAATGGCGCGGCCGTTCTCGCGGATGTAATGGCGTGGCTCCTCGAACGGGGCGTGAGCGCCGGTCCATGTGGCATCGAGAGTGATGCCCCATTCGTTGGGCGCGCACACAACGCGCAAACGCTTGAGGCCTTCGATGACTTCGACGCTGAGCGGGCCAACACTGGGGTGCAACCGGTCGGCGCCCTCGAGCTCGCGTGATGCGCGCACCACGTTGTATTGGCCGTTGTGCATCACAGCAAGGAACGAATCCATCACCCCGAGGTTGGGGTACACGCCCAAGCCGAGAATGAACATGCACTCGCCCGACTTGTCGAACCCGTTGAAGTAATAGCGGTCGTAGAAGTTGCGGTCGGTGGTGCCCACATGCTGCATGGGCTCGGGCAACTGATGAATGGGATAGTCGTCGAGGTTCGTAAGCATGGGGGTCTTTCCGAGTTGAAGGATCGTCAGACGGGGAAGCGTCGGACGGGGGAGTGTCAGATGGTGGTGAGCATTGGAGCGACGTCTGTTGCAAATGCAACCATCTGCTCGCAGATCTCGTCGCAGCTGCGAGCCTTGAAGCGCACCTGCAGTTGGTTCACGCCGTGGGGCGTGCCCGCCAAAATCTGCTCGGCAACTGCGGTGGGTGAGCCTGTGACTGTGTCGGCACCGATGTCCCATGTTGCGTTGCCCACATGAAGGAACGGCGTGATGTGGCCGATCATCATCGGGAGGTCAGCGCGACCAGCGGCTTCGCGACCTGCCTGCAACGCAGCCACCATCGCAGCTGTGGACGGGCCCTGTGGCAGCCAACCGTCGCCGAACTTTGCGGCGCGGCGAATGGCGGGATCGCTAGACCCGGCCACCCACACCGGTGGGCGAGGTGACTGAACCGGACGTGGACGTGCGCCAAAGCCATCGACGAACTCGTTCTCAAGGGCGTCCATGAACACGGGCAACGCTTCGTCGACCATGCGGCCGCGACGGTGAAAGTCGACACCGAGCTTTTCGAATTCGGCCTGCACGTGTCCGGCGCCCACGCCGGCGAGGGCGCGACCGCCCGACAACCAGTCGAGGTTGGCGAACTGCTTCGCCGCTACAAGCGGGTGGCGATAGGGCAACACGTACACGTGCGTGAGCAAACCGACCCGCGTGGTGAGCGCTGCAAGCCACGACAGGGTGCTGATGGGCTCGGCCCAATGCGTTCCCATGCCGCCAACCACTGAGTCGGGCAACGCCACATGGTCACACACGCCCACGTAGTGAAAGCCGTGGTCGTCGGCTGTCTTGGCAACGCGCGCCAACTCGGCTGGCCCTGCCGTGCGTTCCCATTCGGATACGAAATAGTTGCTTTGCGCTTGGATCGGCAACTGCATGCCGAACACCCGCGCCCCATGCGGGATCTCAATCATGTGACAACCGTAACGCACCCTGCAGCGATTTCTGACACCGCGTCAGATTTCTGCGCAAGCACGGCAATCGGGGTCGTCAGCCCACGTCGTGCCACGCCGATAACCGCTGCGCGCTGTCATCGCCGGGCAGCGGAAGTTGGCAGATCACGCGCAGGTGAGGCCATTCGGCGGGGATCATTTGCTGGTACTCAAAGGTCAACTCGCCGGCACGAGGATGGTGATACCGGCGCAAGCGGGTGTGAAACCCTGCCACATCATGCTCAGGCCACCACGCCGCGAACTCGGGGCTGCAACGCAGTAGTCGCTCGACAAGATCGATCACGTCTGGGTCATCCATCAGACGCGTGGTGCTGGCTCGAAACTCGGCGAGCGTGCTGCGCGCGCGGTCGTGCCAATCGATGATCAAGGCCTTGGCCGTTGGCTCGCAGAACATCACCCACAGCAGATTGCGCTCGTGCTCGGGCAGGGAGCCGAGTGCGGGGTACAACTTGTCTTGCGCTGCGTTCCATGCAACGTATTCCCAACGCGGACCGAGCACATATGCGGGCGATGGTTCCATCGAGGCAATCAGCCGCACGATGGCATCGGGAGCCTCGAGCGTGCGCTCTACGGGATCTGATGATTCGCCGCTCGCGAGCGCCAGCAAATGCGAGCGACCGGCTTCGTCGAGGCGCAACGTTCGTGCCAATGCGTGCAGCACATCGCGTGATGCGTTGATTCGCCGACCTTGTTCGAGCCACGTGTACCAAGTGAGCGACACGCCTGCGAGCAACGCGACTTCTTCTCGGCGCAGTCCTGGCGTGCGCCGTCGGGTGCCTGCGGGCAGACCAACATCGATCGGACGCAGAGCGTCGCGCCGAGCTCTCAGAAACTCTCCGAGCTCGACGCGACGATCCATACGCATCATTCGATCAGATATCAGTTCGTTGGCGCTGCCAATTCGCTAGCGCCTACTTGGCGGCGCGTTCGTTGTCTGCTGCCACGTATGGGTGACACGGCTCGCCGCGCAACGCGCCGCAAGCGGCGATGCCCGCAGGAATCGACACGCCCGGTACCACTGGCAACACGATGGCCGATGGGTACTTCGAGTCGTGCGCGATCGTGACGGTCTCGCCCTTGCTCAGAGAATCGAACTCCCACACTGGACGGCTGTTGCCTGGCGCATCAATGGTGATGCGGATCTGGCTGCCAGCGCGGAATGCGTACGCGAACGGGAACATCTCAACGCGCACCGGAGTGAATTCGCCGGCCGGAAGTGGTGATGCGTCGGCCTTGGCGTTGGTGTGCGCTGGGTACACATCGGTCGCGTTCTTGGTGTCGATGGTCCGTTGCGACGCACGCAGCCAGCCGGTCTGGATGTACATCTCGGTGCCGTCGGGACGAACTTCGGTGATGGTCACCTCAAGGTCGGTGTCAGGCGATGTCGACTTGATCCAGAGATCGATCGAGCCAGTTCCGATGACTGCGATATCGCTCTTGAGTGGCGCAGTGATGTAGCCCAGGCCGGTACCCGAAGGAATTGAGCGCCAGTCGTAGACCACGTCGGCGCCCCACACATCGCTGCTACGGCCGCCTGGGTAGAACGCCTTTGGCAGTGCAGTTGGGTCGGCTTTGTAACTGTCGGCGGTGCCGCTTATCTGCTTGTCAGAGTTCAGCGAACCGTTGTCGCCCAAGTACCACGTGGTGGACACGGCACTTGGAATTGGCCATGTCTTGTAGCTCTCGATCCAACGTGGCAATGGTCCGCTTGGCACGGTCTTGCCCGAGGCGCCTTCTTCGAACAGCACGCGCACCGTTGGCTCGGATTCAAACGTTGCGAGTGATTCGGCGAAGGTCTTGCCCTCGAAGCGGTCGGCAGGCAACTCGGGCGAAGTGGTGTGGAATACGCCTGGCACGAGGATGGGCGCAACAACGCGAGCGCCAGCAAGCGTTGGCACTTTCTTGGCCACGTACAACGAATAGAACTCGGCCATTCGAGCAAACACCGTTGGGCTCAATGACTCGGTATGGAGTCCGTTCACAAGGTCTACGTATAAGTGCGGCGTGCCCGTGAAATTCTTGATCATGTTGGGGAAGTGGCCACCGGTTTGTTCGTCCTGCCAAGCGCCAGCGAGGAACACGGGCACCTTGATCTTGTTGACGAATGTGGTTGGCGCGTAGGCGTCGGCGAGTGCTGGGTCGTAGTAGATGTTGTCTTTGGTGGTCTGCAAGAAGTCGGGGTTCTGCAAGCGCAACTTCTGGTTGTCGGCACACTTGGTGTCGCCGCCGTCGGCCTTCTTCTTGGTCCAATCCTGACCATAGATCTTGGCTGCATCGAATCGCTCTTGCAGGAATGGGGCGGCGAAGCCGGTGTTCAAAATGCCGCCCGGGTAACCAGTGGCGCGATATGAGTCGTCGAGCACGCTCAACGGGGCAATGGCCTCGAGGCTTGGCGGCGCCGTTGCGGCCACGAACAACTGGGTGAT
>Ga0194055_10000293_pt1 | contig 39526 bp, 46 predicted proteins | sample SepL449m_MetaG_FD_155482 | JGI IMG/M metagenome (GOLD analysis project Ga0194055, IMG submission 155482) | Anoxic zone freshwater microbial communities from boreal shield lake in IISD Experimental Lakes Area, Ontario, Canada - Sep2016-L442-9m | ecosystem: Environmental > Aquatic > Freshwater >... | reverse complement strand
ACCTTGCCCGGGCCTGTGATGCGGCCTGCCATGAGCTGATCGGTCCGCCCTGGGCACCGCCTGCCTGCCACCTGGTCGCTCCTGGGAGCGGCGACCCCCTACGGTCCGGCGATGGCTGATCGTCTCTGGTCGCGCCGTCAGGTGCTCCGCTCTGGCGCCGGTGGCTCCCTCGCCCTGGCCACCTGGGGACTCACGGGGTGTGCGGCCGCCACCCTGCCCCGGCTGCTGGCCAGCCTGGGAGACCTGCCAGCCGCCTGGATCGCCCGTCTGCCCCGCACCTGGCAGTCCCAGTTGCTGGAGGGGCCCGATCAGGTGCGTACCGCCGTGCTGGCCTCAGGCCCGCGCCGGCCGGCTCTGGCGCAGCTCAGCGACGGCTGGGCGGCGACCCTGCCCCGTGCCGAGCTCCAGTCGATCGGCACGCCGGCCCTTCTGGCCCGGCTCGACCCTGCTGCTGCCCAGGTGGCCCGCCTCTTCGCTGCCGATCCGGCGCCGCAGTTGGCCTTCCCCTGGGCCCTCAACCCCTGGGTGCTGCTGCTGCGCAACCGACTTGATCTGGTCCGGCGCCGTGCCGAGGGCTGGGAGTTGCTGCTCGATCCCAGCCTGGCCGGGGCGGTGGTGCTTCCCTCCTCGCCGCGGGTTGTTCTCGATCTTGTGAATGGCGATATTGAGCGTCTGCGGCGCCTTCGTCGCCAGGCCGTCGCCTTCGACGATCGCGATGGGCTGAGTCTTCTGCTGAATGGCCAGGCCGAGGCCGCCGTGGTTCCCCGGCAGCGGGTCGTGTCGCTCCTGCGACGCGATCCCCGCCTCGCTGTGGTGCTGCCCGAGCAGGGGGGGCCCCTAAGTTGGAACGTATTGCTCAGTCCGGCGGGGGCGCCGGACGCGCCGATCGAGTGGCTGGCGGAAGCGTTGCAGCCCCCCCTGTTGCCCCGGCTCCTTGCTGCCGGATGGGTGCCCCCCCTCCCAGCCGACGAACTGGAGAGGGCCTTGGCGCCATTCCCTCCTGAGCTGCGGCAGCTCCTCCATCCCCCCATTGCTGTGAGGGCCCGTTGGCGCAGCCTGCCGCCGCTGCCGCCGGCGGAGCAACTTCGTTTCCAGGCCCTCTGGGATGGGGCTGCCCCCGATCGATCCTGACCTCCGCATCACTCTTTGGTGGGCTTCGGTTCTTCAGCGCGGCGAGCGGTGGCAGATCATCCCCACAGGCGCCGGCGTGGCGGCGCCGCCAGCCGGTGATGGGTATCGGCCAGCAGCTCGGGGATGGCCAGGTTGTGGGGGCAGCGGGACAGGCAGGCGCCACAGCGGAGGCAAGCCGAGGCATCCACCGCCTCCCACCAATGGCCAGCCCGGCCAATCAGGTTGTAGCGCTCTCCCGCAAAGGCCTCCATGCCGTGGCCCACCGCCAGGTTGCGTAGCCGCAGCAGGGCGGGGATCGGAACTTCCGAGGGGCAGGGCAAGCAGGCTCGGCACTGGCCGCAGCGCTCAATCCCGAGCCTCTGGGCGCCGGCGGCGCTCAGCTGCGCCATCGCCTCCCGTTCTGACGGCGTGAGGGGCCCTGAGGAGTTCGCCAACCGTCCTGCCCAGGCCAGGTCCTCCGGCCGTGACGCCCCGAGCGTGAGGGTGCTGATCCCCGCGGCGAGCAGATATCGATACCCCAGCTCAAGGGGCGCAAAGGGAGCGCAATCCTCCACGAGCTGGGGTGATGGGTCATAGAGGCGGCCACCCTTATCGGCCGGCGAGATGGCCATCACCCCCATTCCCTCGGCCAGGGCCCAGCGGGCCAGGGGAAGCCGTTCGGGATCGAACAGGTGCAGATGCAGGCTGCAGAAGCTGAATCGACCACTGGCCAGGGCTGTTTCGATCAGGTCGTAGCCGCCATGGCTGGAGAAGCCCACCTGGCCCACCAGACCTTCGGCCACGGCGGCTTTGAGCAGCTCGGCACCGGCCCCCCGCAGGGCCCAGGCCAGGTGGGCCTCGGTGTTGAGGCCGTGGACCGCCAGGTTGTCGAGCCGCGGCAGGCGAAGGCGTCGCAGGCTGGCCCGCAGCTGCTCCAGTCCCTCGGCCAGCCCCACCCCTTCGCCGGAACCTGGCAGCAGCTTGCTAGTGAGCACCAGCTCGGAGCGACCGATCGGATCGCGCTCCGCCAGGCCAGCGAGAACTTCGCCGAGGAAGGCTTCTGCCGGGCCGTAGGCCGGAGCCGTCTCGAGGTGGTTGATGCCGGCCTCCAGGGCCGCATCCACCACCCTCTCCAGAACCCGGCTGCTCTCCAGGGCTCGCATCGTGCCCAGGGTGAACAAGGAGACTGACCTTCCCCCGCCGAAGGGACGCCGGACCAACCGGCGTTCAAGCCCCTCTCGGGCTGGCCCGGCCGCGGAGTGTGGGTCCCCTTCGGGCCGATCGCCGCTGGCCATGGCCCCGGCGTCACGCCCCGCCGTCTGGCTTTCTGCGGTGCTGGATTCCCGGGATGGGGAACCGTTGCGGGCCGTTGCCGGTCTGCTCATGCCGGCCTCAGGGCCCTGACGTGGCAGGGTCATCGGCTCCAGGATCATCGGTCCCCCCGGGCGGCTGCTCACCGCTCTCCTTCTCGGCTGGTCCGGCTTCCTCAAGGCCCCGCCGTAGATGGCGGACCAAATCCGCCGGGCTGGTGCGGTCCAGGAAGCGCCGGAAATCCTCTTGGTCCTCGGCGTCGGCTTCGGCATCCACCGGGATGGAGGCATCGGCCACCACTTCCTCCAGCATCCAGATGCCGCTTCCCGTCCGCAGCGCCAGTGCGATGGCGTCGCTTGGCCGGGCATCCAGCTCGATCGCCTCCTCCTCGCCCCGGCGGAGTTTCAGCACAGCCCGAAAGGTGCTGTCCTCGATCGCATGGATCACAACCCGCTCCAGCTGCAGCCCGCCGGCCTCAAGCAGCTTCGCCATCAGGTCGTGGCTGAGGGGGCGGGGAGGGCGGTCGCCGTTCAGGCCCGCAAGGATGTTGTGGGCCTGGGCCTGGTCGATCCAGATCGGCACCTGGCGACGGCCAGAAGGATCCCTCAACAGCACGAGCGGGCTGCGGCTGGCCGCGTCCAGGCCGATTCCCGCTACCCGCATTTCCACCATGGCCCTATGCCCCCGGCGTTAGCCGTTGCGCCTGAAGCGATTATGGCCACAGTGGCAGGGTAGGCAGGCATGTTCACCGGACTGGTGCGGGCCGTGGGCAGGCTGGAGAGATGTCCAGCGGGGGTGCGGCTGCGCCTCGAGCCTTGGGCGCTTGATGCCACCGCGGGGGGCCTGGGGCCCCTCTCCCTGGGTGACAGCGTCGCAGTGGATGGCGTGTGCCTCACTGTGGCGGACTGTCTCCCCGATGGATTCCGGGCCGACGTCAGCGAGGAAACCCTGGTTCGCACCACCCTGGCCGCCAGGGCTGCATCCGGGGCGGCCGTGAACCTGGAGCCGGCCCTGCGGCTCAGCGACCGGCTCGGCGGCCACCTGGTGAGTGGCCATGTCGATGGGCTGGGCACCGTGATGGCAATCCAGCGGGAGCCGGCCTCCTGGCGTTTGGTGCTGCGCTGGAACGACCCCGCCTATGGCCGCTATGTCTGTGAGAAGGCCAGCGTCGCCGTCGATGGCATCAGCCTCACCGTGGCCGGTTGTGACAGTGAGGGCCAGTTCTGGGTGGCCGTGATTCCCCACACCTGGTCGGCCACCACCCTGGCCCACCGCCGGGTGGGCGATGCGGTGAACCTTGAGGCGGATCTGCTCGCTAAATACACCGAACGCTTGCTCCAGGGTGGCGGTCAGCCTCAGGGCCTGGCTCTTCCGGCCCCTTCCGGAGGGGCCCTCAACAGTGACTGGCTGGCCCAGCATGGCTGGGAGTGAGCCTGCCGCTCCCTGAACGTGGCCTTCCGCCGACCTTCTGATTAGCGTCCTGGTAACGCGTCGGACCCGCCGTAACCAGATGCCTGAACTCAGAGATCTGGTTTCTGGAACCCCTCCTGCGGGCTGTCTTGCCCGTGACAGCAGCGCCCTGTGCACCTTCGCCGAAGGGGTGGTGATGCTGGTGCTGGGTGTTCTGGCGCTCATCTTCCCCGTGCTCGCCTCCGGACCGCCCGTCTGAGCATCGCCATCAGCTTCTGGCGCTTCACTGTGTCCACCTTGTTCCTGGTGGCCGGCCTCTGGATGGTGCGGCAGCTGGCCTCGGGACCGGAGCGGGCCGCCTCTCAGGTGGCCTCACTGGCACTCGCTATCGGCGTGGCGTTTCTGATCGAGGGGGCTGGGGCCTCACCAATGGAGTGGTGACCTTGGTGCTCGGCCTGATGATCCTCACGATGAAGTCCATGAACCTGCTACGGGTGCTGGGCACCTTGGTGGGGATCAGCTTTCTGTACAGCGGCCTCGACCTGCTCACCTTCAGCGCCAACTTCCACCAGATCAGTAACGACAGATCGGCCTCCTCAGGTTCTCAGGATCGAGCCGACCCTGCCTGAACGGAAACAAACACCTGAACGAACAGAAACAAGCGGTGGGCCGAGTGCTTCAGCCCTGCTCCCGTCTCTCTGGCTTTTGTGGGTTCTTCAGCCGATGCTCTGCTCGTTGCCGGTGGTGCCCATAGGCAGCAGCCAGATGGAGCCTGTCTCCTTGTGGAGTTCGATCCGAAATTCCTGGCCAGGTTCCAATCCCATTCGGCGGGTATAGGCCTGACCGATCAAAAGGTTGCCGTTGCCGTGCACCCGGGTGCGGAACACCGCCTGTCGCCCCTTGGTCGTCGCAACTCCCCCATGGAGAGCAGAAGGGAGCACATAGCCCTTAGCGGCCACAAGGGCCCGGTAGAAGCTCTTCTTGAGGATCCGGCCACTCGGACCCACATAGCCGCAGGCCCTCGCGATCTGGTCTTCTGGGCGGCTGCTCAGGGAGCGGGCCCGATCCAGTAGCGCCTTGCCTTCAAGGGGCGCTTCCCCGTGACCATGTCCACCCTCGGAGCCAGTCGAAAACCTGTTGGCAGCCATCGAATTGAGCTAGGGGAAATGAGATCGGCTTGAAGGAGCCTCGTCCTGAACTCGATTGTGACCAATCCGATCAGGTTTCGGCAAGTGCTTCAGCTGAAAAAGCCATCAGAGCAGATACAGGATTCCGTAGAGAACCAGCCAGATGCCATCGACAAAGTGCCAGTAGAGCTCAGCAGCCTCAAGCCCGAAGGGGTTGGAGGCTTTGATCCGGCCCGCCGTGCGTGTCTGCCACCAGACGATCAGGATGCAGATCACGCCCAGGGTCACGTGGAGCCCGTGGAAACCGGTGAGGGCGTAGAAGGTGCTGGCGAAGAGGTTGTCGGTGAGGCCAAAGGGGAGGTGGAAATACTCCACCATCTGACCGGCCAGGAAGGCCAGGCCGAGAGCTGCAGTGATCGCCAGCCAGCTGCGACAAGCCTGGCCCTCTCCCCGCAGCAAACCCCGGCCCGCCCGGTGGAACGTGAAACTGCTCAACACCAGTAGGAGGGTATTGATGCTCGGCAGGAGCAGTTCCAGTTCGTAGTTGGAGTTTTCCGGCAGCGGGTTCACCGCCCGGAAGGTGAGGTAGGCGGCGAAGAAGCCCGCGAAGGTCATGCCGTCGGCCACCAGAAAGGTGGCCAGCCCGAAGAGGCGAACATCAGGGTGTTCGCCATGCTCACCATCCCCAAGGTTCTGGCCAGCAATGTCGACTTCGCTTGAGATCTGGGCGAGGTCACCGGTTCCTGAGGTGAGGCTGGTCATGGCGAGTCGTGCACGGTTCGGAGCAGGGAAGCAGGATGAATCATGGCTTCGGGTCGTTCCAGATTTGTTCGGCGGTCACCATCTTGAGATCGAGACGATCGGCTGGTGCCCCGTAACCGTAGGGGTGGGTCACCAAGGGGGCTTCTCCGATCCAGTTCTCCACCGGCGGCGGCGAGGAAGTGAGCCATTCCGGCGTAAGGGCCTTCCAAGGGTTGTCGCCGGCCACCTCACCGCGAAAAGCACTCACCACCACATTGAACAGGAATGGCAAGGTGCTCACCGCCATCAGTAGGGCTCCGACGCTGCTCACCTGGTTGAGGGTGGTGAAGGAGGGGTCGTATTCCGCGACTCTGCGGGGCATGCCATTCAGTCCGAGCCAGTGCTGGGGAGCGAAGCAGAGGTTGAAGCCGATGAAGGTGAGCAGGAAATGAAGGCGGCCAAGATGCTCATCTAGCATCCGACCGGTAAATTTTGGGTACCAGTGGTAGACGGAGCTGAAGATAATAAATACAGTTCCTCCGTAGACAATGTAGTGAAAATGACCAACAACGAAGTAAGTATCGTGCACGTGAATGTCGAAGGGAACCTGGGCAAGAGCTACGCCTGTAATGCCGCCAAAAACGAAATTCACGATGAAGGCGCAAGCAAAAAGCATCGCGCTGTTGATGGCAATCTTGCCTTGCCAGAGGGTGGCCAACCAGTTGAAGAATTTTATCCCGGTGGGCACGGCGATGAACGACGTGGCGATCGTGAAAAACAAGCGCATCCAGGGGGGTGTGCCGCTGGTGAACATGTGGTGAGCCCACACGACTAGGCCCAGTACCACAATGGCTATAATCGAATACACCATTGTGGTATAGCCAAATAGCGGTTTGCGTGCATGGATGGGAATAATCTCGCTGACCAGGCCAAAGGCTGGTAGCACCATGATGTAAACGGCTGGATGGGAGTAGAACCAGAAGAGGTGCTGATACACAACCACATTGCCCCCCAGAGCGGGATTGAAGAAGCCGGTGTGGGCAATGATGTCAAAGCTCAGCAGAATCAAGGTCCCAGCCAGAACGGGCGTGGAGAGAACCACCAGAATGCTGGTGCCCAGCATTGCCCAGCAATACATGGGTAGTTGCATCATTTTCAGCCCAGGCCTGCGCAACTTCAAGATGGTGGCGATGAAATTGATGCCACCGAAGATCGAGCTACCGCCCAGGAGTAAGACACTAATGATCCAAATCACCTGGCCCAGGGATGGAGTGGTGAGGCTGAGGGGTGGATAGGCAGTCCATCCTGACTGGGCTGCTCCGCCTTTGATGAAATAGCTACTGATCAGCAGAATGCCAGCCGGAGGGATCAACCAGAAGGCCACGGCGTTCAGCCTTGGGAAGGCCATATCCCTGGCTCCTACATAGAAAGGAATGAGATAATTGCCAAAAGCCCCATTCACCACGGGCACGATCCATAGAAAGATCATCACCGTGCCATGCAGCGTAAGCACTTCGTTGTAGGTTTCCCGGCTCACGAAGTCACTGATCGGGCTTGCCAGCTCGGTTCGGATCACTCCGGCTAGGGCACCGCCCAGGAAATAAAAAAGAAAGCCACACACCATGTATTGGAGGCCGATCACCTTGTGGTCGAGGCTGAAGCTCAGGTAACGCAGCCAGCCTTCCGGCTGCAGTCCCCGAGGTCCTCCCTGATCTGGTGAACTCTGCTGGGGAGCCTGGAAATCACTTGGGGAAGCAAGGGTCATCGTGGATCAGGCCGTTGGAGTGGAACCGGAGCTGGCCACAGTGGCCGGCACTGGTGGGGTGTTCTTGCTGAGCCAGGCGTCGAAATCAGCGGGTTGATGCACCACCACGCTGGAACGCATTCCGCCGTGGTAAGGCCCACAGAGCTCGGCACAGACGATCGGATAAGTCCCGGGCCGGGTGGCGGTGAAGCTGAGCAGGGTGGGTTGCCCTGGAATCACATCCTGCTTGAGGCGGAACTGCGGAACCCAGAAGGCGTGGATCACATCGCGGGCTTCCATGTTTAGGGAAACGGGGCGGTCGGCCGGGATGTGCAACTCACCGCTGACGATATTGCCTTCGGGATAGTGAAAGATGAAGGCAAACTGCATGGCGGTGACATCCACCGTGAGGGTTTGTTCCTCACCAGTGTTCGTTCCGATCCCAGCCCAGACCCTTCCAGGTTCCTGAACAGCTGTTGACGCCGGCGCTGACGACGAAGAGGCCAAAATCGCCTGCTTCGAGCCATGAGTTCCGCCATGGTGGTGATGATCACTGGCGGGCTGGGCAGTATGCATGGCACCGTGATCATTCAACGGTGTCATGCCTCCCATCCGCTCGTAGATGTCGTAGCTGTAGATCCCTACAAACAGCACCACCACCGCGGGGATGGCGGTCCAGACGATCTCAAGGGGAAGGTTGCCTTCAACGGCGGCTCCGTCGGAGCTGTCGCCACGGCGACGGCGGAAGCGCACCAAGCTGAAGATCAGCACCCCAACGATTCCAAGGAAAAGAACCGTGCCGATGCTGAACAGCACCTTGAACAGGGCGTCGTAAACCGGGGCGTTGCTGCTGGCGTCGATGGGCAGCATGGAAACGTTGTATCCCACCCACAGTCCGGCAAGCACAAGTGCCATGCCCACAAGGAGGGTGATCAGGGCTGGAGGAATCGGCACGGGACGCTGTTGGCCACGAATCAAAGCCTTAACAGCCTATGGAGAACACAGCTGGGCTGGAAGTGACGACGGATTCGAAAGCCTTTTCCGGCTGAAAGTTTAGATTTGATTCATATTTACCCTTGAGATGTGCGGGATCGCTCATCTCCGTGAACTCGCTAACTTATGCGCCCAGCTGCATGTGCGGTCATGGTCGGCAGGCCCTCCGCTTCCCGGTCTTCTGAAGTTCCCGCCATCTCCGACCCCATGCACGGAGCTGACCTGCCCTTCCCTGGCGGGTCCTGGCTGCCCACAGCCCTCGACTGGCTGCTGGCCCACCTCGTTGTGGCCTTGGTCGCCCTCGTCGGTATCGGTGGAGCCACTCGCGTTATGCAGGCCGGACTGGCATGTCCCGATTGGCCCCTTTGCTACGGCTCTCTCCTCCCCGGCCGCCAAATGAACCTTCAGGTTTTCCTGGAATGGTTTCACCGCCTCGATGCCTTCCTGGTTGGCATCGCCCTGCTGGTTGTGGCGTCCCTTTCTTTCTTTCGAAGAGCCCTCCTGCCCCGCTGGCTGCCTTGGGCGGCTGCGGCAGCCCTGCTGCTGGTGGCCTTCCAGGGGGGGCTCGGTGGCCTCACCGTGCTGGGGCTGCTAGCGGCCTCCACGGTGACCGCCCACCTAGTCACAGCACTTCTTCTGGTGCTGCTCGTCAGCGCCATGCATCAGGCCCTGCGGCGCTCCTCCACCGGATGTCTCCCGTCTTTCTCCAGCGCTGCGATGCCTTTGTGGTGGACCCCTCTCCTTGCCTTTAGCAGCTTGGTGCTGTTCGGCCAGTGCGCCCTGGGAGGTGCGATGGCCAGCCGCTGGGCTTCCTCGCTCTGCCTGCAGGCTGGAGAGGGATGCCGCTGGCTGTTGACCCACCGCCTCGGAGCCTGGGCGGCCCTCGCCGCCCTGCTGCTGCCGGCTGTGTTGGCCCATCTCCTTCCCGGCATCCCGCCCGTGCTGCGTCGGTTCTCCCTCGGTCCAGCCTTTCTGGTTCCGCTTCAGGTGGGGCTGGGCGTCTTCACCCTGCGGCTCCAGCTGCAGCAGCCCCTCGTCACCGTGGCGCATCAGTTGGTAGCGGCCCTGCTGGTGGCCTTGTTCGGCGCTCTTTGGGGCATCACCTTGGCTGCCCGTTCCCCGGCCCCGGTCGTTTCCTGTTCACCCTCATTGGAGATGGCCCATGGTTAGTGTTCCCACCCTGTCTCCTCACTCTCTTGCCAAGGGGAGCAGCGAGCCTTCAATCGTTGCGGCTCCCGCCTCGGTCCGACCCTCGGTGAGGCTTCCAGCCTGGCTGGAGGTGGCCAAGCCCAGACTCATCCCCCTTTTGCTGGCCACCACCATCGGCGGCATGGCCCTCACGGCAGGTTGGCCCCTTGATGGCGTCACCATGGCGGCCACCCTCACGGGTGGGGCCATGGCTTCGGCCGCCGCCGGGGTGCTCAATTGCCTCTGGGAAGAGGAGCTTGACGGACGCATGCAGCGCACCAGCCGCCGTGCCCTGCCATCGGGGCGCCTGGCCAGGCGTCAGGCTTTCGCGCTTGCCGTGCTGCTCACCTCGGCATCCACCCTTGTTCTCGTGTTAGGGGTGAATGCACTCGCCGCTTCCCTGAGCCTGTTGGGCCTGTGCAGCTACGTGCTGCTCTACACCGCTCTGCTCAAGCCCCGCACCTCACTGAACATCGTGATCGGTGGGGTGGCCGGAGCCATCCCACCCTTGGTGGGGGTTGCGGCTGCCAGCGGTCACCTCGGCTGGGCCGGATGGTGGCTGTTCGCCCTTGTCATGGTCTGGACCCCGGCCCACTTCTGGTCGCTTGCCCTGCTGCTGCGGGAGGACTACCGCTCCGTGGGCATTCCCATGCTTCCAGTCGTCAGGGGGACGGCGGTCACCGGCCGGGCGATCGCTCGCTACAGCTGGCTCACCATTCTGCTCAGCGGCCTCGGGGTACTGGCCCTTCCCACGGGCGGCTGGCTTTATGGACTGCTGCTGCTGCCCTTCAACGGTCGGCTTCTGCAGCTGAGTTCCGCCCTGCGGAACAACCCCGACGATCCCCAGCGGGCTCGCAGCCTGTTCCGGTGGTCGATTCTGTATCTCTTCGGTATCTGCCTGCTCCTGGTTCTCGCCCGCACCCCGCAGGCCATCGCCTCGGATCCCTTCGTGCGCGTTCTCACGCAGCTCGCCTGAGACCTGAGAGTGGGCTCGATTCCTCCCCCTGCTCGGCCCAGTTCTGGCGATCAGAACCGGTCCGGTGCTGATGCTCTACTCGTGCAGGACGGTTCTCCCCCAGCGGAGGCTGGAGGGCGCTGCCTAGATTCCAACCCGGAGTCCATCGGGAGAGAGCCTGGCTTGATTGAGCTGCAGCATCTCAGCAAGAGCTATGGAAACGGTCGCAGGTCCGCGCCTGTCCAGGCTCTGGATCATTTCTCCCTGACTGTTCCGGCGGGTTGCCTCTACGGCCTTCTCGGACCCAACGGCGCCGGCAAGACCACGGCCCTTCGCATCCTTGCCACCCTGTTGGCCCCCGATGCGGGCAGCGTGCGGGTGGCGGGACTCGATGCCCTCACCAACCCTCGTGCTGTGAGAAGGCTGCTGGGTTATGTGGCCCAGGAGGTGGCGATCGACAAGATCCTCACCGGACGGGAACTCCTAGCCCTCCAGGGTGATCTTTATCACCTCAGCCGTTTCGAGCGGGATCGCCGCATCGCCGAACTGATCGCCCTGCTCGGCATGGCTGACTGGATCGACCGGCGCTGCGGTGGCTACTCCGGGGGCATGCGTCGTCGTCTCGACTTGGCCGCCGGGCTCCTACATCGTCCACGGGTGCTGGTGCTCGATGAACCCACAGTGGGCCTCGACATCGAGAGCCGCAGCGCCATCTGGCAGGTGCTACTTCAGCTCCGCGACCAGGGCACCACCGTGCTGCTCAGCAGTCACTATCTCGAAGAGGTGGATGCACTGGCCGACAGGCTGGCCATTCTCGAGGCAGGCCGAGTGATCGCCGAAGGCAGCCCCTCTGAGTTGAAGGGAGCTCTCGGTGGTGACCGCGTGACCCTGAGGGTGCGCGAGTTCAGCGATGAGGAGGAGGCCAGGCGGGTTAGGGACCTGCTCGAGCGCTGTGAGGGTGTGCGGCAGGTGGTGATCAACCGGGCCCAGGGGCACTCCCTGAATCTTGTGGTTGAGAACGCCGCCGTGGTGGAGCGGCTGCGGAACCAGTTGGAGGCGGCACAGGTGCCGGTTTTTGCTCTCGCCCAGAGCCGCGCCAGTCTGGATGATGTGTATCTACAGGCCACCGGCCGCACGCTCATGGACGCCGAGCTCGCTGTGGCGGGCCAGCGGGATCCCAAGGCGGAGCGCAAGCTGGCCATGCGTTGATCGCTGATATCTCCAGTCCCCGGATTCCAGCCCTTCCAAGACCCGCAGCCCGTTCCATGACCAGCGCCTCCCCCAGCCTTGCACCCCAGCCCGAGCTGGCGGCCGAACCCTCGGCCTTTGCCGAGATCGGCCAGGAAACCCTGGCCCTCACCCGGCGACTCTTTCTGCAACTGTTCCGGCGTCCTTCCACCTTGGTGGCTGGGATTCTGCAACCCCTGATCTGGCTGGTCCTGTTCGGGGCACTGTTCGCCAAGGCACCCGAGGGCCTCCTTCCGGGCGGCGGGAGCTATGGCCGATTCCTGGGGGCCGGGGTGATCGTGTTCACCGCCTTCAGCGCCGCCCTCAATGCCGGCTTGCCCGTGATGTTCGACCGGGAGTTCGGCTTTCTGAACCGCCTGCTGGTGGCGCCCTTGCGTTCCCGCAGTTCGATCGTGCTGTCATCGGTGCTTTACATCACCAGCCTCAGCCTGGTGCAGAGCCTGGCGATCGTGGCCACCGCTGCCCTCCTGGGCTACGGCTGGCCGGGGGGGGCCGGACTGGTGCTGGTGCTGATCACCCTGCTGCTGCTTGTGTTTGCGGTCACCGCCCTGAGCCTGGGCCTGGCCTTTGCCCTGCCGGGACACATCGAGCTGATCGCCGTGATTTTCGTTGCCAACCTGCCGCTTCTGTTTGCCAGTACCGCTCTGGCCCCTCTTTCCTTCATGCCGGCCTGGCTTGGGTGGCTAGCGGCCTTGAATCCCCTTACCTTCGCGATTGAACCGATCCGCGCCGCCTACGCCGGCAGCTTCCAGCTCAATCACATCGCAAGTGATGTGGTTCTCCAGGCTCCTTATGGCTCTCTCACCGCCGTGGGCTGCCTCGCCATCTTGGCGACCCTCGCCCTGGGGTTGTTCCTGGCCATCCGTCCGCTGTTGGATCGAAAACTTACCTGAGCTTCCCCTGCCGTGTCCCTGAATCCGCCCCGCCAGCCCTCAGGAGCAAAGGTCCATCGTTCCGGCCCGGATGCCGAGGCACTGCTGCTTGAGGCGGTGCGAGATCGCTGTGGCCACGAGAGCCTGGTGAGGCTTCAGCGCTGCGTGCACCGCAGGGGCCTGGATTGGCTTGAGAAGTTCCAGTCGATCACGCTCCCGGCTCTGCAAGGCAACGATGCTGCAGCTTGGTTCGCAGCACTGCTGGGGGATGGGTGCCTGTGGTTGCCTGCCGATCGCCAAGGCGTCGTCGAGGAACAGGCCTGGATCGAGCAACGGACCACCGCCGCAGTCGATGGGGCAATCGCTTCGATGTTGGCGGAATTCCCCGAACTGATTCCCCAGGTCCAGCCCCGGGGATTCGCTCTGCCCCTCACGAGTGCCCGTGACTTGGCACCCATTCAGGAAGCAGGCCTTGCCTTGGAGATCCTGCCGGGCGAACTTGCCGATGAGAGTGCCAAGGAGGGTCACTCCCATCCCGAGCCGTACGGTTCCGCGGCGTCCATCGATGATCATGCCCCGTTCGAAGAGTTGCTAGCCGATTCCGCTCCACCACGCCAGCGGAGTGCGGCGGAGATTGGTGCCGCTCTGCGGTCCAGCCTGCTGCGCCGTTTTTCTCGCACCCAATGGCGGAGTCTTGCTCGCATCCGCACAGATCAAGGTGGGGCTCCGCAGGTCCCTGATCCCGCCGTCGCCCCGAGTTTGCAGCCCCCTGCTCCTGAGGAGTTGCCGGGGGCTGTGGCGTCCCCGTCACCTGCTGGGACCACCACTGTTCTTGCCCAGGATCGTGGCATCGGTGCCGGCACCCTCCCCCAACCTCCCGATCCGCTGGCCGTCGTGGTCCGATTGGCCGAGCGCCGGAGTGAGCCAAACCTTCAGCAGGATGCCGCCCCGGCTCCGAGAGCCCTGGAGGATCTGCGGGCCTGGCTTCCGGATTCCTCCCTACCTCGGGCCAGCTGAGGGGCGCCGCGCAACCGAGTCCCGCTTCCCCCGTCGTCCTGCCCTCGTTCTCTCTCCCCATGGGTTCTGGTGCTCCATCGTTTCCCGATCGCGCTGCCCTGGCGGGAGGTCTGATCGTTTCGGTGCAGGCTCCTGACGGGTCTCCCCTGCGGGATCCTCTGGTGATCGCGGCGATGGCTGAGGCCAGCCTTCGGCAGGGTGCACTCGGGGTCCGGCTTGAGAGTCCTGAGCACATTGGCGCGGTGCGGCGGCGATGTCCCGATGCTCTGATCGTGGGCCTGTGGAAGCGTTCCTACCCCGATATTCCGGTGTACATCACCCCGGGATGGGAGGAGATCCGGGCGGTCTGGGCGGCGGGAGCGGATCTGGTGGCTCTTGATGCCACCGAACGGCACCGCCCCGACGGTCAGGATCTCGAGGGGCTGATCAGTCGCTGCCGCGACGAACTGGGCGCTCCGTTGATGGCGGATGTTGATGGTGTGGCCAATGGGCTCCGGGCCGCTGAATTGGGTTGCGCCTGGGTGGGGACCACGCTCTATGGCTACACCGAAGCAACCGCAACCCTTCGTCCGCCCGGCTGGGAGTTGTTGCCCGTTCTGAGGCGGTCGTTGCCGGGGGCGGTGCCCCTGATCTGTGAGGGTGGCATCGCCTCCGCCGAGCAGGCTGTGCGTGCAGTGGTGGAGGGGGCCGATGCCGTGGTGGTGGGCACTGCGATCACCGGCATCGACCTCCAGGTGGCCGCCTACCGCCGGGCCCTAGGGGAACGGCGCAGCCGTTGAAACGCCTGAAATGCGGGGCCTGGGAGCGGTGGGCCACCAGAAATCCGACCGGACTCAATTTTTTTGTAGCTCAGGCGTCTATGGGGTGTGGTTCGGACATCATGGAAGTCGATCGAGAACGAGACAGGAGGGACGCATGGCGACCCAGGGCCGCAAGGGTGGGACATGGATGTCATCGTCTGCGAAGGGATGGCTTCCCCTCCTGACCGCAAGGCTGATTCCCGGTTTCGGTGGTGTGGTGCTGTTCGGCGTGGGCCTGCTGGGCCTTCCCTTGAGCGCCAATCATCTCTCCCAGTTCGAAGCCCTCAACCGGGAGCTGGGCAAGCTGTGTTCCCAACCGCCTCCTCAGGCGCTCAACGTTTGCCGTCTGCATGCCCGGCTTTTGAGCAGCCTGTGAGGCCGCTCTCCAGCCGGGGCTTCAACGGCGGGATCACATCATGCCGGGCATGCCCATGCCGCCCATTCCTCCCATCCCGCCCATGCCTCCCATACCGCCATCACCGGCGGGAGGAGCGGGGGGTTCGGGTTTGTCGGCGATCACCGCTTCGGTGGTGATGAGCAGCGATGCGATCGATACGGCATCCTGCAGGCCGAGTCTCACCACCTTGGCGGCATCGAGGATGCCGGCGGCCAGGAGATCTTCATAGGTGCCGGTGAGGGCGTTGAAGCCCAGGCCACTCCGTCGGATCTCCTCCACAACCACATCACCATCGCTGCCGGCATTGAAGGCAATCTGCTTCATCGGGGCCTCTAGGGCCCGCTTGACGATACTGATGCCGGTGCGCTCATCACCGCTGCTGGCGGCGATAAGACCATCGAGGCCGTCAGCCAACTGCAGCAGGGTGCTTCCGCCCCCGGCGATGATGCCCTCCTCCACTGCGGCTCGGGTGGCGTTGAGGGCATCCTCGATGCGCAGCTTGCGGTTGCGCAGTTCGGTTTCGGTGGGGGCCCCCACCTTGATCACGGCCACTCCTCCGGCCAGCTTGGCGATCCGCTCGGAGAGCTTTTCGCGGTCGTAGTCGGAATCGGTGGCCTCCAGTTCACGCTTGATTGATGCCACCCGGTCGGCCACGGGAGCTTTGCGGTTGTCGCTGGCGAGGATGGTGGTCTCGTCCTTGCGGATGGTGATCCGCTCGGCGCTGCCCAGTTCCGCCAGGGTGGCCTTCTCCAGGGTCATCGCCCTGTCTTCACTGATCACTGTGGCGCCTGTAAGGATGGCGATGTCCTCCAGCATCGCCTTGCGGCGATCCCCGAAGCCGGGGGCGCGCACGGCCGCCACCTGGAGTATGCCTCGAGTCTTGTTCACCACCAGGGTGGCCAGCGCTTCGCCCTCCACCTCTTCGGCCAAGATCACCAGGGGGCGGCCGCTGCGGGAGACCGCCTCCAGCACGGGCACTAGATCGGCCACGGCACCGATCTTGCGGTCGGTGATCAGCAGGAGTGGATTGCTGAACACACATTCACGCCGCTCGTTGTCGGTCACGAAGTAGGGGGAGGAATAGCCGCGATCGAACGCCATCCCCTCGGTGATCTCCAGCTCGGTCGCCAGGGATTTCGATTCCTCCACCGTGATCACCCCATCGGCGCTCACCTTGTCCATTGCTTCGGCGATCATCCGGCCGATCTCCTCGTCATTCCCTGAACTCACCGTGGCCACCTGGCGGATGGCATCACCGGCCACGGGGCTGGAGCACTGGGCGATTCCTGCCACCACCTGGGCTACGGCCCGTTCCATGCCGCGGCGCAACTGCACGGGGTTGGCGCCAGCGGCCACGTTGCGCAGACCGTGCTTCACCATCGCCTGGGCCAGCACCGTGGCAGTGGTGGTGCCATCGCCGGCGGTGTCCTTCGTTTTGGAGGCCACCTGTTGGATCAGCTTGGCGCCAAGGTTCTCGAAGGGATCCTCCAGTTCGATCTCCTTGGCGATGGTCACACCATCGTTAACGATGTCTGGAGCTCCGAATTTCTTCTCCAGCACCACGTTGCGCCCCTTCGGACCGATGGTGACCTTCACCGCATCCGCGAGGGCGTTGACGCCCCGCTCCAGGGAGTCGCGGGAGGCATCGGAGAACCGGATCAGCTTGGCCATGGGGAGGGGCGCTCAAGCGCACAGAGTTGGTTAGTTTCTCACACGGCAACTCGTGGAAACGATGCCAGCGGCTTGCCGCACAGCCTCGCCTTGGATGCTGAGCACGATCCGAGAGGGTGCCGATCCTCTTTGTTCTTACTCTCAGCGGCCCGCAGCCGGCTGATCAGGCTGCTGCAGAAGATCCGGCTGCGGGAGGAGATTGGGAAGACCTTTATCAGGAACCAGACCGGAAGGGGATCAGGGCAGGGCTAGTCTCTGCTGAGAGAGAATCAACTGACAGACAACCACACTGCCCGTAACAAGAATGGCGGGCAAGATGCCGAGCCGACGTTCGATCGCCTTGCAGAAAGTCTCGAACAGGAGGACAGTGGCTGGCAGGCAGACGAGGAAGTAGTAAGGCGTGGAGAAGGGGATGGCGAAGTCGACCAGCGCTGAGAAGAGGTAGACCAACCCGACTATCAGGCCAAGATAGAAACTGCGGTTGGCCAGGAGCTCACGGAGGGGCTGGATCAAGGTGAGAGCCAGGGACTCGGGCCGCTTCCAGGACAAAGCTTTGAACGGTGGCGGCGATGACGGGGAAGCGCCGGCGCGATGGCTTTGAGGCGATCGCCATGCGGCAACGACCAGGGCTGCGAACACCGCGGTGGCAAACAGATAGGCAGGCTGACGAGAGACCACAATAACGGGGATATTCCCCATGAGAAAGTTATTGAACGTGCTGACAAAAGGCAATACCTCCACCCATTGGTTCGATTCGGCCTGCTTCTCAAGTGAGCCAAACAGCTTCTGAAACAGCCGCCAGAGCAGCAGCAGGGAAAACAGCCCGATACCCGGCAGGCGCGAGCGGCTGATCCTGCGCTCGACAGCATCGATCGCTAACAGGATGGCCACATAAAGGGTGCCGTAGTAATGGGTCAGCCCCAGAAGCAAGCCCGTGCCATAGAAGATGCCGCGGATGATCGGCAAATCACCCTGGACTTCTAGCCGAGAGCTGGCGGAACCCCGTTCGCGAAGCAGCAGCGCACTGAGGGTCACGATCGACGCCAGGGCCACCATCATGGCGTAGGGCCGAATTGTGGCAGAGTAATAGGTGAACAATGGGTTGGTGCCCAGCAGCAGCAGCGGCACGAACAGCGAGATCAACCGATAGCGCGTGTGGAACACCACGAAAGAGGCCACCGCCAGCAAGGCGAAGCCATAGGAAAGCAGCCGCACCTGCGGGATCGATAGACCCACCAAAAGGGACCAAGCCTTGGCAACGAGGTAATAGAGGGGGGGATGGTTATCCTTTTCAGAACGAAGACGACGATCTGATCGAAGCTGCTGTTGATCGCTGCGAGGGTCCAGTTCTCATCCGCGTGGTCGACCCGGACCGTGCGCAGGCCTTTGCTCAGCTGGAATGCGAGCGCGGCTACCAAGAGGCCAACAGATCCTGGGGCGCTGAGGCAGCCGCGAAGCTTCATAGAAAAGATTTGATCGCGAAATAATTTTACCTTCTCAGTCATGCCCGCTTCCACAGGGGCGAGCGTGACGCTTCGTTTGACGACTTCGGCGCTGGCTGCTTCAGCTCATTGCGTTGAGCAGAGGGCTGGACCGGCTTCAGGAGGCCGTTGCGGGTCATGCTGGCGGTATTGACCAGCACTGCTAAGCCTCCATTGACCTCCAGCGCCGCTTTCCCTTTGCCGCAACCAGCCTAAAAGGCCACATCCTTATGGAGGCCCCATGTCTTGATGCCGGCCGCGGTGCTCGTGGCCACCATTTCGAGGGCGGCCTCCGGCGAGCGGGCGTAGTTGACCACTGTGATGGGGCTGATGGGGCCGGTGCGGTCCAACTCCCCGCCAATGGCACGGCCGATGCCCCTGATGGACCCGATCGGCTTCCCGGTAGGGATAGGCCGTGCCTTGGGCAACGGATGCCGTTGGGCTGGTTGATCTCCGCTCGCAGGGACCGCAGGGTGGTCATCACGCCGGATCCTTATCCGGTAGGTGCCGTGGGAGGGCCCGACCTGGCTGATCAGGGCATCGCGCGCCTCGTGGTGCAGTTCTTCGAGGGTCGGGGCTTCCACCACGAGCCCCCGTTCCTGGGCCTTGGCTTCAATCCTGCCGGGCTGGTCGGCCGTGACCACAAAAACAATCTCTCGCATACCTGTTGCTTCGGCACCTCCCATGGATCCACCCTGCCGGGTTCGACCCGCATCGGGGTGCTGCCTGGGATACGGGGATCCGTCATCGAAAGAGCTCCGGCAGGCATGGCGGCCTAGTCCCCGGCGCATGCACCCCAAGGGTGGCCACCCATGGCAACCTGAAACCTGAAGTGCACCTCATGCGCTTCGCCTTCGTCGGGGGGTTCCCCGGGATCCCTCGACCGACCCAGGCGCCATGCCGAACGCCGCTTCCTTCTCCTCCCCCCGCTCTTACACCCTGCTCTCGGTGGCGGCGGCCCTGGCCACGATCGCTCTCAAGACGGCGGCGTGGCGGCTCACCGGATCTGTGGGGCTGCTCTCCGATGCGCTCGAATCGGGGGTGAACCTGGTGGCGGCCCTGGCCGCCTTCTGGGCCCTCACCTTGGCGGCCAAGCCCGCCGACCGCACGCATCATTACGGCCACTTCAAGGCGGAGTACTTCTCCAGCGGCCTGGAGAGCGTGCTGATCGTGGTGGCGGCCCTGGCCATCATCTATGCCGCGATCGGCCGTCTCCAGCAGCCTGCGCCCCTGGAACAGGTGGGCATCGGGCTGGCGCTCTCCCTGTTGGCTACCGCTCTCAACGGCGTGGTGGCCTGGGTGCTGCTGCGGGCCGCTCGCCGTTTCCACTCGATCACCCTGCGGGCCGATGCCCACCACCTGCTCACCGATGTGTGGACCTCCTTCGGGGTGGTGGTGGGGGTGGCGCTGGTGAAGATCACCGGCTTCACCATGCTCGATCCGCTGATCGCCATCGCGGTGGCGCTCAACATCGTGGTGACCGGCTGGAAGCTGCTCCACGAAACCGCCTCCGGTCTGCTCGATCGCGCCCTGCCGGAGGAGGACCACGCCCAGCTGGAGGCTCTGCTCGCCTCCCATGAGAATGAGCAGATCCGTTTCCATGCCCTGCGCACCCGGGTGGCGGGATCGCGGCGCTTTGTGGCCTTCCATGTGTTGGTGCCGGGAGCCTGGAGCGTGCAGGCCGGCCACGACCTCTGTGAACAGCTCGAGCAGCAGATCGCCGCCGCCCTGCCCCGCACCCATGTGCTCACCCACCTCGAACCGATCGAGGACCCGAAATCCTGGGATGACCAGGGCTTTCGCTGGGAGGAGGGTTGAAGGAGGGCGTCGCCGCGGGGCTGTTTCGATGAATCCGGACCAGCAGGAACGGCAGCTCTGGCCAGCGAAGGCGGGTCTGGAAGGCAGTCACAGGGGCAGCCCTTCCTGGCCCTGCCGCCGGGAGTCCCCGGGCTGTGGCGCTGCGCCGAAGGGTGGGGAAATGGCCTGGGTCGTGGTGTTCAGGCCGCTTCGGCCGGGGGCGGCTCGGGGGAGACCCACCGCTGCAGCAGCCGCGGCAGCACCACCCCCTTCAGCACCAGGCTGGTGATCACCGCCACCGCCACCAGGGCTTGCATCTGCGTGGCCAGGTCGACGGCCTCGAGGGGATGCACATCCCGCAGCCGCGGCACCTGTTCCAGCAGTGCCAGGGAGAGTGCAAGAGGCACAGCCCCCCGCAGCCCGCCGGCAGCGATCAGCAACCGCTCAAGCCGCTGGCCCCGTGGCGCTCCCCCCAGCCCCAGCAGCACCAGTGGCCGCACCAGCAGTTCGAGCAGCAGCCCCAGCACCATCCCCAGGGGAAGCATCTGCACCATGACGCCGGGATGCACTAGGAGGCCCAGCAGCAGCAGCAGCGTGAATTCGGCCGTGGTGTTGAAGGGGAGAAGCACGTGGCGGAGCCCGGCATGGCCAGAGGGCCCGCGGGTCTGGGGCCGGTTGGCCAGCACCAGGCCCGCGATGTAGACGCTGATTAACCCTCCCCCTCCCAGCAGGTTGCCCATGGCGTAGGCCACAAAGGCCACCGAGACCGCCAGGATCAGCAGGTGCTCGCTGTGGCTCACCAGCAGGGGAATCAGGCGGTTGGCAAACAGCCCCACCAGCAGGCCTGCGGCCAGCCCCGCCAGTAGGTGCCGCACCAACTCCAGCAGGCTGCTCGGTAACTCCTGCACGGCACCGAGACGAAAATCGCCCTGACTGCCGTGCTGTAAGCCTAGGAACAACGTGACCACAAGGCCGAAGCAGAGGATGGCGGTGGCACTGCCCAGGGCCGCCTCGAAGGCCAGAACCGGTTGCACGTGCTTAGGGGCATGGTGCCCCCACTGATGGGCTAGTTCCTCATTGGCGGAGCCGTCTGTGGGCAGTAGGCAGGTGGCCGTGAGCATGGCCACCCCTAGAGGGAGGGGGGCAGCCAGACCGGCCCTGGGGAGGAACGGAAGCCCGATGTGGCCCAGGGCCCAGAGCAGCAGACCCAGCAGCAGCCCGGAGAGCAGAATCCCGATCGTGGGCAGGGTTAGGGCCAGGGAAAGGCGGCCTCGTATCCGATCCAGATCGGTGTTCAGGCCCGCGTAGAACAGCAGCAGGGCCAGGCTGGTGGTGTGCAGGGTCTCCACCTGGCCATGGCTCACGACATGCACCCCGTGGAGCAGCCAGTTCACCACCAGGGCCAGCGCCAGGATCGGCAGGGCGGAGGGGATCGCCAGCCGCCAGGCCAGTCGATGGAGTCCCAGCGCCAGGATGTAAATGAGGCCTGTGGCAAGGAAGAATCCCCGCGGCAGGATCGTGCCCGCGGCGGTGGAGGACACGCTGCCGGCGTGTTCTGAAAGGGTCAACAGCCAGGTGAAGCCCATCCGCCGGAGCCCGGGAGCGGTTGGGGCTGACGCTAAACGGCGCTTGGGGAGCGACAGAGGTGGCCCCCTCAGAGGGTGATCGGGGAAGATCGCTCCCGGTTAGACCCCCCAGCCCGTCGCTCCATGAGCCTTCTCCTTCCTCGCAAGCTCGTGGTGCTTGGCGACAGCGGCGTGTTCGGCTGGGGCGATCCCGAACAGGGCGGCTGGTGTGAACGGCTCCGGCGCCACTGGATGGCCACCCCAGGGGCACCGGTGCTCTACAACCTGGGCGTGCGCGGTGATGGGCTGGAGCGGCTGGCGGCCCGTCTTTCCCCTGAGGTGCTGTGCCGGGGTGAACTGCGCCGTCAGCGGCCTCAGGGCATCCTCATCTCGGTGGGCCTCAATGACACCGCTCGGGTCGGCCGGCCCGACGGCCGCCATCAGCTTGATCCCGAGGGCTTTTGCTTCGGCTTCCAGCAACTGCTGCGCCAGGCCCGGGAGCTGGCCCCCACCCTGGTGGTGGGCCTCACCCCCGTGGATGGGGCCGCCATGCCCTATGCCGAGGTGCTCTGGTATCAGCTGGAGGCCGTACGGCGCTACGAGGGTCTTTTGGAGGAGGCCTGCCTGGAGGCCGATGTGCCCTTTCTGCCGATGCTCGAGCCCCTGCTCGCCGATTCCCGCTGGCTTCGCTGGCTGGATGCCGATGGGGTGCATCTCAACAGCGAAGGCCATGCGGAGGTTTATGGGCGGGTGCGGACCTGGCCTGCCCTGCTCCAGTGGGCTGGCCTGGAGATGCGGCTGCAGCCCACATCCAGTTTCTGAGTTCAGGCGCACCGTCTAAGGCCCGGCTGGATCCGTTCCACCCGTCCAGCCGGTTGAAACGCTCATCGCCCTCCCAGAGCTCGCCATCCCCCGATCGGGTGAATGTTGTTCCGCCGATCCGGTGACAGTGCGCCCCCCGGGCCCCTCGCATCGTGGAAACACCGATGCTGATGCCGGCCATGGCCGCCTTCCTTCCCCCCATTCCCAGCCGTCCGATCCCCTTCGAGGCCTCCATCCCAGTGGCTGCCGCCTTCGTTGCCGCTGCACGACCTGCGGCCGTTGCTGGAGCTGCCCCCTCCCTGGCACCCTCCTCGCCAGCCCCTAGGCCCGGACGTGTATCGGTGCAGGCGCGACCACCCGGACGACTTCGGGCCAGCGATCCCTTGGTGCGCCGCCGCAATGCCTTGGTGGAGGCGAACCTGCCCCTGGCCAGGGCTGTGGTGGCCCGCTTCTCCCCACGGCCGCCGCTGCCCTACGAGGACCTGATGCAGGTGGCCAGCCTGGGCCTGATCCGGGCCGTGGAGGCCTTCGATCCCAGCCGCGCCGTGAGCTTCAGCAGCTTTGCGGTGCCCTACATCCGTGGGGCCCTGCTGCATGAGCTGCGCGATCGCCAGCCGATGGTGCGGATCCCCCGGCCCCTCTGGGAACTGCGTCAGCAGTCGGCCCGCCTCCAGGAGGAGCGTCGGGGGCGGGGCCTGCCTGCCCTGGATCGATCCGCCCTGGCGATGAAGCTCGGCTGTACGCCGGAGCGGTTGCTGGAGATCGAGGACCTGCGGGCAGCGGCCCTACCTCGCAGCCTCGATGCTCCATTTGAGCGGGGGCCGGCGGGGAGCGATGCCGGCGACGCCGGCGTGCTGCTGGATCGCCTTGCAGATCCGCGTTCGCTGGTTGGTGATCTCCCTGAGCCTGACGGGGTTGATCCGCGCGCGGCGGAGCGGGTCTGGTTCCGGCAGCAGATGGCGGCTCTGGATCCGATGCGCCGCCAGCTGCTGGAGGGTCGCCTGCGGCTGGGCTGCACCTGGGTGGAACTGGGTCGGCAACTGGGCATCCATCCCCGCATGGCCCAGCGGCGCTGCGACGCGACCCTGCATGAGCTGAAGCTGGCGGCGGAACGGTGGCAGGCCACACGGTGGCAGGCCACCCGCGACGGGGCTGAGATCACCTGAAGGCTTTGGCTCAGGGACGTGGGGGGCGAGCATCCGGTTCCCGGGGTCAGCCACCCCGCAGACCCAGCGCCGCCAGGGCCAGCAGCGCCGCCACCAGGGTTTGCACCCCATTCACCAGCTCATTGCTGAGCCAGCTCCAGCGGCGCTGCAGGGTGGCGCCGATCACGCTTTCGCCCAGAGTGGCGAGCAGTGCCACGGCTCCGACCAGGAGCCAGGTGCCCGGGCCGGGGATCAGGCCCAGGGCCAGCATCACCAGGGCCATCAGCAGCCCGCCGGCCAGGCTGGCGGCGGTTCCCTCCAGGCTCACGGCCCCCTCAGTGCCGGCGGGCACCGGCCGCAGGCTGGTGATCAGCAGGGTGTGGCGCCCCCAGCGTTTGCCGATCTCACTGCCGCAGGTGTCGGCGAGCTTGGCGCTGAAGCTGGCCGCGAAGGCCACCAGCAGCGGGCCGTTCCAGCTGAGGGGCGCCCGGGCGGCCAGCATCGCCAGCAGGGCGCCCACCAGGGCGGACCCCCAGACGTTCTCCGGGCCCCGCCGGCCGCCGCGGGCTTCGGCCAGGCCGCGTTGTTGCTTCTCATGCAGCCCTAGCCGGGTGACGAGGGAGCCAAGGGCGAGATACAGCACCACCGCAAGCCAGCCCCGCCAGCCGAGGGTGCCCCACAGGATTGTGCCGAGGATGCCGGCATGCACCCAGCCGGATCGGGTGAGCACCGGAGCCCGCTGGGCCAGGGCGATCAGTCCGGCGTTGAGGGCCAGGGCCAGCAGCCAGTGGGCGGGATCCTGGGGCGGCAGGGAGAGCATGGGGAGAGGACAGTGGGCGGACCACCAGCTGCTCCCCGTGCCGGCCCCTGCGGCGGCTGGAACCGGAGGGTGGAGTGCCCTGTCGAGGAGCTGGACTGTTGCACTGGTCTAAGCGCCGGGGGCTGACGCGTCGCCGCCAGCAGATAATCGCCCCATCGCGGCTGCCCCCATGATCTTCAAACCGAAATTCTTCCTCGACCTGACCAACGGCAAGGATGAGCTGCCGGCAGTCCCCGTCGTGGTGGCCCCGGTGAGGGAGAAGGCCGCTCCCGCCAAGGGGCAGGACAGCAAGACGGCCGAGGTCGCGGTTCGAGTAGCCCCCATTGCCCAGTCCCCTAGGGCGAGCGAGCCGGCCAAGGTCGCCGCCGAAGCCAACTTCGCCGCCGAAGCCTCCGCCGCCGCCGAAGCCTTCGTCGCCGCCGAAGCCCCGGTCGCTGCTGCAGCTGCCGCAGCCAGTACCTCCCTTACCACCGCCGAGTCGATCGCCGCCGAACTCGCCGCCGCCCAGGCTAACCGGCCTGCCCCCTCGCTCGCCACCTTCGCGCCGGAAGCCCTGGTTCCCGGTGGAGCCACCCCCCGGCGTCGCCGCAGCGGTGGAGCCAATCTCGCCGGCTTCAAGGCGATCGCGCGCTCCTTCGTGAAGAACTGAACATCGGCCTGCCTTCACCCCTTCCGCTTCGAGGCCAGGGCCAGCCAGGCCAGGGCGGCTACCGCCGCAGTTGAGGTGCGCAGGATGGCGCCCCCCAGGCTCACCGGCTGCCAGCCGGCTGCCAGGGCCGCCTCTTCTTCTTCGGCGCTCCAGCCACCCTCAGGCCCGATCGCCAGCCGCAGCTCCGGCGTGCTCTGATCAGGCCGGTTCGGCAGGCGCTCCATCAGAAGAGAAGGCAGCAGCTCGGGCAGGGTTGGCAGGGCCTCCTGACGGGTCGTGGCCAGCAGGGACCCCCCTGGGGCGGGGCTGCTGAACCAGGCCAGGGCTTCTATCGGTTCAGCCAGCTGCGGCAGCCAGAGGCGCTCGCATTGCTCGGTGGCCTCCCGCACGATCGTGCGCCAGCGCTCCAGGGGTAGAGCGCCACGCACCACCCCGCGGCTGGCCAGCAGGGGCTGTAGCTGGCTGGCCCCCAGTTCCGTGGCCATGCGCCACGCCAGCTCCGCATCCCGCTTGGGCACCGCCATCGCCAGGGTGATCGTTGGCGCCGGGCGGCCGGCCCGCTCCAGGGGCTGCTCCAGGGGCTGCTCCAGCTTCAGCATGGCCGGCTGCTCCAGGGTGGCGGTCCACAGCTGACCTTCGCCGTCGATCAGGGCGAGCCGATCGCCATGGCGGAAGCGCAGTACCCGCGCCACATAGTGGGCTTCCTCCGGCTCAAGTTCCACAAGCCCTCCCTCCTGCTCCAACCCGATCCCGGCCGCGGCCGCCTCAAGCCTCCTTGGAGGAATCAGTAGCCGGCGTAGCTCTCGGGCCATCTGGGGGGGAGTTTTAGTCGTCCAGGGCGAAGGGGCTGTCGGGGGCGTCCTCGATCGGCCAGTCCTCATTGATGCCACCGATCAGCACCTCCTCGATCTCCAGCACATCGCTATTGAGCTGGTTGAGGGTGTTGATCAGCACGTCGAGGGCGAAGGCATCGCTGGTGCCCAGATCCAGCCAGCAGCGCGCCCATTCCTCCTCGTATTCCATTGGGCCCATGTTGTGCATCAGGGCCGGTAGGGCCCGCTCCGCCTCATCCGCCTCGTAGACCAGCCAGTTGAGGTCGGCCCCCTCCTGATGGGCCTGGAGGTTTTCGGCGTTGAAGCCCCCAAGCTTGCCGAGGAAGAACCAACTGTCGAACACGGTTTCCAGGTAGCTCCGCTCCGCCGCTCCGGGCGGATGGCCGCAGCGCAGCCAGATCCAGCAGTTGAAGGGGTCGACCTCGCGGAAGCGGACCTCCATGGGTGTGGGCAGCGATGGGAAGGAAGCCTCCCCATGCAACCACTCCGCCCACCCTGCCCCGGCAAGCTGGGGAGATGCTCGAACTCCGTGGCCTCCGCTATCAGCCCGCCACTGCGCGCCAGCCGGTGCTGCGCGACGTTTCCCTGCAGCTGGCGGCGGGAGCACCCCGGTTGGTGGCGGGCCGCAGCGGCTCGGGCAAGACCACCCTGCTGGAACTGATCGGGGGTCTGGCCGATCCCGATGCCGGCCAGATCCTCTGGAACGGTGAAGTGCTGAACGCTCGCCAGCGCCGCTGGCTCTGTGGCCTGGTGTTTCAGTTTCCGGAGCGCCATTTCCTCGGCCTGAGCGTGGGCCAGGAACTGAGGCTCGGTCATCGCCGCCTCGGCGGTGAGGCCGTGGAGCGGGTCCTGCGTCAGGTTGGTCTTGCCTCGATCTCCTTGCAACAGGCGCCGGAGCGGCTCAGTGGCGGTCAGCAGCGGCGCCTGGCCCTGGCGGTGCAGCTGCTCCGGGATCCGAAGGTGCTGCTGCTCGATGAACCCACCGCCGGTCTCGACTGGACCGTGCGGAACGAGGTGCTCCAACTCCTCTCTGTCCTGTCTCGCGACCGGGCCCTGCTGGTGGTGACCCACGAGCCCGATCTGTTCGCCGGTGTGGTGGAGGGGGGGTGGTTCCTGGAGCAGGGCGCTCTGCGTCCGCTAAGGGAACGGATCCTCACACCAATCCTTACGATGCCGCCAGAAGGAGTTGGCGATGGCGGATGAGCTGTTGCGGGCCACCGCTGCCGGGGGCGGCATCCGCATGGTGGCGGTGAACACCACCGGCATCTGCCGGGAGGCTCAGCGGCGCCATGGTCTCTCGTTTCTCACCACCGCGTTGCTGGGGCGCGCCATGACTGCAGGCCTGCTGCTGGCCAGCTCGATGAAGGTGGCCCATGGACGGGTGAACCTGCGGATCCGCTCCGATGGGCCCCTAAGGAGGCTGATGGTGGATGCCGGCCGGGATGGCACGGTGCGCGGCTATGTGGGGGATCCTGGCCTGGAGCTGGATCTGGTGGCCGATCCAGCCGGGGTGCCCCAGTTCGATTTCCGCCGCGCCACCGGCACCGGCTATCTGCACGTGGTGCGCGACATCGGCCAGGGTGAGCCCTTCAGCAGCACGGTGGAGCTGGTCAGCGGCGGCATCGGTGATGACGTGGCCTCATATCTGCTTCATTCCGAACAGACCCCTTCGGCCCTGTTCGTGGGTGAGGAGATCGGCAGCGATGGCGTGCGCTGCTCCGGCGGCGTGCTGGTGCAGGTGCTGCCGAAGGCGGCCCAGGAGCCGGCCCTGGTGGCCCTGCTGGAGGAGCGCTGCCGCGAGATCGAGGGCTTCGCGGGTCGTCTGGCCGCCAGCGCCGATCAGCTCCATCTGCTGCTGGAGGATATCTTCCCCGACCTTGATCCGCTCCCCCTGGAGCAGGCCGAAGCCCGCCAGAGCCTGCGCTTTCACTGCCCCTGCAGCCGCAGCCGCAGCGTGGGCGCCCTCAAGCTCCTGGGCCGTGAGGAGCTCGGCGCGATGCTGCGCGAGGACGGCCAGGCCGAACTCGTGTGCCATTTCTGCAGCGCCACCTACCGGGTCCCTGCCGAGGAACTCCAGGAGCTGATCGCTGAGTTCGATGCGGCCTGAAGCCGGCCGCCGCTTCTCGGGCGGGCGCCACGGGGAGCAGCACAACAGCCATCGCATCGGCTGGCCTGCGGATGTTGGAGTGGGGGACCCTCGCCATGGGCATCACTGCCCTGGTGGGGCGCCTGGCGGGCGCTGTGGTGTGACGCCTGGTGCCGGCTCGCCGGGTGGAGAGCCCCAGGCTGCTTATTGGGCCGGCGCTGGTTGCTTCAGGCGAGGAACAGGGCGCCGAGCAGCAGCAGCAGCAGGGCCGGAACGGCCTCGATCTGGACGGGGGTGAGGGGCAGGGCCGGAGGCAGGGCGGGTGCCAGGGCGGAGAGCAGCAGGGCTCCAACCACCAGGCCCAGCACGAGAAGGAGCACCGACCAGCCCACGGCGGCCAGGAAGCGTCCATGGCGGCGCTGCAGGTTGAGCACGGTGGCACTGGTGGCCAGGGCCAGCAGCAGGTCGGCGGGCAGGCCGGGCAGAGCCACCAGGAGCACCAGCAGGGCTCCATGGGCTGCCAGGGGAAACCAGCGCTCGCGGCCCTCGGCTAGGGCCAGGGTTGGCAGGGTTGGTCTAGCTACAGTCCCCCGCCCGGCAGGAAGTTGAGGCAACGAAGGCAGGGAGGGCAGCACGGGTCTGGTGGGTGGTGGTGCCGCCTGCTCCCGTTGGGAGGCTGTTCGGGCGGCGCTGCTCACCTTGCCCTGCTGACGCTCCTTGAGTCGGTCCATCAACACGGCGTCGTAGGCGGCCTCGATGGCGGATCGGGCCAGGGGGTCCTCCCCCACATTCGCGAGCCTGGCGGTGCGGGCAGCCTGCACCGCGTCAAAGGAGGCGTCAGGCTCCACACCTAGGCGCTGATAGGGGTCCTGCCCATCGGGTGGGAAACCGGAGGAACCCGGTGCCGGGGGTGAGCCTTGGTTCATGGCAATGAGCGTACGCAGGCCAGGTCAGAACAGGGGGTCGCTGTGGCGGAACCCGGCCTCAAGCTGGAGCAGGCGGCGGCAGGCGTCAGCCTCGTCGGCGGCTAGATGGCGGCGGCGCTTGAGCAGAGGCATTTGGGGGGGGAGGTGGCTGCCTTCACGCATCTCCACCGCCCCATGGATGGGGTAGAAGCTTACGTAATCACAACCGCCATCACTGCGTGGGCGGACCAGCCAGCAGGGGCTGGAAGCCGGGGCGGTAGGGGAGAGAGGGCTCGGCATCGCAGCTGTCGTCATCGCGGGCAACCGTGGGTCGGCATGACGATTTATTGCGCCATTCTGGCGTCCACCGGGGGCGGGTGCGGTAGCGGATGCCTCCGGTGCACGGTGAGCCTCTCCGGGTTATAGGGCGATCGGCTCGACGCCGCTCACCACGGGTGCCACCGAGGCGAGCTCCAGATCGGGGTGATCCTCCCGGAGCTGGTTGAGGTTCCAATCGTTGCGAAAGAGGAGCACGGGCCGGTCCCAAGGGTCCCTCACGGTCTTGCAGTTGAAGATGCGGCCCACCGCCTCCAGGGCCGGCCAGCCGCCGCTCACCCAGCGAGCCACGTTGAACTCCATCGGCTCCACCCGTGTCTTGACGCCGTACTCGTTCTCGAGGCGGTACTGCACCACCTCCAGCTGCAGCTGGCCCACCGCCGCCAGGATCGGATCGCGTTTGCTGGCGTCGGTGTCGTAGAGCACCTGCACCGCCCCCTCCTCCCGCAGCTCATTGACGCCCTTGCGGAAGCTTTTGAAGGCCGAAGGGTTTGGGTTGCGCAGCCAGGCGAAGATCTCCGGGCTGAAGCAGGGAATGCCCTCGTATTCCACCCGTGGGCCGAGGTAGAGGGTGTCGCCGATCGCGAACATGCCGGGGTTGTTGAGGCCGATCACATCACCCGGGTAGGCGTCCTCCACCACCTCGCGGTCCTGGCCGAACAGCTTCTGTGGCCGCGACAGGCGGATGGCCCGGCCGCTGCGGGCGTGCTGCACGGTCATGTCCTTCTCGAAGTGGCCGGAGCAGACACGCACGAAGGCGACCCGGTCGCGGTGGCGGGGGTCCATGTTGGCCTGCAGCTTGAACACGAAGCCGCTGAACCCCGGCCGCAGCGGATCCACCGGACCCTCGCGGCTGGTGCGGGCCGTGGGCCGCTGGGCGAGCTCCAGAAAGGCATCGAGGAAGGGCCGCACCCCGAAGTTGGTCATCGCTGAACCGAAGAACACCGGGCTGAGTTCACCGGCGTGCACCAGCTCCAGATTGAGGTCGGCGCCGGCTCCCTCCAGCAGCTCGAGTTCCTCGAAGGCCTGCTCCAGCAGTTCGGGCTCCACGAGGGAGGCCAGCTCCGGGTCATCGCCGGCCAGGCGCTTCTCGGCGCTCTGACGGCCCCGCTCGGCCCGTTCGAACAGGATCACCTCGTGGCTGCGGCGGTCGATCACGCCGCGAAAGCGGTCGCCGCTGCCGATCGGCCAATTCACCGGCCAGCAGGCGAGCCCCAGTTCCTTCTCGATCTCATCGATCAGCTCGAGGGGCTCCCGGCCGGGCCGGTCCATCTTGTTGATGAAGGTGAAGATCGGGATCCGCCGCATCCGGCAGACCTCGAACAATTTGCGGGTCTGGGGTTCCAGGCCCTTCGCGGCGTCCTCGAGCATCACCGCGTTGTCGGCCGCGGCGAGGGTGCGGTAGGTGTCCTCGGAGAAGTCTTGGTGGCCGGGGGTGTCGAGCAGGTTGACCGTGCTGCCGCTGTAGTCGAACTGCAGCACGGTGGAGGTGATCGAGATGCCGCGCTGCTTCTCCAGCTCCATCCAGTCGGAGGTGACCTTGCGCTGCTCCCCCTTGGCCTTCACGGCGCCCGCCTGCTGGATCGCGCCCCCGTAGAGCAGCAGTTTCTCGGTGAGCGTGGTCTTGCCGGCGTCGGGGTGGGAAATGATCGCGAAGTTGCGGCGGCGGGCCACCGCCTCCGACAGGGCGGCGCGCTCCGGGTCGGCTGGGCTAGCCGCGGAGCCGATGGGCGCGGTCACTGGAGAATCGGTGCTCATGGGCTCCAGCCTGCCAGCCGGCGGGAGCCGGCAGATCGGTGGATCTCGTCGCGCTTCCCAGGCCCAGCCGGCGGATGCTGAGCGGTTCACCTTGAAATAGGCCGATCACGGCTCCGAGGCTGAACATCGTTGTGGGCTTCGATCTGCCGTGGGCGGCGCTGGTAGCAACCTGGAGGAGAGGGGGGCCCGGCTGCAACGCGGCATCCTCACCATCGCCTTCCGCTTGCGGTGACCAGGAGGGACTGGTTCGGCTCAGGTCAGACGGCCCACCACCTCCAGGTAGCGGTCGCCCAGCTCCGTCACCGTGAAATGGCTCAGTCCAGCTGCCGTCAGCTGGTCGGCCACCTCCCGGGGCCTGAAGGCCGCCCGCAAGGAGTGGCTGAAATCGCGGCGCAGCACCGCCGGCGCTCTGGCCGCATGGCGCCGCATCAGGCCTCGCAGGGCTGTCTCCGTCATCGGACGACGCAGATCCCGCACCACCACAAGGGCGCCTGGAGCCGCCAGCGTCTGGATCGCCCCCCAGAGCACGGCCGGATCATGCAGATGGTGCAGCAGGCTGTTGCTCACCAGCAGGTCGTAGGGGGGCCGGAAGGGGGTGGAGAGCCCCGCCAGGGCCTCCGGCGCGAGGGGAAGCCGGGCCTGCAGGAAGCGGAGCCCCGGCCAGCGACGGGGTTCGAGCGCCTGGCGGGCGTGGGCCGCTTCGAGCATCGCGGCGGCGCCATCGATTCCCAGCAGGAGAGCTTCCGGAAGGGCGCTGGCGAGGCGAAAGCTGATGTTGCCGGGACCGCAGCCAAGATCGACGATCCGCGGCGGTGGCCGCTTGGCCTGGGTCGCAGCCGGCGTAGCCAGGAGGGTCAGGATGCTTGCTGTGAACGCCCGGTCAGAGCCGTTGAAGTCGGCCTCGGCATAGGCCCTGGCCTGGATCGGCTCCAGCATCAGCTCAGGCTCGCAGATCCGGTTCATGCCATCGGTGGCTCTGGCTCGATCATCGCCAGCGGCTTGCTACCACTATCGCCAGCGGCGTGCAGCCGCCGAGCTCTCACCAACAACGTGCTGCAGGTGCCGGTAGAAGCGCTGTTGGCTCAGGTGAGAGCTCGGCGGGGAGATGATCCAAAGGCCACCGCCACTGGTGCTGCCGCCTGCTTGACCACACCACTGATGGCGTTAGGGTGCCGTTCTCCCAGGTCAGCGCCGCTGTGACCCTCTCCCCTTCCCGGCCCGAACTCGCTCCCCAGACGGAATCTGCTTCGGCGCAGACCAATGGCGCTTCGGGTCAGCCTTGGGGTGGCGAGGGTGCAGAAGCTGGCGAGGTGTTCCCACCGACAGCCCCGGCCGCCAACCCGGTGTTTTATCGCACCTATTCCCGCAAGACCCCATCCGGCCGCGAGAGTTGGCATGAGGTGGCCGAACGCAACCTGGAGGGCCTGCGCAAGCTTGGCCACCTCAACGACGACGAGGTTCAGCTGCTGCGGCGCATGCAGCGCCATCAGAAGGCCCTCCCTTCTGGTCGCTGGCTGTGGATCGGCGGCACCGACTGGATCGAGCGCTCCGAAAACTTCTCCGGGGCCTACAACTGCACCTCCACCAACCTGGTGGACTGGGAGGCTTTCGCCCTGATGATGGACCTGGCGATGATGGGCTGCGGCACCGGCGCCATCATCGAGCCCCATCTGATCGATCGTTTGCCAGTGGTGCTCAACGCTCTGGTGATCGATAGCGTCAGCCCGATCGGCATCACCCCGGCCAGTACCCGCCAGCAGACCACCACCCACACGATCGCGGGCAACCGGGTGGCGATCAAGGTGGGTGACACCCGTTCCGGCTGGGTGGAGAGCTACCGGCTGCTGCTGCAGCTGAGCAGTGCCGAAGGCTTCGAAGGCCCGATCCACATCAGTGTTGACCTCTCCGATGTGCGGCCGGTGGGCGAGAGCCTCAAGGGTTTTGGCGGCATGGCCAACCCCGTGAAGCTCGGTGATCTGTATGGGCGTGTGGCCCAGATCCTCGGCAAGGCGATCGGCCGCCGTCTCAGCTCGGTGGAGTGTTGCCTGTTGATCGATGAGGCGGCGGTCACGATCGTGGCCGGCAACATCCGCCGCAGCGCTGGCATGCGCCAGTTCGCCGCCGACGATCTTGCCGCCTCCACCGCCAAGGACAACCTGTGGCAGCAGGACAGCGAGGGCAACTGGCGCATCGATCCGGAACGGGACTCCCTGCGGATGGCGAACCACACCCGCGTCTTCCACAGCCGGCCCAGCCGCCAGACGGTGCTGGAGGCGGTGACCAAGCAGTTCCAGAGTGGGGAGGGGGCCATCCAGTTCGCGCCCGAGGCGATCGCCCGCTCCAACGCCGACCTGCTCACCACCCCCGAGCTGCGCGAGGAATTCGTGGGCATCTATTGCGACCAGGGCCGCGAGGAGGCGGGCCGCTGGTTGCAACTGCACCACGCCGGCATCACGGACGAGGAGCTCGAGCACCGTCTCGGCCGCTATGGCCTCAACCCCTGCGGCGAGATCCTCGGCGCCGATTTCCACTGCAACCTGGCCGAGGTCCACCTCAACCAGATCGATCCGGCCGACCACCAGGCCCAGGAGGATGCCTTCAAGGCCGGTGGCATCGCCGTGGCCTGCCTGCTCAATCACCGCTTCGAGGTGGAGCGCTACCGCCAGAGCCGGGCCTGGGATCCGATCGTGGGGGTGAGCTTCACCGGCCTGTTCGATTTCTTCGTGCACGCCTTTGGCACCCCCTGGCTGCAGTGGTGGGAGGCGGGCCGTCCGGATTCCGAGGAGGGTCGCGCCTTCCGGGCCCAGGAGGCGCGCTACCTGAGCCGCTGGAAGGAGATCGTGAACCAGGCGGTGTGGGAGTACTGCGACTGCCACGGCATCCGCCGGCCCAACCGCTGCACCACCGTGCAGCCCGCCGGCACCAAGAGCCTGCTCACCGGTGCCTCGCCGGGCTGGCATCCGCCCAAGGCCCAGCGCTTCATCCGCCGCATCACCTTCCGCAAGAACGATCCGGTGGCCCTGGCCTGCATGGATTTCGGATACACAATCGTTCCGAGCCAATCCGATAAGGACGAGCAAGGCCGGCTGCTCGATGATCCCTTTGATCCCCGCTGCACCGAATGGCTGGTGGAGATTCCCACCGAAGTGAGCTGGGCCAACATCCCCGGAGCCGATGCGGTGGAGATCAACACCTTCTCGGCCCTGGCCCAGTTCGACTTCTACATGCAGGTGCAGAAGCACTACACGGCTCACAACACCTCGGCCACGGTGGAGTTCCGCGAGCACGAGATCGAGGCCTTGGCCGATGCGATTCACCGGGCGATCGACAACGGCGACGGCTACATCTCCGCCGCCCTGCTGGCGCGCTTCGATGCCAATGCCACCTTCCCGCGGCTGCCCTTCGAACCGATTGATGCGGCCACCTACCAACGTCTCTCGGCCGAGGTGGAAGGGCGGCGCAGCAGCACCGATTTCTTCGAGGCCCTGCGGCGCTACGACAGCGGTGAGCTGCAGGAGGCGGGTCCGGCCGGCTGCGACTCCGATAAGTGCCTGCTGCCGCTGGCTAAACCTGCCGGCTGACCTCGGGAGGCAGGGTGAAGGAAGGACGCTTGCGGTGCTTCCTGTCTTGGCTTTGCTGGCAGGACGGGCAAGCGGGGCCGGCCGTGTTCACAATGGGTTGATGCATGGGCTCCTCGGGGCTGGGTCGGTGGGATGAAGTTGCGCCAAATCCTCGCCCTGCTGCTGCTGTTGTTCTTGCCCCTCTCCGCACTGGCCGAGCGCCTCCACTGGGGGGATGGCGCCGTGTTCGGGTTGGCGGTGCTGGCGATCCTGCCCCTGGCGGTTTGGCTGAGCATCGCCACCGAGGAGCTCTCGCTGGCTCTGGGCCCCAACATCGGCGCCCTGCTCAATGCCCTGTTCGGCAACGCCACCGAGCTGATCATTGCGCTCACCGCCCTGAAGGCCGGCCTGGTGGTGATCGTGAAGGCCAGCATCACGGGCACGGTGATGGCCAACCTGCTGCTGGCCCTCGGCCTTTCGATGCTGGTGGGAGGCATCGGCCGCAAGGAGCAGACCTTCCAGCCGGTGGTGGCGCGGGTGAACGGTTCGGCGATGACCCTGGCGGTGCTTGCGATCCTGATCCCCAGTCTCACCAGCCTCGATCCACTCCAGAGCACCGCCGGCAATGAGGCCTTCTCCCGCTTCGTGGCCTGGCTGCTGCTGTTGGTGTATGGGCTCACGCTGGTGTTCTCGCTGCGAACTCACCGTTCCCTTTATGAGGTGGCCCAGGTTGAGCTGGCCGTCGAGGGGGCCGAGGCCGGTGGAGTGGCAGCCGGGGAGGGGGAGCCGGAGCACCGTCCGCCCCTGCTGCCCTGGCTGCTCGTGCTGCTGGCCGCCACCTTGGGCATCGCCTACGAATCCGAGCTGTTCGTTGGGGTGGTGGAAACGGTGAGTGAGGGCCTAGGCCTCTCGGCCATCTTCACCGGGGTGGTGCTCCTGCCGCTGCTGGGCGGGGTGGCGGAATACATCACGGCCGTCTCGATGGCGCGCCGCAACAAGATGGATCTGGCGGTTTCGGTGGCGCTCGGCTCCACCCTGCTGGTGGCGCTGCTGGTGGTGCCGGTGCTGGTGCTGGTGGGGCCGTCCCTGGGCCATCCGCTCGATCTGAGCTTCAATCCCTATCAATTGGTGGCGATCGCCATGGCCGTGCTGGTGAGCAACCTGGCCAGCCTCGATGGCCGCTCCGACTGGCTGGAGGGTGTGCTGCTCCTGGCCGCCTACTTAATTCTGGCGGCCGGTTTCTTCTTCCAGAGCCCTTCGATCGCATGAGCAGACCGCCCGAGCCGAGGGGATTCTTCTCTCCCCGTGGAGCGGCCTCCCGTTGGTGGTCGCGGGAGGGGCGAGCCGCCACCCCTTCCCAGGGCCTTAAGGATTCCGCCCGGCAGCCTGGAGCGGCAGCTCAGAACGATTGGGCATCAGACGAGCCATCACCCTTTCATCCGATCGGCCAGGATCAATCGGGTCTGCCCCCGGCTTCGGTGAGCGAACGGATTGCTCCGGATCCGGGGATTCCGCTTCTGGTGCCCGGCGCCGATGCCGCGCCCATTCCCCCCTTCCGGGCGAGCAATCTGCTCAGCCGTCTGAATCGATCGGCATCCTTTCAGCTGCTGTTGGCCACGGTTCTCACCCTGGTGGGTCTGCTGGTCCGCTGGCCGCTGCTGGCGGTGTCGGCCGGCGTGGTGTTGCTGGGGTTGGCGCTCCTGCAGTTGCTGCCCGACCTTTGGCGGCTGGTCAGCACCCGGCTGGATGAGGGGCCCACGGCGCGGGTGTTGGCGGCGCTCGCTTTGCTGCTGGCCGCCGTGGCCCTGCCCCTGGCCCTGGGCTGGCTGGATCCTTTCCTCGAGATCTACCGCAGCCGGAACTGGGAGGCGATTGGGGCCCTGGGTGAGGGGGTGATCGGCGCCTTCGGGCAGATCCTGGTGGCTCTGGTGGCCCTGGCGATCGCCTGGCGACAGGTGCTGATCGACCAGCGGCTCACCACCCAGCAGAACCGCATCACCCAGGCCCAGACGATCGACAGTTTCATCCAGGGCATCTCCGATCTGATCAGCGATCCCGAAGGGATGCTCGAGGATTGGCCCCTGGAGCGGATGCTGGCCGAGGGCCGGCTGGCGGCGGTGTTCGGCAGCATCGACAGGGACGGCCGTTCCCGCATCCTGCGCTTCCTCTCCCATGCACGCCTGCTCACGCCGCTGCGGCGTGACAACCGGCTGGGCCGAGCCATCCTCGATGGCAATGGCAGCTATGAGGAGGACCGGCTCAATGGGGTGCCGGTGATTCGGCTGCAGCAGATTCTCAAGGGGGTGGATCTCTCCGGCACCGATCTAAGGGGGGTGGATTTCAACGGCGCCGACCTGAGCGGCACCGACCTCAGCTACACCGATCTGTCAGGCGCTAACCTGGCGGGTTGCAATCTGGCCGGAGCGAATCTGGAGCGTGCGTTGCTGGATGGGGCCCGCCTCTTCTACGGCCGCAGCCAGACCGCGACCCCCCGCCTGCTGCAAGGACGCATTGATTTCATCTCCGGTGCTGGCAGCGGCGCCCTGGTGGAAAACGCCAACTTCAGCGGCGTACAGCGGCTGGATGCCGCCACCCACCAGTACCTGGCGGCCTGGAGCGGACCCCGCTCGCGAGCCACCATCCCGGGGGGCTGCAAGGGCATCCCTTGCCAGTTGGAGTCGAGGTCGCGGCGCCCTTGAGCACCGCGCCCGGTTCGGGATCCATGAGATCATGACTTTGGTGCCGGCCGCTCCGGCGCCAACCCCTGGAGGGGTGGTCGAGTGGTTGATGGCTCCGGTCTTGAAAACCGGCGAGGTGAAAGCCTCCGCGGGTTCGAATCCCGCCCCCTCCGTTTTTGCTGAGTCGCCTTCAGGAACTAGAGAAGGGGTTGGACCGGTTTCATCCAGGTAGCCATTATCCCAGAGATCATTTGCTCCATGGCCTGCTCGGCGCCAAACCCTTGCGATCGGAACGTTGATCCTGGTGAACGTGTGGGAGGCTTTTCGCCTGAAGCTGCCGGCCTGCCCAGCGGCGATAGCCTCAGTTCATGACCAACCACCAGCTCACCAAGAATCTCCTGGAGGTGATCCGGAGCCTGCCTGATGAGGATTGCCATTGGCTGCTGGAGGCGGCTCGGCCAAGACACCGCTGATCTCAACAGCCAAGAAATGGTCGAACTCGCCTTGATGGGTCAAGCCTTCGATGACCTCGCCCAGGAAGCTGATCTCTACAGCTTCACGGACGGCGAACCGATCGTGGCCGCTTGATGCTGGCTCGCTTGTCTGAAGGTGTCCTCCCGTTGCCGCCTGAGCCGCATGACCACTTTGGCGGTGCCGCTCGTCTGTCGACGGATCGGCAGGCTGCCAGAGGATCTGCGGCCATGCTGCGTGCAGATCGGCAGGCGCGCAGCTGATCTCGAGTGCGAATCCTTATAAAGGGAGCTGGATTTTTTGGATTCTTTTGCCATAATCATTCAAGGGCCGAGATAGCTCGCCGCAAACTTAATCCCTGCTGAACTCTTAACGGCGGCCTGATTCCTGTTTGCATCGCAAGTAGAGATTGGTTGCGATGGGCACCCCACCGGCCAGTTGCTGTTCGTGCGTTGATCCTGGCTCAGCAGTCGGAAAGTCCGGACCGCGATCCATAACCGCCACGATGTCTTCCAGCGCCTGATGATCTCTAAGGTCCATCAGAGAGCGATCCTTCAGCTTCAACGATGGCCTTGATGGCGGGCTTGAGGTTGCGGCGCCGGATGAGATCCACCCGCGTCAGCAGCAGGTCTTCCAGGGCGGATTTCAATTCGGATCGATCAAACAGGCTGGTGCCATCAGGTAGGTCCACTAGGAGGTCGACATCGCTGTCGGCGCTTGCCTGATCCTTGGCCACGGACCCGAATACGGCAAGGTTGGTGGTGTCAGGCGACAGGGAAAACTGGCTCAGTATTCGATGTCGGCTGACAGGGAGCGCGGCCCAGCACGCCTCCACCCACCACAACGGCCCCAGCGCGGCCGACGTCGCATCGTGAGGTGCTCTACAGCTAATCGCAGCGGAGCCCTGCGGCGGTTGCTGCCACACACGGCAACTCCAGCTCAACCCGCTGGCCTACGGAGCCCCCGCCACTGCTGAGCACTCAGAGCAGCCGGGAATCGAAACGGAAGGGTTCGTTCCTGAGGATCCGCACCCGGTTCATCTCTGGATGGCGTGGATTGAGCAGGACATTGCTTTCGACCGGCACCACCGTTGAAGGCACGCGCAGGCCGACGCTGGATTTCCGCATCAGCCAGTCCGTGCCGATGGCCTGCGTGCTTTCCGGTGCCGGCACTCGGCTCCAGTCATCCGGCAGCCGCGCTGGATCCAGGACCTCAATGTCCAGATCGTCCGGCAGGTCCAGCCCGAGCAGGCGCAAGTCATCAGGCGCCTGGAGCGGATCCACGTGCACCAACACTTCCAGAGCCGCCAGCGCGGCGGATGAGGAGGCGTAGAGGATCGGATGCCCCCGGCGATGCCAGCGCCCCGAAACCATCAGCCCGCCAACACCCTCGAGCGTGGTGTCGACATGCGGTTCCCGGGCGATGCGCCACACAAGCATCAGCTGAACACGCCGTAGCTGAGACGCAACAGAACCTCCTCGACCTGGCGGGCGCCGATGTCGGTATCGAGCATCTGCAAGGGCACCTCACCTCCCAGGGCCCGATTGGGAGCCAGAAGCCACAGCCGTGCCTTCGCCAGGGCTCCCAAGACCTCAATGGCCTGGGCAACGGTGCGGGCCAGCCGGAACAGCCGATCGGACTCCTGTGCCGTGAGCTGATCGGTCTTGCGACGTCGTGCAAAGGTTCGAGCCGGGATGCCGAGCAGAACAGCGATCTCGACGCTGGGCAGGTCCAACTGAGCGGCCAGAGCCTCAAGAGCCGCGAAGGGAAGGCCAGCGCGGATGGCAGCCAGCAGCTCTACCGCAGTGCTCGGCTCGAGGCCCAAGACCTCGGCCGGACCCTGCAGGCGGGATGCAGGAGCAATCGAAGTGGTTGCCATATGACCACTCTACTGATGCCAGTTGGCACAGGCAGCGACAGGGCCAACTCCATCCGGTAGGGATGGCTTTGGCCTGCCACCCGATACCTTGTCGGCAGCCCTCCACCCCGCGTTGAACACCGACCGCTGGTTCTACGGTGTGTTCCAGTCCGCACCG
>Ga0194055_10000292_pt1 | contig 39635 bp, 24 predicted proteins | sample SepL449m_MetaG_FD_155482 | JGI IMG/M metagenome (GOLD analysis project Ga0194055, IMG submission 155482) | Anoxic zone freshwater microbial communities from boreal shield lake in IISD Experimental Lakes Area, Ontario, Canada - Sep2016-L442-9m | ecosystem: Environmental > Aquatic > Freshwater >... | reverse complement strand
CAGGACAGAGTTTCCCTGGACAAGAATGATGTCGCCGCCAGCGGACTGTGCGGCAGCCACCGTCTGGAACGGTGTTGCAAACGTGCCGTCGCCACCAGGCGCGGCTGATGAATTAACCTGCTCGATCTTGTAAGCCGCATGAGTCAGAGGATTCATGGCAATCAGATTTGTTTCGGTCGTAACTGCCCGGTCGACAATCACGTTGTAATTACGTTCCACGAATCGGAAGGGCGAAGGAGTATTCTGTCGCCATTTGCTGGTCGGATGGGAATTACCCCATGGAAATTGAATCGAACAGCCAACCATAACATTGTTGCCGTAGAGCTTGTCATTCGTATACAGGACCTGAGCCGTTACGGTGTTGTTGATGGCCGCTTCCACACGAGTCTTGAAGCCGTTGATGCCTCCGCTTGGTCCACCATCAAAATGGTAGTACCCCGCGAAACCACGGATGCGATGCTTTTCCATCACAGGGAGTGAATAACCTGCTTCGAAGTCGACTCCCTGCAGTGCCTTTCCTTGATCAATGAACCGGCTGTAAAGCAGTTGATGGGCTACGATCTTTTCGTTTCCCGTCGTAATCCCATAGGTCTGAGTCGATGAGAACGGCAGATAGACGTTAGAGCGAAGTTCAAATCGATCAACGAGTGCTTCCAGGCTCAGTCCGATCTGCTGATATGACTTGCCGGACGTGGCATCATTGTCGTACCAGAGGCTGGCTCCATACCATGCGTTCTGGTCATCGCGCAGGTACCGATACCCCAGTCCCAGATTTCCACCGAACATGGAATTGTTGGATACAAAACCTCGCAAATCACTGAAGAAGAAGTGCTCATCGGTGAGGATATACGGCATCGCTTCGATCGGCGTGATCGATTGATTGCGGCCAAATGTCTTGAAGGCGAGATGCCCGGCCTGTCCGATGATTCCAGGACCATCAGACGTTGCGGGTGTTTGAGTCGGAGTCGATGCCTGCGAACGGGCAGGTTGTCGGAATCGATCAGGTTGCTCGACCTCTTCCTCCTCTTCTTCCGCCAGAACCTGTTGCAGTTCTGCCTTCATTTTGGAAGGTTTGTCTTTGGCGAAAGATTCCGCAGCGGTGAATTCAACGACGACGAGCAATCCCGTCAACGCAACCACCTTCCACAACCACTGAACGCGGGTCGAAAAGACGCTCTGGTCCGAGTGAAAAGCAAGTCGTTTCATGGATGGAATTCCTTCCGTATGACACGATCCCATCCCGGTCGAAGGCGACGGGAGAAATCATCATTGAGACAGTTCCATCAGTGACTGACGCAGAACGAAACCCAAACGGATTCTGATCCCGCAGGTACGATGAGACCGGCCCAGGTTCGATTGAATTTTTGAAATGATCAGGAGACAGGCGGCGGGAGTCTAAGAGAAGTGAGACAGATCGTCGAGACCGAAAACTGCAGTCTGAATTCGAATTCAGGTGACAACCCTGTCAGAAAATAGCCCAAAACGAATGGGAACGGCAGATTCTGCCGGATTGCGAGGTGGGCCGTTAGCGGCACTATAACGTCAAATATCCGGATTCAGGATATGGCGAGCCCACAGATACGCCACAACGTTCAGCACGATTGACGCACACAGGAACAACTGCCCCAACACAGTCGTGAAGAGCCGTTCCGTATTGACCGGATCGACGACGAAGTAGTAGAGGGCCAGAATCGCAAACGGAACCAGAGCCATATAAAGTGCCGATGTCCTCGCCTGAGCTGTATCGGCCGTCACCTTCCGTTCCAGACGCTGCATTTCGCGGACTGAGACCGCGATGCGTTCAACGGTCTCATTCAGCTTTCCACCGCTCTCACGACTGGCCTGCATTGCGGCCGAGAACAATGCAAAGTTTTCGCTCCGCAGGCGAGCCCTTGCTTCGTCCAGACACCGTTCAAGCGTCTTACCCATTTGATATTCGGCAATGATCTGCCCGAATTCCTGGCTGATGGGCTTTGGACTTTGCTTGGCAAGAATCTCCAGGGACTGGGCCAGTGACAGGCCTGCCTTGATTGCACTGGCGAGCGACACCATGGAATCGGCCAGCTGATCCTCAATCAATTCACGTCGCCGTTCGGCCCAGAGTTGCACCAGATACCATGGGACCCCCAGCAGCAGTAATGACAGAACGAATCCAATCACCGGGACATCAAAAACCAAGGACATGACTGCAAAATGTCCCAGCACGAATAGACACCAGGCAGCAATCGTCGCTCGGAGATGCTTCGGATAGATTCGCAGACGCTTCAGTTTCTCACGCAGTTTCCCTTCGATCCGATCCAAAGCCTGCCGATAGTACGGCTCGCTCGACCACGCCAACAGCGCGAGCGAAGCTCCGAACAACAGCGAACTGATCAGGACATCCAGACTCATGTGTAACCATGGGGTTGAGCGAGGAACGGAATTGCGACATTGGGGCGAAGAAACATCCTAATCGGAAGAATCAGGCAGGTCGAGGATGTGAATCACGTTTTCGAACATAGCCGTTTGAATCACTCACTGCCAATCGATTTCGGTCAGGTCACTCGCCCTTCATCACCGTAAAGGAACTCCAGCTTCAGCAGATTTTTTGAGATCAATGAATCAACAAACGTCGGCAAATACCCCGTTGGGTGCAACACTTGGCCATCACGGAAATTGTAGATATCGCGAACGATCAATGCTCCGCGATCCGTATCATATCCGGCGATCTCGCTGATCTGTGACACCTTGCGTCGACCACCTGGTAAGCGAGTAATCTGCACAACCACGTCGATAGCACTCGAGATTTGACGGTGAATGGAAATGACCGGCAAATCGACTGCCATCAGGACCAGAACTTCCAGTCGCTTGATCACGTCATCCGTGTTGTTCGCATGGACTGTTGTCATGGAACCATCGTGGCCAGTGTTCATCGCCTGCAGCATGTCCAGTGCTTCGGCCCCGCGGCATTCCCCGACGATAATGCGGTCGGGACGCATTCGCAGAGCGTTCTTTACGAGATCGCGAATGGAATACCCACCGGCCCCTTCCACGTTGGCCGGTTTGCTTTCCAGTGTGACGACGTGATCCTGGTGCAGTTGAAGTTCGGTCGTGTCTTCAATCGTGACGATTCGTTCTTTGACCGGAATAAAGCTGGACAAGATGTTCAGCATTGTCGTTTTCCCGGTCCCGGTTCCTCCACTCACCAGGATATTCCGGTGATCGATGACACAAGCTCGCAGGAACATCGCGGCCGATGACGTCAAGGATCCTCGCTCAATCAGATCGTCCACCGTGAACCGGTGAGCGGGAAACTTTCGAATCGTCAGGCAGGGCCCCTTGATAGCCAGGGGAGGAATGATCGCGTTGACACGGGAACCATCTGCCAGTCGGGCATCGACCAGTGGCTGACTTTTGTCGATGCGGCGGCCGACCTGTGCGACAATTCGCTCAACGATACTTTCCGTCACCTTGTCCGAAATAAAGCGTCGGCCCGACAGCTCCAGAACCCCTTCCTTTTCCACGAAGATCTGATCGCTTTTCACAACCATGATTTCGCTGATCGTAGGGGCTCGCAACAAGTCCTGCAGTGGACCGTAACCGAAGACGGTGTCCTTCAAGTCCTTTTTCAGCGATCGCAGGATGACGTACTTTCGCATTTCTCGATGCAGGTGAGGCCGAACCAGGGGAAAGATCTCTGCAAACGTCGCTTCCACGCGACTGATCTTTGCACTGAGATCCGTCTCGTCTTCGATCTTCATCTTCTCGCGCGAGAAGATCAGCAGGTTCTGGAGCTCGGCTTCTCGCTCGGGAACCAGTGTCGCAGGAAGATCAAACTCGTTGTACGTCAGCCGCGACAACAGATCGTGCCCCGTGCCCCCCCCTTCGAGAATCAACTGATTGATCAACAAATCACGCAGCGTCAGTCCGACAATTTCTTCGAGAAGGGGTTCGTTTTCTGGGCCGAACAAGTTGAGTTCGCGGCAGACGTCTTCAATGTTTCGTTCCAGCAGCACGATAGTGTCGGCATCGCCGGTCCGCTCATTTTCAATCTCGTACAGATCGAGACGCTCGAGCAGTTTTCGGTGGACTCGCTGATTCAGGTCCCCCATGATTGATCGCAGGTGGGCTTCCAGTTCCGTGCGACTGATGGCAGAGACTTCATCCGATTCAAATGTCAGCGAATAGGGCCAGATCCGAACGGTTTCGCCAGCTTTGAACAGGACCGAATTCCCGCCCAGGACTTCTTGATCCCCGACCAGGCAACCATTGACTCCGACGTTTTCCAGTTTCAACTGCCCGTTTTCTCGTGATACTACGGCGTGCCGTTTCGACACGAGCGGGCTGTTGAGCACCACCGTGTTCGACGGATCACGACCGATACGAATCTCGGGTGAATCGGATTCAATCAGAACGCGTTTCGCCTCGTGGACCTTGTTGAACCAGATCTTCATGAGAACCACAGACCAAGGAAGGGACAGGAAGACAACAACACGCCGCTCGACTTTACCACGATCCCCACCCGTCCGACACTATCCTGTCACTGCAATCTGTGGTTCGTTCAAACATCATTTGTCAGGTTGACAGCAGCCAGCCCGGAATGGGACCATGACATCCTGCAGTTTGTTTTCGCACGACTCGGAGACTGTTGATGGCGCTACGCAGATCAATCATCGGTCGGATGCTTCTCTCGGCATTTCTCAGCCTTGTCGTTTCCCAAGCTGACGCGAATGATTCCCATCCGTTCGTCGAATCGATCCTGCCGCTGCTGGAATCGAAATGTCTGTCGTGCCACGGTCGCGAAAAGCAGGAAGGGGGATTGAGACTCGATTCCCTGGCTGCCGCAATGGCCGGTGGAGATTCTGGTCCGGCAATCGTACCGGGAAACATTGCCAAGAGCCTGTTCATCAAAGCGATCTCGTTTCGTGATCCTGATCTGCAGATGCCCCCTCGTCAGAAACTTTCTGACAAAGACATCGAACTGTTGACGAACTGGGTCCAGTCCGGGGCCGCCTGGCCAGAACCCGTTGCCGTCCTGTTTGAAGATGAACCTCAGTTCCTGGCGGCCCTGACCAGCGGCAATGGCAAGGGCCGGATCATTCGCGAGGATCGTTTCGCAGGCAAGGTTGCACTTGGCATAACACCTCTCCAACGCGATGGCGTGAAAATTCCCGACTGGAATTTTCTGATACGGGAACAGCCCAAGCCTGGCGAACACCGATACATGCGTCTCGCCTGGAAGAAACGGGGTGAAGGGAGCGTGATGATCGAACTCGCTTCCAACGGAAATTGGCCTGATGCCAAGGTGGCGAAGGGACGCTATTTCGCGGGTGCCAATTCCACAGGCTGGTCGGCGGTCTCGGTCGCCCCCGTCGCTCCGACCGACTGGACAGTCGTTACGCTGGACCTCTGGAAAGATATCGGCGAATTCACACTGACTGGCATCGCGCCAACTTGTGACCGAGGCGAAGAAGCATTCTTCGATTCGATTCTGCTTGGGCCTTCAATCGCCAGTCTGGATGCCTATCGGCCGGGAGCAGGTTTACCGACTGACACCGAAACCAATCCCATCGGCGACGCTTTCACTGACAAACGAAACCCGATCCGCAAGATTTTTCGGGGCGAGCGTCTCGATCTCTGGTCACTCAGGAAGCCTGATCCAGAATCCGCCGTGATCGCGGCCCGGCGTATCGATCGTACGACCGATCCAACGCTGACAGCGGCGACGGGAAGTCAATCGATCGACGCGTTCATTCGTGAACGCATTACGAAAGCCGGGATAAAGCCATCGGTTGAGGCTGACAAGCGGACACTGATTCGCCGGGTGACCTTCGACCTGACCGGCCTGCCGCCAACTCCCGCAGAGATCGATGCCTTCGTCACCGATAAATCGACTGATGCTTACGACGCGCTGGTGACTCGACTGCTGAACTCCCCACGGTACGGCGAACGGCAGGCGAGGTTGTGGCTGGATGTTGTCAGATACGCCGATACGAATGGTTATGAACGGGATGAATTCCGGCCGCTCGCCTGGCAGTATCGCGATTATGTGATTCGGGCATTCCACCAGGATAAGCCGTTCGACCAATTCATTCGTGAACAGATCGCTGGCGATGAATTGCTGGCCGCACAGCGTAAGTCCGCGCATCCGACCGAGAAAATCACGGACATCGAACTGCGTCCCCAATCGCAGGACGAAGCCGATCAGTTGATAGCGACGGGCTTTCTGCGACTCGGACAATGGGACAGCACGGCCGCGATCTTTCAGGAAGAAGTCCGGCTACGAGCAGAGCAGATGGCCGATTTGACGAATACCACCGCTTCTGCCTTCCTGGGTCTGACGATCTCCTGCTGTCAGTGTCATGACCACAAGTACGATCCATTTTCACAAGCGGACCATTTTCGCCTGCGCTCATTCTTCGCCGCCGTCACGCCACGTGATGACCTCACGGTGTCACTCGCTGACGAGCAGGCTGCAATCGACGAAAATAATGCGGCCCTGGATCGCCAGGCGGCACCACTGAAAGCTGAACAAGCAAAACTGGACAAGGCCAATCAGGAACGACACGAGAAGCTCAAAGCGTCGATCAGCGAGATCGAAGGCCGCCGCCGTCGGCCGCGATTTGCGATGGGGGCGACCGATTCGGGTGGGACTGCACCGGCCACCCACATTTTCTATCAGGGAGATTTCGGATCACCGCGCGAAGAAGTCGTACCCGGGTTTGTTTCGATCTTCACACCTGGTCCGGCAGCCATTGAACCGCCGACCGATGGTACGACGGGACGTCGCCTGGCACTGGCAAACTGGATTGCGTCGGCAGACAACCCGTGGACCGCGCGAGTCATCGTCAATCGGGTCTGGCAGCAGCATTTCGGAACGGGACTCGTCGCGACCCCGAACGACTTCGGGTTCACGGGAGCCAGGCCAACCCATCCAGAACTGCTGGATTGGCTCGCCATCGAGTTCATGCAGTCGAACTGGTCGATCAAACAACTCCACCGAATGATTGTTCTGTCAGCCACTTATCGGCAATCCAGTATCGCCCCCGCCGGGCAAGCGGTGCGGGCTTCCCCCGACCCTGATAACGAATTGTTGTGGCGACAAAATGTTCGTCGTCTCGATGCCGAGACACTTCGAGACAACCTGCTCGCGGTATCAGGCTTGCTCAAGCCGTTTCAAACTGGCAAGCCAGTCTGGCCACCCGTTCCGGATGAACTATTGAAAGCACAGCCAGCGATCTTGGAAGCGGAAAAGGGAGGGGACGGTGGCCGGATGCAAGGCTGGTATACCGACCCGATCGAACAAACGGATGTCCGCAGTATCTTTCTTGTCCGAAAACGCTGTCTTCCCGTTCCGTTCCTGCAGGCCTTCGATCTTCCTGACACCACGGTCTCATGCGCTCGACGCGACACCACGGTTGTCGCTCCACAAGCGTTGATGTTCCTCAACAGTCCCGAAGCCTTGCGCTATGCCGAAGCCCTCGCGGATCGCCTTGCTCCACCGAACGAGGAATTCTCATTTGCAGACTCGGACAAGACGCGTGCTGTCATCCAATCGCTGTTTCGACAAACGCTGGGACGATCCGCAGACGACCAGGAGCTGATGCTCGCCACAGAACTGCTTGTTCGACATACGGACAAACATCGACAGGCTGAACGTAATGCGGCAGAGCATCTGGCACTGGTGGATCTGTGCCGTGCGATTTTGAATCTCAATGAATTCGTCTATCTGGACTGACACTATCTGGACTGACACTATCTGGACTGACACTATCTGGACTGACACTATCTGGACTGACACTATCTGGACTGACACTATCTGGACTGACATCGTGCTGAACTTTGAACAATCGCGGCGTGATTTTCTCTGTCGCTCCGGCGGCGGATTTGCCAGTGTGGCCTTGAGTGCGCTGCTGGCCGAGGAATCGCGAGCCAATCAGCTGCCGACACTCCCAATCGATCCGCTGAACCCGCTTGCCGAACGAGTGGCCCAGCTCGCGCCTCGTGCGAAGTCGGTCATCTTTCTGTTTCAGTACGGCGGACCCTCCACATTCGATCTACTGGACTACAAGCCGGAACTGCTGAAGCTGAATGGCAAACCGGTCCCGGAATCATTGAAGCGTCAGCCTGATCGAGTAGGGGGCGTCTTTAATCATTGCAAAGACGAGCTGATGGCCGGCCCCTGGAAATGGGCTCAACACGGTGAAAGCGGCCACTGGGTTTCGGAATTGCTGCCGCATACCGCACGACACATTGATGACCTCTGTCAGGTCCGCTCAATGTACAGTGAAAGCTCCAACCACGCTCCCGCAACGTATCTGATGAACACGGGCGCGATCCTGGGAGGCAAGCCGAGTCTCGGATCGTGGGTGACCTATGGACTTGGTTCCGCGAATCAGAACCTGCCGGGTTACGTATTGTTGTACAAGGTTGGCGGACTGGGGGGCTCAGCCAACTGGAGCAACGCGTTCCTTCCTGCCGCGTTTCAGGGTACGCAGTTTCGACACGAAGGCTCTCCTGTACTCAACCTGCAGCCTCCAGCGTCGCTGGCAGACGTGCAACGTTCCACGCTCGACTTTGCTCAAACGCTGAACCGCAAGCATGCGTCACTGCGTCCGGGTGTGCTCGATCTGGATGGACGCATCGCGTCCTATGAACTTGCTTACCGGATGCAGTCTGCGGCCCTCGATATCGGCGAATTGTCGTTGGAGACTCAGGCAACTCAGGAAAGTTACGGTTTGCAGGACGCGAATAAGGACAAAGCGTTATTTGGAAGAATGTGCCTGCTCTCACGCCGTCTCGTCGAAAAAGGGGTTCGCTTCGTCCAGTTGTATAACGCCGTCGACAAACTTGGCTGGGACGGGCACGACCATAACACGGAATTTCACAATCGGAATGCCGCTCAGACGGATCAGCCGATCGCCGCATTGCTCGCGGATCTCAAGCAACGCGGCCTGCTTGATTCCACGCTGGTCATCTGGGCCGGAGAATTCGGTCGGACACCGATGAAACAGGGAAACGATGGCCGCAATCATAACCCATACGGATTCACGATCTGGATGGCCGGTGGTGGCGTCAATGGAGGCAAAGTCATCGGTGCCACGGATGAAATCGGCCTGCGAGCCGTTGACGAACCACAATCCGTCAAAAATCTGCATGCCACAATTCTGACCGCATTAGGTCTTAGTCCGGATCACCTGTACTTTGAACACAACGGCCGACAGGAAAGACTGACAGGAGTCGCCCAGAGCTGGCGCACAATCCCAGGGGTGTTTTCGTAGAGCGAATGGGGACTCCGAAAACAAGAAGGAAACGCAGGGTCGCAAAGGTGCAGAGACGCAAGGTAAAAAGTGAATGCGGCATCTTCTTGCGCCTTTGCATTCTCTTTCTCTGCTCATCATCACCCTTCATCTGAGATTCATCCGTGTCTTGCGTGCACTCCGTGTCCCAACATCTACCTGTCAGGCCGGTGGCTGCGTGGACTGCCACCTTGGACTCGAATTCGCTACGATTACGGCAGTTCCATTTGATTGTGTCCATTCCGCCTGAAGGCTCTCAATATGTTTCGAACTCTCATTTGCTGCGTTGTCGCTCTGGCAAGTTCGACTCTTCAAGCAGACGACTGGCCGCAATGGATGGGCCCCGACCGAGACGGGGTCTGGCGTGAATCAGGGATTGTCGAATCTTTTCCCGCTGCGGGTTTGAAAGTGAAATGGCGAGTCCCCGTCAGTCTGGGCTATTCAGGTCCGGCAGTCGTTGGTGACCGGGTTTTCGTGACCGACTACGTTCGTGAATCGGGGGATATTGCCAATAGTCCTCGCGAACGGACGCAATTGTCAGGGCACGAGCGAATCCTCTGCCTGAACGCCACAGATGGGAAACAGATCTGGGAACACCGCGATAAGGTGACGTACAAGATTTCCTATCCTTCTGGACCACGTGTGACGCCGACTGTTTCCGGTGGAAAGGTCTACACGCTGGGGGCTGAAGGACGACTGGTCTGTCTGGATGCTGCCAAGGGAACGCTGGTCTGGGCCAAGGAATTGAAGCAGGAATACAAGACCGAAGCTCCGCTCTGGGGCTTTTGTGGTGCTCCGCTTGTCGATGGTCAGAAACTGATTTGCCTGGTCGGCGGGGCCGGTAGTGTCGCTGTCGCCTTCGATAAAGATACGGGGCGGGAACTTTGGAAAGCGTTGTCTGCGAAAGAGCCTGGGTATTGTCCTCCGTCAATCATTGAAGCGGCGGGACAGCGACAGTTGATCATCTGGAGTTCCGAATCGCTCAACAGTCTGAATCCGGAATCGGGTAGTGTTTACTGGACCCAGCCACTGAAACCCGATTACGGAATGTCGATCATGACACCTCGCAAGCACGGTGATCTGCTGTTTGCCAGTGGGATCGGCGGTGTCAGCGCGACATTCAAGTTGAATCAGTCCAAGCCGGGTGCCGAGGTTGTCTGGCGGGGAACGAACAAGACGTCCGTCTATGCGGCGAATACGACCCCGCTGATCGACGACGACGGCATCATTTACGGATCCGACTGCATGTCAGGCCAGTTTCGCGCGGTGAAGCTTGAGACTGGTGAACGGCTCTGGGATTCGTTTGCCCCGACAACCAATACCCGCCGTGGCAGTCACGGGACCGCGTTCATCGTGCGCAATGGCAATCGGTATTTCCTGTTCAGTGAAACCGGCGATTTGATCCTGGCGAAGCTGAGCGCGAAGAGTTACGACGAGATCAGCCGGTTTCATGTCGTCGATCCGACGGGTGAATGTTTCGGACGTGAAGTGGTCTGGTCTCACCCCGCATTCGCGAACAAATGCTGTTTCGCTCGCAACGACAAAGAGCTGGTCTGTGTATCGCTCGCGAAGTAATCGGATGCAGCGCGGATGTCACGTTCGTCATAATCGATACCATTGCTTCGTGAGTGGAAGTTGCCCCGCCGAAATCTGGTGAAAAACTGGTCGATTCGGGCGGCATGTTGAGAAATTGAAACTATGTTCTGAGAGTCGTTTCGATTTTCCGCTGGCTCACTACGTCGTGTGGTTGACGCCGAATCTGGCAAAAAGGACTCTCAGCAATGGTGGCACTCAAAACATTGGTCGTTGATGACTCTGGCGTGATGCGCAAGATGGTCATGAAGGGACTGACCGATTCCAAGCTTGCAGACTTCGAGTTTGTCGAAGCCGTCGATGGGCAGGATGCCTTAACGAAATTCGATCCGAAAGAAGTTGATATCGGATTCGTTGACTGGAACATGCCAAACATGACCGGTATCGAATTCGTTCGCGAAATCCGGAATCTTTACGGCGGCGGCATGGCCGGTTGTCCGCTCGTCATGGTCACCAGCGAAAAGACCATGGGTAAGATTGAAGAAGCTCTGGATGAAGCGGGTGCAGACGCTTTCATCTGCAAGCCGTTCACGGTCGAAGAGCTTCAGAGCAAACTGAAAAAAGTGGTCGAGCGGGCTGGCGTTCGTCGCGTCCGTCGCGAACGAGCACAAAAGCCTCAACCACAGGCCAGCGGCGGATTCCTCGCCAAACTGTTCAGCTAAAGCCGTTTTCTCGCGATGGCGATAAGCACCGGACGCAGTCACTACTGGCTGGGTTTGGTCGAGGTCTGTCCATCGCGTAGAAGCCCGATTCCGCCGAGAGACATTCGGTGGAGGCTCGAAGAATGAGTCATGGCGACTGTCTGTTTCAATGTGGCGTCGGATTTCTTTTCCATCTTTACCGCAGCAGGCCTTAGTGACATGAGTTCCACAGATTCACGTGATTTTGCAGGGGTTGTCGCCGAATCGGTCAAAGCATCCGTGGGCGTAACCTTTGAGTCGATCTTCGGGCAACCTCCGACTGTCGTTGAAGCCGATGCTTCGGCAGAACCTTGCGCACGGATGGCCAGTGTCATCTCGTTCTTCGGTTCACAACCGTGGTCGCTGACGCTGATCGTTCCCGAACAAACCGCAGTCGCCATGGCACTCAAATTCACCGGATTTGACGTTCCCTTCGACAGTTCCGACATGGGCGACGTTGTCGGTGAACTGACAAATGTCCTGGCAGGGCAGGTCGTTGCCGACTTACTCCGACGCAGTATCCAGGCACAGATGTCATTGCCAACTGTCGCACGTGGCAACGACGTTGAGATGCTGCGAGGCAAGGGGGCTGCGACACGGCACCTCGGATACACGTCGCCGCAAGGTCACTTCTGGTTTGAAGTCTGCACAGCATCCAACGTTCAGCGACTCTGCAGAACTCCGGGAACGGCAGCCTGATTGAGCAAATTCAGGCGACTCCGTCTCGCGTCGCCGAATTCGAAAGAATTCGGCGCGGTACGACTGCTCAAATGAGCCGCGTACGGAAAATAGCGTAGGGTGGGACAAGCTCTCTTCGAGCGCTGGCCCACCATCTTTGTTCCTGTGAATTGGGTTGTTGCTTGAATTGGTGGGCCGGCGCGGCGAAGCGCCGCTGGTCCCACCCTACTTTCTGCTCGATCCCTTGGGCAGTCAGCGCGTGAACCCAGGCACTCTCTGTTTCGTACACAGACCAGAACGCCGAGCAATATTCTCTTCGATGCCCGGCCAGACCGAACGGGAATTACTTTGCCTTTTTCGCTTTCGGCTCGCAGTGCTTCAGCGCGATCAGAACATAAGCTGTCCCCAGGTCGGGATTACCTTCGTACCAGCGGTCGTTCTTGTTCAACCAGGCACCGTTGTTCTGCTGCAGAGTGAACAGGTGCTCGGCCAATTCCTTCCGCCAGTCGTGCTCCTTCCCTTGGGCATCCTTGATGGTATCGAGATCCATCGTGGACAAGGTTTTGGCAAACATCTGGTGATAATACAGAACACCCTGTTGACCGAGTCCGGGGTTTTCTTCGACGGAATAAAACTTCGTGATCCACTCGATCGCCGCTTTCACTCGCGGATCTTCGGGTGTCAGCCCGGCGTAAATCATGCTCTTCAAGCCAGCATAGGTCATGCTGCCATAAGAGCGTAGACCACCGTTGGCCGTGTTACCCGCTTGCGAGTTTCCACCGGCAGCTGGGGTGTAATAGAACCCACCGTCGTTGACTAGTGTCGAAAACTTGGTGGTGTTGTGTTCGGTTTCCAGATTCTGACAGCGGGACAAGAACACGAGCGCTTTCTGAACTGCCGGATCATCCTTTTTTGCACCCGCCGCTTTCAAAGCGTCGAGAAAGAAGACCGTGTTGGAAAGATCGGGGCGATCCCCAGTTTTGCCGTAACCTGCACCACCATATTTCGGGTCTGTCTTGTCTGCCGATTCGGTGTCATCCCACTGCAACTTGCGAAGGTATTTGTCCGCCTTCGCAAGTGCCTCGGTGTACTTGCCATCTTTGTTGGCCTCGTGAATGGCCAGCATGGTGATCGAGGTTTCATAGTTTCCGTGATGACTCTTCGGGGAATAAATTCCGCCGTCAGGCTGGCTGAACGACATGAGGTGCTTCAACCCCTTGTCGACCGCAGGGTCTGTCGCTGGAACCCCGCTGAGCAGCAGCGAATAAATGACCAGGCCGGAAATCCCCGGAGATTCTGGCGAGGTCCAGCTTCCCCCCGTCCCCTGACTGGTTTTCAGAAAGTTGATCGCTCGCTCGCGAGCCTTGGCGAGTTCTTCCGGTTTAGGCCCGACCGTCTGAGCGTTTGACACACTCGTCCACGCCAGTGAGACCGAAACCAGCGTTACGAACCATGCTCGTGAAGTCCATCGCGACATGCTGCACCTGAGTGAAAAAAGTATCTGACCGATCCGATATAGGATACGAAGGTCGACGAAGTTTGTTAAGGAGTCTGACCTGACGCTCATTTCAGAATGCAACTCACATGCCACCGGCAATGTTGCAGGCATTGTAGAGATTTCCCTGTTTCCGATCGTCGGCGATGTCGGTTTTTTCGACATGAAAGTCGATTTCAGCGACTTCAGCACGCTATGTCAGCAGCGGCAGGATTGATCTCTTTGCCTTGGCAAGCTTCAAGACCGCCATCGATTTTCCCTCCAGCGGATACGGTTCGCCCGCGTGCATACGGTCCACAAGTTTATCGGTCGCGGTATCGAGAATCGGGTGCCAGTATTCGTGAGTCCCATGCGCCGAAAGGTGAAACGGGATCGCTTCATTGTGCGAATTGAACAGGATCAGCAGCGTATCGCCGGTTATATGTTTGCCCCGCTCGTCGATCTCATCCAGCATCTGTCCTTCCAGTCGCATCCCCAGGCAGCGGGTGTAATGCTTGTTCCAATCGTGACTTGTCATCTCGACCCCCATCGGAGTCAACCAGAGAACGTCTCGCACAGATTCGCCGCGGATCGGACGGCCCTGAAAGAAGTGCCGACGTTGCAGAACCGGTTGTTCATGCCACAAATGGATCACGCGTTTCACAAATTCAAGGAACGATTCTTCTCGCTCGGTCAATCGCCAGCGCAACCAGCTCAGGGGCGAGTCCTGGCAATAGGCGTTGTTGTTCCCCCCTTGCGACTGGCTGAATTCATCACCGCTGCGGATCATTGCGACCCCTTGTGACAACAACAGTGTCGCCATGAAATTGCGATTCTGGCGTTCACGCAAACTCAGAATGGCAGAATCGTTTGTCACCCCTTCGACACCGCAATTCCAACTGATGTTGTGGTTGTCACCATCCTCGTTGTTCTGACCATTCGCCTCATTGTGTTTGTCGTTGTAGCTCACCAGATCCTGAAGCGTGAATCCATCGTGTGACGTGATGAAATTGATACTGGCGTAGGGACGGCGACCGTTATGCTGATAGAGATCGCTGCTGCCGCACAGCCTTGTGGCAAATTCGCTGGCGGTATGACCATCTCCTCGCCAGAAACGTCGAATGCAATCGCGATACTTGCCATTCCATTCCGTCCACAGCACCGGGAAGTTTCCGACCTGATAGCCTCCAGGTCCGACATCCCAGGGCTCTGCGATCAGCTTGACCTGCGACAGCACCGGGTCCTGATGAATGATATCGAGGAATGAACCGAGACGATCAAACTCGTGATGGTCACGAGCCAGTGCGGCGGCCAGATCGAACCGGAAACCATCCACATGCATTTCCTGAACCCAGTAGCGCAGACTGTCCATCACCAGTTGCAGGACGCGTGGATTCTGCATGTTGAGCGTATTGCCACAACCTGTGAAATCCATGTAGTGCCGATGATCATTGTGGACCAGCCGGTAGTACGAGGCATTGTCGAGTCCCTTCATCGACAAGGTGGGGCCGAGATGGTTCCCTTCACAGGTATGGTTGTAGACGACATCCAGAATCACTTCGAACCCATTGCGATGCAGCGTTCGCACCATCCGCTTGAATTCGTTGACCGCTGCCTGCGGGGCTTTGTCTGTCGCAAACCGCAAATCCGGGGCAAAGAACCCCAGGGTGTTGTAGCCCCAGTAATTCGAGCGGTCGCGATCAACCAGGAATCGCTCGTCGATATGGTGATGCACCGGCAGCAGTTCGATCGACGTCACGCCCAGCGACCGCAAATGTCGCAGCGAGCCTTCGCTGGCAAGGCCTTCGTAGGTCCCTTTCGACTCTTTGGCAACCCACGGGCTCTTATACGAGAATCCTTTGACATGTACTTCGTAAAGGACGGTCTTATGCCACGGAATCCGTGGCGGTTCGTCACCCATCCATCGAAAGGCAGAACTGACGACAGCCCCCAGCGGTGCTGTTGCGGCGTTGTCTTTTTCATCAAAACTGACGTCTGCCGCAGGGTCGTTGATCTTGTATCCGAAGGCGGCGTCATTCCAGATCAGATCCCGACCGATCGCCTTGGCGTACGGGTCGAGCAAAACCTTGTTCACGTTGAAGCGATGGCCGCGATGAGGATGATAGGGGCCATGAGCCCGATAGCCGTACAACTGCCCGGGTCGGATGTCCGGCATGTATCCATGCCAGACTTGATCGGTCTTTTCCGGCAGCGGAATCCGATGTGATTCACGGACCGCACTGGCTGAATCAAACAAACAAAGATCGACTTGAGTTGCATGCTCCGAAAAGACCGCGAAGTTGACCCCTTTACCGTCCCAGGTGGCTCCCAAGGGCGAAGACCGGCCCGGCCAGATTCGCATCGTGACTGACTCCTCGTGAAATTCGTTCCGTTCAGGAACCCACTGGAATATTGCCTCTGAGCGGGAGGAATACTCGGAATACCTCGTTCATGTTATCTTCACTCACCATTTCGTTACAGTATATCAACCTGCGGGATGACCCAGATGGTTGAAACCCGAAGGGGTGGAGTGTGGTAACAGATCCTGACTCACTTGGTGCTTGTAGGCTGAATTCACGGAAAATTGCTATGCGAAGTTTCTCTCGATTGACTATCAGAATCGGTCTGACAGCCCTGACGGCAGTTTGTCTGCTCACCAGCCAGTCCGTTTCGGTACTGGGGGCGAGCGATGACACATCAACCTCGACCGATTATCCGCTGGTTGTCATTAACTCGTCCAGCGTTCAGCGGTTGCGTGATAACTCGAAGTTCATGTTCGAACTGGCAGAGCGGCCTGAAATGGTCGACATTGTCGACAAATGGACCACCACAACCCTCAAAGATATGAAGGGGATTGACCGGACACGTCCGTTCGGAATGATGTTGTATCTGCCCCCAACCTTCATCGGGGCACCGATCGGAATTTCTTACATACCGATCACAAACATTGACGACGCCCTGCAGACGCTGGCGTACGACACGGGGAAGATCACTTCGGTCGACGGGAAACGGGGCTACAACAATATCCGTTATTCGGAAAGCTTTCAGATTCGCACACGCCATATCGGCGGATATCTGTTCCTGGTCGGCCCCGATGGGGACGAAACCACCATGGACAAGAATTTCCCCGATCCCGTCAAGCTGAACAGCCGTCTGTCGACTCAGTACGACGTCGCGATTTCGCTGCAGATCAAGAATATCCCCCCCACGATGAAGTCGCTGTTCCTGGAATTCCTCAAAACGTCGTCGCAAGCCGAATTGCAGCAGCGAGATGGTGAACCCGAGTCGGCATATCGGCTGCGTCGCGCGAATGGTGACAGTTGGCTGGAACTGATCGATCGCGTTGTGACGCAAGGAGAAGAATTCACCATCGGAGGTCGCATGGACCCCGAAACCCGCAAGGGAAACATCGATTTCGAAATCGCCGGAACTTCCGACAGCAAATTGGCAAAGTTCTTTCAGGACATGGCAGGAAAGCGAACGTACTTCGGCAACCTGCTGACGAACCCATCGACCTTTACGATGTCTGCCTCATGGCTCCTCAGCGACAAGCAGCGTCCGTTGCTGACCAGTTTCTTCGAAGCGGCCAAGAAGGACATCAGTGCAGCGACAGAAAAGAACGGACTTGAGGGAGTCAGCAGGGTGATCGATCCGATCTTCAAGGCCTTCATGGCTTCGTCGGATGCCGGCCACGTCGATCTGGTTGCTCAACTGGTAGGAACCGAACCGGGAAAATTCGCGCTGATTGCCGGATCGAAACTGACAGCAACACGCAGCTTGCCCAAGAACATCACGGACCTGCTGCAATACATCAAAGACAATTCGAAGGGTGACGAAAACATTGCCAAGCTGGAAATCGAAGCTGGCGAAATCGATTCGTTCCCAGTCCATCGATTTCCGGTGAATCCACCCGACAAACCGGGGCAACGGATGTTTGGCGAACAGGCCCATCTGTACTTCTACGCTTCACCCCAGGCTCTCTGGGTGGCCTTTGGAGGCGACTCGGCACTAGACGCCTTACGTGAATCGGTCGCTCAGGTGGCACTGCCCCAAGACCCTCAGCAGAATCGGAATCGTGTTCCATTCCTGTTTGTAACACACGCGAATAATTGGTTGAGTGTCGCCAGCGATGAAAATCCCGGCGCGGCGCTATTCAATGAGCAGGCTCGGGCGGCATTCAAGACCGACCACGATTCCATGCAGGTGATCGTCCGTCCAACCGACAGTGGCGTACGCCTGCGAGCCGAATTCGAAGAAGGTTATATCGCGCTAATGGGTCGCGGGATCGGCAAGGGAATCGATTCCGGAGTCTTCAACCGCCCCCGCCCACAACGCCGTGGACCTCGCGGGCAACGCCAGGAAGAAGCCGTCCCGGCTCAATAAGCATAAACTCAGCAAGCATAAACATTACGAAGCCGGCGAGCCGAGTGATTGACTTTGATTGACTTCGCCTTCGTACTCCAAAGGAGTTACGTCCTATAGTCCAGGGTTGCTCACGAAGTGAGCTACCCTGGGTCCCGTTGATAAAACTGTCGTGAACCCCAACGGGGTTCCGTCAAACTCGATGAAGTAGCCCATTTCAGGCGTTGTCAGGTCTCTTCCCGAGGCAGACACGAGACGCCCCCGCGCCAGAGTTTGGATGGCGGGGCGCACTGGCTTTGCAGAAGCCCCCGAAACGGAATGCGTTCTAACGGGGGCTTCCCCAATGCGGGTGCGCCCCCGCCACCCCCGCCACCCTGTCGTCCCGGCTCAATAAACATTGCGAAGCTGGCGAGCCGAGTGATTGACTTTGCATTCGTACTCCAAAGGAGTTACGTCCTATAGCCCAGGGTCGCTCACGAAGTGAGCTACCCTGGGTCCCATGGGTAAAACTGTCCTGAACCCCAACGGGGTTCCGTCAAACGCGATGAAGCAACCCTTTTTCAGGCGTTTTAAGGTCACTTCCCAAGGCAGACACGAGACGCCCCCGCCACCCTGTCGAGCTGGAGACATGGCTCGAAGCGTCTCTGATTCCTTCGTGCTTCGTGGTGAAAGAAAGCCGTACAAGAAGGTCCATTTTCCCAATCGTGGCAGGGTACCTTACGCCGGGAGCTGCCAAAGCAGTACAATCTCCAGCGTCCCCAATCCGACGTCTGCTTACTGAATTCAGAATCCTCCAATCAGATAGCCCTATGATGATCGATACCGTCCTGCAGGAACCGGCTCAACAAACCAAGGTGTTTCCCGTCATCTTCCTCGTGCGCTATGGAGCGGTTCCGGAAGTCGCTCGATTTGTCGATGCAGATGGCATTGCCCCTCAGCGAGGCGAATCCGTGATCGTGGAAACACACCGCGGACTGCAGATGGGATCTGTCCTGGAACGACTGAAGCCATCATCTGCCGCAGCGGATCAGGAAACGGACTTTCGTATTGTCCGCGTCGCCACGACTGAAGACCGGAATGCTGCACTTCACTTGTCTATGGAATGTGACGATGCTTTCGATGTCTGGTGTACCCGGATTTCGCAATGGGAATTGAATCTGGAGCTGATTGATCTGGAATGGACACTGGATCGCCAGAAGCAGATTCTGTACGTCCTGTGCGAACGAGGCCCCGACAGCACAAAGCTGGCACTGCAAGCGGCAGCAGCCGGACTAGGAATCATCGAAGTCCAGCCAGTCTCATCAACCGGCCTGGTCCAACCCGAACCCTCGGGAGGCTCCTGCGGCACCGGCGGAGGCGGCTGCGGGTGTTCACACTAACGATTTTTTCGGCTCCGACAGCGGTTCAACCGCCGCGAGAAAAAGATCCGCTTTCCGTCACCCCCTTGGTTTCCAAGTGGTGGAATTGTCGATCTGGATCGGTATGTCAGTACTCAGATTGATATTGCCCGAATCGATGTGGGCTGCTTCAATCCTGCGCGATTAGGATAGCGGACCTTCCGACGCGTGAATCGGTGACCGCGATTTCATGAGGTGTACCTGACATGCGATTTCGATTTTTGCCCCTCGCTGCGGGTGTGCTCGCCATCACCGCAGTTGTCTTGTTGACCAGCCGCTGCTGGGCGCACTGGTATGAGCTTGGTCCGGCGAAAGATGAGTACGGGTTGAAGTACGACGGGGATGTGGAAGCCGCCAATGGCGATAAGCTGAACGTCTCCTTCACCCTCGCTGATCAAGGGAGACTCAAGCCGATTCATTCGGTCTTCGTGATGGCGCTCAGCAATCCCGATAGGAGTGGCAGCCGCACATATCTCGTGAAAACGCCAATCGGCATGAAGCAGGCCGAGGACGGTAAACTCACCGGTCAAGTGGAGGTCGCGAAGGAATTTGCCAACCGAGCCGTGATTCGGATCTTTACCATGACGGTTGACGGCCGGTCGCAGAATACGGGACCAACGGCCGGGGCGAGGTATTACGACATTCCGCTCAAGAAGTTCCTGAATAAAGCTGCTTCCCAGTCACCAGCATCCATCGCCTCACCGCCGGCATCGAACATCGTAAAGTAAAGTGATCGTCACCGATTTTCGGCCAACTGCGTACCACCCGATGGTCGTCGTGGCTTCCAGAGATTCAGTGCCAGGTGAATGACAACCATGCCCAGCGCAATGAAAAACGTCCATCGCGGATAGAACTGGATCAAGTTATCCTTGTACCAGTTCCGAACGTAGACTTGAACGCTCTGTCCGGTGTCTATGAATCCTGTATCCGACGTTCCAAATGTCTTGATTGGGGTCAGGATTTCATGCGGTTCTCCCCGAGGAGAAAAGACTGATACGGTTTCCGGACCAACCTCGTCATGCACCCCGATGTAGATTATCGGAAGCGCGCCGAATCCATTGAAGGCCAGGATCACGGCGATTCCGATCGACAGGTTCAACCTTTGTAGCAGCGTTACGTTCATGGACGCCCCGTTCTTCGAATCACAACGAACAGACCGCAGCCTATCACCGTGGTCGTTTACTTTTTATCACAATCTCACTTCGAGAGCCCCTGTGGACTTCCAGGTCACGGTCGCTTGCGGGAGTAGAGGGGAATCGGGATGCGGCTTGGCAGGCTTGCTTGATTTGACCGACTCGCTAGGCTGCTTCGACATGGGATAATCTTCCTCAGTGACGGAATCCGCAGGGTGACCCAGCTTGTTTCAAGCTCGGTGCTCAGCCCAAGAAACTTCAGGCAGAGCGTTGATTACGAGCCCGCGTCGACCTCCGTGATTCTGCACCTGCATCAGGTCTCGACGATCTCGCGGCACTTCGGATAATTCTTGCAGCCCCAGAACTCTGCCCCCTTCTGATTTCCCTTCTTTGCTGTCCGAATCACCATCGGCGTTCCGCATTTCGGGCAAACCGGTGTCCCTTCCGGACGCTCGACGACTTTCTCCTCAAGTGCTCGATCCGCAACGGCCTGTCGAACGAGGTCAGCGATATTTTGAGGGCTGTAGCCTGCTGCCGCACGAACATGCAGCAACGGCAATCTCGCAACCTCGAAGACCTGATCAACGAACTGATCTCGTTCCTGTCGATCGCGTCGTGCGTGACTCTGATCATCCAGTTCAATTCCCAGAACCGGGGTCATCGAAGTGGGATCGCATAGCAGAAAATCAACGTGCTTTCGGTCGATCTTGTTTTTGTACGACTGTTTCTTGTGCGAACCAGATACAAAGAAAAGATCGGCCAGATTTACTTTGGGGCACACGAGGTACGAGCCCTCCAGTCCCAATGTCAGCACTCGATAAAACGACAATTCGGCGGCTGAAAGGAAATCGTCCCTTTGTCGGTACGGCAATTGTTCCGAAGTCGGCAAATCACCATTCAGGCGAACGCCGAAAAGGCTCAGGATCACTGCCAAACAACCTTGAGGTTCCGAATCAGGCATGGTGACTTCACTTGATGTAATTGTCAGTACTACTGAGGGGTGGATTCCCCTGAAACTGAATGCTGCCGACGAAAAGTGGCGACTGAAATTCTATCTTTCAATTGCCGTTTCCACGAGTAATCTGCGAGTGTTCGCACTGCCGGACTTTCTCGTTCAGGTCGGTGATCAGACAAATTCAACAATGTCGCCAACGTGCGCGACGATGCTATTTCTTATAGTCCGTTCATTCGCGCGAAATCAATGAGAATTCGATGCTACTGGATACTCAGCTTCGCTAAAGCCTTTTCCCGGAAAACACCTGTATTGATTGATGTGTGCAGTTGGACGGCCGGGGCACGCTCGTACCCCGGCCAGTTGCCAACAATCCCGAAACTTGCTCGCGATTCAGAACTCTGTCACCACGTCTCCGCCATTTCGTGATGACAGATTGCGGTAAACATTAAGGTCGATATTGGTACTGACGAATCGCACCGAACCGTCGCCGAGCGTGAACAGAGCGCCGCCTGTGTGATAACTGGCGAACTCGTCCATTCGTACCAGACTATTGTTTGGGACCACATCGGTATCCCCAAGTATCCGACAAATCGGATTGTCGGCACCCGCGATAACGCCACTCCAGGTATAAAGCCAGCCATTTGCCGAGCGGGTTTGCCGTTCTCCCACGATCAGAGTCGTGCTCAGTCCATCCGTCACATCCGCAAATCGCACACTGCTGTTGAGGAAAAACATTCCATTACTGGTACAGGGAACACCAGCAGCCAAACCATTGCAGAAGTCGACCTCGTCCTTACCGAATACTCCAGCGTAACTCGCACCCGCAACATCGGCGAGCGGGGTGTTCGTCCCTGCAGCGGGAATCGTCCATTTCTTGAGAACGAGGTCTGACGGACACTGGAATACGGTGACTGCCGTAGCACGTGCGATCGCGTTCGAAGCGGCTCCGACCTGCACGTTAAAGTTAATCTGATTGTACAGTGCGGACTGGTCCAGTTGAGGGAGCAGGCGAGACGCCCAACTCCATCCATTAATTCCAGAGACGTCAGGTTGATTGGCAGTGACACCGATCCAGCCTGGAGGAACCAGATTGAATGTGTCGTGGTAGTTATGAATTGCCAGTCCAAATTGCTTCAGGTTGTTTCGGCACTGCGTACGCCGAGCCGCTTCGCGTGCCTGCTGCACAGCGGGCAAAAGAAGCGCAATGAGTACCGCGATGATCGCGATCACAACCAGCAGTTCAATCAATGTAAAGCCAGGACGGTTTCGGATTGCTTTATATTCGGTCATGGGAATCTTTCGGAGAAAGCGGAACGCGTCCGCTGAAATGCAATCAGCGGCGATACGCGATACAGATGGTCGACAGAAGTCCGGCAGAAAGCGATCGGGCGATGTGCCCGAGAAATCTTCTAAATCTGCCAACGGCAGAAATGGACAGAAGCCATTCGCGATCCTCGGATCTGCCCCGCTTTGCGGGCGCAACCAGAGTGGCTCGTGCTGCAGAAATTGGCGGGCAAACTAACGTCAGGGATCGGATACAACCCAGGAGCCGACAGACTTGCACCAGTAATGGGGCTACCTTGGATGTTCGCAAATTCCCCAAACGGAGCGAAATCAAAACAGGTCCCCGATTCGTCGATACGAATTGGACCTCGATCGACATCGTCATTGGGTCGCACACCGAGCAATATCGGATGCCAAGCCTGACCTTCAACCAGACTCTGGATCGGCGTACCTCGACATTCGCCATCCAAATCGGGCATTGGGATGGGGACATGGACCGTGTGCAGGACAAGGACCAGGATCAGAAGCTGACGCCGATGCCACAAGTGAGTTTTCTCCTGCGTCAGATTGTAGCAGTCACAACCGAAGATAGAAACAACGTCAACGAAGCAGCAACGGCAGTCTCAATGGTTCATGCAGAACTCAGTGGAACTGAGCAGCGCCCAGATCGCGAGTTCAATTCCTTTGCCTGGTTGCTGCGTCCGTGGGGCCAGGAACTGAGTCACAGCCTGAACTTCGTTGGACGCCGGGGTGCGGGTCAGGACTGCAAGAAATAGCGACTCTGCCAACTTCGCCACATCGGGTTCTTTCAAGAGTTGTTCAGCGAGATTGCCTTCACGAGGCTTCAGCAGTTCCAGCACTTTGGCATCATTTGACAGGAACAACGCCGCTTTGACGGATGGGGCAAACTCCCCTTCAGGATCGCGCGGGGGATTCGCAAATGCTGCCAGGAATCGTTTCCGCAAGTCTTCATAGGCGGGATTCGGCTTGGGCTTCCCTTCGACTTGAATCGTTATCGGCAGTCGTGATGCTTCTCCGGTGGCTTGCAGAAGACTCAACAGCAATTGTTCTGCGGAGAGTGGCTTTTCAATCGCCACGACATATTTGTCGACCGGCGGTTCGCGATCGAATCCTGTGGGCAGGTGACTCGATCGCTGATAGGTACGTGTCAGCGTGAGTTCCCTGAGCAGCCATTTGATATCGAACTGATGCTGTGAAAACTCGGTCGCCAGAAGATCCAGTACGGCCGGGTGCGAGGCGGGGTTTCCACTATGCTGCAAATCCAGTGGATGAACCAAACCGCGGCCCATCAACTGACACCACAGTCGATTCACGGCATTTCGGACAAATAGCGAATTCGTGGCAGAGGGAAGCTGTTCGGACAGGATTGCCAGTGGACTGAATTTAGGCTTGCCGGGAAAGTTCACTTTGCGATCCGGGGCAACAGCGAATTCTTCTCCCTTAACGAATGCCGGTACTTCAATCTCGGTCCCGAATGGTAGCCGTGGGCCGGTCTTGTGAGGTTGCTTGACGAAGACCGACATGAATTCCGTTTTCTTGTCGACGACCTTCTCGCCAACAGCGGGGAACTTCAGATCGGTCCGAATGGTCGCGTGTGAAAGAAAAGTGTGCAGGCCCTGGAAATCGATCTGTTTGTAGTCTTCGACTGTCAGATGGTCATGGCACTGTGCACATTGAAGATCGACCCCCAGGAACAATCGACCGACATCACGAGTCAATCCGGGAAGATCGACCGGTTGCTGTCCATAGTTTTCCAACCGCTTCGTCAGAAAGAACGCCGCCCCGCGCGAGGTTTCGTCATCGGGATTCGGATTCAGGATCTCGCGGACCAGTTTGTCCCACGGCTTGTTGGTAGCGAACGATTGTTCCAGGAACTGCAGCCACTCTTCGTGCTCACTGGCGCGTTCCATCAACTGCACGTTCCAGGCATCGCGCATCCGTCGGGAATATTCGGGCGAGGCGAGCAACCGATCAATCAACGCGGTTCGCTTATCGCCGGCGGGATCTTTCAAGAAGGCACGCGTTTCCTCCGCAGAGGGAATTCGCCCTGCCAGATCAAGAAACACTCGCCGCAGGAACTCAGCATCGTCCGCCACCGGTGCGATGGTTCCGCCCGCAGTCGCTTCGATCAATGTGTCGATCCGGACATGCAGCGGTTCATCGGCCTTGGTAACAGACGAAATCACCAGGGCCAGGCAGGCAGTAACGATGGCAAGAGTCCGCATGGAATCATTCTCCCAGAAGCAGCAGGCTCGCAAAGGCATCGGAGGCCATTATTGCGTTATTGCAAGGCTACCTTTCGGGGTAAGCGGAGACAAGTCGAATGCAATGAGGCGGACATATGAGTTGCCATAAGAAAATGCGGTTGGTTGGCGGGGTCTGACCAACGGGAAGGCCCCGAAACGGAGGGCACGCTCAAACATTCAGGGCCATCCGCTTCGCTCCTGAACCTGCCACCCCGCCGAATAAATTCACCGCCTATCCGCGAACCTACGCTTCCTGCCTAACAAGACGCCAGAGAATCCGGCGAACATATGAGTTGCCATAAGAAAATGCGGCGTTGGTTCGCGGAGCGAACCACGACTATCAGGCACCGGCCCCAAATATCGTTACCCGCGTTACGTGGCACGTGCCCGTCCTACGTGAGTACTTCAGCCACCACACCGGATTGATCAATGTCCCTCAGACCCGGGTCTGCCACGCCAAACTTGTCGCGTGGTTTGCCGACCGCATGCAATAATGTGCAGAAGAAGCTGGCGGTCGTGCGGTGTTTGCTGGTGCCGTAATTGGGAAACTGCAGATACCTTCCGTCCGTCCTGAGTCTGCCACCGAGGTTGCCGATCAATACGACTGGCCATTCATACAAGCTCGGATGGTGTGCCTCGCCAGAATCGCTGAGATAAACAATCAGGGTGTTGTCGAGCATCGTACCGGTCCCTTCAGGAACACTCTCAAGCTTCGCAGCCAGACCAGCAATCAGTTTTGTGTGGAATCGACGCAGCTCGACGAAGCACTCCTCGGAGGATGCCCTGCCATAAGCGTCGCCGTGACCGATCCCATGTAGATCGGGGATGCCGAACTCGGGAAACTTTCCGAACTGCTGGCCGCCACCACCACTTGCCAGCGTGACAACGTTAGTCAGTCCTGCCACGAGTGCTGCGGCTGCCGTTTCAAACTGGGCTTCCAGGATCAGGCTCGAGACACTCGTCGTGGCTTTCTCACCAAGTTTGGGGGCATTTTTCTTGAGTTCATCAGACTTGGCAACAAGTGCCTGTTGACGCTTGTGAAGTGTTTCAAAGGCTTCCAGATAGCGATCGAACTTCTGTCGTTCGTCGCCGACCAGTTCTGAACGCGCACGACGCACATCGTCGGTCATGAAGTCCAGCAGATTCGTTCGTCGGTCGAACGCCGATTTGCCCGCCCCCTCCGCAACGCTGCCAAACAGCGACTGAAACGCGAGGTCTGGAGAGCAGATAATCGGCACCTCTTTCCCTGTCCCTGCCGCTGAAATGCGGTAGTTCATTGGTCCTTCCCCGCCGTTCAGGCCGAGCGCGACATGCGAGAAAGTACCGGGGAGCGCCTCGCCGATGGCCGAGTCGATCGTCTGCATCATCGCACCGCGGCTGGCGCCATAAGCCCCCAGTGCACCGTGATTGGCAGAATGGTCGCTGATCGCGATTCGGCCTGAGAGTCCCTGAACAAACGTCATGCGATCTTTGAACGCTTTCAGCGGCTCCATGGCTGGATGCAGATCCTTGTCCCTCAGGCTGATCTCTTCCAGTTGGTCATTGGCGGGTCGTTCATGACGTCCATCGGGTCGACGTTTTACCCCAGTAGGAACAAGATGATTGGGATTGAGACCGTTACTTTGAACGACGAAGACGACGCGTTTGCGGAGTACCGCTTTCTCATCGCCAGCGGCCTGAGCGGCAATTTGTCCGAGAATCGGTGACAGAAGTGTCGCCCCTGCACCCAGAGTGATACCTTTCATCATGCTTCGGCGGGTCAATTCGGTGTTCACGGTTGATCTCCTGTACCTGGCACTTGTGAAGTTGCCTGTGTCGGACGAGAACGAAGCAGGAATGAATCGGATATCAGCAGCGAGACGATCAGGGCCTTGAAACTGCCGCCGCTTTCCACGTAAGCACGATCTGCTTCCTGGAGTGTGCGAGCATCGGCAAGTGTCTCGTTGCGACCCAGAAAGTAGCGGAACGTATGGCGGATAAAGACCTGGCGTACACGATCAGAATCGGCCAGCCTGCGGACCATTTCGCGAGGATCTGCTACAGCCCCGTCGAGCCTTTCGTCGCCCGAGTTAGCGATCTGGCCCGAAGTCTCGAGTGCCACATCCAGCATTACCGGCCCCAGCGGCTTTCCTTTTGAGTCGCGATTCTCTTCGGTCGCTTTCAGATCGAGTACGGTCTCAGTCGTACGAAACCGGCCATAATGATCGAAGTTTTCAAACGGCAGACCCAGGTCGTCCATTTGCTGATGACATTTCCAACACTTCGCATCACGCGTCACCTGCAGTCGATCACGGTAGGTACGATGCTTTTCATCGGGAACCTGGGCGACGACGCCGATCGGCAAATCGGGGACAGTACCGCCAAGCAGTCGTTCGCGAACCCAGCGGCCGCGGCGAACGACATCGTTGTCAAAATTCGTACTCCAGGCGACAAGCCAGCTTGGTTGCATCAGGATTCCCAGTCGCTGGTCAACAGGAAGCTGGGCAGGTTGTTCTTTGGGCCACTCCTGAAATCCGTAAACAACATCGACACCCCCCACATATTCCGGCTTGTTCTTCGGATTCTTGTCAGGGGGCGGAACGACATCGAATGGCACGCCCACCAGTGGACGCTCGGGCTTGGTTTTGTCGACCTTTGTGTTGTAGTTCACAAACGAAAGTGGTGTGGTCAACAACTCTCGTAATACATCCTTGTCGACTTGCAGGATCAGCAGGATCAGTCGGTCCGTGTCGCTGACCAGCACATGCGGAACGTGCTTGATTCTGTTGGTCGGTTTGTCTTTGAATACATCGGGCGCGCGATGGTATTCGAAGTACTCACGAAAAAAACGCAACAGGGCGGGCTTTTGGATTTTGGGATTGTCCAGGATCCGATGAACATGTGCTGCAACCTGATCTTTAGTCGTCAGTTCGCCCTTCGACGCAGCCTCCATGATGCCACTTTCCCGGCGATCACCAACGGCCAGGCTGACCGCGCGGGCGATTTCCAGCGGAGCCAGAATCCGCCGCCCGGTCCCGTCGGGCTCGGCTGAGCCCCATTCGGAACGGTACATCGCATCGGCGCGCAGCAGAACAGCCTGCAACATCGTCTTCACGGCGGCGGGGCAGTCACCGTCTGTCGCGCACTTCTCATAGAGAGAAATGAAACGCTCAACCTCGTTCGCTTCCGCTTTGCGTCCGATCGCCATGCGAAATTGAGTCTGTACGGCGGACTCTAACTGCTTCCGAGTCGGCTCGATCGCCGGATCCATGAGAGCGACAAACTCACCGACAGTGTCATTTTTGGAACGAACCTTGCCGTCTTTTAATTCATGTGCCGACTGCCCTTCAACGATCACGTGGGCGTTTCTCAGCAGGATCTCGGTGCTCGGTTCGTCGATCGTGTAGAGCTCTGCGAAGTCCTTGACACCCCGTTCGGGAATGACCGAAAACGGCTGTACGACGCCATCTGTTCGCCCCCGATGAACATCGCGCACAAATCCGTTATACCCGTCAGGGCTGAGCCGCCAGATGCGGGCTGGCGACGAGCCACTCGCAGTTGCTGGTTTACCGAACAACAGGTGATGCGGAATCAGGTTTCCCTGGTTTGGCAATCGAAACGTCTGGCTGCTGGTTCGCTCGGAAAGCCATTCCACGATGACGTTCAGGGCGCCACGTTCGATTACTGGTTCTTTCTCCGGCGGCATCAGTCCTTCACGAAGCTGGTCGAGGACCCCGGTCCATCGAGGAAAATCCCGGCTCACATCGTCCGGCAGATCGTCAAGCCGCACGTCTCCTTCCTGCTTGTCTGGACCATGACATTTCACGCAGCGCGACTTGATCACTTTCATCGTCACGATTGCAGCGTTGTCTTGTGCAGTCGTGCATGGCGGCAATGCGAAGATGCACCAGGCCAAAAGAACAACTCGCGACGCGATGTCGCGATGTTGCTGAATTCTGTTCAGGACGCGGTCATGGATCATGGGGCAGTTTTCGTTGCAGCGGAGATCGTTGAAGAGTCCGACTCTCCAACAAACTCAAGCAGACCATTATCGAAGCGGCTTCCGCTTTAGGCCAGACGTTCAGTGAGTTTGCCATTTCGACTGTTGCAAGGGAAGACCGAAAACCCTCCATAATGCATGAGTTACGCGACCGGTCACTCGATGACCCATATTCCCCACTCCGCTGGCTGCAATTCCGCCTCGCTGGGTGTATCGCTGACGATGTTCGCGGCGGGGCTATGGTTGAAGAGGTATGTCCGGCGTTCGGTTGCGAGGCCCCCTTCATTGCCCCAGAGCACTCCGATGTCGCCCCGGATTCGCAGGCCAGGGCCGAGGTGTTTCAGTTCGATGTGATCGCAACTCAAGCGAGCTTCAACGGTGTACCCGGTCTTGGTCGCTTTAAACGCGACTTGCGAGTCACCGACGGGCATGACCGAGGCGAACGTGTGCGATTTCACGAGGGACTCGAACTTCAACGCCTCTTCAGGCTTCGCATCTGGTTTGACGGGACGATAGGCCATAATAACAGGGCCTTTTTCACCCGGTGCGATCAACACCCGGATGTCACCATTCATCGGGGACGTACGGTCGGGACGGTCAGGGCCGAGCAAGACATCGATCGCGTCGCCAGTTTTGAACGCAAATTTCGGATCGGCTCCGTTGTTCTTCCAGGGCGAAGGATCTTCGACCTCGGCGAGAATCCAGAGTTGTTCCAACGTGTGCGCCACGGCAACTTTTGCCACGACATCGTCGCCGACCTTGATTGTGCGACGCGGCATCCCCTGCCATTCATTGGCGTCGCCGTCGATCTTAAAGAGGGGAAATCGGCCTTTCACATTGGGGATCTGTAGCACGCGTTCAAGATCGTCAGCTTTCGGAGCAGGCTTTCCAGTTGCTGTTGGCCCCTTGAGTTCGATCAGCCCGGCATCGAAGCGACTTACGGCTTCCAGCCCATCGACCCGTACGACATGGCAGCCATTGCGGCCGAACATGTAACGGAATTTGCCGTCCCCCTGCCGACCAAACCAGCCGCCGAAGCACTCGCTCATCAGGGTGATGTCCGACCAATCGGCTCCTGCTTCCTCTTTGGCACCCCAACCTTTCGGATTCTGACGCGTATCCTTGAACAGGGCCGTCACGAACAATCCATCCTCGCTCCACAGGAACGATTGCCCGTAGTTCCCTTGCATCGCTACGACATGGCCCAGATCGCGGTTGGCGTCGGCGATTCCGGCGAAAAACAGCTCGCCAATACTCCGACCGGTCTGGCCGGGAATATACCCGGGCGTCGAACTCCACGAGGCATGCACGGCGGGCCAGTTGCTGCGGTACCTGGCAACAGGGACTCCGTTCTGGTCCGTGAACAGGTGATGGCCACTGGCATAGACGCCGTCACGAGGACTGTTGAACTTGCCACCCAACCCCGCCATGAGATGCCGACCCACAGGCAGATAAAGCTGCGGAATCGGCAGACGTTTCGCTTTTGTCATGTCGTAGACAGGGACACCCAGGTCCGTAAATTTGGTGGGCTTCAGTTCGATCCCTTCGACGTACCACGTCAGGTCTCGCGACGGCGGATAGCCCCAGCCGACGTCAGCCCGATAAGTCGTTCCAGGAAGACGCTGAAATTCGTCCGGTTGCGGCTTGCTGTCACCGTTCAAGTCGGTCCAGAGGAACAACGCTTTCGGCTCGTCCTTGACCTGCGGAAAGGCCTTGTTGTGTTCGTGCGAACCGATCGACAGAATCGGTCGGTACTCGTTCTTTTCATTCGCTTGAAAGAGGATAGGAAACCCGTTCGATTGCAGCACGTACTCGCGTATCTGACCACTGACGTCGCTGCGAAACATTCGTACTGATCCGAACAGGACATGCGGTGCCCCTGTCCCATGCCACAGAGGAGCATCGGCGGGTTGCTCGAACGTGAGATATCGCATCGGTCGATAGCCAGGCTTTGAGTCCGGTTCGAGCTTGTAGATCATGCCGTAACCCAGTGCCAATGTCGGATCCTGTTCGTGCAGGCAGGTGTTGTTTGCGCCATACCAGGTGGTTCCGACAAAATCCTTGACCAGTTTCCCGTTCCGGTTCCATACGGCGATACGGCGGACAAACCCGCGCCCTGGTTTATTGTCCAGATCAGAGTTTTCGGCCGCCCAGATATTTTCATCCTCATCGACCGAAATCGCTTCGACCCCGTGTAGAGCAACGGGGTCATAATCCAACCGATCTCTCTGGCCACCCCTGGTCCCTATTGCGCGGAGCAGCTTTCGATCCGGCGAATAGACCTTGACCTGATAGTCATCTCCGCGATCGAGCACGTAAAGATTTCCTGCCGCGTCGGTCGCCAGAGGCCCAGGTTTTTCGACTCCCTGCAGGTCAAGCGGTTGGGGTACTGGATTGCTGCTGGTGGTATCGAACTCGAGCAACCCGCCGTCGGTGGCGACCACAACGGTCTTGCCGTCCTGCTGCATGACCAGGCCGTTACGCCGGATCGGTGTGGCAAATCGGATGTCGATGCGGTTCTCACCCGTTTCCCGGTCGAACACGACGACACGTTCCTTTTTTGGGTCCTTGTCATCGTGAATGCGAACTGCAACGCGTGTTGTCCCCACTGCGATGCCCCAGACATCGGCATCGAAGGTCAGGGTGGGTTGCGGCCCCTTTGGCGTCTTGAAGGGAATCTGTTTGCCTGTGTGATATTCGAGTCGCAGCAGGTCCTTCCCCGACCACAGACCGACCCACAGTTGTCGATCCGCTGTTGCAAATGCCTTGGGGCCAGCCCAGCCACGGCGAAAACTGAATAACCGTTGATCATCCGCCCCCAGAACAAATGCGGGCGTCCCACCTTCGGCGATGGTGCCACCGATTGCCACTCGCCACTTGCCGCCAGCGTGGCCTCGCAGACAAGCGATGGCATGCGGAAAGCCGTGGTCGCCGCCCCAACCGCTATTAGGGTAAAGCTCCCACGGCGGCGTGCCGGGGTTAAGAAAACTGTATTCGTAGACGAGTTTCATGCCCGGGTGCGAACAACCCCGGATGCGGTAGGTGCCGTCCGGCATCGGTTGGCCGTCGTCGTTCATCCCGTTCCATTCGACCGAAAGTCTCTGCGGCTCGGTCGCATCTGCCTTGCCGCCAAGCTTCGATACGTCGACGGCATCCAGCAGGTTTCGGACCCGTAAGCCCTGTTCGTTGTCTACGACAACCGTGACAAACTTGTGGCCGGGTGGCACAGTAACGGCGAATGTCATGGGCCGGACAAGGTCGGCATCGACGGACTGCCATTTGAACTTGTCCCACTTCCATTCGCTGATCTTCTGCTCGTCTTTGAGTATCGGTGCTGGTACCGGTTTGGTGGGCGTGGCAGGGAGTTCGACCGCAGGTTGCACCTCTACGATTTCGTCCGGAACTTTCGTTGCCTCGTCTTTGACATTTTCCGTGGCAGCATCATGTCCCTCGTTCAATGGGACTCCCGAAACAACCGCTTGCCACCAGCGTACAAAGGTACCACGTACCGGCGAAAACACCGCTGCGCTGGCGACCGTCGCCATCAATAAGACCACCACCGCGCTCAACCTCATGAGTTGCGGCGACCGCCTTACACCTGGAGAACTCACTAACGTGCATTGCGCCTCAGTCGGTGCGGACGAGTCCTTCACTGGGATTTCAGGTTTGTTTCGAACGGGTTGCGCAGCGCCGCACGATTCTTCAACAAGCTGTTCCAGTAACACTTCCTGTTGAGCGTGTTCCCAGAGAGATCGCTGTGCTTCAGCTGAATCGACCAGTCGTTGCGATAACTCGCGAGATTGTTCCTCGGTCAATTCGCCTGCGAAGTAAGTCTCGATCAAAGTCTTGAGGTCCGTCATTGAGACGATCCTTTCGTGTCAGCCAACCGACGTTGTACGCAGTCCCACAGGACATCCTTGGCGCGAGACAAAGCCACTTTTACCGAACCGACGGTCCAGGACATCCGCCTTGCGACTTCTTCCAGATCGAGTCGCTCGACCGAGTACCGCAGTTGTACGACTTCCCGCGCTCGCGGAGCCAATTCGCCCAGGCACTTCTGTAATGCTTCGCGCCGATCATCCCAGGTGTCGTCCATTTCATGAGCCGATTGAGCCAGCAGCCCCCACGCTTCATCCGCCAATTGGCATGCCGCAGGAAAGCGTCGCTGTCGATACTCAAGCACCTTCAGTCGCGCGATTGCGCGTTCCCATGCGAGGAAGTTGGTCCCGCTCTGAAACTCCGCCGCCTTGGCCGTCACGGTCAAGAAGACTTCCTGTAACACATCATCCGCCGCCACCCGATCCGGCAACAACCCCAGAATAAATCCGCGCAGCCGATCTGAGTGCTGCAGGAACAGCCGTTGCACCTCGCGAAGCTGTGGGTCATTCGAATCCATAAGTCAATTTCATTTCAGAGGGGCAGAACGAAAGAGGTGATCTTCATCGTCCGGACCTGTCCTGATTTGAAGAGGAGACCTTCGGTCGTCCGTTTCGGCGGGGTTGGGAGACCCGCGCCGAACAAAGTCCACCTTTTTCGCTTTACAAACCGCTATTCCCAAATCGAGCTACTGCTCCTGCTGGTCGCAGGCTCGCAAATCATGAACTTGACAAGAGGAACGAATCTAATGGCTCAATTCATCCGAAAGTTAGCAATCGAAGCGTGTCTACCACCAAATTGGCATCTTCCGAACGCCATAACCAGATCGCCATTCTTGAAGTGTGTCTCGGGGTCGGGTCTACGATTTTTCGATTTTGGCCGGAAAAGCCATCCTTCTATGGCCAATCGTTCGTGCGGCCAAACTCGAAAAATCGTAGACCCGACCCTGATTTGACCCAACGTCGAGCGTTCGACAAGATGGATGCTGCATGTTACCTGTAACCGATGGATAACGCTGATCGAGCAGCATACGTAACTCGCGATGCAATACTGCCTGGCTCATCTTCAATGGCACTGAGCCTGCAAAAATACAAGATCCTCGGTATTCGAGGAAAAGGATCGATTGGGATGGAGATTTACAAGGAGTTCACTTTTGAATCGGCTCACCGACTGCCTCACGTCCCTGCAGGTCACAAGTGTGGCCGACTTCATGGGCATTCGTTTCGAGTCACTGTATTCGTCGAATCAGATCTCCATCCTGAACTCGGTTGGGTCATGGACTTTGCGGACATCAAGAAGGCATTCCAACCGTTGATGGACCGCCTGGATCACAACTACCTGAACGAGATTGAAGGCTTGGAGAATCCGACAAGCGAGATTCTGGCCTGCTGGATCTGGGCCAGACTCAAACCGTCTCTCCCTTTGCTCAATAAGCTGGTCGTCTCGGAGACATGCACGTCCGGCTGCGTCTATCGCGGCGAGTAACCGAATTCGTGAACGTTCGGAGACGCGTTGGAAAAACCCGCATTGTGGGACACTCCATTTTAAAAAACACTTTTGCTCTGGACGCCGAACGACGTCGAACAGAAGTGTCTGCAATCCTGGCAGTGAATGGAGTATGATCCTAAGGCGGAACGGAAACTATGAAATCGGAAAAGGCGATTTCACCAACGGGAGTTACACGATGTCGAGCCGCCTCGTTTGCAACGTCTTGGACCATACGATTGGTCGCCGGGAGTTTCTCGGATCGGCAGCGGCAGTCGCTCTTGGTGGCTCGACGCTCGGCGCGGAACTGAAACGCCGGGGAAAGCGGGCAATCCTGCTGTTTTTAAGCGGAGGAGCCAGTCAGTTCGAGACGTGGGACCCCAAGCCTGGACGTCCGACCGGTGGGCCGTTTCAGGCGATCGAAACATCGATTCCTGGGATTCACATCAGCGAGTTATTGCCGCTCATGGCCCAGCGGTTGCACAAGCACACGGCAATTATTCGTTCGATCAGCACGGCGAACACGAATCATGATGGCCGCGATGTCCAGCGGTTGCTCTCTGGCGAGCGGAAAGATACTGGCAACCTGGAGACCCCCTCGCTTGGGTGTCTGCTCGCAAAGGAACTGAGCCGTCCGGATGATCGGCTGCCGGCGAATCTCGCATTTTATTCAGCCTATGTCGGCCTGACAGCGAACAACCAAAGCGACTTTGCCGGGTTCCTTGGGGCACCGTATCAGCCAATCAACATCCTCAGCCGGTTATCGCCCGAATCAAACCAACTCCCGGCCTCGCTGACCGACCACGAGCACAGCGAACGCGATCGTTTGCGTGCGGCACTGAGCCGCCAATTCACCGTTGGTCGACAACGTGATGTCACGCTCGCCAGCTATGGCGAGTCGTTCGGCCAGGTCCGCAACCTGATGGCTCAAGAAAAACTGTTCGATATCTCTGACGAACCACTGAAGCTGCGTGAGAGATACGGGAATTCGTTGTTCGCTCAGCAGGCGATTGTGGCTCGGCGGTTGATCGAAGCCGGAGCGCCGTTCGTACGGCTGAACCGCGGCTGGTGGGATAGTCATGGCGAGAACTTCGAGATTCACGCCTCGCTGGTTCCGGACCTGGATAAGGTGATGTCGGCGTTGCTGGACGACTTGCAGGACCGCGGATTGCTGGACGACACACTTGTGGTCACGTTTGCCGAGATGGGTCGCACGCCAGCGATCAACAACATGCGAGGCCGCGATCATTGGGGTCGATGCTGGAGCGCGGCGTTATCGGGTTGCGGGATCAAAGGGGGCGTCGTCTACGGCAGCACAAATGCCGATGGCACTGACGTCGCAGAACACCCCGTCAGCGCGGCCTCTTTTTTTGCGACGGTGTTTCAGGCACTGGGGATCGACCATCAGAAATCGTACATCGCTCCTGACGGTCGGCCGGTGACTCTGACCCCCTACGACACTGAACCCGTACGCGAAGTGCTGGCGTAAGACAGGAGCTCACCATGCCCGATCCCACCCAGATCAAAGAACACAAGTCGCTGAAAATGACGGGTGACTTGCTCAGCGTCGCTCGCACGCCAAATACCCAGCAGCTTTGGATTGGCAGCAACGATGCAAAGATCTACTTCGTTGACCTCGCGGTTGAAAAGCCCGAGCCGACCGGGATGTCCGGTCACACCAGTTATGTCAGCGGACTGGTGCTGGTTGACAACGTCCTGATTTCGTGCGGATGGGACAAGAAGCTCATCTGGTGGAATCTCGAAAAGCGAGAGCCGACGCGTACTGTCGTGGCACATCAGAAATGGATTCGCCAGCTCGTTGCGAGTCCCGATCGGCAACTCATCGCGACCGTCTCTGACGACATGAGCTGCAAGCTCTGGGACGCCAAGTCAGGCCAGATCGTTCGCGAACTGCGAGGGCATCAGCCGATCATCCCGCGATTTGATTACCCGAACAAACTTTACACCTGTGCGTTCTCTCCGGATGGAAAGCTGCTCGCGGCGGCGGACGAGTTGTGCCAGGTGATCGTGTGGGACGTCGGCACCGGACAGGTTGCGACGCGCTTCGAGGCGGCGGCGTTCTACAAGAGCGACTGGGACCGCAATAATCATCCGTGGGGTGGCGTGCGAACGATGGCCTTTTCGCCGGACGGCAAACGGCTTGCGCTGGGCGGCATGCAGAACACGGATGTCGCGATTATTAACGGACCTGGGTTTGTGCAGATTTTCGATTGGGCTCAGGGGAAATCACTGCACGAGTACAAACTGGGAACCAACCTGCAATTCGAAAGCGTGGCGTTCCACCCCCGCACCGAATGGCTTTTGACCGCTTCTGGCGGAGGTGCAACGCGGATGGCTTTCCTGGGTATCGAAAGCGGCAAGACAATCCACGAGTTTGACCCCAAAATGCAGACATTCGGCCTCGTCTTGGATGAAGCGGCGGAAACGATTTATACGGTTGGCCGGGAACGAGTCGTGGTCTGGCGGTTAACGTGAAGTCTCCGTCAGTAGAAAAGGCTGGTGCTAAGGCCACGCCCGTCAGCGTTTAACCCCAGTGTGGTGAATCGTCGATTCAAAAAAGGACTTCAGTCCAATGAAATATATGATCGTCGCATCCCTTCTTCAGGTCATGCTCGTCGCGACCGTGACCGCTGACGATATTCTTCCATCTGACCGTTCCATTGGCGAGGTCATCGACCATTACGTCGATGAACGACTTCAGGCCGCACGGGTGACTCCCGCACCGCAGGCCGATGACGCCACGCTCGTTCGCCGTCTGACCCTCGACCTCGCCGGACGCATTCCGACTCCCGAGGAATCGCACGACTTCGTCGCCTCGACCGATCCCCGAAAGCGCGAGCGTCTGATCGAGCGATTGCTGGCATCGCCGGACTTCGTCCGCCATTCGGCAACCGAATTCGACGCGTTGTTGCAAGGCTATAGCGACAAGCCGGTCAAGCTTCGCGACTACCTGCTGACCGCATGCGGCGAGAACCGCACGTGGGACCGCATGTTTCGTGAACTGCTCGCTGATTCACCGGATGCACCGCTGGCCAGCCAGTTCCTCACGTCACGTCTGGGTGATCATGACGCTCTGGTGCGGGATGTCAGTTCCATTTTTTTCGGAGTCAATATGGAATGTGCTCGCTGTCACGATCATCCGCGCGTCGAACGTTTTACCCAGGACTACTACTACGGTCTGAAGGCATATTTCAGCCGCTTGCATCTGTTTCAGAATCAGTTGAGCGAGCGGCGATATGGCGAACTCCGATATCGCCCGACACGCGGCGAGGAACGCGAGGTGCGACCAGTGTTCCTGACGGGCCTGAGGATCGACGAACCCCAACTCGCCGAAGATGAGCTCAAGAAACTCAGCGACGCCGAAACCAAACTGATCGCAGAACTCAACAACGCCTTTAAAGACAAGAAGGAGTTTCCAGCCCCGCCTGCATTCAGTCGACGACAAAAGTTTGTCGAAGCTGGACTGAGCGACGGAGGACGCCAACTGCTCGCAGCATCACTCGCCAATCGGTTGTGGTATCGTTTCTTTGGTCGCGGGCTTGTGATGAACGTTGATCAGATGCACGACAAAAACCCGGCCAGTCACGAGTCGCTCCTCCAGTGGCTGACGCGAGACACCGTCAATCACGGTTTCGATTCGCGGCGGCTTGTTCAGGGGATTGTCAGTAGCAGGGCCTATTCCCGAAGCAGTCGTTACGAAGGCGAATCTTCGCTCGATCCGAGCCTGTTTGCCGTTGCGACGCTCCGCCCGCTGACTCCACTTCAATTCGGTGTGTCGTTGCGATTAGCTGGCGACCCACAGCAGTTGCCAATCAGCCTGCCGACCGACCAGCGACTGACCCGGCTGATTCAACTTGAGAAAGAGGCCGAGCCGTATTTGCCTCACGTTCCGCGTCTGCAACCGGGTGATCAATTCGGTATCACGGAGGCATCGCGATTCAGTAACGATGAGAAGCTACTCGACACGCTGGCGCAAAAGCTCGTACCGGAGATGCTCGCACTTCGTGAGGCACACGCGCGCATTGAGGCGGCGTTCTGGGCTGTCCTCTCGCGACCGCCGACGAAAGACGAAATCGCCTTGCTATCAGCGTTCCTTGCGGGTGATGAGCCAGAACCGGACGCCGTACGACTGGCTCGTGCCAAGCGACAGGAGATCGAAGCGGCTCAAGGTCGTCTGGCCAAGAGCGATGCTCGTATTCGTGAGATTAACGCTCTTGCAGTGCAGAAGTCGCGGCGGGGTGTGCTGGAACGGACGGCAGACTCTCTTGCGGCGACGGCAGAGTTGCTGGGACAGAAGCAAACAGATCTCGATGAGGTTGCTCGACGAAACCAGGTTGATGCGGGTTTGCTTCGCGACTGGTTTCAGCTCGCAAGCCAGTCAGATCCCGCTACAGCACCACTCAACGCTGCGGCGTTTTTCGAGCCGATGACCGAGAAGTTGGAGTCCATCAATCAGAACACGATGCTCCGTGGTTGGGGGGCCGACGCGACTCCGTGGTTCGGCTTCAACGTTCATGACAAGCCTGCAAATGCGGGCTTCGTCGTTCCGCCACGCAGTCTGGCGATGCATCCGTCACCCGAGAAAGACGTCGCACTCGTGTGGCAAAGTCCGATCGCCGGTCGGGTACGCCTCAGCGGCCGCATCGTCCACAGTCATGATGCATGCGGCAACGGCGTTGCCTGGTCAGTGCTGCATCGCCGCGACTTAGTGGAAAGTAAACTGGCTGGCGGTGACATCGATCGTGGTCGGTCATACCCCAACGAAGGTGGCCCGGCCACTTTTAGCGAACTTGATGTCGGGGTTGGTGATTCAGTCCTGCTGGCAATTTCGGCCCGCGATCGAAACCACGCCTGTGACACGACCGTTTTCGAATTCGTCGTGACGGAAATCAACGGTGAACAGCGAGTCTGGAACGCGACGTCAGACATCCTTGAGAACCGCCTGGCCGTCTGGCAAATCGGCAAACGAAACGCGCCGGGAACCTCCACGCCCGCAGATCGCTCGCCAACATTGCTGACTCGCTGGCGCGCTTCGCTCAAGTCGACCGACGCCGCAGAATCGACGCGCATGGCCGCGAACCTGCAATCGCTCTTGCTCGCTCCTCCTTCGCCGAATTTGGCACAGACCGACATGCAACTTCGCGAGCTACTCCTGTCACCGACCGGCCCGTTG
>Ga0194055_10000290_pt1 | contig 39694 bp, 33 predicted proteins | sample SepL449m_MetaG_FD_155482 | JGI IMG/M metagenome (GOLD analysis project Ga0194055, IMG submission 155482) | Anoxic zone freshwater microbial communities from boreal shield lake in IISD Experimental Lakes Area, Ontario, Canada - Sep2016-L442-9m | ecosystem: Environmental > Aquatic > Freshwater >... | reverse complement strand
ACAGCAGGCATGGCTTTCTTTTTGCCAAATATCGCATCATAACCTTGTGAAAAATTCTTCGTCTCTGCGAGTCCAATCCTAATAATGCTCACTTCTTATTTCTCCTTGATGAAAATAAATCGTACGCCTTTATTTATAACACAATTTAAACCCATTGGCATTAACATTGTAATCTTTGATAATTTTCACAAAGTCTAATTCTACACCGACTGGGAAATTACAAAATCAAAAAGAATCTCTTCTGCAATCTTTAGTTGTTCGATTTCTATCCATTCATCTTTAGTATGGGCCTGGGCAATACTTCCCGGACCAAAAACAACTGCCGGAATAAATGCTTCGCACAAACTTGCGGCATCCGTTCCGTAGGGTTCTGCATCGATTTCCAATGTCCCAATTTTTGATTTAATACTCTTACCCAAAGCCTGAACCAGTTTAGGGGAATATTCATCTCCCAAAGCAGGAGCAGCAAGCCATGGCTTTGTTACTTCAAATGTAATGTCTTTGCATTTTTGCCCCAGCCATTCGCGGAATTGATTAACCGCACCCTCGGGGGTTTCTCCTGGAAGCAACCTTCGATCAACTTGCACTGCACAAAAATCTGGCACTGTATTAACGCTGGCGCCACCACGAATTGTTCCGCAACTTAAGGTTGCACTTCCAAGCCTTGGATGCCCCGGCAAAGCGGCAAGATGTTTTGCATATTCTTCGACATAAGGCAGAAGTTTGGCCATGCTATATATGGCATTTTTTCCTTTTTCAGGGGTGGAACTATGGCAGGATACACCTCTGCATACCAAATCCCATCGAACCGCACCCTTATGGGCATTTACAATATGCAAACGGGTCGGCTCTGCTACGACAGCCCAAATAGATTTGGGATCTTTTGCTTTTAACCAAGGCTGATTAACTATACTTTGAATTCCTTGAAAGCCATGCTCTTCATCAATGGTACATGCCATTACCAATTGGGGCATTCCTGCTTTTTTTTGCTTAAAAAGTCTGGCAAAAGCGGTCGCCATGGATGCCATCCCTCCTTTAACATCACACGCCCCTCTACCATAAAGTTTGCCTGCTTCTATTTTGGCACCAAAGGGATTGATGGTCATTCCATCAATGGGAACTGTATCTTGATGCGCTTCAAAGAGGATGGTTTGAGAAGGGTTACCTGGGGGATCCATGAAGGCTACTAAATTATCTCGGCTTGGCTGAATTTTGGTTCGCTCGGTTCGTGCCCCCATATTTTTAAAGAAAGTTTCCATGTATTGGGTTACACGGCTTTCAAATATGAGTTCTTCTGGCAGCACCCTGCCCATCGGATTTATACTTGGTAAACGAACTAAATCAGCGAGAAGGCTGGTAACATCCATTTGCAGAATCCTCATAAAAAAGGAAATCTCTGGGATTGATCATGGAAAAAGCTGGTATCCCGACCTATTCATCCTATAAATACTTAACAGTACATGCTGTAAAGTTATAAACATTCATCATACCTTATTCCTTGAAGAGTAGATGGGTTGGTCCATGAAAATTCACGAATATCAAGCTAAAGATTTACTTGCTGCTGAAGGGGCCAAAATCCCTGCAGGCATTATTGCAAATTCCCCCGAGGAAGCTGTTAAAGCTTTTGATCATTTGGGTGGCAACCCGGTTGTTCTTAAGGCTCAGGTTCATGCAGGTGGGCGAGGCAAAGGTCGCTTTAAAGATAGCGGCAAAGATTTCGGCGGGGTTAAATTCATTACCAAACGCGAAGACATCATTCCCATTGCTGAAGTGATGTTTAAGTTTCCTCTGGTTACCCTGCAAACTGGGCCAGAAGGACAAAAGGTTTCCAAGATTTTGGTTCAAAGCGCAGCTGATATCTCCCGTGAAATCTATCTTGGCATGGTTTTAGATCGCTCCGAAGGCATGCCCATCATGATGGCTTGCGCTGACGGTGGCGTTGATATCGAAGAAGTTGCCCATAAGCACCCTGAAAAACTTTTGAAGATGGCAGTTTCTCCTGAAACCGGACTTCTTCCCTACCAAGCTCGTAAACTATCTTTTGCTCTTGGGTTTACCCCCGAACAGGTTCCACAAGCCGAAGCCATCATGATGGCATTGTCGAAGGTTTTCCTTGCGCAAGATGCTAGCCTTGCTGAAATTAATCCTTTAGTCGTTACTCCCACGGGTGAGGTTTTGGCCTTGGATGCCAAAATCACCTTTGATGACAACGCTCTTTTCCGACATCCCCACATTGAACACTTACGCGATCTTTCCGAAGAAAACCCTTCTGAAGTACGTGCTGCTAAATCCGGTTTGAGTTTTGTGCAAATGAGTGGCAACATAGGATGCCTAGTTAATGGTGCTGGACTTGCAATGAGCACCATGGACATCATTAAATATCATGGTGGCGAACCTGCCAACTTCTTGGATGTTGGGGGCGGTGCCAATAAGGATCAGGTAACCGAAGCTTTTCGAATTTTGCTTTCCGATCATAATGTAAAAGCTGTGCTGGTCAATATTTTTGGTGGCATTATGAAGTGCGACACCATTGCCAATGCAATTCTTGCTGCTTACAAGGAAGTCGGTTTCCATGTTCCATTGGTGGTAAGGTTGGAAGGTACAAATGTAGCTGAAGGCAAGAAAATCCTGCAGGAAAGCGGACTTAAGATCATTGCTGCTGAAGGATTAACCGATGCTGCTAAAAAAGTTGTAGCTGCTGCCAAATAAATCATAAACCAAGTTCAAAAGAATCTGCGGAGTTGTTTTCATGAGCATTCTTATTGATAAAAACACCAAGGTATTGTGCCAAGGTTTGGGTAAAGCCGGAACTTTCCATGCAATCCAATGCAGGGAATATGGAACCCAGGTAGTGGGTGGTGTGGTTCCTGGAAAAGGTGGTACAACCAAAGAAGGTTTTCCTATTTTCAATACGGTTGCAGAAGCCGTTGCTAAAACTGGCGCCAACGCCACCATGATATTCGTTCCGCCTTCGGGCGCTGCTGATGCCATCATGGAAGCGGCAGATGCGGGCATACAAGTTATCGTTGCGATTACCGAAGGCATTCCGGTTTTGGATATGTCGAGGGCGAAACGATTTCTTGCAACCAAGCCGAATATTCGACTTATCGGGCCCAACTGCCCCGGTCTTATTACTCCTGGGCAATGCAAGATTGGCATTATGCCAGGTTACATTCACAAGCCAGGAACCATTGGCGTCATCTCGCGCAGTGGAACCCTCACCTATGAAGCTGTTTGGCAGCTCACTAATTTAGGGCTTGGTCAATCGACTTGCGTGGGCATTGGGGGCGACCCAATCATAGGCACCAATCAAATTGATGTACTCAAAATGTTTCAGGATGATGCTGGCACAGAAGCAATTCTAATGATGGGTGAAATCGGTGGCACTGCTGAAGAAGAAGCTGCTGCATACATTCAAAAGCACGTCACCAAGCCAGTCGCAGCCTTTATTGCGGGCCAAACAGCGCCCCCAGGAAAACGCATGGGCCATGCAGGCGCAATCATCAGCGGTGGTATGGGTTCTGCACAAGATAAAATGGTAGCCTTGCGAAAAGCTGGAATTCTAGTTGCAGAAAGCCCTGCGGACCTCGGCATTACCTTGCAGGAAGCCCTGAAAAGGAAGAAATCCTAAAGCTTCGATTCGTGCTTTTCTGCTACTTATGTGGTAGGATTACGCAATGAACAATTTCAATCGAAGAGATTTTCTAACCCACCCCATGGGCCCTTGTGGTTCTCTTGCTCTTTCTTGGCTTCTTTCCCAAGAAGGATTTGCTGCTTCAATCGGAGCAAATAACCTTAACCCCCTTGCACCTCGACTTTCTCATTTTCCTTCAAAAGCCAAGTCGGTCATTTTCATGTTCATGGTGGGTGGCCCTAGCCAGATTGATTTATTTGACCCTAAGCCAGAATTGAATCGACTTAATGGCCAACCCCTGCCCCCTAGCTTTGGCAAGCCAGTTAGTCAGTTCACCAAAGGCGATACGCCCATTCTTGGCTCGACCCGGAAATTTCAAAAGCATGGTAAATCCGGTAGCGAAGTTTCAGACTTGATGCCTAATCTCGCTCAGTGTGTTGATGACATTTGTTTTTTAAGATCCTGCTGGTGCACCAGCACGGTTCATGCGCCTGCAATGTATGAAATGCATTCGGGTAGAACATTGATGGGGCATCCAAGTTTGGGTTCCTGGGTTTCGTATGGTTTAGGAAGCACCAACGAAAATTTACCTGCGTACTGCGTTCTATTACAACCCGAAGGTACTCCCGAAGGCGGTGCACCTTGCTGGTCCAATGCCTACCTTCCTGCTGTTTATCAAGGAACTTTGTTAAGGCGTGGCGCAAACCCTCTGTTGCACCTTAAACCACCTGCAGACATAACACCCAGACGCCAAAGGGCAACCATCGATTTCATCAAGCAGATGAACGAAAAAGATCTTGATCCTTCGCGCACCGATCTTGCTGCTCGCATTGCTTCCTACGAACTCGCTTTCCGCATGCAAAGCCATGCTCCCGAAGCGGTTGATCTTTCCAAAGAAAGCGAAAGAACCAAGAACAACTATGGCTTGAACGACAAAAAAACATCCGACTTCGGCACCCGCTGCCTTCTAGCAAGAAGGTTGGTCGAGCGAGGGGTTCGGTTCGTGCAACTTTACTCGGGTGGCGGCCCCTTGGTCACTCAGTGGGATGCACATGACGACATTAATTCTAATCATGAAAAGATGTGTGGCCATGTTGATCAGCCAATTGCTGCATTACTAAAAGACCTTAAAGCCAGAGGTTTACTTGACTCCACTCTGGTTGTTTGGGCAAGCGAATTTGGCAGGTTGCCCAATACTCAGGGAGGCAGAGGTCGTGATCATAACCCACATGGCTTTACGATGTGGATCGCTGGAGGCGGAGTTAAAGGCGGACAAACTATTGGTGCCACCGACGAAATGGGGCTCAATGCAATCGACACAAGAATATCCATCAATGATTTTCACGCCACATTGCTGCATCTTCTTGGCATGGATCATGAGAAACTTATCTACCCGCACTTAGGCAAGGATGAACGCCTTACCGATGTTGCAGGCCGTGTGGTTCAATCTGTTTTTGCTTGATATCTCCCCAGAGTAACTATAATGATTATGCCCTTGTACGATGACAACTCGCAACGGATTCGAACCCCGTTTGTTAATTACATTCTAATAGCAATCAATATTTTTGTTTTCGCCATGTTTCAAAACTTTGGCGAGAACGAGCGCTTTGTCTACACTTTCTCCGCAGTGCCTGCAGAAATCATTTCAGGAAAAGATATTCAATCCGGCCCCACTGTTTTGGGAAAAAAAACCTCAGGCGAAGAGATTATCCGACCTGGTTTAGAGCCAACCCCCTTCACTGTTTATATCACGCTAATCACATCCATGTTCATGCATGGGGGCATAGGCCATATTCTAGGCAACATGCTTTTCCTTTGGATCTTTGGTGATAATGTTGAAGACCGACTCGGACATCTGCAATATCTGCTTTTTTACATTATCGTAGGGATACTGGCATCTTTGGCACATGTTGCAACTTGTGTTCTTCTACAATCCGACCTATTAACCCCCAGTTTGGGCGCCTCGGGAGCAATATCGGGCGTCATGGGAGCTTACCTTCTTTTCTTTCCCAAAAACAGTGTCACTGTTCTGATCTTTCGGTTTGTCGCCACGGTACCTGCAATCGTCGCGGTAGGATTATGGTTTGTAATGCAGCTCTTTAGTAGCTTTTTGGAGTTAGGGGCTGGGGAAGGTGGTGGCGTAGCTTATGGGGCGCACATAGGCGGATTTATTGCAGGTATTCCTTTAGCTTATTTTATCTATAAGGCATTTGGTGATGGCAAGCAAAATCTATATGTTTCTTGGACGCAAAACCTTTAGTAAAGTAGATTCGATAATTTTGATCGGTATTGATTGGCTAGCGGACTACCCACACCAACCAAATGAAAGATGCTTACCATAGCCTCGCGAACGCAATTCTTGGCAAGGTTCATATCGTTTTCGCCTGCTTGAATTAAAAGCTTTAGGGCTTCTTCGTAATTACCAGAAACAGCTTTTAAGCAGCCAAGCTGATAATAGGCTAAACCATCTTTAGGCTTCAATTCGATTTGCTTAAGGACATCAGCCTCGGTGGGAAGTGATTTTGTTATTTGATAGATTTTTAGTTCAGCCATGATTTTCTGAACTTCTTTGCCTGTATCTCCATCTGAACCAAAAGGCTCTAAAAGGCCGGGCACTTCAGATTGTTCATCCCCTTTTCCCGCTAACATTCTTGCAAGGGCCAATCGAACCTTATCGTGCTTTGGGTTTTCCTTGAACAACCCCCTTACTGTTTCTTCTGCTGCAACAGGATCTGTTTTTTTTAATTCAACAGCCTCAGTCAATAGCTTATCTACTTCGGCCGGTAAAAGCGTTGCAAGAAACTCCTGTAGTTGTTCATCAGTTAATAAGCCTTGAAATCGATTAACAACAAGGCCATCCTTTAAAGCAAAAACTGCAGGTATTCCTTCAACCTTGAATGATGCTGCAAGGTTTGGGTTCTCATCGGTATTAATTTCCGCAAGCATGACTTGGCCATTGAGATTTTGAATGGCACTTTCAAGCATAGGCTTTAGCAATTTGCAAGGCTGGCACCAAGGCGCCCAAAAATCCACCACCACAGGTACATTCTTCGACATCTCCACTACTTTTGGAGAAAAGTTCTTTTCATCTACAGCGTATATCCATTCAGAATTAATCATTTATTCGTATTCATACCAAAGAAGGAATAGGTGCGGAATCAGCTAACGGTACTGACACTCCATGTGCGAGATTTATTTTTTGCGTTGGGTCAATTCCCATCGCTTTATAAATAGTTGCAGCAAACATTGCAGGATTTACAGGAGTATTTTTAGGAGCGCCACCGAGGGCATCAGAAGAACCAACAACAGCTCCACCGGGTAAACCTGCCCCTGTAAGCAACCCACTCCAAACGCCACTATGGTGATCTCTGCCACCCCGCATGTTTAGGTAAGGGCTTCTACCAAATTCACCTACCGCTACAAGGAGTGTAGAATCGAGTAATCCTTTAACTTGAAGATCATCTAAAAGCGCAGAGTAAGCAGCATCAAACATAGGGCAAATTTTAGTGCGGTAATCATTCAAATTACTCGCAAGCGCCCCGCCATCAGCATGGCAATCCCAAGTGACTTCGTTAAAAACAGTTTCAAACATATTAACAGTGACGAACTTTATGCCCGATTCAACAAGCGCTAAAGCCGCCTGACAGGACTGTCCAAATCTGGTATTTCCATAGCGGGAATCAAAGCTAAGATTTGCAACCGTTGAACGAATCATCCCAAGATTTAATTCGCTATTGTGGTGAGTGATTTCACAAATATTTCTGAGATCATTGGCGTGCGATTTAATGTTCACGGGCTGAAATTGATCACCTAAAAACCCTGCCTCTTGCCCCTGATACATGGCCACGCCTGTAAGTCCAATTTTAGAGGGAAGCACAACGAAGCTTGGCACTTGGGAATACGAGATTGAAGCAAGCGAGGCGCAAACAGACCCATAATTCGGAAAACAATTTTGAACGGTAGACACCCTACCCGTCTGCATCAATTGTAATCCTGTTTCATGGATAGGCGCTTCATCATGAAACAAAGAACGAACCACTGTAAATTTATCAGCCCTGGAAGCTAAAAGTGGTAGAGTTTCAGCAAAAAAAGTGCCTGGAACCTTGGTAGATATTGCTTTAAATGGGCCACGAATATCCGACCTGGCATCCGGTTTGGGATCAAAGGTATCTATCTGGCTAGGCCCACCGGTTAATAAAAGAAAGATGCAATTCTTAATGCTTGAACTATCCCTGGTTTCAATTCCTTTTGCCTCGGGTAAAAAGGTACAAGCGCCTGCAGTCGTAACGGCTGTGTGCTTTAAAAATTGCCGCCTACCAAAGCCACTTTTGCCTTGCTGCATGACCATTCCCTTCCCAATTATGGAACGCTTAGGTTTCTATCTGTATGGTAAATCAATCACAAGCAAACGCAACCAGAAACATTTCTGCTTTACGACTCTTCCTATTTCTCGGTAAAACGCCAAACCCCATCCCAATCTGCAGAAGGCGGGTTGGCAAGAAAATGCTGGCATCGAACCAAGTGCAGGCTAGCAGCCTTGTTTAGGTTATCCAACTCAAGAACCTCACCGAAAAGTCCAATCGCCTTACCGAATTTCATCTGATGGTAAAAATCTCTGGCTTTATGATAAAGCTCGATAATCTGTTCATGGCTTCGACTTAATGGATCGGAACGCAACCCATAAACTTCGTAAATACTAATGGGCTGATTTTTACCTTTAACTTGAATTCGATCGAGTTCCCTAGTCCAAATCCGGTCTGCACAGTTTTTAAAAGTTGTCTCGCTAATGATGATATCAGTACCATAGACCTTGCTCGTTCCTTCCAAACGCGAACCAAGGTTAACACCATCACCGATCGAGGTGAACTCCATTCGTTTCGTACATCCGATATTTCCGGAAATTACAGAATCAGAATTCACACCAATTCCAATCTTAATATTTACCAGATCAAATTCTTTCTGATCCTTGGGCTTTAGCTTTTCAACCCGCTTGGCATTAAACTCCTTGAGGCGGTACCTCATATCAATTGCGGTCTGTACTGCAAGCCAGGCATGATCGGGCAGAGCAAGCGGGGTGCCAAACACAGCCATGATGGCATCGCCAATGTACTTGTCGAGAGTCCCTTTATGGGTCAACACCGATTCAACCATGGTTTCAAAATATTCATTTAGCATAGAAACAACATCTTCAGCAGAAAGCACCTCAGAAAGAGAGGTATAGCCCCGGATATCAGAAAACAATACGGATACTTCTTTGCGATCTCCGCCCATTTTCGCACTGCCATCTGCAAGCAATTGCTCAGCCAGTTCCTGCGTCATGTAGCGATACATAGTAGTTTTCAGGCGTTTCTCTTGGCTTATATCTTCTAGAATCACCAAAGCCCCCTGCACTTTATACCCCTGATCCATGTCTGCCATGGTGTTGATGGAGACATTCAAGTTACGGGTTTCGTTCATATGAGAAGTCAATAATTGGTCAGGGTAATATTGGTTTCTGGCTTTTTCATCAGCGCCTTCCAAGCTTGCATTAAACCATTTGGAAAAATTAGCATTTTCGATTGTAATCTTCTCATGAATCGAACAGCCCTCCAATTGCCGGCCATCAGCTTTATTAACGCCAAGAATATCGTAAGCTTTTTGATTGGCAGCAATGATTGATCCATGGGTATCGGTTGATATCACACCATCCGACAAACTACGAAGGATGCTTTTTTGGATCATTTGCTCGTGCTTGATTTTTTCAAAAAGGCGGGCATTTTCAAGAGCTATACCAGCTTGAGTATTAAAGACTTTCATAAACTCAACATCTTCACTGGTGAAGCTGTTTTTAAATTGCGGCGGAACCAAAGGCCAGGTTTTAGGATCATAAGGAGGAAACTCCCCCCTTTGCAACTTATTGATAACCTGGGTAACCCCGATCAATTCCTTCTTCGGATTAAACACAGGCATGCATAGCAAACTGCACGTCCGGTACCCATTCTTCTTATCCATATGCTTAGAGGTGCCTGAATCCGGATGATCGTACACATCTAAAGGTATATTTAGTATTTTGCCTGTTTTGGCAACATACCCGGCATATCCTACCCCTAACGGGATGCTCAAAACGGTTGATACCCCCGCGTTGTAAACTTTGGTCCAAAGCTCTGATTTTTCTTGATCAATAAGCCACAACGCATTTCTATCCGCATTAAGCAAGTAGCTCGCCTGATCCATTACTGTTTTAAGTGTATCTTCGAGATCAAGGCTTTGCCCCACTGAAAGCACTGCTTTCATAAGAGCATCTGCAACACGCTGTTTTTGGGCAGCGCGATAAAATGAATTCGAGCTTTCAATAATATGAGCGATGAGAACAGAAAATTTGCGAAACATATCTTCATCTGCACTGGTGAAACCGAGCTTATTTATTCGAGTTTCAAGTTGCTCATTCTTGTCATTATTTTTTACTTTGTTGATTAGCTCAACAACTGCGACAAGTTCGCCTTTTTCATCAAACAAAGGAAGAGCCAGCATTGAGTAGGTACGATAACCTGTCTTCTCGAAATGTTTTTTAGCAAACCCCGATCGCGGGTCATCAAAAAAGTCGAATGGAATGTTAATGGTTTTTTGTGAAATGGCCACCTCGCCAGCAATTGTTGAAGGATCAAACGGAATTCTAATTTCAACATTAGTATTATTGGCGCCTTCTACCACTAGCCAAAGCTGTTGCCTTTCTTTATCCAACAGAAAAATCGAGGCACGATCGGAAGAAGTTAAATGACATATTTTCGATTGGATGGTTTGCAATAAATCCTCAAAGACTTTGCTGAAGTCGGTATTCAGCATGCCTAGAGTTTTGTTGACCATCCGGATATTTTGCACGGCATTTTCAACAAACCCATCCACACTGCTTATATTTTCATGGGTGAGCGACCTAAATAGCCCTGAAAAAACATCTGTTATTTTTAGCGGACCACTTGCGCTCGGGTTTAAGTTTTGGGACATGTTGCAACCTTTTTGAACTCCGCATTATTCATATTTTAAATTGAAAGTATCATGATAACACACATCACATTCCCAGGCCATTGACTACTAATTTTTGATTAATGCCACCCCTATTTAGTTGCATTACTTTTACAAGTAAAGTAAATATAATCCATACTTTTAAAATTATTTCTATGTTCTTTCCAAGGAATTCAATCTTGTCAACTAACACCGGAGAATGGAAATACAAGGTGGTTGGAACCTCACCCATAGCCACCCGTAAAGATATGGTTATTTTGCAACGGGCGCTTGGATTGGAAGGCAAAAATGGCTGGGAACTTGTAGGATTCATCCCTAATCCTAACACTGATGCCCCTTGCTTTTATGTACTCAAAAAAAGCAAAGACAGTCCGATCGCAAACCTGCCTTAATGTTTTTCACCGTAGCCTACCTGTGCTTATAAGTATCTAAATTGATCGCCTCAAGAGGATTTTAAAATGAGTGAGCAACAATGGCATGTGGTAATTCAAGGAAAAGGTCAGGGGCCCTTCCCTTTTTTGACGGTTCAATCCATGATCAAAGAAGGAAAAGTTTTAAAAGATGCTTTAGTTTGGACACCTACGATGGCAACCTGGACTTGCTGGAGGGAAGTTCCTGCTTTTGCATTTCTTGCAACCGCTGAGAAACAGCCTGAATCTTTATCTCAAACTCCAATGCCAACTTATCGGCCTGAACCAACTGCCTCAAGCCCCGCTTTGAAAATCCCCTTTGAAATGATTCCAAACAATGTTTGGGATTACCTTTCCTTTAAGAGGATGATCACCCCCAAGTTGGTCAACATCTTTTTTTGGATTGGAACGATAATAAGTGTGGTGATTGGATTAGGGGTATTTATTTTTTCGCTAATTAACATTAATTCTCAAGGAATATTAATCGGGTTTCTAACTATGTTATTGGGACCCTTGGTTATTCGCATTTACTGCGAGTTGATCATAGTCTTTTTTATGATCAATGAAACACTTACCGACATTTCAAAAATACTTGAGCAAAAGAAATAGCTAATTAAACATCATGCTTGTACGGCACTAGATTCAACTAGTTTATGGCCTGCTTGCAACAGTGCGTTTCTTAATTTCACTAATGATTCCCTAGTAACAGTTAGAGCACAAGGCCCCAGTCTAGAATGAATCCACTGCGCTGTTTCAGGCCATTGCATAATTCCATCCGTGATGAGTTCATTTTCCAAATGCACGACTAACATGGTTTCGAAACTTGGAGGAACTGCATCCGATTTTGAACCAAGAATCAATTGGATTGCGGGGGTCAGCGAATGCCCCAACCTTTGTAGAAACCAATCTTCCAAGGCTGTTGGAGTATAGCCAACCTGGTCGGCCTTTTTCAGCGTCTCTGGGCTAAGCTTATACACTCTTCTTTGCTGCGATGAAGCATCTTCAATAAAATCTGCAAATCTTGGCAACTCGGTTTCAAGCAAAAGATCAGACCTGCTTATGTCAACCACAAGTGTCACGCCATCGCTCTCAACTTGCACACATTTTTCCGGCATCAACCCATAATCTCTGGTCGCAGTCAACCTATACTGGCTAAAATCAATTCCTTCTTCACTGGTTGCAACTGCAAAGCGATCCGAAATTTTTAATGCAGGCAACCCACGTGAAAGTGCGTTCTCAAGATCTTGTGCAGTTGGAAATTCCAATAGCGTTGCAGAGGCATAAATCGTTATTCGTTCATGTTTATTCGACCAAGTTTTAATGGCATCCAATACCGCCTGTGGGGTTGGACGAGTGCCATGCCTTTCTAGTAATCCGCAAATATCTTCGTAGCGTAAACCGGTTTCCAAAGCGAAATAGACCGATTCGGGTTCCAACAAAAACTGGCAAGCAGGGCCAATACTTTTCAAAGTTGCGAGGTTGGTGAGATCTCTTGCAAGTGCTGGATTCAATCCTTGGCGAAAAGCAAGAATTTCAAGATTGGGCTGAACCAGCAAAGTTTTTGCAATCACATCTTGCAAATCATTTTCTTTCTGCAAACCAAGAACAGAGCTCCCCACGGGGCTGAGCCTGACCATATATTTTCCGCCTGGCAACTTGGTTGCCTGGATCATCCGAATTTGAAATGCGATACCTAGGAGAAATTTAACCAACCAGCCTTTTAATCGAGAAGGCCGGATCGATTCCCGGTCTTTCCAATAAGGATGATGATCAATCACCCAGGATTCAAGAAGCTCGGGATCCACCCACTGATTAGGGGGAAGATTGCCAAGCGCAAGAACCGCCACAAGGCAAGCCGAGTTGTAGGGATTGCTTCGATCTTCAGGATTATCATTTAGGCCAGTGCAAGGGTTCCAGGAATCAATTGCGGGAAGCGCAGCCCAAATTTCAGTAAGCACTGCGAGCAAACCTTTATCCCAAGAAGCTGGAAAAGTTCCAGGGTGCAATTCACTTTCTTTGGGGATAAGAATGCCTAATTTCAAACCTATTTCAGTTAAAAGAATACCGAGATCAGGAACTTCGATTAAGCGGTCGGAAGGATCAGCAGAAAGCATGGAATTGGCACGAAGATTTTCGAGATCTCTTTTGAAAAAACCGCCCTGCTGATTTTTTCGCAGGGGATCTTTATGAACCATTTGCAATAGAACCGACATGCGAAGAGGAAACTCCATGCCATCAGCTTGAAGAACAGGAGCAAGTGGGTCGGGTTCAAGGAGTTCTGCGCCTTCGGGTGGTTCGTATTTTTGGGGCAATGATAAAGGGAAAGCTATCGACCTTTGGCTGATGGGGGGAGGCAGAAAAATCGCCAATCCTTCAGGGCCGGGAAACCCAATCCACTGCTCAAAACTTTTGATGTAAGGGCTTTTGCAAGGTTTTGGAAGCCGATCCTTTTGTTCAAGGTTGACAACATCAGGCAATAAAAACCCTTGGTTCAACAAATCAAATACAGCAGACAAACCATCTTCCTGCCCCAAGCACATGCTAATCTCAATCAACTGCCCAAGCTTCCATTTGCATTGTCCGGATTGGGCCAAAGCAGCAAGAAGGGTTTTGCGCGACTCATCAAGTTCTTTTAATCTGCGATTTAGCAAAACCGTGTTATCGAATGCTTCAACGCAACGGTCGATAAGTTCTTCAACAGGCCATTGATTTCTAGGGCGAAGGAATCGTTGTACGACTTCGCGCAACAATTTTTCGTCATAGCGACCAAGAATTAGACGAACAAGTTCAGGCCATGTTTTCTGGATGGGTTCTGTCATTTTCAGCGCTGTAATACCTGAGGAGTGTGACCCATGCGCTGAAGTTCCGCAACAACGCTTTCAAGCCTGCCTGTTCTTACCAAAAGAACCTCGTTGGTTAATCTTCCGGATATATCGGATGCGAGCTTCTTTCGAGCTAGGATCTCTTCCGCAAGCAACGCATCTTCAGTAAGCACTAGGCATACCCTTCTATGCAACTTTACTGGGATCCGGGCAATACTTGTTTTATTGGATACAATCAGCATTTATTTTCGCATTACCTTTCTTAAACTGAACAACCAAATTCACTAAGCAACGTAGCGCCATCCATTACATTATAACTATAGCCCTGTTCGGTAAGAAACATTTGGCGATGGTGCGCAAAATCCTGCTCACGGGTGTCCCGTGTGACCAATGTGTAAAAGTAAGCTATTTCACCGCTTGGTTTAGGCCTCAGAATTCTACCCAACCTTTGGGCTTCTTCCTGCCTAGAACCAAAAGTCCCCGACACCTGAATCAGCACATTGGCATCGGGAAGATCGAGTGCAAAGTTCCCCACCTTGGAAAGAATCAGACTCTTTATTTCGCCTGTTCTGAATTTTGCATACAACTCTTCACGCTCAGAATTTGGAGTCTGCCCCGTGATTAATGGTATATCAAATCTATCTCTAAGCTGACGCAATTGCTTTAAGTACTGACCGATAATCAATACTCTTTTTTCGCCATAGTTATTTAACAGGGCTGCAACCATATCTTCCTTGGCAATATTTTCGCTTGCAAGCCTGTATTTGTTGCGCCATTCTGCAACTGCATAATCCATGCGATCCGCTTCAACTAAACCAACCCTGACCTCGGTGCAGGATGCTTCTGCAATCCAACCCTTAGTTTCAAGTTCACGCCATGGCACATCATACTTCTTGGGGCCAATTAAACTAAACACATCGGTTTCTCTGCCATCTTCTCTTACCAAGGTTGCAGTAAGCCCAAGCCTTCGCCTTGCTTGAATCTGGGCAGTAACCCGAAATACTGGGGCGGGCAAAAGATGAACTTCATCGTAAACGATCAAGCCCCAATCCTGACTATCAAACAATTTAAAGTGGGGAAACTCATCAGACTTCTCGGGCCGATATGTCAAAATTTGATAAGTCGCTATTGTTATAGGTGCTATCGCCTTCGATTCGCCTGTATATTCAGCTATCAGATGTTCTGGAATATCGGTTTTATCAAGAATTTCTCGATGCCATTGCTTTACTGCTGTGATACCCGTCGATAAAACCAGCGTATTCTTTTTCAACATGCTCATCGCAACAATGCCAACAATGGTTTTACCCGCACCACAAGGCAGCACGATTACACCACTTCCACCGCGAACATCACCACCTGCATGAAATACTTCGCAAGCCTCATTCTGGTAATCACGAACAGTGAATGGCACCCCCGACTTGCATATTTTTCTTAACCCAATTTCTAAATTCGCTCCCTCGGTATAACCTGCAAGATCTTCCGCAGGGTAGCCAATCATGATCAACGCTTGCTTCAACACGCCACGAAATGATGGTTCGACCAAGTAGCTTTTTTTGTTTACCCGTTCATGCAGATACTCTTTCAACTTGGGTTGGCGTGAAAGCTCTTCCATTAAATGAGCATCTTCGCAAACCATCAAAAGCATATGGCTATTTGATTTCGGATCAAGCTGATCAGATCGCCTGATGCAAACCCGCCCATAACGCCCAACCACTTCAAAAATATCTGCACTTATAGTGGCAGGCAGGGGAAACTTGGAATAGGTTTTAAGCACCTCGACCATAGCCGCAGCGGTCAAACCAGAAGCAGCAGCATTCCATAAAGACAGATTGGAAAGACGATAGGTATGGATATGCTCAGGGCTTTTTTCCAATTCTGCGAAGGGCGCAAGTGCTTCACGAGCCTGCGCATACTTAGGATTATCAACTTCTAATAAAACAGAACGGTCACCTTGGACAATAAGCGGATTAGTCGGGTCATAAGTCATAGATTTTTGCCATCCATCCTGATGCCTATTAACAAATACAATTTTCCTACGATCTTGCAGTTTAGAGGAAAGAGGGTGCTATAAGCAAGCCAAACCACAAAAACTTTTAAACTAAGAAGAAAGACTTCATCAAATCCCCTTGTTTGTGCAAACCAAATCAATGCTGTTATTTAATGACCAAAAATTTCTCAAACACAACGATATCTTGATTAACCCACTGTTTGATCAATTGTTGTTCTTTCCAGAATGGCCTATAAATCAAGCTAATCTGCACTGATTCGATATTGCGAGGAAATTTCCATGCCCAGACTTTAGCCATCTCAGGTTCCAATCTGGAATCCACAAAGTCTGTAGCACCCGTCCAAAAAGGTTGAATTCCCCGCTTATCTGCACTCAACAAGGGTCTGCCAAATAACACCCCTGCATTTCCCACAAGCGTTTTATCAACCCAAGCTGGCAAGGTCGGGCCATCGATTGGTTTAAACTCTTCCCCCTGAGACTTCGCCCTTACTTGCAATATCATGTGTCGGTCGATGTACCCTGTGGGAACTTTGTGCCCTACATTCACAGCTTTTAACTGAACTTTTACGACACATTCGGTTTCCCCCTGAACAACTTCCTCTTCATGGTGAATCGAACTTTGCAACATCTGCTGCAATCCATCAGGCATTATCTGGTGCGATGCCAATCCCTTAGCTTCACGAACAATGCCGCCCTTTCCCGGAGCAATATTTTTGAAATGCCCATCAGGCTTCATGTGGCATGCCTGACACTGTAATCCCTTTGCAGCAGCAGGGCTTTTCTGCCACTCTGAAAAAGTCGAATAGACATGCATACCAAATAAAGTCCCTTCATGGCAGGAAGCGCAATAAAGGCTTTGTTGGTACACCGGACTAAAAGAGTTATCATCTCGAGTCGCATCTTTGATGGGGCCAAAAAACACCTGCCCTTTTTCTGGGCGAGCCAATCTCAACAAATCTCGGCCATGCGACAAACCAACACCCTCTTTTTTAACCGCCGCAACCTTATGACAAAAATCACAATGCACCCCGAGCTTATTGATCCCGCTAACTTCAGAAATATCTTCCAAGCCTGGTTGCCCCGCCCCAACTCCGGGAGCATGACACGACGCACAAACAGTCTTGCCTTCAGGAAGATCTCGCGAAAGGCTCCACCCCTTGATAACCTCGCCACCCTTTTTAATATCCGAATACATGTCAAGAAATCGATGACCTGTGCTACTAAAAGAATGCCCGCTTTGTGCCCATTCTTTTGCAATCTGAGCATGGCAACTTGCACAATTTTGCTCACCTTCCAAAGGATGAACCCATTGGTAATTGGTATTATCACCAGCCGGTGTTTTTTTAAGTCGAACCGTATTACTTTCCTTTTTAATTCGATCATGCGCAATGAAGTACCCTTCGCTAGCAACCGCGAACTTGCTATCCAATAAAGGGTTTGCGATATCGCAACGGCCCAACCCATCCGTTTGAAATAGATCAGAATTATGTTCAAAGGTAATAAAAGCCCCTTTGATAGGGCCATCAGGGCCAACAACAAGAATTTGCAAAGCAGGAATTTGTTGGAACCAAACCGATAAAGTGTGAGGCAATAAGCCCATCAGAATTGTTAACGCCAAAACGGCTTGAACCGAACTGCGCATGGGCGATTTATCCAGTCGTAATCAAATTTTCAAAAGCGAACCCAATGCCTGTGCTGATTGTACTGCAGCTTTTCGAATCGAACTTTTCCAATCGGAATCATCTGGAGAAGTGGGAAAAGTAACCCCGCGGGAACTGTTTACAATTGCCCCCAAACCATCCTCACGAAACGAAGGCCGGACCTCGTCAAGGCCACCGCCCTGCGCACCAAACCCTGGAACCAAAAACCACATCTGAGGAAACTCTGCTCGTAAAGCAGCAGCTTCTTGCGGAAATGTCGCCCCGACAACAGCCCCAGCATCACCCAAACCGCATTCGCCGATATGACCTTCATTCCATTTAGCAAGTGACTTTGCAACATGGTGATAAAGCGGCTTACCCAAAGACTCAAGATCTTGAAACAACTTGGCACCAAGATTACTGGTTCGAACCAGTAAAAAGATTCCGCCATTCACTTTCCTGGCTGCTTTCAAAAAAGGCTCAACTGCATCAAAACCAAGATAGGGATTAACCGTCATAGAGTCGGCAGGCCAGCTGGCGTATTCATGATTCCCTACATGCCCACCAAATACAGCCTCTGCATAAGCTGTGGCAGTACTAGCGATATCGCCTCTCTTGTTATCCATAATTGTAATCAATCCAAGAGATCTGGCATGCTGCAGCAACTTGCGCAGAACTTCCATCCCTTTGGGCCCACAGTTTTCAAAAAAAGCGCTCTGCGGTTTCACCACGGGTACCAATGGAGCAACTATATCCAACACTTCGGAACAAAACTCGAAATAAGCTTCGGCAACGGCTTCCGGAGTGGCATCTGCAAACTTACTACGAATCGCTTTGGGAAGACTTTCCCAGCGAGGATCAAGGCCCACACATAAGGGAGTTTTCTTCAGGATGATTTTTTCTGCAAGCCTGTCCGAAAAATTCATGTCAAACTCCGTGCGAGAGGCCCAGGCCTTTTTGCAGACCCAAAGTACCATTCAATTGTCGCTTTAACCGCATCACAAACAGGGGTTGTTGGCTGCCACCCAAGATCATTCCTTGCATTCGAAATATCAAACTTATTGCTTCGTGTTACCAACCCAACGCTATAGCGAGTAATATGAGGGGGTCTTTTAAGTAGAATCAATTTGCCTATAAACTCGGACACGAATCCCGCAATATAAGCCATGCGAATAGAGTAAACTTTCCGCACTCTGGGATACCCAAGAGAATCGGAAAGCAATGCCAGAAACTCTTTTTGGGTTATCTCACCTGGGTTACTTAAGTTGTAGATTTTCCCTGCGGATTTTGGATTCTGCCCCGCTTTGATGACGCCATCTGCAACATCACCCACATAAAGGACATTTAGCATATTTAACCCATCGCCAGCCTGAGCAATTCGGTTCAACCTGAATGCAGCAAGTACCCTAGGCAAAGAGGTGCGATCTCTGGGGCCAAAAAACCAAGTGGGCCTCAGAATCGAAATCTCACCTTGATACTTTTTCCAAAGAGATTCTGTCTGCAATTTTGCCCGAATGTAATTGTCTGCCCGCCATAAGTATTGGCCCGTAGGCGCAGACTCATCAATCGGAAAACTACTATCTTTGGGATGCCCGTACACGGTGATCGAACTAACATGAGCAACTTTTTGCACTTTGTTAACGTTGCAAGCAATGACCAACGATTTCACTGGTTTAATAATATTCTCAACAAATTCCTGCCATGGGCCCCACTCCCCAACCTTGGCAGCACAATGATAAAGCGTGTTACAACCTTTTAGAGCATGATTCAGAAATTCCTGATCGATCAAACTGCCCCTTAAAACCTCAACCCCAAGGCTTTCTAAAAACGAGGTGTCGCTGTTAGGTCGAACCAAAGCCCGCACGCTCCGGCCTTGCTTTACAAGCTTTTCCACAACATGGCTGCCTAATAATCCGCTCGCGCCTGTTACAACATCCAAAGCACACCTCATCGTCCTTAATGACAAAATCATACCTTTGCCGATTTTTTCACTTATATCAATTATAAGGGTTTTTCGTGTTCTAAGCACTAGGATAAATAATCTATCGCCCTTTCTAATTAGTATGCGACAGAAGGGCTAAATAACCTTGGGAAAAGTGCTTGCATTTGGTTAATTATTATCAGGTCATTTAATGTTGACTACCAAGCAAGCTATAAAGGTATTAATATGAACCGCAACTTAAAAGGAAAAAGAATTCTTATTACTGGGGCCTCCCGCGGAATGGGCGCTGAACTCGCTAGGCTTTGCGCCAAAGCTGGCGCAAGATTGGCGTTGGTTGCCCGCTCCAAAATCGAACTCGAAAACCTTGCATCCGAACTAACAGCCCTTGGCGCTGATGCCAAAGCTTTTCCAACCGATATCACTTGCAATATCGAGCGGGAGAATCTCTTCCTACAAATTAAAGACCACTTTCACGAACTCGACATTTTAGTAAACAACGCTGGTTCAGGTTCATGGAATCATTTTGTTGATGGCAATGAAGAAATAGTGCGCCAACTCATGGAAATCAACTTCTTTGCACCATCCGAAATGATCAGGCAATCCATCCCCCTGTTAGAAAATGGGGATCAACCTGCCATTGTTAACATTGCATCCATGACGGGAAGAAGAGCGATGCCTTCTTGGACAGAATACTCCGCTAGCAAGCATGCGCTAGTTGGCCTTACCGAGGCATTACGAGGGGAAATGGCAAGGTTCGATATTGATGTGCTGTTGGTATTACCCGGCTTAACTATTACGCCTTTTTGGGAAAATCTGTCACTTAAGACGGGAAGAGCAAACCTTGGAATCGAAAAAGGGATGACTCCACAAGTTGCAGCAAAGGGAATATTAAACACTATACTATCTAATAAGACAGAAACAGTTTTGGGTTGGGATGCCCAATGGATGCTTCGCCTAGACAAATTCTTTCCAAAACTTGTGAACTGGTTGCTGGCTCGTCGCGTAAAGCAACTTTATGCCACTCGTTAAAATATCAACTAAGCTTAATCCTTATATAAAGTAATCAGACAAGAATCGTAGGAGAGACAAAATATGTGTGGCATAGCAGGCGTAATTGACCTTGCAGGTCAGAGAACTATTTCCCCAAACATTATTCGTGCAATGGCACAGGCAATCATTCATCGTGGCCCCGATGAAGATGGCTTTTTAGAAGCCCCTGGCATTTCATTCGCCAACCGCAGACTCAGCATTGTTGGCCTCTCTGATGGCAAGCAGCCCATATATAACGAAGACCGTTCCATTGCGACGGTATTTAATGGTGAATTCTTCGATTATCAAACAATCAAAGCCCGACTTGAATCCAGGGGTCACAAATTTTCTACGCATTGTGATACCGAACTTATCCCCCATCTTTATGAAGATCATCAAGAGGGAATGCTAGACCACCTTCAAGGGCAGTTTGGGATCGCTGTTTGGGACGCAAGACAAAGAAGGGTAATCCTTGCGCGCGATCAGTTTGGTATTTGCCCACTATATTACGCAAAGGTGCAATACGATGGTTCCGAATGGCTTTTATTTGGATCTGAAATCAAAGCGATACTTGCATCAGGAATGATTCGAGCAGAGCCCGACCGATTGGGTATCAATCATCTTTTCACCTTCTTTGGAGTCCCCGGGCCACAAAGTTGCTTTAAGGGTATTTCAGCCTTAGAACCTGGGCATTTCCTAGATATCAGATTGGGAAGCCAATCGCACGCTTCCCGCATCGAAGATAAAACATATTGGCGCATGGACTTCCCTCAAAGAGGGCAGGAACGAACCGGTCCCTCTTTAAAATCACTTGTTGATGATTTCGACAGGGAAATGCTAGCATCAGTTGAAAAACGCCTACGAGCCGATGTTCCTGTAGTTTCGTATTTAAGCGGCGGGGTTGATTCAAGCCTAGTAGTTGCAATGGCTTCCAAAATCCGGGGCACCCCAATTCCTTCTTTTACCATCCGCATCAAATCTCCAAAACTTGATGAAACTCCCGAAGCCACCATTGTTGCAAAACACATTGGCACCACCCCTATTATCATCGATGTTGGGGCAGACGAAGTTCTTAACACCTACCCTGCCCTAATCCGTGCAGCTGAAGCTCCCGTTGTGGACACATCTTGTTCCGCACTTTTGCTCCTTGCAAAGGAAGTTCACAAGCATGGTTACAAAGTTGCGCTGACAGGCGAAGGTTCTGACGAATGGCTCGCTGGTTACCCTTGGCACAAAGTACATCGCATTGCAAGTTGGGTAGATAGCGTTCCTGGCCTAAAGGTCAGCAATTGGATGCGCAGATTTTTCTTGTGGATAACAAAAGCTCCTAGATACAACCAAGCAATGCAAAACCGAGCAATTAATGCCATGAGCGGCCCTAACGGATGGCTCGATATTTACAACCTTTTTAGCATGGCTAAGTTCAGATTGTTTAGCCCTGAAATGATGGATCTCGTCAAAAATGTTTCTCCCTACGAAGATTTAAACCTTCCTTCCGAACGAATGAAAAGCTGGCATCCTTTAAATCGGGAATTGTATGTTAGCGGCAGAGCCCACCTCTCCGGGCTACTTCTTAATGCCAAGGGCGATCGTGTCGCAATGAACTCCTCTGTGGAAACCCGCTACCCATTTTTAGATGTAAATGTATTTAACTTTTTGGCAACAGTTCACCCAAAGTGGAAGTTTCGTGGATTGTTTGGCGATAAATATTTACTCCGCCATCTTTCAGATCGTTACCTTCCTTCATCGATTGCATGGCGCAAGAAAGCCATGTTTAGAGCGCCCTTCGATAGCTTCCATCTAGACAACGTTCCACCCTTTATCGATCACCTCTTAAGCGAAGAATCCCTTAAAAAGACCGGATATTTTGATGTTAAGCAAGTTATCCGATGGCGCAAAGAATTCAAAAAACTTCCCTCGTGGGGTCTTTCCAGAGTCTCAATTGAGATGGGGCTCGTTGGCGTTTTAGCAACCCAAATGTGGCACCATACCTTTATTGATCATTCCCTTGCGGACATGGATTATTGGCAAGCTCCTAAAATTTCTTAAAAGTTCTATTTTATAGTGACTATTTGAACACTATGCCTGTTTTTTTCATAAGCTGTTATCGCATATAACCTTAGAGACCCTAATCGTTACAGTATAACAGCCTGCAACCATCTTATTTCCCGCTTTGCCTCTTTTAACCTTCCAAGACCCTTTAACAACCGTTAACCTTATCCCTATGTCATATGCTCTCTCTACATTATGGTACGACAGGCAACGATACCTGCCGGGCGTTTTAGCTGTTGGCTTTAGCGCCTTGCTTATTGCATTGCAGTGCGGCCTATTGCTCGGCTTATTTTCAATCACCTCAATCCCGGTGGATCATACCACCGCAGATATTTGGCTTGGGGCCCCCGAAGTTCTTAGCGTTGATCTTGGCAGGCCCATTCGCGAGGGAACAAGTTTGGCAAGGCTCCTTAGCGAGCCTGAAATCGAACGCGTTGAAATCTATCTCCAAGGCTTTTCCTATTGGTCTAAACCCGATGGTGGCACTGAACTTTGCATGGTTATTGGCAGCAGACTCGATGAAAACGCTTTGGGCAAAGTTAAAGAACTATCAAAAGATCTTTATCTTCAACTAAGCGAACCTGGCACAATTGTAATTGATGAATCCGACCTTGGCAGACTTGGGGTTAAAGGAGTCGGAGATCACGCCGAGGTTGCTGGTAACCGAGTACGTATCGTAGGCCTTACCACCGGGTTAAAAAGCCTGGCAGGACCCTACGTATTTTGTTCGATCAACACAGCAAGACCTTTGCTACGCGTTTTTCCTGACCAAATTACTTATGTTTTAGGTAAATGCTTTAACCCCAAAGATGCTGCTACCGTAGTTAGCCGCTTAAAAGAAAATCAAAATGTCTCTGCCTTCACCAGCCCCGAATTTTCGCTTCGATCTAGAATGCATTGGCTTCTTAAAACTAAAGCCGGTATAGCTTTAGGTTACGCTGCTGCCCTCGGATTAATGGTTGGCGCAGTGGTCACAAGCCAAACCCTATATTCTGCAACCGCTGCCTCCTTACGAGAATTTGCGGTCTTAAGAGCCATGGGTATTCCAAGATGGCGCATGCAGTTTATGGTTATGCAGCAATCCTTGTTTGTGGGAATAATAGGTGTTGGTTTGGCTTTGCCTGCGGTCCATGCACTTGCAGCAGTTGCTGATTATTTTGGTGGGCGAGTCGAACTGCCTATTTGGTTGCAGAGTATCGCCGCAATTGTTACGCTTACGATGGCTTTGTTTTCTGGGTTGTTTGCTTTAAGGTCTCTTAGAAATGTAGAGCCCGCTGCTTTACTCAGGTAATTAACAAAGGTTTTTAGGGATGTCGACATCTCCAAATTTAAAATCAAATATCATACTTCGCTCAGGCGTTTCGGTTACCTCTATTACGGGTAAGGGACTTTTTAAGTCATTTGGCGAAGGCGAAATGCGAACGACCGCCGTAAATGATGTTTCCATTGATATCAAACAAGGCGAAGTTGCCCTGATGATGGGCCCCTCAGGAAGTGGAAAAACCACACTTTTAGCTATCTTGTCTGGCCTGTTAAAACCGGATGCTGGGAAAGTTACAGCCTTAGGGCAAGACCTTTGGACCATGAACGAACGCGAAAGAGAACATTTTCGCCTTAAACATTGCAGCTTCATTTTCCAAGGCTACAACCTATTTTCCTCTTTAACTGCTAGGCAGCAGCTAGAAATCGTGGCCCAATGGGGCGATGGATCCAGCTCAAGGGAAGCTAGGAAAAAAGCCGATGAAATCTTAGATATTCTTGGTTTGTTGAAAAAAGCTCATTTGCGCCCAGGCGAATTATCCGGTGGCGAGAAGCAAAGGGTTGCTATTGGAAGGGCCCTTATCAAAAACCCTGATTTCTGTTTTGCTGATGAACCTACGAGTGCTTTAGACTGGGCACACGGCGAACAAGTTATCGATATTTTACGGTCTGCCGCACATGAACGCGGTTGTACTGTCCTTATTGTCGCCCACGATGCCAGGGTTATACCCTATGCGGACAAAATATTTTACCTCGAAGATGGCAAAATGATTGACGATGGTGGCAAAAGTATTCACAAAACCTATGGCAAGATGCCTTAAAAAGGATTGCTAAGATTATTAGCTTAGTATCCTCTAGTTTTATAAATATATTCACAAGGACGAAATCCTTGTTGGGGAATCTTTAATGGAAAAGTTATTTCAGCCAATACCTGTTGCTTCTTGGACCCATTTGGGAAGAAAGCTTTTTTCGATCATGTTTGTTTCCAGCCTGATTGCAGGTGGATTTATTTTTTGGAGTTATTATCAACCACCAGAAAATGACACGTTTGAATCAAATTTTGGCTTCCAAGATCAAATCACTGCGCAAGCAAAACCAGCTTCCAAATCCAAAATCACCGAAGATGCTGAACGCAGGGCTGTTTGTATCGCCTATGTTGATGTAGATGGGGGCGTTACACCTCTTTACCCTATTCAACCTGGCAAAGTGCTTGCAATCCCAGCAAGAGAAAACACTGAAGTCGAAGCAGGCGATATTCTAATTCGTATGGATGATACCTTGCAAAAGGCCCAGCTCGAAGAAGCCAAAGCAGATGTACAAGCTGGCTACTCCCAACTCGATCAAGCCAAAGTTATGTTTTCCCAGCACGAATTAAAGATCAATGGCCAAAAATCTGCAATCGAAGCTAAACGCAGCGAGATGGCTGCTGCCATCGCTAAAAAAGATCAAGCGGAACGCTTGGCAAGCAACAAGCTAGCAAGCAATGATGATGTAAATGCAGCAACTGCAATCGTTAAAGCTCTTGAATTTGCAGTCGAGGGCGAGACAATAAAACTTAAAGGTATCCAAGCCCTTGATCCACATCTTCCCGTAAACCTTGCAACGAATGATCTTACAGCCCGAAGAGCACGATTACAAAAAGCAGAATATGCTTTAGGCGAATGCTCATTAAAGGCACCATTTAAAGGCACCATTCTTAGAATCAACACCAGCGTGGGCGAAACACTTGGATCAAACCCTAAGTATCCTGCAATCATGTTTTGCCCCAGTGCAAAGCGCATTGTCCGTGCTGAGGTTGAACAAGAATTTGCGGGAAAAATTGCACTCAATCAGGTTGCAGTAATTCAAGATGATTGCAGCTCTTCGGAAATAACATGGCGTGGAAAAGTGGTACGCATTTCCGACTGGTTTACACACCGAAGATCTATTCTTCTTGAGCCTTTACAATTCAATGATGTGCGAACCCTTGAATGCATCATCGAGTTAGATCCCGGTCAGCCATTGCTTAGAATTGGACAGCGTGTTCGGGTTCAATTGGTTCCTACAGAGGATTTAATCAAGCCCGCTACAGCAAAATCGAAGTAGGCCATCAACAGTACTTTAATCGTGTTTTTGCAGGTCAAGGAGGACCAATAATGACATGGTTACTAATTGCAACTGGTTTTAGTGGTGCCTTTACCTTTTTATTTATCTTTAAAAAGATAGCCCACCTGTTTACCACCCCCAAAGCCATAGCTGTGCATTTCTCACCTGCCGGGGGTTGCGCAGATGCTTTAATCAACGAAATACATAAGGCCAGACACGAAATCTTGGTTCAAGCTTACTCTTTTACTTCCAAGCCAATTTCTCAGGCGCTTGTGGATGCAAAAAAACGAGGCGTAAAAATCGATATAGTTCTGGATGGTAGCAACGAACGGGAACAATACACCGAACTACACTTTTTACTCGGACATAGCATCCATCCAGTAATCGATAGCCATCACCCGATTGCCCATAACAAAATCATGATTTTTGATTCTAGAACCATCGCTACGGGAAGCTTTAACTTCACGCATCAGGCAGAACAAAACAATGCGGAAAACCTGCTTATTTTAAAAGGTCATCCTGAACTTGTCGACTTATACAAAAAGAATTTTGCAATCCATAAAGGGCATTCTAGACCGGTACAATTAAAAAACGAGGCTAATACTGGGGCACCAAAGCACGAAATGTTTGGACATCACACCCCTACTACCAGATCTCATGCAGCCTAAATACGCAATATATATATAGCCAAATTTCATTAAAGATTGCCTTTTTAACGGAAACTCCACTAAAATAATTTTATGCTTTTGATTTAGTTACTTCTTGCTTATTTTTACGGTATTATTTTTATGTCTAGCACAATTATTGGCGAAAAAGTTCTGAATGATTCCCACCTGAAACAGCAATTACAAATACTCAGGCAAGCTGACAATTGGACCAATCTTTATTACATAGCGATGATTTATATTTATCTTGCTTCGGTAATTTCGAGCACCCTCGTGTTTTACTATGAGCGGGAATCTTGGGCCCTGCCCTTCTGGGTGAACATCCCCGTTTCAATCCTTGCAATCATTCTGATAGGGGCTGGCCAACATCAACTCACAGGCCTTGGCCATGAAGGTTCGCACCACTCCCTATTCAAAACTAAAAAATGGAATGAATTCGCTTCTGATGTTTTTTGCATGTTTCCTGTTTACAGTTCCACGCATTTTTACAGACTGCAACACATGGCTCATCATCAGTTTGTAAATGATCCCGAACGCGACCCAGATGTTTCACAACTTTTATCTAGCGGTCATTGGTTGGGTTTTCCTGCTTCTCCGAAAAAGTTCTATAACTTTTTGCTCAAACAACTTTGGGTTCCTAATCTTTTTAAGTTCATGATAATTCGGGCTGCTTATAATTCCACAGGCACAGACTCCAACCCTTATGTCAAAAAAAGCACCAGCAAAAACAAAATCGGAATTCGTATCAGCATTGCCTATGTTTTTTCCATGATCCCCGTCCTTGCAGTTCTTACGTGGTTTGGTAATCCCCTCTCTGTTGTTCTCAGTGCACTCGGGATATTTATGGTATTCTCCACGATTTTATTACTGCTCTCCAACGACTGCTATCAGCAGGCAAAAATTCATCCGGTTTTTTCTGCAAAAATATCAACTGTTATGCGCCTTGGTTATGTCACTACAGTTTTTACATCGCTTGCGGTTTTACATCTCATGCTAGATCCTTGGGCACCCATCTATTACTTTATGCTTTGGTTGGTTCCTATTTTCACTTCTTTTTCATTCTTCATGATCCTTCGGCAGGTTGTTCAGCACGGCAATGGCGACAGGGGTTGGATCACCAACACACGCGTATTTTTCGTCAACAAATTTATCAACTTTTGCGTGTTCCCGATCGGCCAGGATTATCATCTGCCCCATCACCTTTATTCCACTGTGCCTCACTATCGTTTAAAAAAGCTTCACGCAATATTGATGGAATATCCCGAATATCAAAAAGATGCGATTAATGTGCATGGGTATTTTCATTCTCCTGAAAACCCTCAAATTCACCCTACCGTTGTGGATGTATTAGGCGACAACTACGCTAGCAAGAGTTTCCGGGGCGTGCACATCGATAACACCGTACTTGATGATAATGAGGTGGAAGACAAAGAGGGTATCATCAATTCAGGAGAACGAGAAAAACAAAAAGCAGAAGCATCAGCACGAGAAAAATCAATGCTTTAAGATTGGTTCAAACTCGGTACCCAAGACCATAGTTTTTAAAATGGGCGTGGTCATAAATGTAGTGACTAGGGCCATCATCACAAGCATGCAAAAAACGCTGTCAGAAATAATCCCAAAATCTTTCCCCAAATTAATAACGATCAATTCCATCAAAGCACGGGTATTCATTAATACTCCAATGCACGAGGCTTCTCTCACTGAAAACCCTGAAAAATATGCTGCTAATCCACAGCCAGCTATTTTCCCGATTATTGATGCCCCGATAATTCCCCCTGCTATCATCCAAAGTTGTAAGGAATCAAGCGATCCAATATTAGTCCTCAACCCGGTGTAAGCAAAAAATATTGGAAGAAAAAATGCGGTTACGAAGTCTTTTAATTTGGCTTGAATGGCTTTACGAAACGCAACGTGATCGCATAGTATAGCTCCAAAAACAAAAGCCCCAAAAATTCCAAATATCCCGATTAGATTGGTCCCTATCGCAGATAGAAACAACAAAGATAAAGTCACCGCAAGGCCCGTGACAGAAATCTCGCCATCTACAATAAAATTGTTGAGCAATCTTATTGCAATAGGTCGAACTGCAATAATCATAAATGCAACAAACAGCAAAGTATAAAAAATCATTAGGAGCGTACTAGAAATATGAAACCCCGATGTTACAAAAGCTGCTACACCCGCTAACAAAATCCAACCTGCTGCATCATCAAAAGCTGCTGCAGTGATAGTAACTACTGCAAGCCTTGTGTGAGAAACTTTCCAATCTACCATCATTCGCCCAAGGATAGGTAAAGCCGTAATAGACATGGCTGTGCCCAAGAAAAGGCTGAAGCTCCAGAAGTTTTCAGGGGTGTCAGGCTTATTACTTACCAATTCAAACACAAGAAAAGACAAACCGATCCCCAGTCCAAAAGGAAGTAAAATGCCTGCAAGAGAAATTAACGATGTAGAGCCACCCAATGAAAGCAAATGGGAAAACTCAAACTCCATTCCCACAATAAAAAGAAGAAGAATAAGGCCTACCTGACTAATGCCAACAAAAACCCAATGCAATGTACCCGCGGGAAACCCCTCGAGAGTCGGCCTGAAAATCATTTGAAAAGTATCAGGTGCTAGCCATCCAAATAAACTTGGGCCAAGCAACAACCCTGCTGTGATTTCACCAACAACCTCGGGTTGCCCGATCTTACGAAATAAAAGCCCAACAATTCGTGCAGCAAGTATGATCAACACCAATTGCCATAGGAGGGGCAACAAAAGCTTTTCAACCTGCATGGAAGCAAAAATCATAACAACCCCTTGGTAATAATATTAACGCCAAAAACTGTCTGGCTCTTCGTGTGGTGCCCTTGCGAGCCTTAACAAACATGCAAGCTGGGTTAGTTGCGAGTCATCAAGATGACCCAACTGTTTTTTACTGCATTCAAGCACTTCATGATCAAGTTTTTGAAGCAACTTCATGCCTTGTAAAGTTATGCCAACTTTGACCACCCGGCGGTTATCATCAGGTCGTTCGCGAGAAATAAGTTTGCGTTCTTCGAGCCGATCAAGAAGGCGAGTAATATCCGGAGCCTTTGAAACAAGCCTTTTAGCAAGCACAAGGGTATGTAATTTTTGGGGGTGCTCCCCTCGCAAGAGGCGAAGTGTGTTGTATTGCTGAGCTGTGAGTTCGACCTGCAGAAATACAGAATCCTCAATCGAACGAAGCCTATCATAGGTGCGCCAAAGGTTTAAATAGGCTTCTTGATGGGTAGAATCGAAGCGGGAAGCCCTAGGTAAGGCGGGGGGCGTAGCAATTTTTTCTTGAGCCATTGTTTTGAACCAAGTTTTGAAGATTAAACCCTAATACTTGTTCTAACAACTATTGTTGGCGTAAGAAAGAAGAATCGCACCTAATTCTACAACAAATTTGCTCCGAGGCAGCACAGGATCGTAACCCAATGATCGGGCTTTCTTTAGCAAATCAACATCCACATGCGATCCATAACCCAAGCAAGAAAACTTCGCATCCTGGCTCGCCCTTAATTCCGTGATCAATTTTTCAAGCTCAGATGATGCTATGCCCAGATCTATCAGCGCACCTGCAAACTTTTCTTTACTGGCAATTTCGATCAATTTATCAACGGTTTTTATCACTTTGGTGTGTAAACCAATAGCCCGGGCTTCCCCCGATATCTTGCTGCTAAAGATTAAGTCATCGCACAAAACCAATACTGTTTTTTTTTCCTCAGGCATTATTCGATTTTTCCCAACCGCTGAAACATATAAAGTGTCGCCCACATTTTTGCATCTATCGGAAGATCATGGTTGTCGCACATTTCACAAACTGCCTTAAAATCAAGCAACAATACCTCAATATCTTCGCCCGGTTCAGGCTTTGCACCTTGGTTTGCCCGCACATCCACATAAGCCATCGTGATTGCTTCGTCCGTCAAACCCATGGAAGAATGCAGAGGTTTGGTCACCTTGTTGATTTTGGAAACTTCGTAGCCGGTTTCCTCGAGCATTTCACGCATGATCGTTGATTCAACCGTTTCACCGGGATCAACTAACCCTGCGGGGAATCCATAGGTATAACACCCTAATGGCACACGGAACTCTTTGATTGCTATCAACCTGTTTGGTTTCCCTTTTTGTTTTAAAACAGGAACAATGATCACTGCCTCTGAAGCGTCGTCTTTGGCATATTGCTTGAGTTTACGCGATGCATAAATCCATTTTCCCTGATGCTGTTCATAGGTGTATTCTGCAACGAATAAATTCAGCCATTTCTGCTTGGTCAGCTTGCGAATCTTATTTATTTTCATGATTGCTGATCCTTAAATAGCTTCGGGACCGCGCTCGCCCGTGCGAATTCTCAGGCAATCTTCTAGAGGGAGGATAAAAATTTTCCCATCCCCGATGCGCCCTTCTGGGCCAGTTCTTCCTGCCTCCATAATGGCATTAACAGTTGGTTCGACAAAATCTTCGTTAACTGCGATTTGCAATTGCACCTTGCGCAAAAGCTGAACCGTAAGTTCATGGCCTCGATAAACTTCGGTGTGTCCTTTTTGTCTGCCAAACCCCTGAACATCAACGATGGTAAGGCGAAATACTTCAACTTTATTTAGTGCTTCTTTAACAGCTTCAAGTCTTGAGGGCTGAATGATTGCAAGTATAAGTTTCATCGTAATCCCAAGTTGAACATTATTTTTTGCTGCAAGGAATCATGGTACCACCCCCGGAAAGATATTCATCCGTGACGGGATAATTCTCAAACTGGATGGTGTAATAAGATTCAAACCATTTCCTAATACCAGCTACAAGACCTGGGTCAAAGGAAGGGGAAACATGCAGCGTATTGCCCGGAACTTGAAGCCTAATTTCACTCTTCTCGACAACTACTTTCCCATATTTTAAAACCATAAAGGGAAGCTCAAACATTGCAAGAATATTGGTGCTTTCGTTATAGATGGTGATATCTGCATCTGCCCCCACACCAAGATGGCCCTTGTTTTTAAGGCCCAGCATGCGTGCAGGCCCAGCACGAGTAATAATCGCAATTTCATTAAGCGTGTACTCGCGCTCCAAATCTTTTAAGCAACTGCGCTCCAAAACCCTAGGATGAACCCGCTTTAAAATTTCTTGCCTGTACGTTCGATCCATTAACAATTGAATAATTTCAGGATATGCTAGAAACGACCCGCCATTCGGATGATCCGTACTCATTGCTATCTGCCATGGATCTTTAACCAATAGGTACCATTCCAAACCGATGGCCCATTGCAAAGCATTGACAAAGCTTTTTTCTTTATAGACCATGGGCACGATACCGCACCCTGCTTCCATTTCGGTATCAGCACTCGTCCATTTTTTTCCAGTGACTTTGTGGAGGTAATACCCCAACGGACCATCGCCGGTCATGGAGGTGGTTTCGCCAAACAACACCTGCCCAACATCAACAGTAACTTCAGGGTGGGAATTTACAAACTCCGCTAGTTCTTGAACCTTGGAGCAGAACTTACCTTGATCATCGGGTTCACCACCATAGCTATGAAATTGAATATGGGTGAGGTGGGCCCTACGCCCTTCCAAAGCATCCATAGTGGCTTGCGTAGTGCGCCAATTCCCTGGAATACCAAGATTATTGCAATGAATATGAACGGCATGCGGAAGACCGATATCCATCGCTGTTTGGGCCAAACCCTGAATAATTTGCCTCGGAGTGCAGTTAAAGTGGCCGATATCCTGATCAATTTCGCTAATGTTGGCGCCACCACTTTTCCAAACTTCAACTCCACCTGGGTTCACCAATTTAATTGCATAACCTTTCGCAGACTCGAGTAACCACGCGGTGAAACTATTAAGTTTTTCGTTATCTTTTTTGGCAATCTGCTCTAGGGCATAATGATTATTGCCCATCAGCAGGTAAAACCCTTTGTCAATAATCGGAGTATCTTGAAGTTCTTCATGGGCATGCCTGGCGCTAAGGGGGGGAACTGCTGCATCGAAAGCGGTAGTGTATCCAAGGCCCGCATAAAGGTACCCAGTAGCAAAGGTGCTGGGGACGCTGCCAATGGTTCCGGATCTGGTCAAGGAGGTTCTTGAAACATGAGGTGCGTAGCGCTTATCTTCAGGGCGCATTTTTCTGGCAAGATTAACTTTAGGGCCAGCAATATGGCAATGCATATCAACGCCGCCCGGCATAATAATCCTACCGGTAGCGTCAATAACTTTTTCAGGAAGGGCATCAGGTTCAATGGGGGGGGCAATAATTTTGCCATCTTTGATCCAGATATCTCGGACTTCGCCGTTGATACCATGGGTTGGGTCGTAAATTTTTCCGCCCTTAATTCTTATGATCGCCATCGAGATGCACCTGCTTGATAAGTCATTATTAAAAATCAAATTTAGTTGGAAGCTTGAAGTTTCGCCTGCAACAAGTGAAGAACTTTATTTTCCAGAGCACGCAATATTTTCTCATCGCTTGGATAGGGAGATTCAAATGCAGGACGCAATGGAATGGGAACATCATCCATGCGATAAACTGTTCCAGGAACATTTATGCCATAAGTTGCAGTAGTGAATGCAACAGCAGCAGCACGGGTGGTGGAAGTTTCCTTGGTATCAAGAGCGATAAAAGGAATAGACGCCAAATGCTCTCGCGCAGCCTGCGAGAAATTCCCCATAGGATCCGATGCGATAATCATTGCAGCATCGGCTTCTTTCCTAGCTAAGGTATCAGTGGTGGTGAACTCGCCCGGATTAAAACGCGGGTAGCCCCTACCAAGATTAACACCAAAGGGGTAGCCTGTTTGCCAGCTAACAACATTATCCGCACCAGTAACATTGCCATGCCCACGCATGGGGTTAGCATAAAATCTGGTGAAAGCGTTTAGGTCTCTTGCTAATGCAAGAGCAGCTTCAACATTAAGATGCTTTCCTCGAGTCATGGAAAGCCCCATGCCAAAGAAAAGAACACCAAACTTACACGCCTTCATTCTGTCTACAAGGTTTTGCAACTGCTCAAGTGTTACCCCTGTATCAATCAAATCGGCTTCATTAATTGTCAAACCTTTAACTAACGCCCTGAGCATCCAGAGCACTTCAAAATCTTTTCGAGGCTTGATTTGAAGAAAGATATCCGCTGCTGGCGCACTTTTAGTCCTGCGCACATCGACCAAAACTACGGTGCGATCTTTTCGACCATTGGGAACAAACAGCCCCTTGGGCATGGTCGAATACCTACCCCAATGCCTAGGATGCGACTCTGCAGGATTGGATCCCCAAAAAATCACGAGGTCTGCACGATTGCGAACTTCTCCCAAAGAACAAGTGATTTCGCCAACGCCTTGAAATGCCATCCCAGAGGGGCCATGGCAAACCGAAGTAGTGGTATCAATGGAAGCCCCGACCCAATCAGCGATGGCAACGGTAACTCGTTGGGCTTCGCAGGTGGTATCAGAAAGCCCATAAATAATGGGGAATTTTGCATCGACCAAAATGCGGGCTGCTTCCTCAACCGCTTCTTCAACCGTGGCTTCTTTACCCCGAATGCGGGCAACCGGTCCCTCGCCAGCCTGATGATTCAAAAACCAAGCTTTCCCCAAAACACAAGCATTCTTCGCTTTGGTTATGTGGTTTCCTTCGACCGTTAATTCGATATCGTCACAAACGCAACCACAAAAAGTGCAGGTCGCATTCGATACTACTTTTAATTCATTTTGCATATTAAAACCCCCTCAGGGTCATCAATCTTTTTTAATGGCTCAAACTTTGGAAAGATAAACATCCGTGCCCTTACTATTGGGCATACCTGTACCATGTGTGTCGGAACCCATCAGGCGGCTCGACCAATCACCATAAGCCATGAACAACAATCCGGAAGGAAGCTCTTTTTCCTTGGCAGCAACACAGGCGATTTCAATAGATCGTTGTTCCGATCGGATACATACGAGATCACCAGCCGCCAAACCAAGCCTTGTCATATCTTCGGGGCAAATCTGAACCACGCTCGTTTCTTCAAGATACTCCTTACTGAATTTACTTTCATTCATGGAGGTACCCTGCCTGGTGCTTCGACCAGAAATCAGAATAAACAGTTCTTCTTGGTTTTTATTCATTTGGGTATTATAGAGTATTATTGTTGTTTGCGATAATACGCAGTCAAACATTTCTTCGACTTCTTGACCTTTTTAAAATGCCCGAAAGGAGTCTAATTCTTAACTAAAAGTGCGCTTAAATGCTCTTTAAGCCCCTGGCTTAAGCCTTCCAAGCTGTAACCGCCCTCAAGGCAGGAAACAATCTTACCTTTGCAGCAAGAGTTTGTAAACGACTGCAAGACCTTGGTCATGGCACCAAAATCTTCAGGTTCCAACCCTAAATCCCCTACGGGATCCCTATGATCTGCATCAAACCCAGCACTCAAAATCACCAACTCGGGTTTGAACTCAAATGCCTTTTGAAGCCCTTTTTCCCATGCTGCAAGATATTCTTTTCGTGAAACCCCATAAGAAATGGGCAAATTAAGATTTGTGCCCAAGCCCTTTAAAGCCCCTGTTTCGGAAGCCGCTCCAGTGCCAGGGTAAAAGCCATTCCCATAACGATGAATACTCAAAAAGAAAACTTGTGGATCTTCATAAAAGATATCTTGAGTGCCATTACCATGATGCACATCCCAATCAAGAATCAAAACTTTATTTAATTTATGATAAGAAAGTGCTCGCTTAGCAGCCAAAGCCACATTATTAAACAAACAAAAACCCATGCTCTTGAAGGCATTGGCATGATGCCCAGGTGGGCGGACCAAACACAAAGCGTTTTGCTGTTTACCCGACAACACTTGATCAACAGCTTTGGCGCAGGCGCCGGCAGCAAACAAAGAAACGGCAAAAGAATCAGGGCAAACAACGGTATCGGGGTCGGCTTTGCCACCGCCATGCGCTGCTATCTGCCTTATTTGCTCTACCTGCTTGGGTGCATGAAGCTGCATTAATTCTTTTTCAGTTAATGCATCCCAAGCAACAGAATCACACTTCAACCCAAGGCCTGATTTTTCAAGCATGGATTCAATAGCAGCCAAGCGTTCAGGGCTCTCTGGATGCTTGCCAGTTTTATGTTTCAGAAATTCAGCAGATCGCAGCAAAAGTGTCATTGTAATTTACTGATCGTTATTTTTTTCCTCCACCTTGGCAGGTGGTTTGGGTTTTTCTTCGTTCATGGGTTTGGGCATGGGGGGAGCAAAACCAGGAACAGGGCCGGGGAAATCCAATAGTCTTTTCCCAGTGGTTACAGGCCCGGGTTTCAATGCCCCTACAAGGCTTGAAAAAAAGAATACCAACTCGGGTTCGCCTGCTGGTTGCAAACAAGATCGTTCTAAAACCGTAACTTCTTCAAGCGACATAAGAGTACCGTTACGCTGAATATGTTTAATCAAAGCTTGAGCCGCTGCAATTCTAACAGGTGGAATTCTTTTCGCATCCATCACAATAGCTGCAAGTTCTGGTTGAACTCTTCCGAGTGCTAGATTACCAAGAGCTTCCGCCAAAAAAATCATACCCTGATCGCTAAGGCGCCCTGGGGTAAGTGCAGAAAGCAATGCAACAGTTGCAGGCCGTGCATCATAGCCTGGCAATTCGCCCTTAGCGATTTTTGCAAGCCAGAACACAGCAGCTTCAGCATAGTTTTTTCGTTCTTCTTCTGAAAGGGCGGGCGCACCTATCTCTGCAAAAACCAGTTGAATATCTCGCTGAATAGCCTTGCTATCAGAAAAATGCCCCGTCGAAACAACCCGTATATTGTCCTGCTTCTTAAAATGTTTTTTAAGGGCTTCCACTCTTTTACCTACTTCAACTTCATATTCATCACCAACTGCAACAAGGATTTTTCGCAAATCAATTTCATCAATCAAAGTTTTTTGAATGCCTTTATACTTAATGTTCAAATCTTTGATTTCTTCCAAATAAACTTCTGTAACACTTGCAATAGATTCAACCTGATTTCTTTCAGTGATTTCGTAATCGGCTTCTTTTCCTTTCTTTCGTAATTGTTTCAATTCGGATTCAAACCTTTCGTTGATTTTCTTAGCCGTATCTCTTTGCTTAATTTCAATCGTTTCTCGCTCTTTTTTATAAGACACAACGATCTCATCAATTTGTTTAAGCCTGCCACTTGCCTTGCGATATCGATCAACCAAATCTTTTGCCAGACTGCCTTCAGGCACAGCAGCAAGAAAAATAGGAACCCGGGCAGCGTAAGACTCCGCTTTGATGCTTGCTAATAAGTAGTGGATTCCAGGATCAGGCAAAGTGGATTCAATAAAAACCGCATCAATATCCGCAGCTTTTTCCAGCCTTCGAATAGTTTCTATGCCATTAACGGTAAGAATTGGATCAGCACCCGCATCCCGCATTACACCAACAACCTTATGGCGCCAATCTTCATTACCAACCGCAACTAAAACTCTGGGTTTGTTCATAACCATGGGTTCAGCACGAAGCGCCCGCGCTAACACTTCAACCACCTCAGCACTTGCCTTCGATATTTGCGAATTTGGAATATTAAGAAGAGCCAAGGCTGCAGCCATTTCGACCCTGCGGTCACCATAATTTAAAGCATTAGTAAGAGGTGCAACTCTATTGCCTTTGGGCATAGCGGCTCTTAATTCAGCCATATCTCCTAATGCGCGAGTAACTGCAAGTACTACCCCCGTTTGTTTTTCTCTTAAAGCTCGATCCAAAACCGCAAGGAGCAAATCTGCATCAACAGTATTTAGCAAAATATGCAAATCGGGATTAGAACGAATTAAAGGAAGCCTGACATCCGTTTTTTCGAGGTGCCCATGTAAAGAATTAAGAAGCTGAAGAATCTGAATATTTTTATCAGTGGGATCTAAGATCAAAGCCATCGAGCTATAGCGTGCAGCGTAATAAGAATTTGCTTTTTTAACATCAACGGTTGGAAGTTCGGGCCATCCTGAAACCACCATCATGCCATCCCAGCGCCAGATTTGAACCCGCGCAGGATCGGGAAAATGAACTTTGCCTTTGTAGTAATTCTCTGCTATTGAAAACAGCTCTTTTTTCGCTTCAGGCAAAGCGCCAAACTCCAAATTGTTCAGTTTAGAAATCGCGAGCTTTGCTTTTTTCTTAAGCCCTTCAGGCCTTCGTGGATCACTAGAAACAAACCACAATTCCGGAACAGCTTGAATAGCACCCCGAGCCACCAACACATCGATCAAATCCACCTGGGCGGTTACGGGCATTCCTTCAAGAGCCGCTATCATGGGCGCTTCAACTTCAGATCCAAGCCGTTTTAATGCATCTAGAATATATGCTTTTTCAATGATGGTTTGTTTAGCCAAATCTGCAATTAGAAATGGAACAGAATAAGACCCACTTCGATAAAGTTCTTTAAAAGCAAAAGTTCGTTCTTCAGGATTCCCCTGTAATTGCTGGATAAGCTTTGCAACTCGTTCAGGGTCTTGAAGCTTTTTAAGCGAAGCTGCGCCTGCCATTTGTATCAAATCATCAGCTTCCTTCTTGGCCTGATTATTGAGAGTTTTATCTTTAGACCAAGTACTTACAAGCCTTAGTTTGAAAATTGCATTCAAGGTAACTTTGTCAACTAAGCTGGCAAGTTCAGCGTCAGAGTATTTTTTTTCTGTAAGATCGTGAAGGTATCGTGCAGCAAAATCATACTTGCCCACTTCTATTTCAAAAGTGATGGCTTCCCAATAATCAAAGATGTTTTGAGGCTGTTTGAAAAACTGCCTATACCCATCTTTGCGGTTATCGGGCGGCTTGGGAGCTTCATCTTGGGCAGATACATGCAGCCCTTCCATGCTAATGCAGGCTATCATCATTCCTAAAGCAATCCTGCGTAATCCCTTAACCATAACTAGCTCCCTCTTTTCAAAAAGCTTGCAAAGCACTTCGGTTTTTAATTGGGCAATGCCATCGCTTCGAGTTCAGGACCAACCAAATCCTGATAGGTTTCACGACGGCGTATCAATTTGCTGGTTTCACCATCCACCAATACTTCCGCTGCCCTAACACGGCTGTTGTAATTCGAACTCATCGACATGCCATAAGCGCCTGCACTAAAAGTTGCAAGCAAATCGCCCCGTTTCATTGGCGGCAATGATCTTCCCTTGGCAAGAAAATCTCCGGATTCGCAAACAGGACCAACCACATCAACTTTTAACCCGCCCGGAACATCCAATTCGTAATCTTCCGGAAGGTTTGGAAACTCAGCAGAAGGCTCTGCAGGCCAGACACGATGAAACGAATCGTAAAGCGTCGGCCTAATAAGATCATTCATTGCGGCATCTTGAATAACAAAATGCTTGCCACCAGATTCTTTGGTGTAAATCACACGGCTTAGTAATAGCCCTGCATTTCCAACAACAAATCTACCGGGTTCCAAAACTAACTTACATTTGGCTTCTTTTACTGCGGGAACAATTACCTCTGCAAATGCCTTTGCGGGCTGGGCTTCCTGCTTGCGGTAATGAATCCCAAAACCACCACCCATGTTCATCACACTTATCGGATGCCCCTGCTCGCGTAATTTGGCAATCAAATTCAAAGCCTTGGCAACCCCCAAACGATAGGGTTCAGCCGAAAGAATCGGCGATCCCAAATGCATATGCAGGCCGATCACCTTGACCCCTGCGTTTCCAAGAATTCCCTTGGCAACATCTAATACAGTTTCAATATCCAGACCAAATTTAACGCCCTTCACACTGGTATCAGTCTTGGCGTGGGTCTTTGGAGGCAGATCAGGGTTTACCCTTAATGCAACAGATGCGACCTTCCCCATCGATTTTGCAACGTGACCCAATGCATGCAATTCCTGCTCACTTTCAACATTAAAAAGCGAGACATTGTTATCAAGGGCGAATCGGAATTCCGCATCAGTCTTACCAACACCTGCAAAAACAATTTTTTCTCCCTTGCCACCCGCAAGCAATGCACGATGCAATTCCCCACCACTGGTGACATCAAAACCAGAGCCGTGTTCCGCCATCACTTTGCAAAGCGCAACATTGCCATTGGTTTTAACGGAATAACAAATCAGAGGCTCAACTTCTTTGAAAGCTTCTTGGATTTGACGAAGGTGATGAACAAGCGTGGCTTTACTGTAGATATAAAGCGGAGTTC